>Ga0207702_10001677_pt1 | contig 21883 bp, 22 predicted proteins | sample KBSCornC62_FD_184302 | JGI IMG/M metagenome (GOLD analysis project Ga0207702, IMG submission 184302) | Corn rhizosphere microbial communities from Kellogg Biological Station, Michigan, USA - KBS Corn C6-2 (SPAdes) (version 2) | ecosystem: Host-associated > Plants > Roots > Rhizosphere > Soil ...
GCGCGTCGCTGCTGTGGACCGCCGGCGTCGACTACATCCAGGGCGACTTCGTGCAGCAGGCCGGCCAGGACATGACCTTCGATTTCCACGCTACGGCTTAGAGGACGCGCGGTGAGCCTGAACGATTCCCTTGGACGCCTGCATTCGATTGCACCGTGGATCGTGCGGCTCGGTCTCGGCATCGTGCTGGCGGTGGGATTGGGCGCGCCGTTTTTCCTGCCGCCGCCGCAGGCGCTGTGGATCGCGCCGACGCTGCTCGTCGCGGCGCTGCTCGGCTGGGTCGGCTGGCGCGCGTATGCCGCGGCCGCGACCGCAACGAACGCGGTGGGCCCGCCGGTCGGCGCGAGCGAAAAGCCGCTTGTCGTACCGGTGTCGAATGCGAACGGCGCGATGCAGGCCGAGCTCGACGCGCTGCGCAGCATGCAGCGCGAGCTGATGCAGGCGAAACAGGATGCCGAAGCGGCGATGATGGCGAAAAGCGAATTCCTGGCCACCATGAGCCACGAAATCCGCACGCCGCTCAACGGCATCATCCCGCTGCTCGACATCCTGCTCTCGACCAAGCTCGCGCCGGACCAGCTCGACTACCTGCAGACCGCGTACAAGTCGGCGCGCGAACTGCTGCGCATCGTCGACGACATCCTCGACTACTCGAAGATCGAGGCGAACAAGCTCGAACTCGAAAGCGTGGGTATGAACCTGCGCGAGATCGTCGAGTCCGTGCGCCGGCTGATGGAAAAAAACGCGGAGCAGAAGAGCCTGCGCTTCACCGTGACGATCGAGCCGTCCGTGCGCCTGGCCGTGCGCGGCGACCCGGTGCGCCTGCGCCAGGTGCTGACCAATCTCGTCAGCAACGCGATCAAGTTCACCGAGCGCGGCAACGTCGCGATCCACGTCAGCAAGCGCGGCGAGACGCGCACGCATTTCGAAATTCTGTTCGCGGTCAAGGACACCGGCGTCGGACTGTCGCCGGATTCGGCGGCGAAACTGTTCCAGCCGTTTTCGCAGGCGGACACGTCGACCACGCGCATCCATGGCGGCACCGGCCTCGGGCTCGTCATTTGCAAACGCATCGTGGATCTGATGCACGGCAAGATCGGCGTGCGTTCGGAACTCGGCAAGGGCTCCATGTTCTGGTTCAGCGTGCCGCTGCTGAAGGCGCCGGGCGACGTCGCCAGCGGACGCACCGACCTGAGCGGCGCGCGCGCCCTGGTGCTCGCGGCCGACGCACAAGTGGCGCGACGCCTGAGCGGCTACTTCGGCGCCTGGGGCATGCAGTTCATGCAGACCGCGGCGGCGGCGGACGCGCTGGCGAAACTGCGCTCGGCGGCGAGCATGGGCGAGTCCTGGGCGTACGACGTGCTCGTGATCGACGCCGCGACGCTGCCGGTGCCGAGCGCGCTGCAGCTGATCCGCAACATCACGCGCGATCCGGCGCTCGACCGCGTGCAATGCGTGCTGCTGCTCGGCGCGGAATCCACGCCGCACGAACTCGCGAACGATGCGCGCGCGGCCTGCGTGCCGCGCCAGTACGCCGAGGGCGAATTGCGCGGCGCCGTGGCGAAACTGCTCGGCGTGACCCAGCACACCGGCGGCGTCAGCCTGCTCGCGCAGCGCGCGGCGGACGACGACATGCCGCAGGTGCAGATCGGGCATCCGGTGGCCGACGTGCCGCCGCTTGCGGGTCACGTGCTGCTGGTCGAGGACAATCCGGTCAACCGTCAGGTCGCGCAGCGCCTGTTGAGCCTGCTCGGCTTGAGTTTCGTCATCGCCGAGAACGGCAAGGAGGCGCTGGACAAGGTCGACCAGGCCCCATTCGACGCCGTGCTGATGGATTGCCAGATGCCGGTGATGGACGGCTACACCGCCACGCGTATCCGGCGGCAAAAGGAAAGCGCCGGCGCACGGCGCGTACCGATCATCGCGATGACGGCGAACGCCATGGCGGGCGATCGCGACAAGTGTCTCAACGCCGGCATGGACGACTACATGTCCAAGCCGTTGAATCGCGCGCTGCTGGAGCAGACGCTGCGGCGCTGGTTGCCTGCGGGAGCCAAGACCCTGACGGGCGCCGCGGCTGCACTCCCCGCTGCGACCGCGCCGGCGGCGCCGACGCCGGCGACGGTCGCCTCCGCGCCACCGCCGCCGTTCGCCGCGCCGACGCCTTCCGCACCGCCGCGTCCCGCGCCACCGCCCGCGGCGCCAGCGCGAGCCGAACCCGTGCTCGACGCCGACATCGTGCGCGACCTGCTCGACGTGATGGGCGACGAATTCACCGACCTGGTGCGCGTGTACCTCGAAGACACGCCGAAAGCGCTCGCTGCGCTCGAAAGCGCGGCCACGCGCGGCAATGTCGATGGACTGATCGCGCCGTCGCACTCGCTCAAGTCGACCAGCGCCAATCTCGGCGCGACCGCGCTGTCGGAACTCGCCAAGCGCCTCGAACACGGCGCACGCTCAGGCTCGCTCAACGCCAGTGAAGCGGTGGTGATCGTGGGCGAGATCAAGCGCAATTTCCAGCGCGTGATGACGGAGTTGAATGCGCTGCTGAGCGGCAGCAACGTCTAGCCTCTGTGGGCTGCCGGTTCGCGCGCTGCGCGAGCCGACGGCGTCAAGCGCGACCTCGGGCATAATCGATCGCTTGCCGGGGCGAGCGCCAACGATCACCTTTCCATGCACGTTCTGATTTCCTGCGTCGGCAGCGCCGGCGATGTGTTTCCATTCATCGCGATCGGCCAGGCCTTGCGCGAGCGCGGGCACCGCGTCGACCTGCTGGCTTCCGCCTACTTTGCAGATCGCATCGCGTCGGCGGGACTCGGGTTCGCTGCCATCGGCACGCTCGATGATTACGAAAACGCCGTCGCCGACCCCGATCTGTGGCATCCGCGCCGCAGCTTCCCGCTGCTTTGGCACAACATCGAGCGCAACCTGCGCGACGCCTATGGAAAAATCGTCGAGCGCGCGGGAAGCGATGCCGTGCTAGTCGGAAGCACGCTGGCATTCAACAGTCGACTGGCGCAGGAGACCCTCGGCCTGCCGGGAGCGACCGTTCACCTTTCCCCGAGCTGCATTTTTTCCGCACGTGCACCCGCCCAGTGGCCCGGCTTGGCTTGGCTGGGCTGGCTGCCGACGTGGCTGACGCGCGCTTTCTTGAACGCGATCGAGCGCGCTGTGCTCGATCGCGTCGTGCTGCCAGGACTGAACGCGTTCCGCGCCGAATTGGGACTGTCCGCCACACGCAGGGTGATGAGCCACTGGCTGAATTCGCCGGACCAGGTGATCTGCGCATTTCCGGCGTGGTTCGCTGCACCGCAATCGGACTGGCCGGCGAACAGCGTGGCGGTCGACTTTCCCCGCTGGGCAGGCAGCACGGATACGGACCTTGACCCTTAGCTGCGGGATTTCTTAGCGGCAGGACCGCCACCAATCGGAATAACGCCCGGATCGGCCATGGCGCACGGGCGGCCGGTCTTCGAGCACGCGCTTGCCGCTTGCGAAGCGCTCGGGCTGCGCGCACTCGTCGTCACACCGTTCCGCGATCAGTTGCCAGCGCATCTGGGCGCCTCAACGATGCACGTGAGCTACGCACCGTTCGGATTGCTGCTGCCCAAGTTGGCCGGACTCGTCCATCACGGCGGAATCGGAACCTCGGCGCAGTGCCTCGCGGCAGGGCTGCCGCAGCTGATCACGCCGTTTGCCCACGACCAGTTCGACAACGCGGCGCGCTTGCGCAGGCTTGGAGTCGCCCGACGTATTGCGCCCGACGCGGATACGGGCGCCTGGATCGAGGCCCTGCGTGGGTTGACGCAAACCGCAGAGGTTGCGTCGGCCTGCAAGCATCTGGCGCAGAAAATGGCTTCCGAGCGGCCCGCCGCCGAGCGCATCGCCGATCGGATCGAAGCGCTGCACGTGGGGCGTTGAACCCGGTATCGCAGGTTGGTTGCTGTCGGACCGGCGATTCGCAATCGCCGATGCGCTCGCCAATCTAGGCGGCCTGCACCAGGGGCAAGGCGAACCTGCGCCGGCCGAGCGCGTCGTCGAGGATGGCTTCGGCCAGTTCCGCACAGCCGCCGCAGGCGGTCGAACAGCCAGTGCGCCGGCTCAACTCCGCCATCGTCCGCACGCCTGCGGCCGCCGCCTGGCGGATTTCGCGCTCGGTGACTTCATTGCAGTCGCAGACGTACATGAGCTTGGCTGGTCGGTTCAGGCAAGACCAGTGTAAATACAAATGAGAATGATTGTCAAAACGTATTCGTAAGGATTGAGCCGCCTGCGGTCGGGGCACAGCGGGGTCCGCCTACAACTGGTATCCGATACGGAAGCCGCCCCAATGTCGCTTGCCGACGTAGATCGGCACCGACAGGTCGAACAGGATCTCGCCCGTGTCGCGACGGTAGACCTGCAAGCGGTACGGATCGGTGTGCGCGCCGACACTGCGACCGACACGGTCGGAAAACACGCGCTTGGTGCGGTTGCCGACCAGGTCCACGTCGCGGTTGCCGGTCAGCGGCTTGCTGAACTTCAGGTTGTGCGTCGGCACGTAGCCGTCCGGCGCGGCGCAAATCGCGAAGACGACGCCGGCATTCTGCAGCAGCGGTTCCTGCAGCGCGGGCAAGATTTCGTCGCAGAGCGCGTCGAACGGCGTGGAAAATTTTTGCGGCTGGGTGCCGGCGATCGGCGTGCGCTCCGGCGAAAACAGCTGCTCGCGCGCGATGCGACGCTCGCCGACGGCGAATTCGAACCGCTCGCCGACCGCGCGCGCGGCGCGCTGCGCGAGGTCGTGAATGTCGCGATGGCGGCGTACCGCGAGCGGATCGGGCGGCAGGCGGAACAGCCGCACGCTGTCGTCGAGGATCGCAACGTCGCGCTCGAGCGCTTCGGTTTGTGCCGCGATGTCCGCGGCGCGCTCGGCGTTCTCGCGGCTGCCGCTAGCGACGACTTCGAGCGCAGCGTCGAGCCGCGTCACGGATTCGGCACTGCCGCTGACCGCGCTGCCGACTTGCGTCATTGCGGCGCCGGTCTGGCTAACCAGTTCGCCGAGCTCGTCCAGCGTGCGGCCCGCGGCATCCGCCGCCTCGCCGCCGCGCGCGGCCGCGGCACGCGTTTCGCCCACGATCTGGCGCACGTCGCGCGCCGCTTGCGCCGCGCGCTGCGCCAGGTTTCGCACTTCCTGCGCCACGACCGCGAAGCCGCGGCCGCTCTCGCCGGCGCGCGCGGCTTCGATCGCCGCGTTGACCGACAGCATGTTGGTCTGGAACGCGATGTGATCGATCAGATCGATCACATCGTTGATCTGCACCGCGCGCTGGTCCGCTTCGCGCATCGCGCTCTGCAGCGCGCCGGACAACTCGCGCGCCGCGCCGGCGCGTCGATCGGCTTCTCCGGCGAGCTTGCCCAGCTGCTGCAGCTGGGCCACCGCACGCTTGAGCGCCGCATTCATGTCCTGCGCGTGCGTGCGCAGGTCCTCTACCGCTTCGGCCTGCGCCTGCGCATGCTGGCGCAATTCGCCGTTTTCCTGCGCGATCGCTGGCGCCTGGCGTACGACACGCCCGGTGCAGCCGACGGCTTGTCGCACGGCTTCGCTCAAATGGCCGAAGCCGTTCTGCATCAGCGCGCGCAAGGGATGATCTTCGGCCACCGCGTCGAACGCGCCGCTCAGGTCGCAGGCCGCGAGCTGGCGCGCCGCCGCTTCGGCAAGCTTGGCCGATTCGGCCTGCGCGGCAATATGCGCCCGCACCGGCTGCAAGAGGGGATGCAACGTCGCCTCGTCGCGGATGAAAGCCGCGAGCGCGTCGCGCAGTGCGCGCAAGGCTGGCTCGGGTGGTGCGATCAGCCAGCCATACGGTTGCGCGCTGCGGCGCGGACGCTCGTCGCCCGCTGCGGCAGCGCCGGGCTCGTCCTGCACGACATCGGACGCGAGGCCCACGGCCGTGCACGAACGCCCAATCAGCTCCGACGCGGCGAAACCCAGTTCGGCGCACAGCGCCGCGTTTGCGCCGAGGACGCGGCCGTCACGGTCGAGAGCGACGAGCGCCGCCGGGACATCCGGCAGTTCGACCTCGGCGGCGGCAAACGGTGGGGATTCACAGCTCGCCGCGGCAGGCGGCGAAGAATGCTCGATCTGGTCCATGGCACGGCAACAGCGGCGGCGATGACCAGTTCGTGCAAACGGCATACCGCGGCGGCGACGGAAATCCGACTTCGCGGTTGGCGATGGAGATTTCCCGCCGTTTACGTCACCAGCGGCGCGCGAATCAGCCTCTGGGGCTGCGCTAGCTTTCACGACGCGCAACCGCGCGTCAGACCGTCAATTCGGCCTGCAGCTCCGCCTCGTCCTGCGGCTGCAGCAGCGGCATGCGGCACAGGTTCTGCGCGAGCGGCGCGAGATGGCGCAGCGCGCGCTCGTAGACCGAGCGCTTGAACGACACCACATGCGCGGCCGGGTACCAGAATTCGACCCAGCGGAAGAGATCGAATTCGGGTTTCTCGTGCAGGTCCAGCCGCACGTGCGATTCGTCGCCGAGGAAGCGCAGCAGGAACCAGACCTGCTTCTGGCCGATGCACAGCGGCTTTTCGTTGCGGCGCACGTAGCGGCGCGGCAGCTTGTAGCGCAGCCAACCCGGCGTGGCGCCGAGGACTTCGACGTGTTCCGGGCTCAGGCCCGTTTCTTCGTGCAACTCGCGGTACATGGCTTCGAGCGGCGTTTCGTCGCTGCGCATGCCGCCTTGCGGAAACTGCCAACCGTCGCGGAATGCGCGCCGCGCCCAGAAGACCTGTCCGTCTTCGCGCAGCAGGATGATGCCGACGTTCGGCCGATAGCCATCGGGATCGATCACGGCCCGGGACTCCAGAAACTTCTGCGCCGATTCTTCCACAGCCCGGCCGGCGGGGGCAAGGCGTAGCCATTTACCTCGCGCGGCTTCGCCGCTACACTACGCGACCCGCTTTTCGCCGTGGTCGGCCGGGCGCCGAGCCGCTCCAACCCTCCACGCGCAAAGTCTCCGGGACTGGCTAGGTAGCTCAGACGGTTAGAGCGCGGCACTCATAATGCTGAGGTCGGCGGTTCGATCCCGCCCCTAGCCACCATTTTCTTCGTGCGCCGCTGTCGAGTCCGCTGCAGGCGTTTGCTATGGAAATCTTCAAGACGTTCACGCTCGAAGCGGCGCATCGGCTGCCGAATGTGCCAGCCGGCCACAAGTGCGCGCGGTTGCACGGGCATTCGTTCCGCATCGACGTACACGTCGGCGGCGAACCGGGCGAGCAAACAGGTTGGATTCTCGATTTCGCCGAGTTGAAGGCGGCGTTCAAGCCGATCTTCGAACGCCTGGATCACAACTATCTGAACGATGTTCCCGGCCTGGAAAATCCCACTAGCGAACGGCTGGCGATGTGGATCTGGCAGGAGCTCAAGCCCGCGCTGCCGGCGCTGACGCGCCTGGTCGTGCACGAAACCTGTACCTCCGGCTGCGTCTACACCGGCCGGGCATAACGCAAGCGCAACATATCGCGTCGGCGATAGGCGCCGGACTCAGGTGCCGCCGCAACTAAATTCTCCTATTTATTCGTCGGTTAGGGCGAAAACCGCGGGCACCGATCGAAACATGTTGCGTTGCACCAAATAACTGGGTATAGTCACTGCCACTAACCCAACCCGCAAATGCGAGGGCAACCCCCATGTACGAGCAGATCAATTCGCAAGTCCTGGCGCTCAGCAAGAGCTTCGCCGACACCGCGTTCAAGGCCCACAGCCTGGCGGTCGAAGGTTTCGAGCGCATCACCGACCTGCAGCTGAAGACGCTGGAAAACCGCGTTTCGGCGACGGTCGAATTCTGGTCCGAAGCGGCCGAACTGCGTGATTTCGACGCGCTGAAGGCGTTCTGGCCGAAGGGCGTGAACCTGGTGAAGGAATCCACCGAGAAGTTCTACGCCAACGGTCAGGAAGTGTTCGGCGTCACGCTGAAGACCAGCGAAGCGCTGGGCCAGCTGGCCAAGGGCAGCTTCGAAAGCGCCAACGACAACTTCACCAAGCAGGTCGCCGCGGTCACCAAGAAGGCCACGACCGCCGCGAAGTAATAGCAATCGCAACACACGCGCTGCGCGAGATCCCTCCCCTCGAAATTCCGCAGCGCGTCCTGAACCGGATGGTGAGAACCATCCGGTTTTTTTTTGGGCTGGGTTTGGGTTTGTGAGAAACTTCAGCATCGCATCGGTACCCCAGCACCCATGCCCAGCCTGATCGTCACATCGGGAGCGCTTGCCGGCCAGGTTTTCAGCTTCGGCGAAACGGCCGTGGTCGGGCGTGGGCAGTTCACGGAAGTGCGGCTCAACCACCCGACCGTGTCCCGTCGCCATGCATTGCTGCGCGAGACGCCGGACGGGTTCGAGCTGAGCGACCAGGACAGCGCCAACGGCACGCGCCATCGCGGCCAGCGCATCACCGCGCCGGTGCGCATCGCGGACGGCGACGAAATCGAATTCGGCGAAGTCAAAACCCTGTTCCGCGGCGAACGCGCGGAAAATGTCTCCTCTCCTGGACTCGGGCTCGAGGAACACACCACCGGTACGCACGCGACGATCGATCCGCAACGCCTCGCGGCTGCGCTGGGCAACGAAGCTCCCGGCCTGCGCGACCTGCTCGCGCGCCTGAAACTGTTCTGCGACCTGGGCGCAATCGCCCGGCGCGAAGCGGCCTTGCGCGAACAACTGGACCAGGCGCTCGACGCGCTGCTCGCCGCGTTCCCGCGTGCGCAGCGCGCGGCGGTGATCCGCATCAGTAGCGCTGCGGATGTGCTCCCGACCGTGGCCGAGCGCGCGCGCAGCAACGCGCCGGCGCCGTTCGCGCAACGCGATGCGTTCCTGAAGGAAGCACTGCGGCTGCAGAATGGCATCAATATCGTCGAGCCGGTGAGCCGCACTGCCCTTGCCGCACGCCTGCACGCAGACGCGCCGCCGCACTGTCTGATCGCACTGCCGCTTCGGCGCGGCGCGGACGTGCTCGGGCTGCTGTATGTCGAAGGCGGCGAAAACGCCTGGCGCGTGGCGGACCATGAACTCCTGTACGGTGTCGCAGGCACGCTGGCGTTGCTGCTCAACTCGCAGGCGATCTCGTCGGAACGTGCGATCGAGGCGCACGATCTCGCGCTCGCGCGCCGCATCCAGCAACGCTTCCTGCCGCAATCGCCGCCGGACCTGCCCGGTTACCGCATCGCCGACAGCTACGCCGCCGCGCGCGTGATCGGCGGCGATCACTACGATTTCTTCGCCTACAAGGACGGCCGCGTCGGCATCGCGATCGCGGACGTCTCCGGCAAGTCGGTTTCGGGCGCGCTGTACATGGCACGCCTGAGCGTGCAACTGCGCACGCTGGCCAAACACCTGTCCAGTCCGGTCGAGCTGCTCACCGGACTGAATCGCAAGCTGTATCAGGAACTCGAGGCCGGCATGTTCGTCACGATGCTCGCCGCGGCGCTGGATGTGGAAACCGGCGCGATCGAATTCGCCTGCGCCGGTCATCCGTCGCCGCTGTTGCGCGCGCCGGACGGCAAGGTCAGCGAATTGTCCGAAACCGGCGCATTGCCGCTCGGCGCGATGGCCGATACGCAATTTCGTTCCTACACGACCACGATCGAACGCGGCAGCTGCCTGTTACTGTACACGGACGGTTTGGACGAAGCGCACGACGCGCAGCAGCAGCTGTTCGGCAAGGAGCGCATCGTGAACATCCTGCGCGACAGCAACGGCGCAGCGAGCGACGTGCTCGACACCTTGCTGGCCGAAGTCGCGCGTTTTTCCGCCGGCGAACCGCAGAACGACGACTTGACCCTGATCGCGCTGTCGCGCGACCGCTGACCGAAGCGACTTTCGACGACGCTGGGCGCGCTATTTCTTGCCGCCGAACAAGCCTTTCAGTTTGCTCATGAATCCCGGTTTGTCGCCGGCAGCCGCCGGAGCGCGAGCGGCCTTGGCCGCCGGCGCGGCCTTGCCCGCGGCGGGCTTTACCGGAGCGCCGGCCGCTGCAACCGCGGCGGGAATGGCGGCCTGCTGCGCGGTGTGGCGCACGCCCAGCAACTCGGCGGCGGCTTTCGCGATTTCCGCCGCCTGCGCATGCGGCGGCGGAGTGCGGCTCGGCAGATTCATCAGCATCGCAGCGCGCTGGCCGAGCGTCAGTTCCGCTTTCGGCGCCGGCGCCTGCGCCGCGCGCATCGCCTGCGTCATCGACGGCGGCAGCGATTTCAGCGCCGCGTTGCGGTCGGGCAGGATCGTGAACAACTTGCTGAAACCGGCAACCTCGAACACCTGGCGCACCGACGCGTTCAAGCCGCACAGGCGCAGCGTGCCCTTGCCGCCCTCGAGCTGTTTCGCCAGGCCGAGCAGCACGCGCAGGCCGGCCGAGCTGACGTAGCCGATCCCGGCGAGGTCGATCAGGAACTGGCGCTCGCCGGCGCCGAGCAAGTCCTGCAGCGCGAGTTCGACGTCGACCGCCGTTTCGGTGTCGAGGCGGCCGGAAAGGCCGAGGATGCGCATCGCGCCGAGCTGTTCCTGCTGGATGTCGATCGCCATCGCCGCTCAGCCTTCGCGAAATACGAAACGCGCCGCGCCGATCTGGATCACGTCCTCGTTCGCCAGCGTGCGCTCGCGCACCTTTTCGGCGTTGACGCGCGTGCCGTGCTTGCTGCCCAGGTCGACCAGCGTGAATCCGGCCATGCTGACCGTGATCTGTGCGTGTTTCGGATCGACGCCCGGGCCGCCGACACGGATGTCGTTGCCGCTGTCGGCGCCGATCGTCATCGGTTTGAGGCTCAGCGTGTACGTCTGCTTGCCGGCCTCCGGATTCTGCGGCACCAGGCGTGCGGCGCGGAAAATCTGCGTCGCCCCTTCGCTCGGCGGCGGCGGCGCGGGTGCGCGTGCGGCCGGCACGGGCGTGGCCGCTTCGGGAATGCGGATCGCCGACATGATCTGCGTGCGGGCCGGTGCTTCGTCGCCCATGATTGCCGGCACTTCGTGCGTGCGCGCCGTCGCTTGCGCGAGCTCTGCCGCGCCGAGCGTCGGCAGAGGACGCGTGGCAGCCGGCGCCGGTGCAGGAACTGGTGCCGGCGCAGGTACGGGCGCCGCGACAGGTGCGGGTGCGGGTGCGGGTGCGGGTGCGGGTGCTGCGGCGGGCGGCGGCGGCGCCGCTTCGATCGCCTCGAGATCGCTTTCGCTATGGAACGCCTCGAGGAAACGTGACTTGACCTCGAGTGCGCGCGCACGCGCCTCGGCCGCTTCCTTCAGGCGCCCTTCGATGCCCTTGATGCGCGACTGGAAATCCTTGTCCTCGAATTCGCCGAGCTTGTGCCGCAGCTCCAGTTCCTGCTGGTCGAGCTTGACGATCTCATGATCGCCTTCGAAACGATCGAGCAAGCCGCGCAGCAGCGCGTATTGGTCGCGCGCGGCCTGTTTCAGCGGGCGCGCCTCGTCATCGAGCTTGCGCAGCTGCGCGGCGTAGTCCTCGCGCACGCGCTCGTACACCGCGGCGGGCACGGAGGCCTTCAGATCCTCCATCGCCTGCAGGCGTTCGCTGAGCTTGTCGTGTTCCTGCTTCAGACCCTTGAGCTTGTCGATCGAGGACTGATCGATCGCCGCCAGGGCGCCCTGCCACGCACTTTCCTTGCCTGCCATAGAGCCTCCACTGGGCCTTCGGGTGCCGCGCGCGCCGGATGGCACGCGCCGGCCGTCCTCATGCGTTCGCGACTTCCACTTCGATCATGCCGAAGCGCAATTTGTCGCCTGCCTTGATCGGTACGTTCACGCCCGGCTGCAGCCGCTCGCCGTTGACGAACGTGCCGTTGCTGGCCGACTCCTCGCGCAGGAAATAACCGGCGCCCTCGCGCACGATCTTGGCGTGGCGCCGACTGAGCGTCCGGTTCGCGTCGAGCGGACCGAGATTGATTTCCGGTGTCGTGCCGCTGGCCGGATCCGGCCGGCCGATCAGGAATTCGGTGCGCGCGGGGTCGAGCGGCAGCGTTTCGCCGCTCGGCGCGCGCAGCACGTATGTCTTCGCCGCGGCGGCGGGCGCGGGTGCTGCCGCTGGTGGCGCGGGCGCCGCCACAGGCGGAGCCGCGGGCGCGGGTGCGGCGGCGGGCGCAGGTGCCGGACGAGCCGCAGCAGGAGCGGGAGCGCTAACCGGTGCTGCCGGCGCCGGCGCACGCGGGGCGTCGGCGCGCGGCGCCGGACGCGCCGAAGCGCTCATCACTTCCCGCAGGCGCTGCTCGGCGGCGCGTTCGCGTTGCAAGATGCGGCGCATGATGCGCACGCCGATTTCCACGTTGCTGCGCAGCACGTCGGCGAACGCCGCGCGCTCGATGCGCAGCAGGCGCGTGCGTTCCTTGGCGAGCGCGGTGTACGCGCGCGGCGCGTCGTCGATCACGGCGCCTTCGCCGAAGAAATCGCCCGGGCCGAACGAGGCTGTGACTTCGCCGTTGCCGGCCGGATGCAGCAGGTCGACGTGGCCCGACTCGATCACGTACATCTCGCTGCCGGACTCGCCTTCCTTGTATACCGTGGCGCCGGCCAGGAATTCGACGAAGATGTCTTTGGGATTGCTCATCGGCGCGCCTGTCTGCGAGCGGTCTAGCCGCCGGTGGGCCGGATTATGCCGAGCGCTGCGCACGCGCCGCAACCGCCAAGCGGCACTGTTCACGCACGCTTCCGCCGCAGCCACGTAAGCTGTCGGCATGCGTTTCTTGCGTCCATACGCCGCGATGTTCGCGCTGCTCGCGAGTCCCGCAGCATACGCCGCACAGACGGCGCTGCTGCCGGGCTGGGTGTGTATGCGGCTCGACGGGGTCTTCGCCGGCGGGTTCGAAAGCGGAGAAAGCGCCGTGCCTCACGCGCCATCGCTCGGCAGCGGCGGGGCCTATCCCGGCGCGGTTTCCCGCTCGGTGACGGTCGCAGGCCTCGGCACGCAGCCGTATTACCTGTACCTACCGAGCGACTACACCCCGCGCCATGCGTGGCCGCTATTGCTCGCACTGCACGGCGCCGGCGGCCCCGGCACGGCGGACAGCGCGGCACGCACCGTGCGCAGCGACTGGGGTTCGATCGCAAGCGGCCTCGGCGTGATCGTGGCTGCGCCGGTCGGTACCGACACGCAGTCCGGCGGCTGGGTCGCTCCGCTCACCCTCGGCGACAGCCCGACCGACTACGACATCATCGCCAAGGCCGTGGCCGACGCCGAGGCCGCGTACAACGTCGAGACCAGCCGGGTGTACGGGTGGGGATACTCCGCCGGCGGACACGTGATGCATTCGCTCGCGCTGAACGGCTACAACGCGAGCGTCAACGCCGGCACGATCGCGGCGTACTCCGTCAGCGCTGGCGTGCTCAAGGGCGAAGCCTGCCGTGGCCTCGATGCCACGCAATGCATGAGCCAGGTGCTGGTGCCTGCGGCGCGCAAGGTGCCGGTGGACATTCACATCGGCAACACGGATCCTCTGCTGAGCTACGCGCAGAGCGACCAGACCGGTTTCGCCGCGTCGGGCTGGAACGCAGGCGGCACCTTGTTCTACACCGAGTTCAGCGGCGGGCATGTCTATTCGATGACCGATCTGCAACAGGGTTGGTCCAATATCTGCGGGTTCGCCGTCGTGCCTTGAGGCAACGCACGGCACGGGGTCGACGACGGGGAGAAGCGGCATGCGTGCGATCGTGATTTTCGCCCTCGTGGGCGTGCTTTTCGCCGGCGCCGCCCACGCCGCCTCCGACACGATCGTCTACGACGACGCCAGCGAGAACGGTTACAACGGCGCGTGCTCGTTCGGCGGCGTCCCGTCGGACTTCGATTTCGCCTCAACCACCACGGTGCACAGCGGCACGAACGCAATCCGCTTCACGCCGGACGCATTCAACGCGGTCAGCTGGTGCACGCCGGCGACGTATTCGGCCAGCACCGATTTTTCTGGCATCCGTTTGTGGGTGAACCTCAACAGCAGTACGGCCGGACAGAACATCGATCTCGTGCTCGGACTCGCCGGCAACGTGCAGGCGTCAGCCTCGCTCGAAGCGCTGCACGGCGGACCGATCGCAGCCGGCCAGTGGGTGCAGGTGCAGACGCAATTCAGCGCCGCGCCGATGGCGTTCACCGGTACGTTCGACCAGATCTCGCTGCAGGCCGAAACCAATCCGACGCAACCTTCGGTGTATTTCGACGACGTGACCCTGCTCGGCGCGAACCCACCGCCCGACCGGATCTTCAGCAACGACTTCGAAATGACGGCAAGTGCGGCCGGTACGATCCAGATCGAACACGCCGCGACGGCGTGCACGGGCTCGCTCACGACCGAGCGCTACACGTGGGCGGACTCGCTCGGCCGCACGCGCGTCGCGACGTTCTCGCACAACGAGCTTGGCGTGAACACGAACCGCAAGGGCATGCTGTGCGAGTACACGTACCACACCGACGCGGCGACGGTGCGCGACGTGCTCGCGCTCGACGCCAGCGGCGCCGGCGGTTTCGGCTACATCGTGTCGCACCTGGCCAATACCGCGTCGGCGGCGCAGATCGGCCAGGACGATTCGCCGCTCGGCCTCGCCTTCAGCGGCGCGACCGCGAACCTGCTCAACGGCCGGCACCATGCCCTGCTGCGTTTCACGCTGAATTACCCGCGCTACTACTGCACGGAAGACGTGAACGGCAATTGCACCTCGGCGACGACCACCGTGCAGATGCCGGTCACGATCGACTGGCTGATCGCCACCGGGCGCGATCATCCGCTGTGGGCGGTGTCGCTCGATCTTTCGGCCGCGGCTGCGAACCAGATCGTGGCCGACAGCCGCGCGCCGTACGGCGATATGGCGTTCGACGGCACCGCCGGCGGCGGTTTCGGCGACAACATCAACGGTGTCGCCTGGGGCGACCATTACGCATTCAGCACGACCAGCGCGCCGCTGTCGTTCAACAGCAGCTGGGACTGGAGCCAGCCGAACACCATCCCCTACGTATACTTGTGGACAACGCCGACCGACGCCGAGATGGGCATCGTGCAAAGCGAAGACATCGCCAAGCAGGATGCCGGCGGCTATTTCGGCCAGAACAGCTGGGGCCAAACCTCGGCCGGCGGCAACGCCTGCAGCACGGCGTTCGGCGACGGCAACTACCGCATGCCGTGCGATTTCAACTGGCCGTACCAGTCGGTCAATTACGCGCTCGACCCGGCGAACCCGAACAACGGCACGAACGACAAGCGCCTGGCGTGGGGCACCGAATTCGGATTCCTCGGTCAGGGCAGCTACATCGGCAACGATGGCGCCTCGACGATCACCGTGCCGCACCAGTGCGAGAGCTACAGCACCTACGTCACGTTCGGCTTGCATAGCGCCGGCGTCACCGCAGCGCAGGTGACGCAGGTGAAGAACGCAATGGCCTCGACGCTCAGCGCATCGGTCGGCACCGTGACGAGCAGCGGCTTCGTCGGTATCGGCTGCCGCCAGGACACGCGCGCCTATCAGCCGGCGGGCTACAACCGCATCTACGGCACCTGGGAAGTCGACGCGGCGGGCGGTAACGCCACGGTCACGCTCGCCGCCGGCGGCGCGGCGGGCTTGAAGAACCCGATGTTCATCGTGCACAACCACGCCAACGCCCTGCCTGCCAGCGTGACGCTCGACGGCGTGCCGCTGACCGCGGACACCGACTATTTCGCCACTGTCGACCCGGCCAACGGCGACCACGCCGACAACCGGTTGTGGCTGACCATCGACCGGGTCTGGTCCGGCAGCCACACGCTCGCGGTCCAATAGCGCAGGCCCCGCCGCGAGGCGGGCATTCAAGTTGCAGGCGCGAACGCCCGCGCCTTATAATATTGGGCCTTGTCGACCGGTCTGTGCTGGCGGGATTCACCGCGCCGGCCGCCTGGACTTGGCGTTCCTATGCAGAATTCCATTGCCGCTGGAAGGCGGCTCGCGGCACGTGTCGTGATTGTGCAGCTCGGCGTGACGCTCGTCCTCGGTCTCGGGTTTTTGTTGATGGGATGGCGGGCCGGGCTGGCAGCCGTGTTGGGCGGCGGAGCCGTGACGCTGGGGACTGCTTTGATGGCGCTCAGGAGTCTGCGCCAGCGTGTGGTGCCCGCAGGTATGGCGCTGATGCAGCTGGTCGGCGGCGTGGCATTGAAATGGACGGTATTCGTGGCGATTTTCTATCTCGCCCTGGTGCCGCTCGCGCTGCCCCCGTTGCCGCTGCTGGCGAGCGCGGTGGTGACGATTTTCGCTTTTGTCGTAGCAGCAAGCAGGACTACTTAAAGGTGCATTTGTGAGCGCGGAAACCGAAGCTTCCTCCGGCGGCCTGTCCGAATACATCAGCCACCACTTGACGCACAACACGGGCACCGTGTTCGGCGGCTCGTTCCACTGGGACTCCTGGCTCGTTTCGCTCGGCCTCGGCGCGCTGTTCTGCCTATGGTTCGGCATTCGCGCGCGCCGCGCCACCTCGGGCGTGCCGAGCCGCGGTCAGGCGCTGGTCGAAATGATCATCGAATTCGTCGACGAGCAGGTCAGGGACGTGTTCCACGGCAACCGCGGCTTCCTCGCGCCGCTCGCCCTGACGATTTTCATGTGGGTCCTTTTCATGAACACCATGGACCTGCTGCCGCTCGACATCGGCAATGCGCTGGTGACCGCGACCAGCGGCCACGAGACCGCGCACCACACCTTCTTCCGCATGGTTCCCACCGCCGACTTGAACACCACCGTGGCGATGGCGTTGAGCGTCTTCCTGCTCACGATCTTCTATTCGATCAAGGCGAAGGGCTTCGGCGGTTTCGGCAAGGAACTGCTGACGGCGCCGTTTCACGCCGAGGGCATGGTCGGCAAGATCGCGCTGGTCATCCCGAATGTGATCCTGAACCTGGTCGAATACCTGTCCAAGCCCGTTTCGCTCTCGATGCGACTGTTCGGCAACATGTACGCTGGCGAACTCGTGTTCATGCTGATCGCGGGCCTGCTGACGTCGTGGATCACGTTCGTGCCGGGCGTCGTCGCCGGCGCGGCGTGGGGCATTTTCCACATTCTGATCATCCTGCTGCAGGCCTTCATTTTCATGGTGCTCTCGGTCGTGTACATCGCGATGGCCCAAGAGCACCACTGAGCGTCCGATTTCGTTTATTTCGTCCTCTTCAACCCCATTTCATTACTGCTCTAAAAGGAAACTCCCATGGATCTGCATCAATTCATCGCTCTCATCCAGGCTAATACGGCCGTCGGCATCGGCCTGATGATCGGCCTCGGCGCGCTCGGTGCGTGCGTCGGCATCGGCATCATGGGCTCGAAGTTCCTCGAATCCGCCGCGCGTCAGCCGGAACTGATGCCGATGCTCCAGGGCCGCATGTTCCTGCTGGTCGGCCTGATCGACGCGTCGTTCATCATCGGCCTGGCGATGGCGCTGTTCTTCGCGTTCGCCAACCCGCTGCTCGCTTCGATCAAGTAAGTTTCGTCCGCGCAATGCCCATGCGCGGGCATTGCGCGGCACAGTCGTCGTTTCTGAGGAAGTAACGTCATGGAAATCGGCATGACTCTACTGGGTCAGGCGCTTTCGTTCGCGATCCTGATCTGGTTTTCTATGAAATTCATCTGGCCGCCGCTGACCAAGGCCATGGACGAACGCGCGCAACGCATCGCCGACGGACTGTCGGCGGCGGAACGCGCCAAGGCCGAGCTCAAGGACGCCGACGCCCGCGTCGCCGACGAGATCAAGAAGGCGCGTGCACAGGCCAGCGAGATCGTCGAAAAGGCGCAGGCCCAGGCGAACCAGATCCTGGACAAGGCGAAAGCCGACGCGCTGCTGGAAGCGGCACGCCAGAAAGCGGTCGCGCAGACCGAGATCGACGGCATGGTCGGCAAGGCGCGTGAAGCGCTGCGCAGCCAGGTCGCCACGCTCGCCGTGCAAGGCGCGCAGAAGATCATCCAGCGCGAAATCAACGCGGACGCCCACAAGGCGCTGCTCGATCAGCTGGTAGCCGAGATCTAGTGCAATGAGCGAAACCCTGACTCTGGCGCGTCCGTACGCACGCGCGGCATTCGAGACGGCGAGCAAGTCGAACGCGCTCGCCGCGTGGTCGCAGAAGCTCGGCTTTGCCGCGCAACTGATCTCCGATGCCCGCGTCGGCGCGCTGGTCGGCAATCCGCGGCTCGGCAATGCCGAGCTGACGGGCCTGCTGCTGCCGCCGAACGAAGCGGTGGATTCGCCGTTCGCGTCGTTCCTCGGTTTGCTGGTCGAGAACCGCCGCGCGCTGCTGCTGCCGGACATCGCCGCGCTATACGAACAGCTCAAGCGCGATACGGAACGCGTGCTCAAGGTGACCCTGCGCTCCGCCACGGCGATGTCGTCGGAACAGGAACAATCGCTCAAGGCCGCGCTGAAAAAGCGTTTTGGCCGCGAGATCGAACTCGAAACCCGCATCGACCCGAACGTGATCGGCGGCGCCGTGATCGACGCCGGCGACGTGGTGATCGACGGCTCGGTGCGTGGGCGGCTGGCGCGCCTGGAAAGTGCGTTGACGCATTGATGCAGGGATGCATTTGAAGCGTTGATGCATCGAATGAATTGTTGTGCGGCACGTTTTTTCTGCCGTCATTCCCGCGCAAGCGGGAATCCATCTTGATCCGGCTTGCAGGCTGCGATCGAGAGCGAAAATCAAAATGGATTCCCGCTTGCGCGGGAATGACGGACCAGAGGTATGCGGAAATGATGGCAGAACTTTGAAGGCCGTCGCGGTGAGGTTTTAGGACTGCGCGTGAACGCTTCCGGCGCGGTGCAGTCCTAACACCTTACAACTTGAAAATCGAAGCACGCCCTAACCGGCGCACGCAGAGGAAAAATCATGGCCACTACGCTCAATCCCTCCGAAATCAGCGAACTGATCAAGACCCGCATCGAGAAGGTCAAGCTCGCCGCGGAAGCGCGCAACGAAGGCACCATCGTTTCGGTGTCCGACGGCATCGTGCGCATCCACGGTCTCGCCGACGTGATGTCCGGCGAAATGATCGAGCTGCCGGGCAACGCGGTTGCCCTGGCGCTGAACCTGGAACGCGACTCGGTCGGCGCGGTGGTGCTCGGTACATACGAACACCTGCGTGAAGGCGACACGGTCAAGACCACCGGACGCATTCTCGAAGTGCCGGTCGGCAAGGAAATGCTCGGCCGCGTCGTCGACGCGCTCGGCCAGCCGATCGACGGCAAGGGCCCGATCAAGACCTCGCAGACCTCGCCGATCGAAAAGGTCGCGCCGGGCGTGATCTGGCGCAAGTCGGTTTCGCAGCCGGTGCAGACGGGCTACAAGTCCGTCGACGCCATGATCCCGATCGGCCGCGGCCAGCGCGAGCTGATCATCGGCGACCGCCAGACCGGCAAGACCGCGCTCGCGATCGACACGATCATCAACCAGAAAGACTCCGGCATTAAGTGCGTCTACGTCGCCATCGGCCAGAAGCAGTCGTCGATCGCGAACGTGGTGCGCAAGCTCGAGGAAAACGGCGCACTGGACCACACCATCATCGTCGCCGCGTCGGCGTCCGAATCGGCCGCGATGCAGTACATCGCGCCGTACTCCGGCTGCGCCATGGGCGAGTACTTCCGCGACACCGGCGAAGACGCGCTGATCATCTATGACGACCTGACCAAACAGGCGTGGGCGTACCGCCAGATCTCGCTGCTGCTCAAGCGCCCGCCGGGCCGCGAAGCGTATCCGGGCGACGTGTTCTACCTGCACAGCCGCCTGCTCGAGCGCGCCGCGCGCGTGAACGAAGCCTACGTCGAGAAGCACACCAACGGCGCGGTCAAGGGCAAGACCGGTTCGCTCACCGCGCTGCCGGTGATCGAAACGCAGGCGGGCGACGTGTCCGCGTTCGTTCCGACGAACGTGATTTCGATCACCGACGGCCAGATCTTCCTCGAAACCGACCTGTTCAACGCCGGCATCCGCCCGGCCGTGAACGCCGGCATCTCGGTGTCTCGCGTGGGCGGTGCGGCGCAGACCAAGGTGATCAAGAAGCTCGCCGGCGGCGTGAAGCTGGCGCTGGCGCAGTACCGCGAACTCGCGGCCTTCGCGCAGTTCGCCTCCGACCTCGACGCGGCGACGCGTGCGCAGCTCGAACGCGGCCAGCGCGTGACCGAGCTCATGAAGCAGAAGCAGTACGCGCCGCTGTCCGTGGCGCAGCTCGCGATCTCGCTGTACGCGGCCGAGCGTGGCTACCTGGACGATCTCGCGATCGCGCAGATCCTGCCGTTCGAGAAGGGTCTGCACGCGCATTTCGCCAGCAACTACGCCGACTGGGTCAAGGCCACGAACGAGAAGTCCGACTGGAACGACCAGATCGAAGCGACGCTCAAGAAGGGCATCGAAGAGTTCAAGAAGACCGGTAGCTGGTAATTCATTCGCTCGTCATCCCGGCGCAAGCCGGGATCCGGCGCCTCTGGCGCACAAGGGTTCCGGCCTGCGCCGGAACGACGGCAAAAAGACAGAAAGGTTGACCGCATGGCTGGTGCACGCGAAATCCGAACCAAGATCAAAAGTGTCGCCAACACCCGCAAGGTGACGCGCGCGCTCGAGATGGTCTCGGCCTCGAAGATCCGCAAGGCGCAAGAACTGATGCGCGCCTCGCGCCCGTACGCGCGCGCGATGCGCCAGGTAATCGGACATCTGGCCAAGGCCAATTCCGAGTATCGGCATCCGTTCCTGAACGAGCGCAAGGAGATCAAGCGCGTCGGGTACATCGTGGTCTCTACCGACCGCGGTCTGTGCGGCGGCTTGAACTCGAACCTGTTCCGCAAGCTGCTCGGCGAAATCCGCGGCTGGCAGGAAAAGAACGTCGAAGTGGACGTGGTCGCGATTGGCACCAAGGCGAACGCGTTCTTCCGCCGCCTGAAGGTAAACCTGGTCGGCAGCGCCACGCATCTGGGCGAGCGGCCGAAAGTCGAGCAGCTGATCGGCGTGGTCAAGGTCGTGCTGGACGCCTACAGCGCCGGCCGCATCGACCGCCTTTCGGTCGCCTACAACGACTTCGTCAACACCATGACGCAGAAGGCGACCGTGGACCAGCTGCTGCCGCTGCCGCCGTCGTCCACGCTGACCACCGCCTACGACTGGGACTACATCTACGAACCGGACGCGCAGACCGTGCTCGATCACGTGCTGACGCGCTACGTCGAGTCGCTGGTGTACCAGGCGACGCTGGAAAACCTGGCGAGCGAACACGCCGCGCGCATGGTCGCGATGAAGTCCGCCGGCGACAACGCGAAGAAGGCAATCGATTCGCTGACCCTGGTCTACAACAAGGTGCGCCAGGCGGCGATCACGCAGGAAATTTCCGAAATCGTGGGCGGCGCGGCGGCGGTATGACGCGCCTGAGCCTCCGCGTGCTCGTCGCCGGTCTCGCGCTTTGCGCGGCGGCCGGCATCGCGCACGCGGCGGCGCCGGACAAGGACCAGGCAGCGACGGTGGTCAAGGCGATGGAAGCGGCGGCGCGCGCGCACGACCCGCACACCGTGATCAAGTACATGGCGCCGAACTGCGTGCTGCTGACGAACTGGCCGAAACCGGGCGGCGATACGCGCCAGGAACGCGAGACGGTCGCCGAATACCTGAACCACAGCCTGGACTACAACAAGAAGGCGACGGAGCTGGATTACAGCGCAAGCGCGCCGGCGATCACGATCGAAGGCGACACGGCGGTGGCGCGCTACCGGATCACGGACAAGTCGACGCTGGACGGCAAGCGCTACGAAGCAGTCGCCGACGAAGTGGCGACGCTCGAGCTGGTCGACGGCAAAGTGCTGGTCACCAAGACCGAAGCGATCGTGACGAACTTCACCATCGACGGCAAGCGCGCTTTTTGAGCGCGCGCCAAACGAATA
>Ga0207702_10001678_pt1 | contig 21864 bp, 15 predicted proteins | sample KBSCornC62_FD_184302 | JGI IMG/M metagenome (GOLD analysis project Ga0207702, IMG submission 184302) | Corn rhizosphere microbial communities from Kellogg Biological Station, Michigan, USA - KBS Corn C6-2 (SPAdes) (version 2) | ecosystem: Host-associated > Plants > Roots > Rhizosphere > Soil ...
GATAGGGGACCGCCTCTGCCGGCGGGCCCGGCATGCGGAGCGGTGGCCGAGTGGTCGAAGGCGCACGCCTGGAAAGTGTGTAAGGGTTAACAGCCCTTCGAGGGTTCGAATCCCTCCCGCTCCGCCATATTTTGTTGGTTATCTACTTGATTCTGCTAGATAAAAATGAATGCTGCGGGCGCAATATCGACCGGGTTTTATCGCTTAAACTTGGATACCCTATTATTCCGAAGAAGTTATCTTACTGAAAATCAACGGCTTATAAGACCCCACTGGAGGACAAGCGCTGGGTATCGCCTAACGTGGGATTCGAATGCCGAGATGGGCCTCTTTTAGGGAAGGTCGTTTTGCGCCCCGATGTCGCCGTTTGCGGCAACGTGAGAGTGTGGTGGTTTCGGGCAGAAACCAAGGAGGACGATGCTCTAAGCTCGACTTTCGCGGACATGGGTATGAGACTGAAGGTCCAAACTCATGCTTAAGAGAATCGATCATCCGATGATGCTTCGTGCGACCCATCCTTCCGCAATGTCGGTTCGAGAGATCGACAGTTTCATGGCGTTCGTGATCGCGGCGGGTGAGATTAATCCCGCGACAATGCCGGCACTGATCGCGCAGGCATTGTCGTTGCTTACGCTTTATCATGATGACAGGCTGATCGGCACCGCAGCAATCAAGCGGCCGTTTGCCGCGCATCATCAGAACGAATTCGCCAAGGCCAAGGTCGGGGCTTTAGCCGCGACCTATCAATTTGAACTCGGCTGGATGGTGGTGGACAGCGCATTTAGGCGGCAAGGTCATGGTCGCGCCTTAGTCGGCCACGCGATCGGCCAACTCGATGGCCGCGCGGTCTATGCCACTACCAAGTCCGACACGATGCGCGCCATGCTCCCCGAATACGGCTTCAGGCCAGTAGGCGAGAGCTATCCTTCCGAGCGTGAACCGGCCGTGTCGCTCAGCCTGCATGTCCGCGAGGCGTCATGATCGACGCGAAGGTCTATGCGGTCCGGGCGAACTATGATGCCTATTACAATTGGTGGTTTCTTGAAAACCTGTTGATCGGCGCGAATGGCGAGCCCGTGTGGAAGCGCCGGCGCCCGCAACTTGGGATGGGTGTGCCGCCGCGTGCCGAGGTCGAGCGAGACGAGACCGAAGCCAAGCAACTGGCGCGAAAACTGACGCGCGAACTGGGGCATAATTTCGACATAGCGGCGCTTGGAGAGAATGGCCAAAGCTCGACAATGCTGAAGCTGTCCAAGGCTTATCTCGCCTCCCGCCGGCGCGAAGACGAAGAGGCTATGATGTTCGTCGAGGGCAAGAGGCGTCACGCCGGCACGGTCGCGCCGCCTAGAACCGCCATCACCGCGGGTAGTGAGGAAGATGCGGACGACATCCATCGTGCGTTACAAGAGCTGCCCTATCTTCGCACGATCGTCGTCGGCCGCGGCGTTACCCGGTCACTGGCTCATTCCACGGATGGCTTGAACTGGCGGCGGCTCACGAATGGCTATATCTCGCGGCAAGGCGCGACCTGGGGGCATAGAGCGCGGATCGCCGACGCTTTTGGCTTGCACCCGAGCCAGCATTGGGGGCGGACCAAGGCGGCGATCCGAAAGATGTTGCTTCCGCGAGCGATCGATATGCTCCAGCTGCAGCCGATGAAGGAGATGCTCGCCGAAGCGCTGGCCGCTGGGCGCCATGCCGTCGTGCTCGACCGGTTCGTATTCTGGTACGAGCCCGAAGGCGGCATTGGCTGGACGGTCAAGGAAATCGGGGCGTACGACGCAGCACATGCAGATGCCGTCGAATGGGCGGCAGGCACGATTATCTCCAGGAACTTTGGACGCATCGTCGTCCTGCCCTTCATCAAGGACGACGGCACCCATGTCGCTGGTCATACCCGTAACGCCCCAGGCGACGGACCGGCAAAGCCGCGCAAACCGGATGAAGCCAAGGAAATCGCGTTCACGCGCCTTCAGGGCGACGCGATGGTAGGCCTGCTTGGCGAGCTGCCCTACGGCCCCTGACCACCACAATCAGTTAATCGATTGCGCGTGCGCCGTCGCAAAGGTGATGATGTCGGCGTCCCGCCCAACCACGGCGCTTCGATGCGCGACCGACCGTAAGTCAATATTCGCGACGGTTACGCGGGGTGCACCAGCGACTGCACGGACGGCCTGGGCTAGCACGATCGCCGCTGCCGTCACGCCGACGAAAGGCGCGCCCACGGCGACGTCGGCAAGAAGCGTAAGACCGCACTCGTCCAACTCGCCCTTTTCCCGTAACCCGACATAGGCGGGCTGATCCTTGAGTTTGGCAGCACGGCTGAGGCCACCGTCCGCTCCATCGACCTGTGCGGCGGTTGGCCAGATCGCGGAAGAACGCTGTATCGCCGGGAAGCTATGCGTCCGGATCAAGCGGAAGTCCTCTGCGCCGTTGCCGAGGCCAGCCTCGATCACCATGGGGAAACCGGCTTCGTCGAGGATACGTCGCGCATCTGGGTTATCGACACCGCACAATGCCAGTCCGGGCTCTAGATCGGATCGACGGAAGTCGGCATCGAAACGGCGTTCGATGATGGCGGTTTCGAACCCGCGCTGCTCAGCCCAGCGGGCGCAGATCCGGGTCTTGCGATGGCCTTGATCTGCTCCGGTGGTGAGCAGCGACGTGCTCTTCGTCGACTTTCCAGCGCAATCGACATCCTGGAGGAAGAGCCTCACGCTGCCGGGATCGGCAAATGGCAGCATCCCGATCGCCCAAAGATAGGCCTGGCCGAGATGGCCGAGCCCAATCAGCCAAAAGTCGGACGGCAGGTCTGTTATCACAGGGCCGTCGCTGCACGAATCCTTCCAGTCCGCCTTGTCATCAAGATCCCAAAGCGACAGGCCGACGCTGCGATGCCCGGCGAGCGGTTCATCGTTCAGATGCGCGAACACCTCGGCGACGGCGAGGGCTCCGGCCAACATGCCCGATAGCGCAAACTCGGTGCGTTCCGCGAGCCTCGCGCTTGGCAGCGGTATCGCGGCGGCGCGCCATCCGTCGAACGTCGTTCTGATAGCAAAATTCGCTGGTCCGGCCGCGACCGTCCCGCCGATGGCGACAAGCGGAACACCTTGGGCGTGCGGTGCAACGGTCCCCCCCAGTTCGACCACCGCATCAGCCAAAGTTGAGCCAGCCGCGATTGGTACCAGCATGGATGCGTCAAGCGCGCCATCGACGGTCACGCCACCGAGCAAGGTCCGAACACCGCAGTTGAGCGCGGTGAGCAGCGTTGCCTGATGGGTTGGACTCGCCGCGGCCTTCGCGTCGATCGTCAGGTGCATCGTGAAGGTGGAAAGTTTGGCAATCGCCTCCTCGACACTGACGGCGGCGCCGGTGTCGAGGAACAGTTTCGCCGTGCGGTTTAACGTGTCGATGATTTCGTTGCTCATGATTGAACCTGTTCGATCTTGAGAGAGGGATGCAGGAACTTCGGCGTGATCCGGTCCCAGTCAAAGTTGCCGCGGTAGCGATAGAGGCCGACTGCCGTCAGCTGCACCGGATGGGCGGCAAAGTCCGGGATGATCATCGCCACATGTCCGGGCTCGGCGATCATCGGGTGCCGGCGATCGGACACGCTCTGACCTGCGCCACCGGGATGGGTATGCACGTCTGCGACGACGGCCAGGCCCGAGCGGCGGCAAATCGCCCAGAGGTCGGCCATGCAGGCGCCATCAATGACGATGATCCCGGTATCGAAGGCATGCGGGTCGATTTCGTCATAGAACACGATCGACGAAACGCGGCGAGGCTGACCAGGCGGGCCCAGCAGAAACGCGCCACTTTCGCGGACATTGCTGCCGCGCGACCGCAAACCCTTCAGCAGGTCCGACCAGATTGGGGCCGGGATCGACAGCTCAGGCGGCGGCGCGAACAGCCGCCAGATGCTGGTGAGAGGCCAGAAGGTCATGGATGATCTCCAGATAATGAATAATGCCGCGTGACGGCGACCAGGCTTTTTCAGGGTGCTGCACCAGCCATTGCTCGTGGCCGGCGAGCGCCAGCCGGTCACACGGTAGGTAGAGCGCCGCGGCGTTCCAGTTCGGGTTGAAAGCCGCTGCGACCCGGCCCGTGCCTCGTGGCCACCTGTTGCTGGCCAGCGGAGCATTGGACGCCAGATCCCACGGCCTCGCATTGGGCAATGCCGCGGGATAGCCGCGGAGGTCGAACCGAAACGCCCAGTCCGTGCCGTCATGCGCACGTACGGTGATGACTGGATGCGGCCAGTCGATGCTGACCAGCCGCCACTGCCCCTTTGCCTCGCCGATCGGGAAGTCTGGGCGTTCCACATGGCTGCGGAACGCCCGTTCATCGGCGCCGAGGACCGGCTCCATCAGCCCTGAACCAGCTGCTTGCGGACGAGGTCGAACTCGATCGCGCAGCCATCCGTCTTCAAGCTGCCCAGGTGCGCATTCTGCGGCGGCTGGATACGCGTGCCGCTGATCTGAAGCACATGCTCCTGGGCCTCGGCCTCATCGAGACCGGCCTTCTTGGTCGCCCACTTGGTGACGCGCTTGATCGTCGTGCCCGGCGCGAATTTGTGGTTGAAGGTGTCGGACTTGTAGTTGACCGCGACCTTGATCTGGCGGCAGCGATGGAGGTGGAAGATCGGGTTATCGTGACCGTGCAGCGGGCGGTCAGGGGCCAGGGGCTCATCATCATCTTCTTTGAAGACGAGCATTTCGGCGATGTTCGGATGACGGCCGGCCAGGTTGGCGATGAGCGTCTTCACGAGCGCGGCTTCCGCCAACTCGAAACGCTCGAGAGGTTCGCCTTCGATGGCGGCAAAGATGATCGTGGCCATTGCGTGCTTTTCCTTTTCGATGCCGGGCAACCGGTGGCTGCCTCACCCAGCTGATCGGGTGAGGCGGGCAAAAAAGGAAAAATCAGCGGAGAAAAATCTGGTGGTCTCCCGCGCCGGCCGTCAGGCCGGCAGCAGTCCTTCGGGGGAAGGGCAGACGAACAGGAAAGGGCAGCGGGGGCATCGGAAATCACTGGCGATCGCCGGATATTTGCCCGCACCGATATCGTCGATCGCGGTTTCGCAGTCCGCAATGCGCTTGTTGTACTTCGCTGCCGTCTGGCCGATCTCAAGCACGGATTCGCCGAGGAGATAATGATTTTCTACGCGCGCGCCGACGCCTAGCGTCTCGCGAGTCGCCTTCAATAGGATTGTCGCAGACAGCCGGTCGGGGTCGCCGCTGGAGGGCTTCCCCGAGCGCAGGTTGCGAACGACAAGCGTTCCGTCGATCTCGAAAATGCGATCCGCTAGTGCGCCGATTGCATTGCCGCCGATCGTCGTCGTGAGCTCGCCCCGACGCTTGGCCGTGCCCGCTGCCGCGACATGAAGCCTGCCGAGCATCGACATCACGAGACGGCGATAGGCGTCGCCGAACGCATGCTCGGCCAGTCCGCTGGCCGCCCAGGCTTCATCAAAAATGCGCTCTGCCTCCACAGGATCATAGGCCTGCGCATCGTCGAGGTCGCGGGCATAGCGGATCACAGCCTGGACGCAGCCATGGGCGTCGAGATAGGCCCCGGAACGCGCTCGACGCCGGAGGTTCAGAACCCGCTCGTAGTAGAACCGTCGGGGACATGAGGAGAAGTTGTCAATATCACGTGCCGTCAGGTCCGGCGGCGGCGGCAGCAGAATTGGATTGAGCGCCGCAACCGGGTGTGTCCGCGGTACTGGGTTCGCTGCGACGGCAGTCGTCGTCGTCACACGCTCCAGGAACCGCGACGGGTTTGCATTTCGCGATCCCCGGCGAGACGGCCTGTAAAGCCTCAAATGCGCTTTGGCGCGCGACAGCGCGACAAACAGGATGCACTCCTCTTCGGCTTCGTGCGCGTCCTCATCCTGGACCTGGAGGATCATGCCGGTAGGAGGTGGACAGACGGGCGGACGGTTCGCTGATGGTATCGCGCCGGCGTACAGCCCAGGCAGATGAACCGCCTCGAACTCGAGGCCTTTGCTCGCATGCACGGTCATCAATCGGACGCCATCGAGTTCGTCGAGCTCCGGTGGAAGCTGGCGCAAATCGCGCTCATCGGCGAGCAGGATCATGTGCCTGATCCGATCGAGGGCACGTCGAATAGGCGTACCGCTGCCCTGGACCGGCATGTTGCGCAGGCAGTCTATCAATTGCCTTACCGCGACCCTGCGCATTTCGTCGGACGGTGCCTGGCCGGACAGCACCATGCGAACATAGTCGCTGCGATCGAACAGATATTGGCTAACTAGCAGCCACGGCGTGGTGCCTTGTGTCGCTCCATGAAGATGCTGGGCCAACTTCTGAAGGCCGGCACGTCCTGCCGGCGACAAATCGCTGAGCTGCTCAAGCCGCCTGAGCAGGTCGAAAGCGCGTTGCTCGGTGGTGCGCGCGTGTTCCACAAGTGCGAGCGCGTCGCTCTGAGGGATGGCATAGTCGGGAAATTCAGCGACACGAATGAGGCTCGTGCCGCTGTCGTCTGCAATGAGCGAGAGCACGCACAGCAAATCGCGCACTTCGGGGCGTTCGAACAACGGCCCCAGATAGAGTACCGGGATTCCCCGGGCTTCGAGTTCCTCCGCGAAACGCGCAAGATTGCCGTTGCTGCGTGACAAGACGGTCTGGTCTCGCAGCGCTACGCCCACCGCCTCAAGTTCGCGGATCGAGCCGGCGAGCGCGTCCATTTCCGTGATGTCGTCGGTGGCCGCGAGCAAGCTGGGCGCGTTCTGACTCGGCCCGCGGGCCGCTGTCAGTACCGCGGTACCTGCATAGCGCGAGACGCTCATAGTCGAAGCGAAGCGCGAATAGGCGTTCACGATTTCACTCGTCGAACGATAGTTTTCGGACAGGCTGTCGCGCTGCCCGCGCGGATAGTCCCGCTCAAATCGCGCGATGTTCGATGCCGACGCGCCACGGAAGCGGTAGATCGACTGCCGCGCATCGCCGACGACCCACAGGTTTTCACCTTCCTCACCGACAAGTTCGCGCACGAGCATGGCGCTGGCCAGGTTGATGTCCTGATATTCGTCAACATGGACGTGAGTGAAGCGGCCCCGCATCAAGGCGCCGAAATCCTTGTCCTCGCGCATCATCACGATCGGGCGCATGATGATGTCGCCATAGTCGACCGCCTTTTCCTCTTTAAGGCGGCGTTGGTAGTGCGCATAAACAGTGGCCACTTCAGCTGCCTTGGCCGCAGCAAGGCGTTCTTCGTCGGTGGTGGCGTTCGTGCGCATCGCTGCCGCAAACGCGGCATATTGATCGGGCGTGCACAGCTCATCCTTGGCACGTGAGATGGCGCGCAAAATGTCGCGCAGCGCCAGGGCGGGTTCGTACAGATTAAGGTAGTGGGTCAGTCCAAGCGCTGGCAGCGCTTCCTCCAGCATCGCGACGCTTTCGCTCGAATCGACGACTTTCGGATCGGCTGGCAGGTCGAACAGTCTGTGATGCTTGCGGATCGTATCGAGACCGAAGGCGTGAAATGTCCCAGTCCAGATATTGACGACCTGACCACCGGCGACAGCTTCGACGCGTTCCGCAAGCTCCAGCGCCGCTTTATTAGAGAAGGTAAGAGCAAGGATATTTTGCGCCTGCACACCCTCGCTGAGCAGGTCGGCGATGCGTGAAACGAGAGTCTTGGTCTTACCAGTACCCGGGCCGGCACTCAGCAGATAGGGCGGCCCGCGGTGATCGACGGCACGCTTCTGAGATTCGTTACAGGCGGTCTCGGGCGGGCGGGGCGGCTGGGGCACGTCCGGGAGGTCCGGAAGCAATAATCCGTCAGCCAGTTGCTGTAGCGTTGTCTCATACGGGACGCCGAGAAGACCGGCGATCTCGGTGGCATTTCGGCCCTCGAAGTAGAGGCGCTTGGCGGTCCCGCGCGGCAGAATGAACTCACGCGCGAACGTGTTTGCTTGGGCTTCACGTCGTTCTTTGACCCCATAGGTCTCGATGCGCTGATTGGGATCGCCACCGTTGGAGGTTGCGCGTGGATAAAAGCCGGCCTCGGGTCCGTCATGAAGCTCGAAATGCCCGATCTCGTGCGCGATGACCTCAGCCGACCGCTCGGCGCCGAGGTCGTTACGGTAGAGAACCTGCTTGAACCTGCGTTCCAACAGACCGTGTGCACCTTCGAGCTCCGGATCATCCGCTGCGAGCGGCCGCAACTTGAGTTTGCGGTGGCTCGCCGCCGACTGGATCGCATCTGACGCGGTGGTGAGATCGGTTGCTCCGATTTCGGCCCGCAATCGGTGAGCTGCGGTTCGGACGGCGGCGAAGCCATCCATTTCAGGCGGCCATATCCGGAAACCAGAAGCGCTTCTGCGAAAGGTCGAGCGTCGATGATTTGACGGCCGCTTCGAAACTGACCTTGCCAGGCGCAGTCCGACCTTGCGGCGCGAAATAATCGGCGCCCGCCGCTGCCGGCGCTCCATCGAGAAACGCGTGCAGCGCCGATGGCGAGCTTCTCAGTTCGTTGGCGAGCCAGACAAGCAGCTGGCCTGGTATGGTGTCGACATCAATCAAGCATCGGCACAGCTTGCGCAGAATGCCCGTATCGATCCGGCAGTTGGCTGCGATCCGGTCAATGTCGTCAGAATCCATTGCATCGAACGGATCGGATGCGTGTGATTGCATCGGCGCCCAGAAGCGTTCGAGGATCGAATGATGGTTGCGCGCCGTGCGCTCACCCGTTGGATCCTCGTCGCCTAGATCGCTCCCTTCGGACGCGACCCATTCGGACACGAAGGCCAAAATATCTTCACGAAACGCGGGGTTCAGTGCAGCAAAGCGCAGCACGTCGTCTCGGGTGGCGCCGTCCTCCAGCATGTCGTGAAGTGTCGCCAGGACGTCGTCGAGCGCTTCCGCGCTCTGGGGTTGCTTGGTCATGGTTCAGGTCCTTGTCTCGCGCGCCTTGGCGCGCGCGCGCTTAATGAGATATTTGACCTTCGTGTCCGAGCAGCCCATCACGGCTGCCGCTTCAGCGTAAGTCAATCCCATCGCGTGGATGTGCCCCACCGCGATCCGTTCTTCGTCGGTTAGCAGGGCGTAGATGCTCTGGAGCTCAGCCTTGATCTCGGCGAGCGGCATCCCCGCGCGCCCGGCACGAGCGGCAAGGGCGTCAGCGATTTCTTCTGTGCTCACCTCGGTATCAGGAGGTGCCAGATCCTCACGGGAGATCTCTGTCGCCACGCGTAGCTTCATCTTCGAGCGGGCCGTCAGGTAGAGCCGCTCGGCACCAAGCTTGAAGCTGCATTCGAAGATGTCGAGATCATTCTCGTGAATGAGTTCGAGCGCCTTGCTCTGGACTATGGTGTGAGCGCGCTCGCGGAAATTCTCGGGAAGGTCGCGCAGAATGCGATCACCGGAGCGCTCGAGCCGCGAGAAGAACGCAACCACCATCGCGTCATATTGCGGGGTTGGCCGGTTCGGTCGGAAGTTGCGAATGAGATAAACGAGGGTCTGCGGCCTCGTATGGCCCGACGCCGCGAGGCGAAAGGCATCATGCAAGGGGAGGACAAGCGTCGCTGCTATCTCCTCTTCGACAGCAGGCGGTCGCTTATAGACTTTTTGCTTCTTACTGACCTTTGCAAGCGGCTGCACGATGCTGTTTCCTCGTTCATCGGCCATCGACTGTTCACCTGATCGGATTGGGAGTGGAAAAAGGGAAAAATATTTTTGCAGTTGGGATTTTTTCGGATCCATAAATCGGACGCGGTAACGCCGAGGCACTTATGGGTAGGCGAAACGATTGGCCGGAGCGCTCGTCGGCGGCAATGGTTCGCCGCGTAGAGCCGCTCGTTCTCTACCGGTGCCACCCCCGCGAGCAATTTTACATTGCCCTGATCGCGCCGCGATCTGCCCCAGCTCGTGGATTTGCTCATCCTATGTCTCCTATGCCCCGCCCTGGCACGAATGGGAGGACGACGCTTGAAGCATATGAGCACTTGACTTTGGGATCAAGTAGGAGAAAATAGGTCCTAGAACTTTTGATAAGGGAGGTCGTTATGGCCAGTGCCACTCCTTCGCCGATCTCGGGACAGATGCGCCCCACGATCGTGCCGCATGTGCATATTTCGGACGACGACCTTTGCCCGACCTGCGAGCAGCCCATCCCGCACGATCGCGCGATCGAAATCCGCGAACGCCTTGAGTCCCGCGAGCGTGAACGCGCCGCCGAAATCTCCGCTAGGCTCGAAGCAGAATTCGCGGCCGAGAAGAGCGAAGCGCTGCAGCAGGCCGCTCGCGATGCGGAAACGAAGATTGCGTCGGCGCGGGATGAAGCCCGCGCGACGGCAGAGGCCGCAGCACAGGATAAGTTGGATGCGGCGGAGCGTGACAAGATCGAAGCTGCAACTGCCCGCGAGGCGGCGCAGGCCGAATTGGCAGAGTTGAAGGCCGGCGCGGAAGCAAAGGAAGCGGAGATCCGCGCAGAGGCGGAACATGCCGCAAGCGCGGCGGCCGATGCCCGTATCGCGGAAGCGGAGGAGAAACGTGCCGCGTCCGAGACTGTGCTCATGAGCCAGCTCGCCCAGGTTGAGGCGGACAAAGTCGCTGCGCAGGAAACCAGTACCGCTCTTAAGGCCCAGATCGCCGAAATCGCGCGGACGAATGCCGAGACGATCGAGCGGATGCGTCAAGACGCAGCTTTCCGTGAAGCCGAGATTCGCCGCGAGGTCACTGCCACTGTCGAGGCTACCGCGTTGGAGAAGGTGGGCGCCGCTAATGCTGCGCGCGCCACGGCGGAAGACTCGGCACGGGCTGCCCTTGCCGAGGTCGAGACCCTCAAGGCGAGCCAGGAAACGACCCTGCAGGAGCGCCTGACCGAGCAGCGCGAGGCGCTGGAGTCGGCCAAGACCGAGGCGGTCAACGCGGAAAAGGCTGCCGCCTATGAAGCGTCCTTGAAACTCTCCGCCAAGGTAACTGAGTTGCAGCGAGCATTGGAGAAGAAGACCTCCGACGAGCTCGGTGAAGGCGCCGAGATCGTGCTGCACGAAGCCCTGAAGGCCGAGTTCGACGGCGACCGGATCGAACGCGTGAAGCACGGCCACCCAGGCGCGGATATCATTCACACCGTGATCCACAACGGCAAGGAATGCGGCACGATCATCTACGATTCGAAGAACCATGGCGCCTGGCGCAATGAGTTTGTGACCAAGCTGAAGACCGATCAAATGGCAGCAAAGGCCGAGCATGCGGTCCTGACCACCAGTAAGTTCCCCGCCGGCGGCCGGCAGCTGCAGATCGTGGACGGCGTCATCGTCGCCAACCCGGCGCGCATCGTCGCGATCGTGCAAATGGTGCGGCAGCATCTGATCCAGACCCACACGCTGCGCCTCAGTGCTGAGCAGCGGACGCACAAAACCGAGGCGCTCTATGATTTTATCACTTCGGAGCGCTGCGCGAACCTGCTTGCCCGGTTCGATGCCCACGCCACGAGCCTGCTCGAGCTGCAGGACAAGGAGCGCAAGACGCATGAAGCCGTTTGGAAGCAGCAGGGGATGTTGATTAGCTCGGTGCAGAAGGTAAGCGCCGAGCTTGGTCGCGAGATCGATGAGATCATTGGCGGCACCGAGAGACCGGAGACGATAGCGTGAACAATGCGGCGGCCACCCAGAGCGGTGACAATGTGGTCAGCCTGCAGGAGCGTCGCCTCGATCGCACGGTGCTGCGCACTTATCGCACTAAGGCCGATATCGATGAGATCGTGCCCAACGAAAAGCAGCCAAGGCGCGGACCGAAAGAGGATGAGGAACTGCAGCGACAGATCGAAGCCAATGGCGGTTTGTTCGAGCCCTTGCTGGTCGAGCCCCATCCCGACCTGCCAGGGAAATTTCGCATCATCGACGGGGATCGCCGCTGGACCAACTCGCGTGTCCTCGTCGATCAGGGCAAAGAGGATTATCGCCAAGTCCCTGTCGAGGTCACAGACCGCACGCTGAGCGAAGAGGATAGGCTGCGCGTCTGGATCTACATTCACCGTCAGCGTAAGGAATGGGATGCGCGCGAGAAGGAGATGGTCGCCTACCAGCTCGTGCAGCTTATGGGCCGCACCAGCGCTGCGAACATCCTCGGCATTACGGTGCGCGAGCTCGACAAGCTCGTTGAAATTTTCGAGGTGTCGGAGAAATTTAGGGCGCTACGTGATCCTGCAGCCGGCATAACCTGGGCCCGCGAACTGATGGGTGTCAGTAAGAAGCTGCTTACTCCGAGTGTGATTGAGGCGGTAGTTAAGAAGGTCAACGACAAGCGCATCACCAACTCGAAAGATTTGCGTAAGCTCCGCGCCATCCTGCCCGATCCCGTCGCGCGCGCGCAGTTTCTGAGCGATGCCGGCGATCTCGACACCGCGATGCTACGTCTCGGTCCGGCCGAGAAGAAGTCGACAGGTGGTTTCGCAGACGATCTAGAAACGATGGTCGAATCGATGAAGAAGGTACCTTGGACAAGGCTGCAGGAGATGCGCGGTAACATCGAACTGCTAGGCAAGATTGAGGAGGCCGAAGCGTTACTACGCTCGCTGCGCGGCGCTCTATCCTAACAAGCGGCTGTTCTGGCGGCCGAGGGCGGACCGCATCCAGGAATTAGGCGTTCTAGCGCAACACCATCAAGGAAGTTGGCCCAATCACGCATCACCAGCCGGCGCTTCAGAAACGCGTCTCCGCGCCGATAGGCGCGGACAGTCGCATCACCGACCTGATGGGCCAAGGCTTGCTCTACCACCGTCTCGGGGTGATCAGTCATCTCACCCATATAATCGCGGAAGGCGCTCCGCATACCGTGAACGGTAAAATGGCCGAGCTTCATCCGCCGCAGCATCATGGTCATGGCCATCTGAGATAATGGCATGCCCCGTTTATGCCCTGGGAAAACGTAGCTGTTCGGATCGCGCTCTGTATCTTCTCCCTGCCGTTCAAGAAGCGCGACCGCCTGCTTCGACAACGGTACGCGATGCTCGGCGCCCATCTTCATGCGGGCTGCGGGAATGATCCAAATTCCTTCCTCGAGGTCGATTTCTTCCCATTTCATCTGGAGCGTCTCACTGGTCCGGGTGGCGCAGAGGATGGTGAGTTCCAGAGCTCTGGCGGCCGGCCCGGCGCGTTTGCGAAGTTTGATGATGAAATCGGGCAAATCGGAGAACGGCATTGCCGCATGATGCCCGGTCTTCAGGCGTGCCCGCTGCGGCAGGAAATGAATCAGATTGCCCTTCCAGCGTGCTGGATTCTCCCATGGGCCGACGATCAGCTTCTTGGCGCGAGCTGCGTCGAGCACACGCTCTATGCGTCCGCGCAGGCGGCCGGCAGTCTCGGGCGTTTTCTGCCAGATCGGCCTGAGCACCGCGATCACATCATCGGTCGTGATCGCATCGACGCGCATCTTGCTGAGACGTTTGGCGTGAGTGCGAAGCGTGTTCCGCCATTGCTGCCGGTGCTTGGCATTTTTCCATCCGTCTTCGAGCGCATCAATGATCTCGTCCGCAAATATCCCGAAGAGCGGCACTTCGACAGGCGGGATGACGGCAGCACGAGCGATGGCGGCATCCCGCTCGACGATCGGGTCCTTGCCGTCAGCCAGTTGCTCCCGCGCCGTTAACGCCTTGCTGCGCGCATTGGTCAAGCTGACCGCGGTAGTCGAGCCGAGCCCCATCTCGCGGCGCTTAGTCCAAAATGGCCACAGACGCTGCGATCAGCAATGGTTATGGGATTCGAACATCGGCGTCCTTCAGGTTTCGACCTTCGAGCAGCTCACGATCTTGGGTTGCGCCGCCGCGCAAGAATGTCGGAGTGGAGGCGCTGGTCGAAATCCTGCGCGAAATCTGGGGCCGGCGCTGGCCGTGGGCGATGACACCGAGAATGGGTTCTGCGCCCGGCTGGCACCGGCCGCATGGTCAATTTCACCAATGCCTGCCTTCAGAGTGCGTCGGGCTCCAATCGGACGGACATTTGCCGGCTCATTTTGGTAAATCTCCGGCCGATCTCCGCGAGCGTGCTGGCCATTGGCGACGAGCATTCATCATGGCCCGCGCGGTGGCGGTCTGAAACACTCGCGAATTTCAGGCCGCCGAATGTTGATGCGATAATTTTGGAGAACCTCCCGAGTTTGACTTTGTGTCTATGGAAATGGCTCCATTCTGGTAGTTCAGATAAAATCGCTCGAAGTTGCGTTGACTCTCCGGGCGGTTCAGCAGACGATCCGAACAAGCTTGTTTGGTGGCCTCAAGCATCAATGTTCGATTCCAGGGGGGATGGGCATGGCAGAAGCACGAGACGAATCGCCGGCCCCGAGGACGCCACCGCTTATATGGGCGATGCCCGTCATCTTGCTTCTTCTAATTGCGATTGTTTGGTCAAACCTTTGCGACGGCAAGAAGGGTATCGCCGGACTCATGTCGGCAAACGGGGGGCGAGAAGACACATGGCTTGTCACGCTTGGTCTCTTCATCGGCATCCTCGCTGTCGCCGGGGTTGGCTGTGGACGCGGGCTGGCAGGCATCTTCATCGATGATCGCGATCGGATTAGTCTAAGTCGATTCCAGCTCATCGTCTGGGTGGCACTTCTGATAAGCGCGCTGTTCACCGCCGGGCTGACCAACACGCTGCCCATTACGAACGCTGACGGTCCTTTGGCGATCAAAATCCCCCCCCAGGTCTGGGCCCTTCTTGGTGTCGGGGGATTTTCGGCCGTCGCCGCCCCAGGCCTGCTTAAGGCGCGGCAACGGTTGCACGGCGATGTGGAAATACGTTCCAGCGCGGATCAGGCGACCTGGATGGACCTGATCCTGTCCGACACCAATTCGGCGGTCATCGACATCACTAAGCTCCAGCAACTGGCTTTCACAGTACTGCTGGTCGCCGTCTACGCCGGCGGCCTCTGGAACACGTTGCAAGGTGAGGCACCGATCAATGGGTTTCCAACCATAGATACCGGGTTCGTCGCGCTTCTGACGATAAGCCACGCTACCTACCTTGGCGGGAAAATTCGCAATGTGGCATGAGCCTCATCGTCCCTTGACGCTTCGGCACGGCGCGACGTCTCGCTCGGTAATGCGGCGCGAACTGTGATACGGTTTTCAGCGTCGGCGACCGCTCGTGCCTAACTATCCGCTTCGCCTTGGCGACGTCGACGCGAAGAAGATCTGGGGTGGCCAAGCCAGGCCCGCCGACCCTCCAGCAACCTATGTCGCAGACCTTCAGCGCAATCTTCAAAAGCTAGGCTTTCGTCTCGCTCGGACGAGCGGACGGTCCGCGGACACTTCCGGCGTGTTCGGATACTGGACGGCGATGGCCGTCCGCGAATATCAGGCCTACGCTGCGATGCCGATAGTGGCGGTTGATGCCGCCGATGCTGGTGATCCTTTCAGCTACGTTGCTCTGACCAAAACGGCCGCGGATATTTATCCAGCCACGCAGCCGATCTCAGGGGTTTTCAACAGCGAGACCGCCAGAATCCTACAGAAGTGGCTCGATAATAAGTGGCGGTGTCCGGTGATCCTCTGTGGCTTCTCAAAGCCGCCCTCGATCGATTCTGGGTCTTTCGACGATCCGGCCGCGGCAAAGACTTGGTTGATCGTAACCAACGCCTGGAGCGCGTTCGATCACCTTGCCAAGGCAAAAGTGTATTACAGCCTCGATTATAGTCAGGGGCCGACTGTAATAGTGGAGGCGCTCGGCAGGGCTCACGTGACGCTAAAGAAGAAGCGCGGTGGCTCGATCGGTGGGCTCGTCGTCGACGGGCGATACTCGCCATCCTCCGCGCTGATCACGCCAGATACCTTAGTGGGTAAGCCGCTCGGTCAATTGACCGTTCCGCAGGCGGCCACATACCGGGTTATCCGTGCAGTCGCCTTTTTCGAAGTGTCCGCGCGATTTGACGCGCTCAACGGCTGGGACTCGCAGCTCCTCTCATTCGGTCCGTTCCAGTTCACGCTCACAGCCTTCGACAAGGACGAGAAACCTCAGACCGGGGAATTACCGGCCTATTTCGCGATGCTGATCGCAGGAAGTCCAGCCGAGCGGCAGGCCTACCATGACGCTTTCGGCGTGCTTGGACTCGCCTCGGATCCGGCGTGGGCTGGAATCCAGCCGGGGAGCAGTCAGCGGACCCTGCTTGCCCACCTCTCGATGCAAGGCCCGAATGACGGCACGATGGCGAACGAGGCGGCTTTCACCACTTGGCCGGCCATCAAAGAGGCTAAAGAACCCGTTCGGCAATGGCATCTCGCGCGCCGTTTCGTTGTAGCGGGTCGGCGCTCGCCGGCCTTGCAACTCGCCTTTTGGCGATTTTGCCGGCTGCGCGTACGCAATCTCCTGGCGACGCCATGGGGAGCGATGGATAATTTCGCCTGGCCCGCCGGTGTCACGCTGGGAGCGGTTTTTCGCTCTGAACTCGCCGCTGCCGTTTTGGTCCGCCTTCATGTCAAGGCGCCGGGTCTTTTCGCGGCCGCCGATGACCAGGGGGTCGTCAGCGTTCGCGACTGGCTCAAGGATGTTATCCGTCAGTTCGACTACGCCGACAAAGCGAAGCCCCCGGCTCAGTGGGCTCTGAAAGGCGACGATGAAACTGCGCTCGTCACGGCGATCATCGACCGATTGAGAAAGGGCACGATCGCCCCGGCAAAGGGAGCCGTCAAAATAAAGGTTCCGGCCATTGCAAAGTCGGTGCTCGAAGACTGCCAATCGATGATCGATGGTGACCTGGAGGCTCCAGCCGGGGCCCTGGGCGTGAAACGCAATTTTACGCTAGACACGACGGGCCTATGACGATGCAGCGGCTACCTTCTTTCGTCATCCTGGCCGCTACAATCCTACTTGCAGCCTGTCATTCGTTTGATCTTCGCGGTCCAGCAGAACTCACCGGCTTGAGACCAAAGGCACACGGCTGCGATCCGCTCGAAAGCACGGTGTTCACGGCAGAGGCCGAGTCTACACAGACGTGTGGCCAGGCCGGGGTCGGAATGCCGTTGCAACCAGGCATGGTGTTGCGATTATCGACCCCGACATGGGGAGCACCCATCGCCGAGGACATCCTGCACCTCGGCAACAACGTCGATGTCCCTCCTTCGCTCGCCGCGCAACAACCGCAGCTATCCGCTCCGCTACGCTTGCCCATTCGGAAGATCGGACCCAATGGCGCGCTCGACAGCGAGGAAATTCTCGTACTGGGCGCTTTCCTCTCACTTCAACGCGCCGCCAATTTCGGATCGGATGACCCGGCGGGAACGACCGGCGACAATTTGTCGGCCCAGTGGCAAGCGATGCTGACCTCGGCGAGAGCGCGCGCGGCACTCTGGAACGCGTTCGTCGACGCGGCGAGCCTTCGCCGCATCGTCCCGCCATCCGGCATTTCGAAAGACAATCGGGCGCTTGCGCTGGTCTTCAGTCCCAAAGCCTTTTGTAACAAGGCGTTCGCGCCGGGGGGGCATTCGGATCTGGCGCTTACTCAGGACCAGCTCGAACTGCTGAAGAAGGGTTTGATCGGAACCGATTGCACCACCCTAGACAAAGATATCGAGGTATTCGCACTGAGCACCGATGCGTCGCGCGCTGATCCGTTGGCGGCCATCGTTATCAGAGGTGGTGCCGGCAAAGGCCTTTTCAACCCGGGATACTTTCCCAATGGCGCGCTCAACAATCCGGCGACGATTGTCACCGTCGAAATTGGCGGCGTTTCGATGCGCGATCGTGATGGCGCGGAGCGGCGCTGGTCCTTGGCCGAATGGGAAGAATCCGGTATTTGCGGCGATAATCGTCGCGTGCGCAAGGTGAACTTTCGCGGTGCCACTGGGGCATACCGGATCGTCGGTCGCGGCGGAACGACCTATCCGTCCTTCCAAGTCGATGAAAATCTGTCCCGAGCGGGTGTGGTGCGACGAGCCGTCCCCGTCGCCGGGGCTCGCTGGCGTTTGGGGCCGGCCATTCCTGAGCGCGATCTCGACAAGATCACCGCGAACGACATCAGTCATGCCGCGTGGACGGCCCCCTGGACCGGCTCAACGCCCGATCCATGCCAGCCATAGGAGAAGCAGATGCCGCAATATCGCCTCTCCTTATTCGGACGCCAGCTCAGCATCAGCTCCGACAAACCGTTCACCGATTCCAAATGGGGCTTGCTCAACAATACGGTCACGATCAGCCTCAGCAACGTGACGGGTGCTTCCGCGCAAGTCCGGATCGCGCTGACCGGCACCTTTCCCTTCTCGCCGTCGGTCAACATCGACGTCACGTTCGCCGCCCGCATAGAGGCGGGAACGCTCCTGCTGCAGGACGCCGTCTCGGTCCACGCCGGAAGCATGACTGTGATCAATGGTCCTGCGTCCGACCCTGCGTCGACGCAGCCGGGCGACCTCACGACCTTTGCCATCGGCACTCCCCAGCAATTCCACGGCGATAGCGCTTCGGGCTTCGTGATCGTGCTCGACGCGGCCGCGGGCCTCGTCAACTACCTGCTGCAATTCGGGAGCCTAGGCCCACTCCTCTCACCCATTGGAGATTATCGTTTCGCCGATGCGTGGATCGCCTATGATCTCCCGGCCCAGCCGAAGGCTGAAATCGCTGCCTTATATGGGCTGGTTGGAAAAGCGGAGTTCGAACTTGCCGACCATGCCGACAAGGCCAGCCGTCAAAGACTGGCCCTCGATCATCTGCGCAAGGCACGGCAGCCGGGGCAGCCTTGCCAATGGAGCCTGCGCCTAAGCCCGGACAACGGCTATCTGCTCATTGGCTCGGACCGGCTCCGCAAGAGGGGACCGGGCGCAGACCCTGTCCTGTACCAGTTCGCCATGGTCAACGGCCGGATGTCGGTCGAACAATGGGGCGAGATTGGCAATCTCAGCTCTCAGCATACCTGGCGCCCACTGCCAGGCTTCGCGCAGGCTACCGCGCTGGCGCTCCGAATGACGGACGAGCATGGCCTTCCGGTTGCCCTGTGCGCCGACGAGGCCTTGCATATCCGCCACCGCAAAGGGGCGGCCGGTCGAACCATCGACAGCCTTGTCCTGACGACGCCGCAGCAATCCCCAATGCCGGTGCTGGTCCGTGGGCTGGATATCGCCGCGTTGCACGAGGACCGGCTCATCGGCCTCGACACCAGCGCTCCGGCGTGGATGACCGACAATGGCGTGCCGCTAGCCCCGCAGCCGCCGCTCGAGCTTCATGGTCTCGCCCGCGGTCTACGACTTGCCCGCGGCAGGCCGACCGGCCTCCAAGGCTACAGCGCCAAGCTTGCCACGACGTCGGCCCCCGCGGCATCGGGCCCGGAGCCGTCATTCGAGCTCGCAGAGTTGCATCTCGACGAACCGGCCGCCTGGCAGGCTGCGCTGCAGATGCCCGAGCAATCGGTTTTCGAAGGCAATGATTCAGAATTGCGCGCATTCGTCGCGGAGCGCCGCGCCAACATGGATGGCGGCGGCATTATCATGCCGGTGATGGACACGGGCTGGGCGCTGGCGAACCTCCTTGATGTTGGCGGTACGGGCACGCCCGGCACCGCTGTCAAAACCATCGTTACGCGACTCTCCAAACTTGACGGCCAGTTCAGAGAACCGAACCCCGACACCGATCCGGCACCAGACCCAGATATCCGGCGGATCGTTGGGCAACCGATGCTCGAGGCAAGCGCCGCCGACAGGTTCGCGCAGACGGGTGGAGCGCGGGGGCGTGTTCCTTCGCCGCCAGATTTTCACCGGGTTTTCTCCGCGCTCAATCTAACGGCAGTGCAACCGGCCGCCACAGCCCTGGCGCTTCCGGAATTGCGCGCGATCGCACCGGCCGCCCCGCTCGCGCTGCTCTCCACTGCCCGCGTGGCCACTCCCGCGCCTGAGCCCACGTTGCAATATTTGCACGGCGGTGCGCGCGATGCGGCCGCGCCGGATCGCGTCGCCGCCGATCGGGAGGCAGGCAAGCCATTTGGCGACCAATACACAAAGTTCGCCATCGGATGGCTCCAACCCACTGCCGCGCAGGCGCCCTTGTTCGAGGCGCTCCGCACCGCGATGAACCTCGATATCATCACGTTGGCCGATGCGCTCGCCGGCAAGATGTCAGAGGAGGCGCTCGCGCGCGCGGCTCGCCTCGCTGAAGACGTCGCCGGAGGCGCACTACGAGCTCTGTTCTCCGGCGACGACGAGCTAGCCCAGCTCGAAACCTTGCAGGCCTGGCTCGAGGTCACAGCGCCTGACGAGATAGTCGCTGAGATAGCCGACTATCTCACCGATCCGGCAGACGCCGATCCGGCGCTGGGATGGGTCGCCCGCTGGTTCATGGCGCCGCCCGATCAAGACCTGTTTCGGCGCATTGCGGGTCTCTTCACGACCAATAGTGATTGGTTCAACAAGACATTCCCTGGCCAGGCCGGTCAATATGCTCAAGCGCTCTTCGGAGGCTTGCCGATAGCGAGCCCGGCGACGCTGAAGGGATTTTTGACCGACCTACTCGACGGGACATCGTCCGATTTCGCGGTTTTGCAGCAGCTCTGGACGGCCGCATCGCCAGGAGATCTTGGGTCGCTTCTCACCCAGTTGGGGATTGATCCCAAAACGGTTCAATTTGATCGCATCGCCAGCCTCTTTGCAGGTCTGCGCGACCGGCTTGGCCCCGTGCTTACCAAGGACGTGTACGCTCAACTCCTTGCGCTCAAGGACGACGCCGCAAAGGTGCTGGCCGTCTTGCAAGAGGAACTCCAGCGCGATCTCAAGCGCCTCGCGGACATCGTAGCCGATCCGCCGGAATATTTCGTGATCAGCCGCAGGCTCGGGGTGATGCCCGCAGGGCACAGCGACAATTTGTGGAGCCACGCGTTCGATGCTTGCCGGCAAGGCGTCACGCCCTGGCTCTGGTTTCTCGATACCGACACCACGATCATCGTGAAAACCGGAAACCGTCGTTCGATGGCGGAGGTACTCCGGGAAGCTCATGCCGGCTATCGGCAAGCGGACCGCCCCAATCCTCTGGCCTTTCCCGACGGCGATCTCGAGGGCTTCATCTCCGCGCTGGAGCCGGATGTCCGAGACAAGCGCGACTGGATTGGCGCGTTCATCATCCGCCCGACGATTGATCTGTCCCAGGATCATGTCGTCAGCACGATGACCGGGCTCAACACGATCGAGGCGCTGTACGTAGCGCTTGGGGGCGGTCGTCCCGAGGCCGGCGTCGAAACAGGGGCCGACCTCGACGTCATCGCCCGCGTCCGGAAATCCGCGCCGGCGCCGGATCCGGCCGACAAGGCTTCCGCGCGCGACGCAGACCTCACGCTGGTCAAGTTCGACGTGACGATCCGCAACACGCAGATCGCGCAAGGCGAAATCGCCTGTAGCCTCAACCTCGTGGAACTGTTCGGCCAGACCGACAAGCTTCAGTCGATGCTGATCCAAGCGGTGATGCCGCCTGCCAAGGCCGGAGACAAGGCGAGGACATTCGAATTCGGCTGCTATTTCGACCAACCGCTTGTCGTCGATATTGGAATTCTCTGCGTCAAATCCGTGGCGTTTCGATCGCTCAAGGCCGTCAAGCACGGTGGCGACGTCGCGATCGATATCGATGCCGACCTCGCCCTCCAATCGGGTGGGCTGCCGATCGACCTGGGCAGCAATCCGCTGATACGTCTGCAGGATTTTCGCATCCGCCTGCCAAGCCTCGGGCCCACGAACCTTCAGATGGGCTTTGCCCGAAGTGTCGCTTTCGATTTTCCCGCAATCTCCATTCGTCTTCCATCACCGCGCACCCTCAACCTGTCCGCGCTCGATATCATCCCGACCGGCCTTGGCTTCATTCGGCTCACCGCCGCCGATGCGCCATCGGCCGGGCTGCTGGATTTGAAATCCCGCTTTAAAGCTCCGGTCACGACC
>Ga0207702_10001679_pt1 | contig 21861 bp, 19 predicted proteins | sample KBSCornC62_FD_184302 | JGI IMG/M metagenome (GOLD analysis project Ga0207702, IMG submission 184302) | Corn rhizosphere microbial communities from Kellogg Biological Station, Michigan, USA - KBS Corn C6-2 (SPAdes) (version 2) | ecosystem: Host-associated > Plants > Roots > Rhizosphere > Soil ...
CGGAGATCGATGACGTATTGCTCGGCGCGGAGGAGCGCGCACTTACGTTGGCCGAGCTAGGGGGGGCCGATGAAATTTTTGTGACCAATGCGGTTCTGGGCGTGATGCCCGTTTCCCGGATTGACGGGACCCACTTCCCCCTGCGCCCGCATGGAATCGTGCCGCACCTGCAGCGTGCTTTCGCACGATGGCAGAGCGCTTCGGTGTAGGACGGCCTTCCCCCTGACCCTGGGAGCGCGGACATTCTTGTCCGCTTATTTCTCCGCGAAGCGCACATTTTTTCAGAGTGAGTGAGCTTCGCTCGGACCTGAAGATGCGGACAGAATGTCCGCGCTCCCAGGGAATCTCGGAAACTTGATGGAATTTGGCTCTACGCTTCGCACTTCAGCACGTACACGGCGCCCTGTTCACTTCCGATTGCGAGATATCGGTCATCCGGCGACCAGACGAGTTTCGTGGCCGGGTTCGGCATGCGGATGGTGGCGCGAAGAGGCTTTTGACGCTCGGGACTCCAAACCATGACGGCCCCATCTTCCGAGGCGGTGGCGAGCAAGCCGTGACTGTTCTGAAAAGCGACGACCGACGTCTTCGATCCGTGCGGCAACATAATCGGTTCGCGTCCTTCGGGGCCTTCGCCCGCGCAATCCCACAAACACGCATCGGGTCCACCGCTCGTCGCGAGCCAGCGGCTGGTGAAATCGAAGGAGAGCGATTTCACTTTTCCCTCATAGCCGCTCATGTGTAGCTCGACGTCGGTTTCGGGAATCCAGAGGTGCACGCTCGGATCCTGATTACCGGAGACGAGCCATTTGCCATCGGGCGAGAAGGTCAATGCGTGGATGCCATTGCCGTAAGGAAATTCTTTTTGGACCACGAAGTCGTCGCTGTCCCACAAACACACGCCGCCAAAATAGGCGACGGCGACACAACCGCCGCGCGGATGCCAGGCGAGCGCGGCAATCGTTTTCGGAGCTGGCTTGAATGCGTGGCGGACAGAACCATCGGCATTGAAAAGCGTGAATTGTTTACCAGCGGAAGCAGCGAGCGAAGGTTCCGCTGTTGCGCCCGGACTTGCAGGTCTCGGTCCCCACGCGAGTTGTTCAACCCAACCGGGACCGACCTTCGCGCTGGCTAAATGCTGACCGGCAGAAGCGTCCCAGAATTTCACGAAACCGTCTTGGCCTCCGGTCGCGAGCAGCGAAGGCAGGCCTGCGTTCGACGCTCCCGGTGTAGCGCTGGCTGAGGCTGCTGGTGCCCAGGCGAGGCAGTTAGCTCCTTGATCGTGTCCCGGCAGCACATGACGTTTTTCGCCATCCTCTCGTTGGAAAATGGAAATGGGACCAGCGGCCGAAGCGGCAGCGAGTCGCGAACCATCGGGTGACCAGGCTAAGTCGATGGCATAGTCGTCAAGGACGGACGCCCAGTGCTTCGTCAATTGCATAGAGGGAGGGGAAAAGGCTGAAGGCTGAAGGACTGAAGGCTGAAGTTCGGAGGGCGTTATGCTTTGGGAGCGACGTTCTGTTGCGGTCAAGGGATGAAGGCGGCGTTGGGCATTTGGCTAGATTGAATCTTTTGTTTTCCTGAATCGGAGGCGGGGAAAAGGCTGAAGGCTGAAGGACTGAAGGCTGAAGTTCGGAAGGCGTTGCTTTGGGGGGGGCGATGGTTTGGCGCGCTCTATCTTTCAAGGCAGCTTTGGCATTCCGCTCGATTCAGCCTTCAGCCCTTCAGCCTTCAGCCTTTCCCTCTCAACCTCGGCAGAGTTTAAAACCTTCGTTCAGCGCGTCGCGGTCGAGGTTTTTTCCGATGAAAACGAGCGTGTTCGTGCGCGGATCGTTGCCCCACGGGCGATCGAATTTGGCATCGAAGAGCATGTGCACGCCTTGGAAAACGAGACGCTTGTCCGAACCTTTCACGCTGAGCACCCCTTTCATGCGGTAGATGTCGTTGCCCTTGGTGCGGAGGAGTTCGCCGATCCATTCGTTGAGGCGTTTGCCGTCGAGGTCGCCGGGCGTGCTGATGCCGACCGAGGAGACATTGTCGTGCGAGTGTTTGTGTTGAAAATCGCGCTGCCAGATCGGCTTCACGGTGTTGCCGTTGACCTGGATGTGCAGCGGGTCTTCGCCGCATCCTTCAAACACGACATAGTTGCCGGCGGTTTTGATCGGCAACGTGTAATGACCGTGGCCTTCTTTTAAGAGCAAGCGCTGCAGCGTGAGACCCGGGGTCGCCGCGCCGCCTTCCTTCACTTTGTTTTCCCAATCGGAAAAAGAGATGACCGCCGAATCGCGCGCGGCGGTGAGATCATTTTCTTCGAGCGTCTTCACCGGCACAATCAAGACGTCGAGTTCGTTCGGGTTACCGTGATGATGATGCTCATGACCCTCGCCGTGGTGATGGTGATCATGGCCCTCGTGGTCGTGGTCATGATCTTCGTCATCGTGGCCGATCACGAGTTGGTGATCACCTGCGGGCAGCGGGTAGGCGCCGGCCCATTCAAACGGATATTCGGGCTCGAGAAACGTGGGATTGAGCTCGGTCGCGCGCGAGAGATTGAAGCCGCCGACGTTAAGCACATGCTTCAGATCGATGGCGGAATTTTGCGTGCGATGGATTTTGGCCGCTGCATTCACTCGGTGGATACGGGCTTCGAGACGGTCCACCTCGCTTGCGGGAACGAGATCGATTTTGTTCAACACGATGACGTCGGCGAACGCGATCTGCTTCTGCGCTTCGGGCGAATCTTCGAGGTGCTGCCAAATGTGTTTCGCGTCGACTACCGTGACGATGCCGTCGAGACGAAAGCGCGTGCGCATTTCCTCGTCGGTGAAAAACGTCTGCGCGACCGGACCTGGATCGGCGAGCCCGGTGGTTTCGATCAGGATGCCGTCGAGCTTGTCCTTGCGCTTCATCAACCGACCCAGGATACGGATCAGATCGCCGCGCACGGAACAACAGATGCACCCGTTGTTCATCTCGAACAGCTCCTCGTCGCTCTGAATCACGAGCTGGTTGTCCACGCCGACCTCGCCGAATTCGTTTTCGATGACTGCGAGTTTTTTCCCGTGCTGCTCAGTGAGGATGCGATTGAGCAGGGTGGTTTTACCGGCGCCGAGGAAGCCGGTGAGAACCGTGACGGGAATAGAGACGTCGGTGGGCGTGGACATAAGGTGACAACGAATGTCACCCGACCAAAAGCGTCAAGCGGGCGAGCTGGGCTTACGCGGCCGCGCGGAGACCCGCGGCGAAACTGGCGATCCGGCGACCGTAGGTTTCGCCGGTTGCGGCGTCGCCCGGATGGAGCGCGGCGGGCTGGCCCGGCGCTGCGGCGCTTTGGCCCATCACGCCCAAGAACGACCCGAGCCGGTTTGAGCCGAGAGGATCTGCGCTGGCCGTCAAAGGCAACAGATCGGGGTTGATCCACGTCATGGCATGTTGAGCGGCGAGGGCAGACAGGTAGGTCAGCACGTGCAATTTGTCACCGCTGGGCGAACCACTGACGGTGAAGCCACCGGCGAGCTTGTTTCGCCAGCCGCGGTTGTACCAGATCCCGCCGGTGGCGTCGGCGAAGGCTTTGAACTGAGCGGCGGGGCCGCCCATAAACGTGGGAGTGCCAAACACGATCGCGTCGGACGCGGTCAACGTCGCGAGCGTCGCGTCGTTTTGCCATCGGCCCTCTACGATTTCGCTGCCTCGGATTGGCAGCAAATTAACTTGAGTGCCGTCAAGGGAGCGCGCGCCTTTCGCGATCGCTTCAGCGAGCAGAGCGGTGGTGCCGGTGCCGGAGAAATAAACAATTGAGACAGTTGCCATGGTGATATTAATTAAACCGACTAGTTGGTAGGTTATAGTTTGAGAGAAAAATGGATCAGGAAACAATCTGAAATCGTTTTCCGCTTAAGCAGCGGCGATGGCTCTGGATTGCAGCAGCCGCAACATCGCGTCCTCCGCGTCGATCAGCGGTTTCAGCGTATTGCGAATGCGGGCCATGGTGTTGGCCCCTTCCCAGAAGGAGAGGATTTGGGCCGCCACTTTCTTCGCGTCGGGTGCGTCGAACTCGCCCAATGTATGTCCTTCGCGGATACTGGACTCGAAATATTTCCCGATGCGGTTGAGGTTGTCCTCAATCTTCGCACGCAGCACGGGCTCGCTTCCGCTCACCTCAGCACCGAAGGCGAACAGAGGACAACCGCAGACAAAGCCGTACTTTTCCTGCATCTCCGCCTGAAACTTCCGGTGATTGCGAAAGCAGGTCCGGAAGCGCTCCAACGGTGAGAGCAAGGGCGAGAATGCCACATCCAGAGCGACCTTGAACGATTCCCAGGACACGCCCAACGCCGCTTCGGCCATCTCTTCCTTCGACTCGAAATGATGATAGAAACTGCCCTTCTTGATCCCGCACTTTTCGCAGATCAAATCCACACTGGTCGCATGGTAGCCGCGGATCCAAAATAGCTCGAGCGCCGCTTCGAGCAGCCGTTCGCGTGAATCGGTTTTACGTGGCATAACCGAATCAGATCAAAACCTACCGATTGGTCAACTATTATTTCTGCGCAGCGCCTGCTCAACTTCCAACCGTGCGCAGTTGCACGCTGTCAACGAGGCGATCGTTCGAAAGGATGTCCGTCACGATGATCAGTTTATCGCCCAGCTTCACTCGGTTGCTCCGCACGAGCACGGCAATCGCGTCCGCAATCGTTTCGTCGGGATCCGATTTCAAATCGAGCAGATGCCCCTCGACGGCGCGGAGCAGTTTCATTTGTCGGAGTGTGTCGATATTCGGCGTGAACGCGATGATCGCCGCGCGACTTGGCCGAAGTGTGGCGAGCCCGCGCGAGATGAAGCCTTGCCGCGTGAACGTGATGATGTGCGAGCCGGGAAGTTCGTTCGCCAACACCACCGCCGACTGCAGCACCTTCATTTTCTCCTGCAGAAAAACCGTCGGTTCGAAAAACTCGTTGGCCTGCTCCGTTTCAATCCGCTGCGCAATCTTCCCGAGGATCAGGACGCATTCGGTGGGGTAGCGGCCCACCGTCGTTTCTCCGGAAAGCATGACGCAATCAGACTGTTCGTAAACGGCGTTGGCGACGTCCGTGATTTCCGCGCGGGTCGGCATCGGCGAGGTGATCATCGATTCGAGCATGTGCGTGGCGATGATGACCGCTTTTCCGTGCGAGAGACAGGAGCGCACAATTTGCCGCTGAATGATCGGCAGCTCTTCGAACGGACATTCGATTCCGAGATCGCCGCGCGCCACCATCACGGCATCGGCCGCGCGGACGATCGCGTCGAGGTTGGCGATCGCGGTTTGGTCTTCGATCTTCGCGATGATTTGCGCGTGCGACTTGTGCACGCTGAGAAACTCGCGGAGCAGTTCCACGTCGGCCGCTTCGCGCACGAAGGAAAGCGCAACGAAATCGATGCCTTCTTCAAGACCGACTAAGGTATCGGCGCGATCTTTGTCCGTGAACGAGGGCAGGTTCACTTTCACGCCCGGGAGATTGATGTGGCGGCGCGAGGAGAGTTGGCCCGGCGTGAGCACGCGGCAACGGATCCGCGCGAATTTTTTCTCGAGCACTTCGAGACGGATCAGGCCGTTATCGACGAGCACCGTGTCGCCGACTCCGATGTCGTTGATCAAGTCGTGGTAGTTGACGTCAACGGACCGAATTTCTTCCGCGTTTTCATTCAGAGCATGCGGTTTGACGGTAAAGTCAAAAATCTCGCCCGGTTGCAGCTCGATTGGCGCGACCAAGTCGCCTGTCCGAATTTCTGGACCCTTGATGTCCATCATGATCGCGACCTCGTGTTCGATTCGAGCGGCGACGGCGCGTATCCGCCGAATCACGACACGCGTCCATTCGTGCTTGGCGTGGGCCATGTTCAGCCGAACGACGTCAGCACCGGCACGGAGCATTTTCTCGATGGCGTCTTCGCTCTCGGTGGCGGGTCCGAGAGTGAAGATAATCTTGGTCCGACGCTGGCCTGCGAGTTGCGAGTTCATGCGCGCGCCAAAACAGCCCACCGCGCGCTCGCGTGCAATCCGCGAGTTTGACCGCGCCGTTAAAACTCGAGCACGGGCGTCGTCACGCCGGGAGCCACAATTGAAAGCGGGCAACGCAGCCATGGCGCCGCGGCGGCGAAGGTGCGTTGTACAGCTTCGAGACTATTGCAGTCGCGGCTGAGGTGCGTGAGGAAGACGTGTTGCCAGCGCGCGGAAGCAGCGGATTGCAGCAACTCGAACGTGCTTTGATTCGAGAGATGTCCGTGTCGACCACTGATCCGTTGTTTCAACGACCAAGGACGTTTCGTGTCGTTTTTCAAAAGCTCGCTGCAGTGATTCGATTCGACGACGACGACGTCACTCGCGCGCACATGCTCGCGCACGTGGACGGGCGCGTGACCGAGATCGGTTAACCAAATCAGTGAGCGTTCCGGCGAGAAAAGATCCTCGGGAAAGCCGTGGGTGAATCGGAAGCCGACCGGTTCTTGTGCATCGTGCGGCACGGAGAACGTGTGAACTTCGAGGTCGCGGAAGCGGAAGCGCGAACCGGTTTGGAAAATTTGCCAAGCGGGTCGGTGCCCGAGACCCGTTTGAATTGCGCCTGCGGTCGAGCCGTTCGCGAAAACTTGGATCTGCGGAAATTTGGAAAGTCCATCGACCGCCGCCGCGTGGTCGCCGTGTTCGTGCGTGATGAAGATCGCATCGATCTGCGCAAGCGATTCACCGATCGCGGTCAGCAGTTGGGACAATTTGCGAACGGAAAATCCCGCATCGACGAGAATGCGCGCTTTTTCAGTTTGCAGAAAGGCGCAATTGCCCGAGCTACCACTGCCAAGAATGCAAAACCGAATCGCCACGGCGGAGAACAAAGACTGAAGGGCTGAAGGCTGAAAGCGGAAAAAGGGGCGGCGGGAAAATTAGCTCAGGTTTCACGGCTGAGCTGTGTCGGTCGCTTTGACCGAAGTAGCTGCGCGTCTTAACGCGCGGATTCTGCGTGCTGCGAGCGCATCACTCCCTTGTAGCAATTGTTCTTGTGACGTGTCACCTCCCGCAAACTTCGCGCTCAGTCCGCGCGTTAAGACGCGCAGCTACTTCAGGAACGATGGGGGCGGGCCGGTATTAAAGGTACTGGGACACGCGAGAATTCGGTTGATTTCGCCCTTCCTCCTTCGCGTTGACGTGGAGGGGGATTTGTTTTTAGCTGATCCTTCGTGGCTGGATTTTCTGTTTGCCGATTTGTCTGCGCGATCCGGTTGGATCGCCTCATGAAGAGGTTACAGAGTTCCAGCCTGGCCAGTTAAGCGCGCCCTTCCGGGATGCGCCTACGGAGTTATCGTCACCCACCGCCTGGCCAGCAGCAGCTTAAAAACGAGTCATGAAATCCAAATCAACGTCCCGTCGCCGCCCGGCGAGCGCTTCCACCTCCGCCGCGACTCAACTTTTTCTGCACGGCGACCCAACCGATGCGGCGGCCGAACGAGCCCCCGCTTACGATGAGAAATTCGAGGTGACGGCGAGTTATCGCGAAACGCTGCCGGATCTCATGCAAGCGGCTCATGCGATCCGCGGCGCAAATGTTCCCGTGCAGCAGGTGGGCATTTCGAACTTCCGTCTGCCGCTGAAGTTCGCTGGGCCCCGGGGCCGCGGATTGACCTTGGAAGCGAGTGTGACGGGCACGGTCTCTCTCGAGGCGAATTTCAAGGGGATTAACATGAGTCGGATCGTGCGCTCATTTTACGATCATCAGCGTGAGGTGTTTACGCCGGACGTGCTGAAGACGATTTTGCTGCGCTATCAGAAAACGGTGGGCGCACTGGCGGCGCGTTTGCGCGTTTCATTTTCCTACCCGCTCGTGCAAAAAAGCCTGCGCAGCGGGCTAGCGGGCTTTCAGTTTTACGATGTCACGTTCGAAGGGCGGCTCGACGCGACGGGTCGGTTTCGGCGCTTCATTGAGTTCGATTTTGTTTACGCGTCGACGTGCCCGTGTTCGGCGGAATTGTCGGAGCATGCCCGAGCGAGGCGTGGAGTTTATGCGACACCCCACAGCCAACGCTCCCGGGCGCACGTGCGCGTGGAACTCGCTGACAAAAAGCAACTGACGATCGAGGAGCTGCACGCGTTGTGTTTGCGCGCGTTGCGCACCGAGACGCAGGTGATGGTCAAGCGTGAGGACGAGCAGGCGTTTGCTGAACTGAACGGTGCGCATCTGAAGTTTGTGGAAGACGCCGCCCGGCTCCTTTATCAAGCGTTGGCGGCGGAGCCAAAGATCGCCGATTTCCAAGCAGCCTGCGCGCACATGGAGTCGCTGCATTCCCACGATGCCGTTTCCGTGATCTGCAAGGGCGTGCCGGGGGGAATGACCGCCGAATTCGACGGTTTTAGAACGTTGGCTCGCTAGGCCCCCGCGGGCGGAAGGGCGGCCTCGGCTAAGCGCCCAGAACTGGATTAAAAAGGTCAGGTTTTCGAATGTGGCAGATCGCTTGTTTCAGCGTCGATGCGATTGGTCCACAGGTGATCGCTCCTTTTTACATCTAACATGCACGGTGCATGGCAGATTTTAGGAGAACCATGCTCTTTGCATGAAATGAAAACGGCTGAAACACCCCCTGCGGAGTCATCATGTTGATTATCAGTATTTTATTCCTGTTACAATCGGGTTGGCACGGGTGTCGCTTAATAGAATTAACAAACAATTTCGGATATGAACTCTTCCAACGCTATCGGTTTTGTGGTTCTCGGCTCTCTGATGAATGCAGTCCCAGCCTTGATCCCGAGTGGGTTTGAGCAGGGCTTGGTGGTTGCAGGGATGACGTCGAGCGCTCTTTGGCTTCACTTTATGGGCCTGGTGGTTGGCGCGATTGGAAGCTCGCACCTGGTGAAAGAAGGCATTGCCTCCGTTCGCCTGGCATCGCGTCGCGCCGTCACGCAGGTTCGTGCTCAGGGTGCCGCCGCTGCCGCGAACACGCGCACGGTTTCCGCTCCTTCGATGCAGACAGCTTAAGCTGGTTAAAAGACACGAGCCGCCGATTCTCTCGGCGGCTTTTTGTGCCCACTGCCTGAGGCACTAAATGGCAATGGTAGGCGGTGGCTTCTTCTCCTGGGAGCGCGGCCATTCTTGTCCGCTCCGAAAGCGGGAGCGAAGCTCAACTGCTCGTTAGGATGGCGCGCTGCGCGCGCGAAAGCGGACAAGAATGGCCGCGCTCCCAGGAGGGGTGCAGGACATCGCTGCTTAAAGCAACTGCTGCTGATTGGAACCGCCTACGGAAGCAGTCAGCCCGATCGCGTGATAGCCTTTTTGCGTGAGCACGCGTCCCTGCGGCGTGCGCTGAAGGTAACCTTCCTGAATCAAAAACGGTTCGTGCACCTCTTCGAGCGTTTCCGATTCTTCGCCGACTGCGACCGCGATGGTGCTCATCCCAACCGGCCCGCCACGGTAATTTTCGGCCATGACGCGAAGCATGCGCTTGTCCATTTCGTCGAGGCCAGCCGCATCGATTTCCAAAAGCTCCAGCGCTGCGGCTGCGACCGGTCGCGTGATTTTTCCCTTCGCGCGCTCTTGCGCGAAGTCGCGCACGAAATTGATCAGATTATTGGCCACGCGGGGCGTTCCACGTGAACGTGCGGCGATCTCCGTCGCGCCGCCGTCATCGATTTCAACTTTCAAGAGCGCACAGGTCCGCTGCACGATCGAAATCAGGGTGGGGATGTTATAGTAATCGAGGCGCGTTTGCAGCGTGAAACGCGATCGCAACGGCGCCGTCAACAAGCCGGCCCGCGTAGTCGCACCGACGAGCGTGAAACGCGGAAGCGAAAGGCGCACGCTGCGCGCGTTGGGCCCCTGGTCGATCATGATATCGAGCCGAAAGTCCTCCATCGCAGAGTAGAGGTACTCTTCGACCGTTTTGGGGATGCGGTGAATTTCGTCGATGAAGAGCAAATCGCCTTCCTCTAAATTGGTTAACAGTCCCGCCAAATCACCGGCTTTTTCAACGACGGGGCCAGAGGTGACGCGCACCGCTTTGCCAAGCTCGGCGCCGAGAATGAAGGCGAGCGTCGTTTTCCCCAGGCCCGGAGGTCCGCTCAACAAAATATGATTCAACGGTTCTCCCCGCCGCTTGGCTGCGCCGACCATGACTTGAAGGCGTTCCACGGTCTTCGGCTGACCGGTGAAATCGGCGAAAGACAACGGTCGCAACGCCACCTCGGCCGGCGAAGGCGGAGCGTTCAAAGTCGCCGTGACGTAGTTCAGCCCCTTGGGGTTCGGGTCGGCCATGAAATTAACGGATGAGATGAGTCACGCTGCTTACTTCCACTCCACTTCGGCGCCGAGGGCGCGCAAGTTCTCCACGAAACGGGGGTGAGCGCGTTTGATCGTGTCGGCGTTCTTCACCACGCTGCGGCCCGGAATGCTGGCGGCCACCATGTAGAGGGCGATCGCGGCGCGGATGACGTAGGGCGCGTCGACTACGGCCGGGCGCAGCGGTCGATCGCCGAAGACAATGATGCGATGTGGATCGCTGACCATCACGTGAGCGCCGTATTTCGCCAACTCCGGCATCCACGAAAAACCATTTTCATAAACCTTGTTCCAAAAATGAATCGTCCCTTTGCAGCGGGTGCTGAGCGCGATCATCAATGGCAGCAAGTCGACGGAGAAATAAGGCCAGGGAGCTGCCTCGATCTTGGGCAGCAAGTTGGAAGTAAACGGCTCCTCGATCACGAGCGTTTGATTCCGACGGACGATGGCGGTGTCGCCTTCATGCTCGATGACCACGCCCAGTTTCTTGAACGCGCGCGCGATCAAATCGAAATGATGCGGCAGCGATTTCTCGACGCGAACCTCGCCCCCCGTGATGGCGCCGAGCGCGAGAAACGTCACGACCTCGTGGTAGTCCGTATTCACGTGGACACTACCACCGCGCAGCCGATCGACGCCAGTGACCTTCAACATGCTGGTGCCGACGCCTTCAATCTGCGCGCCGAGGGCGATCAGGGCTGCGCAGAGATCCTGGACGTGCGGTTCGCTCGCCGCGTTAATCAGCGTCGAGGTGCCGCGCGCGAGCGAGGCAGCCATGAGAAAATTTTCCGTCACGGTGACCGACATATAGTCGCACCAGTGACGCGAGCCTTCGAAACCATTGGGCAACGCGATCACCAACGGTTCACCCATGTCGATGACTGCGCCTAGTTTCCCGAAAACTTCGAGGTGCGGGTCGATTTCGCGGACCCCCAGCGAACAGCCCTTCGAGTTGGAACTGATCTGAATTTTGCGCAGGCGATGCAGCAAGCCAGGGTAGAGGAGGACGGTTGATCGCATGTCCTGCGGCAACTCGTCGTGGACCAGTTCGCGGTGAAACTTCGAGTGGTCGACCTTCATCACGCCGGTGTCCTTGTTCCAGTCGACGACCGATCCCTGCTCGCGCATGAAAGCGACGATCTTGTCCAAATCGGTGATGGCTGGCACGTTTGTGACCGTGACCGGCTCGTCCGTCAGCAAGGTCGCACAAACAATCGGAAGCGCGGAGTTTTTGTTACCGGAAGGAATGATGGTTCCGGAGAGCGGTTTGCCGCCATTAACGATAAGATCGGCCATGAAATGAAGCGCGGGGTGAGCGAGAAATCGTCTCCCAACGGGACGCACTCAAGCGCTAAACGCAATGCCGATCATTTCGCTGCGATCGACGCGTGCGGGCACAAAAAAACGCCCCCCGAAAACGGAGGGCGTTAGGATCTTTAAAACTCAGTGCCCGCTGGGGCCGCCTTGATCGGGGCGAGAATCGCCGCCGCGATTGTCAAAACCGCCGCGACCACGACCGCCGCGGTGACGACGACGGCGCTGGCCGCCTTCGAAACGGCGTTCGCCGCCTTCGTTCTCAACACCCGTGTTCGGATTCGGACCGCCTTCGCGATTTTCGCGCGGACCGCGCTGATCGCGATAACCGCTGCGACCACCACCGCGACCACCGCGATGATGATGATGACGGCGCTGGCCGTCTTCACCTTGGCGCTCGTCCGAGCAATTCGGTGCCGGCGTTTCCGCGGTCTTTTCCGGAGCCGGAGAACCCGCAAAAAGATTTTTTAGCCAGCCGAAGAAACCGGTTTTCTTTGGAGCCGGCGGCGTTGGCAGAGGCCGAGCTGAAAGCGTACGTGCTTCGCGTTGATCGCGAAATTCGCCGCGGTTGTCGCGAGGAACGCGCGGCTCCCGAGGTTCGCGTTGGTCGCGGGGATCGCGGGGTTGACGCGGCTCACGGCTTTCGCGGTTGTCCCGAGGCTCGCGACTTTCACGCGGATCGCGCGGGCCACGGTTATCCCGACGGAAATCGCGTTCGCGATTTTCGCCATTAGCCAAGGGTTCGCGCCCCGGAACGTTTTCGCGTGGATCACGCTGCTCGCGTTGCTCACGCGGATCGCGCTGTTCGCGACGATCGACGCGGAACGTAGGACGTTCGGCAGCCGGAGTGGATTTGTTTTCCGGGAACGTAGAGCTTTCCCAGCTCTGCGCGGGCTGTTGACGATCTTCCGGAGGCAGAATTTTTAATTCCGCTTTGGTTTCCGGAGCTTCGATCGCCGCGGGAGCAGCGGTTGGAGCGGATTCAGGCGCCGCGGAGACGGGCGCCGGTTTCACCGGGATTTCGGCCGCGACCGAGGCGACAGGAGCGGCGGGGACAGCAGAAGCAGCAACAGGCGCTACTTCGGAAACAGCGGGCATTTCGGGAGCAAACGGATTTTTATATTCGCGCTCGGTTGTGACCACTTGGATAGCGGTCGGTTTATACTCACCCGCGGTTTCGTTTTTGGTGGCGGCTACAGGCGCGGCCGATGCGGCGCGCTTTCCGCGCGCCAGCCCTGATCCGCGGCTCGTTCCGAAGGTCGGAAAGCCAGCGGGCTCGGCAACTGTCGAAGCGACAGGCGAGGGCGCGCTTGACGTCTCAGGCGAGGCCACCTTCGGCTCGCTGGACGTTTCTTGGTCTGACATGACTTTTTTGGTTTTGGTTGTGAAACGCGCGCCATGAAGGCCGCGCCGATTTTATATAAGCGGAGCGCAACACAGAATCGCGCTCGACGCATACGTGCCCAACCTGCGTCACTCTACGGTTTTCCGCAATCTTTATCTAGAAGCCACAGATTGGGGTGATTTTAACCCAGTCCGAGCGCGGAGCGAGCTTGCCACCACGCACGCCGGTGCCTACGTCCGACACATGGATAAACTCGAGGAGATTTTCACGATGCAAGGCGCCCTCAACGCGCGAATCGGCGTGACCCTGCCGCCGCCGACCGATGAGGAGAAAGCGAAATGGATTCTCAACTACACCCGTGCGCTTCAGCAGGAGACGGCGGAGTTGATCGATTCCGTGCCGTGGAAATGGTGGGCAAAGTACCAGAAATTCGACGAGCAAAATGCCAAAGTGGAGGTCGTGGATCTCTTTCACTTTCTCGTGTCGCTTGCGCAGACGCTGGGCATGACCGCGGATGATGTTTACCAAGCCTATGTGAAGAAAAACCAGGTCAACCATGCCCGCCAGGAAAGCGGCTACGTGGCCAAGGACCACGACGATTCGCGTCACATTTGATCACGGTCGAAGTAGCACAAACCGCGCAGGATTATCTGCGCTCGCAGCGCCTGCATTTTCGTCCGCGCCCTTGGATGCGCACTGCGTTTTGGGTCATCGCCGCGCTGATCGCCCTCGCGGTCGCTGATGAGGTTTGGGTCATCGCGCATGGGGGTGTGCTCGCGCACGGATGGTGGCTCGTGCCGCTGGCTATCGGATATGGCGCCGCGCTTTTCCTGCTTTTTCTACCCTGGCGGATCGGAAGAATTTTCCGCCAGAATCCCAATCTCGCCCTTCCCACGCGAACCACGCTCTCGCCTGAAGGGCTTTTACTCGGAACGTCTCGCGGCCAGGTGAGGATGTCTTGGGCTGCGATCAAAGGCTGGAAAGTGAATCGCCAGATGCTGTTAATCTACCAATCGCGCATGACCTTCAACGCGTATCCGCGCCGGTGTTTTAAGAGTGAGGCAGACTTCACGGCCTGGACCGAAGCGTTGAAGAAAAACGTCGGACCTCCGACGCCGTAACTTCGATCACCGAAGTCTATCTGATCTAAAGACCATTCGGAGTGCGGCGACTCGTCACCGCTTTCCAAGGCGAAATCCATTTCGCCTTCTGGAAACGCCGTAGCGAAATTCCCGATTAGCGCGGAAGTTGCGGGCCAATAAATTGCCCGGCCAAAGCGGCGATGAATCGCCGCACTCCCTATTGCATGGTCGCGAGGCGCAGAGGTCGTTAGGGACGACTCAGACTGGCCGCGAGACGACGAACGCGGCCTGGAAATCCACGGCGACGGCGTCTTTTTCCACAACGGCGGCTTTCAAACGCAACTTTGCTTTTCCGTACCGCGCGAGCGCGGCTTTAAATTCTTCGATCGCTGCTTTTGTTGGGCGTTCGCAGATCGCGCGAAGTTCCCCCAAGACCGGCTTCCGATAAGCCGTTTTACTGTCCTTCACCACGATGTGCCACTCGGCGCGCTCATTGCGCATCAATTCCCACATCACGCCGTACCCGGCCAAGGTCGCGAGGGCGACGAGACTGCCACCAAACGCGGTATTCAGCGAGTTGCGGTTCGGCTCTTTCGGCGCAATCAGGACCAACCTGTTTTCATCACTGACTTCGATCCGCACACCCATCGCCTGCGCGAGCGGGATCATCTCGTGCAAAAACGTTTCCAGGCCGGGAGCTTTCACTTCCATCTTCACAGGCCGTTAGCGTGGGAGATTTTTGGACAAACGTCAAAGCTCTCTCGGACTAGACTGCGACTAAATGTCGTTTTGACAGCGCTTTGATTCCGCTCACGAGCTTGCCGACGGAAGTTTGGCGGGTTAATTGCGCACCGTGGCTACTCCCGATATTCGCAACCTTCGCCGTCAACGCGCCCGTCATTCCGCCCGATTACCGGGCTGGGTGCGTTTCTTGATCGTCCTAGCCGGGCTTTACGTCGTCTATGTGCTGCTGGGATTTTTTGTCGCCCCTGGCATTATTCGCAAGCAGGTCCAGGAGCGGGCGTCCGCGCAATTGAAGCGGCCGGTTACAGTCGGCAAAGCCGTGTTCAACCCGATCACATTGACGCTAGCGCTGGAAAACGTGCGCGCGCTCGATCACGACCAACAGCCCCTGGTGAGCTGGAAACGTCTTTTCGTGAATCTGCAACTGTTCGCACTCCTGCGCGACGAAGTTCATCTTTCCGAAATCACTCTCGATGGATTTTCGAGCCGTCTCTTTGTATCCAAAAGCGGACTACTCAATATTTCCGATTTGCTCGAAAGCGATCGTCAGCCAGCGCAAAAAAAACCGTCGAAACCGTGGACGATTCGAATCGATCGCCTTTCGGTCAGCGATGCGGAGATTGATTATTCCGACGACAGCCGTGCAGAACCATTCCACACTCACGTCGGGCCGACAACCTTTGCACTCCGCGATTTTCGTACCTCTGGCGGACCCGGTGCGCCCGGTGTTTTTTCCGCCACGACCGAGGCAGGCGAAACCGTGTCGTGGACAGGCCGTCTTGCACTCGCGCCGCTTCATTCGAATGGCGAAATCCGTTTGGAAAAAATCGCGCTGAAAAAGTACGCGCCATTTTACGATGGCCTGGTCCGGTTCGACGTCACGAATGGATCGCTGGATCTCGTTTTGCCTTACGACTTTTCCATCCAGAATAATCGGCCGCAGTTGCGAATCACGGATGCCGGGGCCCATCTCCACGAGCTGACTCTCGCTGAGCGCGGGACCAAGTCGCCGCTTCTCGCACTCAAAGCTCTCGATGTCGAACCGATCGCCGCGGATTTACAGGCCGCAAGTGTGGACGTGGGTCATGTCGCCCTGACCGACGGCGAAATCAGGGTATTGCGCGACAAAGAAGGGATCAACCTCACGCGTTTGGTTCCACCACCAAAGGCCCCGCTTTCGACAGTGGGCGCGACCCTCCCGCCTGCTGCTGCGCAGACTGTCACCAGCCCAGCCTGGTCGGTCAAAGTTGGCCAGATTTCCGGCAAAAACTTCGCGGCGATTTTGGATGACCAGTCGCTCCCGCATCCGGGAACGTTGAAAATCGAGAAGTTGGGTTTCTCGGTGAAAAATCTGTCGTCGACCAATTTGGGTACCTCATTGCCGATCGAGCTGCAGGCGTCGATCGCTCAGGACGGCGGCGATCTGACTGTGCGTGGATTGGTGGCTCCTCAGCCGCTGAAGGTCGATGTCAACATCACCGCGGCGAATCTTTCCCTGCCAGCCTTTGAACCGTGGGCGGAATCGGCGCTCGCCGGGAAAGTGACGAGTGGAATGGTGCAGGCGCGCGCTGATGTCAAAGCCGCCGACGATCCGAAGGGCCTACGAATCGACGCCACCGCCAATCTCGATGTCAACGATTTCGCAGTGGCCGATGCTCGCGGTGAGCCCGTGGCTCATTGGAAGGCGTTAGGGGTTCACGGTGTCGACTATCACATGGTGCCAGATCGCGTCAGCGTGACGGAAATCGTGTTAACCGATCCCGTCGTCGGCGTGGCGATCGGTAAAGATCATGTGCTCAACCTGACCACCCTCGTGGGACAACCGGCGGTGCCTGCGCCAAAAAAAGCGCCCGCGCCGAAACCAGCGGCGATTGCGTCGCAGCGCTTTATTTCCATCGACCGCATCGCGCTGAACAATGCCAGTCTCACGTACACGGATAATTCGATGAATCCCGCGGTGAAGTCAGCGATCGGCGAACTCACCGGAGCGATCACGGGTTTGACGTCTGCAGCGATTGATCATGGCGATATTGATTTCAAGGGTAAGATCGATGGCTCTGCGCCTCTCGCGATCGCAGGCACGGCCAATTTGCTCAGCGATGATTTAACGGCCGATCTCAAGCTCACGATTCAGAATTCCAGTTTGATGCCGCTCGGCCCGTATGTCGGCCGATTCGTCGGTTACCAACTCTCGAGTGGCGGCCTTACGGTGGAGAGCCATGCGAAAGTCATGCAGCGCCGCCTAGACAGCACGAGCAATGTCGTCGTGAGTGACTTCGCTCTGGGGGCACCAACGAACAGCCCGGATGCGCCGCATGTGCCGATCCATCTTGCTCTAGCTTTGCTCCGGGATTCGAAAGGAAATATCGTCTTGAATTTGCCGGTTCAAGGAAGCTTGGACGACCCGAGCTTCGATTTCGGCGGAATCGTGTGGAAGCTCGTCAAAGGCTTGATCGTGAAAGCCGCCACGTCGCCTTTCAGTCTCATCGGTTCGGTTTTTGGCGGTGGCCATCCGGGGGACGACCTCTCGTTCCAGGACTTCACCGCGGGATCGAGCGATTTGGGCGATCAGAACCCGCGCAAACTCGATGTATTGACAAAAGCACTACAAGACCGACCCGCTTTGCATTTGGTCGTCCATGGATCGGCCAACCCTGCGACGGATCTGAATGCCTTGCGCGAGGCTGCTTTTACTCACCGTCTGCAAGAGGCCCTCTTTCAAGAAAGCCACGCGGCGGATCCGACCTTGCAGTCGGCGGACCAGGTTCGTGTGACCGTGGGTGCCGAAAACCGACTGGTGGCCAAATGGTACCAGGAGCAGTTCCTCGAGCAGCCTAAGGCTCCCGCCAAGCACGCGCCGGAACCGGCGGCCGCGGAAGAGACGAAGAAACATTTTTTTCTCCTGCGGTGGCTCTATCGCGACAATGAACCGAAAACTTCGACCAAGCCGACGCCTTTGAAATCGCAAAAACCGTCGCCGATGAATCAAGCCATGACTCCGCCGCCGAACCTTCCTCCGCCCGCAGAAATGCGCGCGCGGTTGCTCGAAGCCCTGCCAATTGGCGACTCTGACCTGGCCGCGTTGGCGCAGCGACGGGCGCAGAGCGTGCAAAAGTACATTCTCGAACACGGCGAACTGGCCGCCGATCGTGTGACCATTGAACCCGCGGCCGAGCCGAAGCCATCGACGCGCGTGTTGCTGGAGCTGCGCTGACTTTAAACCTGCCGGTTTTGACGCAGGAAATTGTTGCAAATTTCCTGCATCAATATCTTCCTTAGTCGTTCATGGCTCGAAACTTCCTCGAACGACAGAGCAACTTTCGGCCGCATCGGGGATGCCCTCAGTCCCTAGACAGTGTTAACCTGTGGTTAGAGGAAGGCAGACCCCGACATTTTTCGTTCTTTCGATCAGTGCGAAAAATGGCTGTCATCCAGGAGCTTACCCACCCCCTAGCACTTCTAACCGGGCTGTTTACCTGCGGAACGTTAACGAGTTCTGCGTGTTAATAGATTTTTTTAACGGCCAACTTATTGAAGGTCGGTAGCTTGCGCATACCCTAAACATTGAGGATTGATTTAGAACAAAAGGGTCGCCTTGGTAGTGATCCCTCCCGCCAAAAATCGTTGGTAGAGCTTAGCTCCCAATGATTTTAGCCCGCTCGCAAGAGCGGGCTTTTTTTTTGCCTTCGGTGCTCAGATTCTGTCGCCCGGTATTACCCTACAGGGAGCCTCGATATTTTTCGGAAGACCTGAGCAGACGCTCAAAGGCGATTTTGGCGGAACGGTGCGCCTTGTGGGCTGACGGCATTTCCATGCTATTTTATCAGTTGAGCGTTGTGCGCAAAGATCACTCACCCGTTGAGCCGGTTTCAGGCGAAGCGAAGGTCATGGTTAGAGTGGATTCCGACGTGGAGACCGAGACATCGAGCGCGGTGCGCTACCTGGAAAGGCACGGTTGGGAAGTCACGGGCGTGCGCCACGCGCAGATGGCGGAAGACGTGGACGAATTTGCACCTGATCGCCGACTGATTGCTCTCTACGAATCAGCTGAGCGCGACGGGATCGCCTGTATTATCCCAATGAGCGAGCAGGTCTGATCTCCCGCATTATTTTTCGGACAGTTAACAGTAACGACGTTTGCGCGGGGTCGGCGCCGTTCCCAGTCTGACGGCGATGAACAAAGATTCCGTGTGGAGTAAGATCAAATCGGAGAAGGTCATCGGCTTGATCCGTGCCGACAGCCCGGATGGCCTTTTGGATTGTGCGAAAGCGCTCGCCGCGGGCGGTCTCAGCAGCATCGAACTGACGATGACCACGCCGGGTGCGATCAAGATGCTCGAGAAGGCAACGAGCGAGTTACCCGATTTTGTTTTTGGACTGGGCACCGTGCTCGACGCTGAAACGGCGCGTATAGGTATTTTAGCGGGCGCGAAATTTCTCGTGACGCCGGCGCTTCGCCCGGAAGTGATCACAATGGCCCGTCGCTATAGCATTCCAGTGATGAGCGGCGCACTGACGCCGACGGAGATTCTGACCGCTTGGGAAGCCGGCGCGGATGCCGTGAAAGTTTTTCCCGCCGAATTTTTTGGGCCCGCTTATATCAAAGCGATCAAGGCGCCTTTGCCGCATATCGATCTCGTCCCCACGGGCGGCGTGAACGAAAATAATGTCGGTGAATTTCTGCGCGCCGGCGCGACCGCGACCGCCGCGGGCAGCTCCCTGATCGACAGCAAGGCGTTCAAGGAAAAAAATTGGGCCGCGATCACGGCGAAAGCAAAGGCGTTCGCCGCCGCGGCGAAAGCGTAGAAAAACGTTCACTGCTGCGGCGGGAGGAGACGCCCGAAGGATTGGAGGTAGATCCAATCTAGTTTTAAATAAACATATCCGATCCTCGGAGCGCGGGCATTCGGCGCGTCAGCTCATTTATTGAGCGAAGCTCGTAGCTAGAATCAGGAAAACGTGAGCTTCGCTCACTCTCAGTTAGTTGGCGCGCCGGAGGCGCAGTGCTCCCAGGGCCGATGACCGAGCTTCGCTCCCAATGCTCTCGTCGGCGAATCTCAAAGGCGTTCCTTAGAACGCGAAATCCCATGGATTAGCTCCTCTCCCGTGGCTGCGCGTCTTGACGCGCGGATCTTGCGTCGTCGTTGGTTATACGACGAGAATTCTGTTCTGCAGACGCAAAGTCCGCGCGCTAAGGCGCGCAGCTACCAGCTAGGAGAGGGAAAGAATCCGCGGACAAAGGGCCACGGAAGTGTTTTCGTTGCCGCGTTCGTGAGAACGCGGGCCCTCGACGTATAGGGTGCAGAGCCCGCCTTTTCACGCGGTTATTTCCGTTCCGGAGTTTGCCAAAACATTTCGACGAAAAAGCCCGGCGTTTCAACCGGGCTCGTATTCAGGAATCCACGACAGCATTCGCCGTCGCGGAGTGTTTAAGCTTTTCCGGTGAGGAAGTGCTTGTTGGCGCGAATCAGCGCGAGGCGCTGGTCGACACACTTGCGCGTGGTCAATCCGTCTTCCGGTGTATTCAAACACCAATCCACGAGCTTGTCCAAAGTCGAGCGCGCGACGTAGCAGCGTGTGTCGGAGCCGCCGTAATACATCAAGACGGTGTTGTCCGGCAGGAGCACCCAGCCATTGGTGAACGTGACATTCGACACGTCGCCGATGCGCTCGCCTTCATAAGGAGCGATCAAATGACCGCCCGGCCGCGCGATGACCTTCGACGGGTCCTCGAGCGAGGTCATGAACATATAGATTGTATAACGAAGACCAGCCGCGCACGCGCGCACGCCGTGCGCGAGATGAAGCCAGCCTTTATCCGTCTTCAAGGGAGCCGGACCCTGGCCGTTCTTCACTTCCTTGATCGTGTGATAGGCGCGCGAATCGATGATCGTTTCCGGTCCAGTCACGCCCGTCGTGATGTCTTTACAGAGTGTCCAGCCGATGCCGCCGCCCGAGCCAACATCAATAAAGCCGTCCATCGGTCGTGTATAAAAGGCGTATTCGCCTTTAACAAATTCCGGATGCAGCACGACGTTGCGCTGCTGCGAGGCGGGTGTCTTGAGATTCGGTAAACGGTCCCATTTCTTGAAATCTTTCGTGCGCACGATACCTGCAACCGCAACCGCGGAAGAGAGGTCTCCCGGCGCGGCCTTCGGGTCTTTTGCTTCGGCGCAAAATACACCGTAAATCCAGCCGTCCTGGTGGAAGGTGATGCGCATATCATAAACATTCGTCTCGGGTTTCAGCTCCGGCAGATCGATCGGCTCGTCCCAGAAGCGAAAATTGTCGATGCCGTTTGGCGACTCCACGATCGAGAAAAAGCTCTTCCGATCATAGCCTTCGGTGCGGACGACGAGGTGAACTTTGCCGTTCCAATAAAATGCCCCTGGATTCAACGCGGCGTTGATTCCGAGACGCTCCATGAAAAACGGATTCGTCTTCGGGTTGAAATCGTATCGCCATTCGAGCGGCGCATGGCGGTCGGTCACGACGGGATGTTGAAACCGTTCGAAAACTCCATTCTCCCACTCGGCATCGACCGGGTTGGCGCGGGTCACGAATTTCTCGTAGTCGGCGCGGACTTTTTTAACGCGGGCATCGAAGGCTTGCGCCGAGGGAGCAGATTGGGAGTGTGAGCTCATAGTGGAAAGATTGAGAATGGCGGCACGAGGGCCGAGGGAACGGTGGTGCACTCAAGTGTGCCCGGCTTTCAGAGTAAAGGAATCGATACGTTAACAGTTTGCGGGCCGCCGAGGAATGAGGACGGCGCTCCATAAAATGAGGTCCTTTACCGTTGCGCGTAAAATCCGCTTTGAAATCCCGCCAGGGTGCGACCTGATTAACCAAATGTCCCTGAGTGTGATTGGCCAACGCTGTATGAGTGAACGCGAACCCGAGCTGGGTCTGGGGATCGTGGAGAGTGTCGATCGGAGCCGAATCGGCGTGCGCTTTCCCGCGACCGGGGAAAATCGACTCTACGCGTTGGGCACACCGGTGTTGAAGCGAGTGCGGTTTCGTGAAGGCGAGACAATCCGCAGCCGAAATCAAACGACGCTGGTGATCGAATCCATTGAAG
>Ga0207702_10001680_pt1 | contig 21851 bp, 14 predicted proteins | sample KBSCornC62_FD_184302 | JGI IMG/M metagenome (GOLD analysis project Ga0207702, IMG submission 184302) | Corn rhizosphere microbial communities from Kellogg Biological Station, Michigan, USA - KBS Corn C6-2 (SPAdes) (version 2) | ecosystem: Host-associated > Plants > Roots > Rhizosphere > Soil ...
GTCCGGGCAGCAAGGGTAACGAGTGGCTGATGATCAAGAAGCACGACGACCATGTGGTCGAGGGATACGATGCCGGCGAGATTGACGAGTCCGTGCTCAGCAAGCGCAGCATGGACGAGATCGCCGGAGACGGCCGTTCCCGAGAATGGAAGAGCGACCGTCCCGCCGCACGAGGCAAATTGAAAGCCGCATGGCTCGCCGACGCCATCGCTCGTGTCGAGAAAAAAAAAAGACCAAAAATCCCACAAGACGAGCGGGACGCAACGACAAAAAGTGAAAAGACGCCGGTGAAGCGACCCGCTGCGCCTCCATCATCAGGCAACAATGGCGCTCCCAAATCGGAAAAACCGCCGGTAGCTGTTGGCAGCAAGAGCCCGGCAGAGCTGAAGCCTCCAACAATCTCTGCATCCTCCGCCGCGTCCGCGGCTTTGGTGGCCAGACCAGTAAAGCGGGCGATGCCAACCTCCATCTATCCCATGCTGGCGGAATCAATCTCCGAGCCGTTCGATAGCCCCGACTGGCTGTTCGAGATCAAATGGGATGGATACCGCGCCGTTGCTTTCATAGAAAAAGGTAAAGTCCGCCTGGTTTCGCGCAACCAGAATGAACTCACGGCGCGCTACCCGGAATTGAAAGACATGGCGGGTTTTGTCAAAGCCAGCAATGCGGTCATCGACGGGGAAGTTGTCGCTATCGACGAGCATGGCAAGCCTTCATTCAGCCTGATGCAACAGCGTACTGGGTTCCGTCCTGGTGGAAAACGCGCTCCCACCAACGCCGATGTGCCCGTGCTCTACTACGCCTTCGACCTGATCTACGCCGACGGCGAGGACTGGCGGAAGATTCCCCTGGAGGAGCGCAAGCGCAAGCTGGCTTCTCTGATTACTCCCGGGGATTCTCTGCGTTTTTCCGATCACTACGAGGAACACGGCAAGTCCCTCTTTGAGATTGCACGGGAGAAGCAACTGGAAGGCATTGTCGCCAAACGCCGTGCCAGTTGCTACGAAGAACATCGCAGCCGCGAGTGGCTGAAAATCAAAATTCGTCATCGCATCGAATGCGTGATTGCGGGCTTTACCGAGCCCGAAGGCAGCCGCGCGCACTTCGGTTCGCTCGTGCTAGGCCTCTATGACGACCAGCAGCGCCTGATTCACGTCGGCCAGGCCGGAAGTGGCTTCAATCAGAAATCTCTCACTGAGATGTGGAAGACTCTGAAGAAGCTGGAGATCGACAAGAAACCATTCTTCGGTGAAGTCGAGGCTCTGCGCCGGATTGCCAGTTGGGTAAAGCCGGAACTCGTGGCTGAAATCGAATACGCTGAATGGACCCACGGAACAGGCCCGGCAACCGGACCAAAACTGCGCGCACCCGTCTTCCTGGGATTGCGCGAAGACAAAAACCCCAAAGACTGCAAATTAACTCAAATCACAGAAACGCCCACGTAGGGACAGCCTCTCAGGCTGTCCGGGAGGAGCGAAGTTCCGCACAGACTCATGAAGAACCCTCTGTTTTGAAGGGGCACGAGTTTACTCGTGCCGCAAGTGCTTGAAAATCGCACACGGCTTTACCCCTGCAAACTGTAACGCATCCACCGCAGCGCCTGTTCATCGACTTCGAAGCGCAGTCAAAGCAGCATGATGCCGCGCTGCAGGAGGCTGTGCAGGACTTCCTATATACCTGGCGGATCGCGCCTGAAAACCCTTTGCGGGATCATTCTGAGCGTAATAGAGATATTACGACAGCTATCCGAGTTCAGCACCGATTAGGAGAAACCGCAAATTCACGCATCTTGACAATGGCTCCTTCTGGGCGCAATGTTGCATGGCACGTTGTGGGGAGCCTCTTCCTAGCCAATCTCTCTTTCCCTTCCTAGGCGCTGGCTTTCGAACGGCGTATCGGGGCCTTACAAGCACAAGTTCATTAAGAAGCGCGTCATGAGACGCACCTCCGTGCGTCCGGAGTATGCCGGGCCGGAGCTGCTGTGTGTGCCGTGGCGCGTTGGCGAAGGAACGATGGGAACTCGACAATGAGCACCACACTCACTGACGTGAGAGAGGAGAACATCATGAGGCAAAGGTCAAGGTTTTTTGCATTCTTTCTGTTGATGGCCATTGGGGCGGCAAGCCAGTACGCTCAGGCAGCGAATTTTGTGGTGAATTGCGACAAGCACGAATCCATTTCTAAAGTTCTGCGTCTGCTTGCGAAGACCAATCCGCTAGGGCCGAACACGATCACTGTTTCGGGCAGTTGCGGAGGGAACTTCGTGATTAAAAGTATGGATCGACTGAGACTGATTACCAGGAATGGTGCCTCGATCACGGATCGCTCAAACGGAAGCTTAGCGGTCGTGGATATCGAGGACTCGCGCAGCGTGACCGTGCAGGGATTCACCATCAACGGCGGCGACGGGGGAATCGGAATCCTATGCAGCACCGCAAGTGTGTGCTACCTGACTAGCAACTCCATTCAGGGGGGTGGTCCTGGACATTTTGGTGTAAATGTAGTTCGAGGCTCCCGCGCCTTTCTTGAAAGCAATGTGATCCAGAACTGGGGCCGCGGGGCATTTATCGACCGTAGTGCGGAAGTCTTCAGCAGCAATGACGTCTTCCAAGGCAATGGGGGTTCAGCAATAGTAGTGCTCAACCGGTCTTACTTCGAATCGCTCAATTCCACTCTTGACAACAACGGTCTTGGCATCGAAGCGGGCGGGAGCGGCGTGTTTCTCGGTGGCGGTACTATCAGTGGCAACAGCTCAGACGGCATAAGAGTCCTTGCTGCCTCCGAAGCAATATTTTCGGGGCCGACCATCACCGCCAACGGCGGGGTTGGTGTCCAGGTGAAAGACGGCTCTTTCGCGGCCTTCCTCGCGGCCAGCATAACGGGTAACCTGAGTGGCCTGGACGTAGACTGCGAGGCGCAATTCCCCATGACGGGCTTTGTCGACCGAACAGGCGGAATCACAAACTGCGTTGAACCTGCCGCGCCCGCACCACGAGAAAGCATGAAATAAGTTTCGCCGCGTCAAAGCAAAATCTGGCCGCCTGCCGCTCCAGGCGGCTTTTCTTTTCATCACGAGCAGAGCGCCCAACTGTTGTTACAGAATTTCGCTCAAAACCCTGCCGGGAGGGATTTTGAGTGAAATGATTCCATAAACAATGTCGGCTCCCAGGCCCGAGTAGACTTTGGAGGCGCAAACCAACCAAAGGGCTCGGAGGAAAGGAGCCGAACATGCTGATTATAGGGTGTGATTATCATCCGGGCTTTCAACAAATTGTTTGCGTCGACACCGACACCGGCGAACTGAGCGAACGACGCCTGGAGCATCGGGAGCAGGCCGAGCAGTTCTATCGGGACCTGAAACAACAAAACTTATCTGCACGAGTGGGGATGGAATCTAGCGGGCACTCGCGCTGGTTCGAGCGTTTGCTGCACGAGCTGGGCTTTGAGTTGTGGATCGGAGATCCGGCCGAGATCCGTACGAAGCGAGTACGCAAGCAGAAGACGGATCGGCAGGATGCGCAGCTGATACTGCAACTGATGTTGGAGAACCGCTTTCCGCGGATCTGGGTGTCCGACGCAGCCAATCGCGATCTGCGGCAACTGCTGTGGCATCGGCATCGACTGGTGCAGATGCGCACGCGAGTGATGAATCAGCTGCATGTCGTGCCGCTGAACGAAGGGTTGCGGCGCAAAAAGGCGTTGTGGCGGCCGGCCGGTCGTAAGGAACTGGAGTCGATCGCGCTGGCTCCGTGGGCCAGCCGACGGCGCCAGGACCTGCTCGACTTGCTCGATCAACTGACGCCAAAGATCCAGGATCTGACGCGTGCGCTGGAACAGGAAGTAGAGAAGCGTCCAGTCCCGCGACTGCTAATGACACATCCCGGAGTCGGTCCGCTGACGGCACTGGCTTACGAGTTGGTGATTGGAACTCCGGAGCGCTTCCACTGCGGCAAGCAACTGTCCAGCTACATCGGGCTGGTTCCGACGGAAGAGTCCAGCGGAGATCGGCGTCGGTTGGGACACATCAGCAAACAGGGCAACGTGCTGCTCAGGTTTCTGCTGGTGGAAGCGGCACAGGTCACGGTGCGCAGTCAGCAGGAGTGGCGCAACAAGTTCTTCCACCTGGCCATGCGGCGCGGACGAAAGATCGCGAAAGTAGCGATGGCGAGAAAGTTAGCCGTGCATCTGTACTGGATGTGGCGTCAGGGTTGCGACTACGGCCAGACGCAGAAGCTCGGTTCGCACGCGGGAAAGCCCGGACATCGCGATGGTGTGCAGTCAATCACCGATGTAATGATTGGGCATCCCGCTCCCAGCAAGTGAGGGAGTTCGAAGAAGCGAATCTTGATCGCAGTCAGTGATCGAAGAGATGGCTGGGTCGGACCGAGTTCCTGACCCGAACGATTCAAAGCGAGCCCAGGTTGGAAAAGCGCAAACCAACTAAGAGAGCGAAATGGCGCTCTTCTATGAGTGCATACAGTGGTGTGCGCACATAGTGCTTGACACCGCCGACATTGTTAGAGATCGCGATGTTACGCCAACTAGGAGTGTTTCGGGCACCCCTCGCTCGCCCGACTACGAAGGGGGCACCTGCGACAACCATAAAAATATTGAAGACGGCTCCTTGAGATTCTGGGTGTACATTGATCACGGCTCTTTCCCGCTGCTGCGCACGACCATCTGGCGCGGCAGAAGAGATTGATCCTTCTGATGACCTGAGCAGGAGTGCGTTATGGGCTGCAAGAAAATAGCTCTACATATCAGTTGTATAGCCTTGATTGCTTTCATTCCGGCAAGCTTGAGAGCGAGCACCCTCTTTCAGCCAGTCCAAGCTTACCCGTCGGGCGGTACTGGAGCGGCCTGGGCAAGGTCAATCGTGGTAGCAGACGTAAACGGTGACGGCAAGCCTGACCTCGTGGTGGTCAACTTATGTACTACTGTCAACAATTGTGACGGAGCAGTGGGGGTACTGTTGGGCAATGGTGATGGGACCTTCCAGCCAGTAAAGGTCACGGATTCGGGTATCCTGTTCGCAAGTTCGATCGCTGTGGCAGACTTAAACGGCGATGGCAAGCCCGACCTGGTGGTGTCCAGCGGGGCAAGCTGTTCCCCAAACCCCTGTCATTACCGGCACAGTGACCGTTTCTGGGTTCTTCAGTGACATTGATCCCAATTGCGGCGACGGTATCGTTTGGTCCGTGGATAAAGGCGGGGGTGCGAGGCTTACCAGCGGAGCCATCGGCAATGGCGAACCGCCCCAGAGTTACAGCATTGCTGGAGTTCCTGTTATCGCGGGCCAAGCATTGTATTTCGTAGTTGGCCGGAACCGAGAATACTCCTGCGACAGTACGGGTGTGGATGTAACCATCAAATCCGAGTGAAACCGAACGGTTGGGAGCTGACGATCTTTTGCGCAGGAAGCGCCATTCGTCACCAAGCATCGGTTTAAATAGCAGGTGGCTCAAGCACAGTAAATTCTATTTTTCGTTCCTTCATCTTGCCCGGCTGTTGTGTCAAGAGCCGAGTCCGGCCTCGACCCCACCAGTGCGGCAATAAAGGGAGGGCTCTGAGGCGCCCCAAGACTTAAAAGTTTTCCAGACGCTGTTGCAGCGGTTTGCCAAGCTACGACCTGCATGGCCGAATAAATGTCAAAATCAGGCAATTGCGCTTAAATTCCGATTTCTTTCGATTCGGTTCACATCTGTTCGCGCCCCCTCGAACGGGGGTGTGATCGACCTGTGCGGCGCAGGATTTCCGGTGGGCGACGTTCCAAGTGAGCCGACAGGCGCGCGACACGGCGCTGGACTTCGAAAGGCGGGACCGCTCTGTTTGCTGGGATTGCAAGCGTCCTCTGACGGGCGCAGCCCAACACAACGAGCGCATACGCTGCGACGAATGCGACGCGCCCTTCCGTGCGACGCGACGCGGCGAGGTACAATCTGTGGGTGTCGTCAACGTGCCGGGAATCCCGCAGCGCACGTGCGTGACACTTTGCACGGACTTTAGCCCGTGAGGGAAGCTTTTCAGTTTGTCAGCAAAGCAGTGGGAGCGAAGCTCCGCAGGTTTTGTAATCCCTTCTACTTGATATCCTTCATCGCCAGCAGCGTCCCATAATCCCGTCCCGTGGCATCCACCGCGCGTGCGACCACTCCCGCGAATGCGTCTCGCAATTCCGGCCATTTCTGTAGTATCGCTTTCATGACCGCAACATTGTCCTGGTAAGCCTGATTCGTATTGGCCACATTCGTCGACTGATACCTCACGATGAGATCCAAGTCCTTGTCCACCGCTTGCGGAAACACCGCCATCACCTTGTATGTCGCTGCGCCTGCCGGCAGATCAGTCGTCTTGCCTCCAGACGGTATGTCGGTAGGCTGCAAGTTTTGCGACTCGTCGTACAGGTTATCCGTGGCCAGCGTGCTCATGAACGGCAATGGTGAAATCAGGCTGCGGGCCTCCTCGTAGTAAAACCATGCATTGTGCGCCTGCCCTTTTGTTTTGTATTCGCGAGCCCGCGTCAGATACCAGTTGCTGTCATGCCCCGCGATCTGGGCCGCCTTGATATACAAGCCTCCCAGTTTCCAATCTGTTCCCACCTGCTGCAGAATTTCCGAGAACATGGTTCGACCTGCAGACGAGGTCGCGTCCAAAATCGCCACGGCATATTTTGCTGGCGGAAGATTGTTCAGGTAAAAAGCGGCACTATTCGCGGTCTGCCCATTCTTTCCGAAAACCCCGCAATAAAATTCAGCGTTGGGGATTGGCGCCGCCCCGGACGCATCGAGCATAAAGAACGACCTGATCGTCGCCTGTGCCCCAGCCAGATTCGGCTGGTTCTCTTTGATGGTTCCTTCGATTCCCGCGAAGTCGGAAGCCAGACTTGGAATGGCGTTTTGCCGGAGGGAAGCTGCGTCTCCCTTTGCGGCCATATCGAAGTAACGCTGCGCCGTGCTTTGGATGCTGGTTTTGTTAGGCGCATCGATCTCGCTCGCGGTTTGACAACTCTGCGCCTGCGCATGCCAGCACATTCCCACCAGCAGGAGCCCGAGGACACTCCACTCCGGCACCCCCTGAAAACCGCGCCAAGCCAGTTTCATAGGTCATCCGCCTTTGCTTTCTGAGTCTTGGAAGCCTCGGCCCAGTTTACCCCCGCCTCGGCGTGCCCCTCTTAGATTTTAAGATGCGCGAAATGGTTGACTGGAATCGACTTACACCCAGCGGCTGACGAGCGCACATCAAAATCCGCAAGAGCCGCATTTCCCGGCGTTCTGGTTACGTTGGCGTCTTTGGACGACCGCACTTGGGCATGTTCCGGTGCTAGAATTTCTAGAGGTCGTCTGCCGTTTTCCCAACGCAGATTGCAGCCAGAGGAGCAGTTTATGAGCACAGGATTCGAATTCAAGCGGGTCGGCGTCGTTTTCGTGCTGAGCCTCGCAGTCCTGTGCGCGGGGAACCTGTTTCCGGCGAATGCGGCACAAACTCCGCAGCGAAGGCTCACCAAGTCCAGGGCGAAGAAACAGGAACTTCCTCCCTTGCCGTCGGGTCCCACCGGCCCGGTTCAAGCCATGCCCCTGGACACCATCGCAGCCGTACCACCCCAGGTCAGCTTCGAGAACAATCAACTGACCATCGTTGCTCCGAACTCCACTCTCGGAGACATTCTGCGGGCCGTTCGAAAGTCCACGGGAGCCGAGATCGATGTCCCCACCGCCCCTGAGCGCGTGGTCACGCACCTGGGGCCCGGCCCGGCACGCGAAATCGTTGCCGACCTGTTGAATGGATCTCGTTTCAATTACGTATTGCTCGGCGCGCCTGGCGACGATACCGCACTTACCCGCGTGGTCCTTGTAGCAAAAACCGCCAACGAAGGTGCCTTTCCGAATCAACCTGCGCCCATCCCTCAGCCAGGAATGGCTCAAGTAAACTCAGTTCCGCCACAGCCGCAGGAGGCGCCTCCTGATCTGAACGATCAGCCCACAGCGGACGAAAATAACGCCGTCGACGACAACGCCGATCAGCCGCCGCCGGAGGCTGCCGAGCAGGCACCCGATCAGGCGCCGAATCCCGATCAGCCTCAGGTGAAGACTCCACAACAGATGCTGCAGGAAATGCAGCAGCGCCAAATGCAGCTCCAGCAGGGGCGTCCCGAGCAAGCACCGCCTGGCTCAGGCACGCAGCCTCATCCGCCCGAGGAGCGGTAAGCCGAAAATTCTGATGTTGAGAGATTCTGCGGAATCTTAGGGCTGGCTGCCCTGAAGTGCATCCAAGCGGACCATCCCGCCCGCAGACGCTCGCGAATCGCTTGCCCCTATCGCCTTCTGCAGCAGAGCCCAGTCTCGCTCCACCTCAGTTCCCGAGATGCCGTGCGAAGCACGACGGCTCAGTTCCGCCTGCAACCGGGCCTCGAGCAGCTGCCGCACTAACTGCGGCGGGGCATCGCTCTGCAAGATGTTTTCCGCAGTTACACCGATTTCCACCGGACCTCCAGCGGTTGCCATCTGCAGTACCGGCTGGCCGTTGTCATCCATCGAAATCTTGGATCTCGCCTGCAGCTTGCCCCACGCCCGCTCCACATTTCCGTGAGATTTATCCGGGTAAGCTCCCACCAGGAAATGTTTCAGCTGTTCACGATAGGCACGCAGATCTTCCCGATTCAGCGGAGGCTCGGGATCATTCCCCACAACAAATACCTTTGCACCTCGTCCCGGGTCAAAGCGCCCTGTGCCTGTGCCAACGTAAACCGCCGCTACACATCCGGCGAAGATTGGGATAGCGACAACGCTCGGAACGATATATTTCTTTGCCTTCACGAAAGACTCAACCACGCCATGGACCGCCGTGCTTCGCGGCATCGTACCCGGCACCTGTGCGATCACGATTCTGGAGAACTGCAACTTCCGGTGACGGCCCGCATACTTCGTCATCAGCTTCGCCATCTGCTTGGGAGTCGTCATCCCCAGGTCGGCAACCACGCTCCGGTGAAAGGTCTTCGGGAAATAAGAATTCAAAATACCTTTCGCGAAGTCTGCGCAGTTCCTTGACGCCAGGTGAAAGTGCGATTCGTTCGGCGAAATATTGAGCTTGCGGATGAGTGCCGCGTCCTGCTCCGGCGTAGTCTCTATTTCAAAGCCATAAATCGTCCGGTCATACGACGACCCCACAAGTTGATACCAATTGCCCCCCGGAGTCTCACCGTTTTCCCTATCAGGCGCGAACTCTTCAAGATATTTCCGGCGATACCGGTCGCGCAAAAACAAGGCCATCTTGGCATCGGCGAATAAGGGCACATCCTGCGGACGCTCGACCGCATACAAGTAAGGAATCAGCGGGATTGCGATCCAGTCATAACCGCCAACTGCGTCATACCGGCTGATCACGATGCCCGTTTCGCCGGGAGCACAAGGACGCAGCTTCACAGGCCTCTCAGCGCAAACGCCCGACAGATACACCGCCGCATGACCGGTTGCCGTGAAGAAACCTAACTTGCCATAAGGTTCTTCCAGGAAAAGAGTGGCCGAGGCGTGGCCGAAGGCGGAGAACAGCGGAACCGCGATTACTACTATCAGCAACGCGCGCCGCATGAACTGGATGTGGCGTGAATACTTCATGGCCCTTAACTTCAAAAATCTGAACTCGTTTACTCAGAACCCGTTACACGAACAATAGTTGTTGGTAACCGGAAATACTAATTACCAAAGTTTCATCAACTTACCTCGTGCTGCAGGCGAACAATCACCGAATGAATTGCGAACTGGACTACTTTCTCGGCTTTTCTACGCTGCGAAGTCGCCGCACCGCCCAAGCCGCACTCTCCGCCACCGACGGTTCAGAGTCTTCAATCATGGATTCTAAAATCGGCACGAACTCCTCACGCCCGCTATTCCCCATGGCGATCGCAGCATTTCGCCGCATACCTGCGTGCTTCGCGCGTCGAATCGGAGAGCCCCGAAAATTTGCGCGAAACTCCTCCGCCGACATTTCTGCGAGCCAATCCAATGCTGGATTCACTAACTCTTCGCGAGGCCCAAACTCAGGCAGTGCAGAATGCGGCGCCTTCCGGTTCCACGGACACACATCCTGACAGATATCGCAGCCAAACACTTGCTGACCCATTCCCGCCCGCAGTTCCTCGGAAATCGCCCCGCGCTTCTCAATCGTCAAATACGAAATACATCGCTTCGAATCCAACACGTACGGGCTTAAGAGAGCATCGGTGGGACACGCTTGAATGCACCGCGTACAGGTGCCGCATCGATCGGGAGCAGGCACGTCCGGCTCTAATTCCACCGAAGCAAGGATCACTCCAAGGAACAGCCATGATCCCTTGTGCTGGTTGATGACGCATGTATTCTTCCCAATCCAGCCGACTCCCGCATATTTTGCAAACACACGCTCCACAATCGGTCCTGTATCCACATAACTGCGCGTTTGCACGCCCTCGGCAGCCTCCTGCAGCGAAGCTTCGACTCGCTTCAAGCGGCGTAATACTGCCTCGTGATAATCCTCACGGCCCCATGCATAGCGGGAGATCCACCCCCGCGACGGATTCTTCACCTCCGTCGAATAAGGCTGATTCACGTTGTAGTTGATCGCGCAGACAATCACGCTTCGCGCCCACGGTGCAACCCGCGCAAGCGATGCCCGCTGGAGTTCGCCCTCTTCATCGCGGGCCTCCATGTACTTCATTTCCCCGGCATGACCCGCAGCAATCCAGTGAGGAAAGTATTCCAGTTCTCGTGCGCCCATTGCAGAAGCAACTCCCGACAGATCGAATCCGGCTTCCTCAGCCGCTCGCTTCACAATGGACTTAACGTCCTTCATCGCGATCACCACTGCTTGTCTGGAGGGTAGGGCACTACGGGAGAGGAAAGCTAAACGCCCAGCTTCTTCACTTCTTCATTGTAGTACTTGCGGTAGAGTATGTCCCACTCTTGCGAGCCTTCCAGAATGGTCCGTTTCTGGGTGTCGATCTTTTGCCGCGCAGCCTGATCGATTCTCGCTTCCTGGTTCATTAAATCCTCCAGGATCTTGCGCGTCTCCTGACGAATCGTGTTCGGATCCTCAATGAACTCCACCTCGTCCATCTGCTTCAGGACGTCCGACACAGCCCGCGCCAGCACGTTCACCTTGTCGCGGCTCAGTCTCACAGAACCGCCTTGTACTTGCGCACCAGCTCGTTCTTCACCTTGCGGAACATCTCCTGATAATTCGCCCCGCTCCGATTCATTTCGTCGGAGTAGGCTTCCAAGATGACGCGCACTTCGTCATTAATGCGATCTTCGAGCGAAAGCTCGTCCACCAGCGCCGCGTTCACCCGCTCGGTCACCGGCGGAACCTTTTCGGCTTCGATGAACTTGCCTGCAATCAATCTTTTAGTGACTTCGCGGGCCAAGTAGCCCACATATTCTTTGGAAAAAAGCATGGATGGATTCGGGTCTTCCGCGTGCCGCTATTCGTATGAATAAAAAAGTGTAACACAGCGCATAGACCGGTGAGCACGATGAAAACCGTTTGACTTGTAGTTAGTGAGTACGCGGCGATTCATCGCCATCCACTAGAGCTGGTTAGCTTCCGGAGAGACGGCAAAAACTCCCCCGTGGACATAGCCCAGTTGCTTGCGCACTGCGAACGCTGTGGCATGCTGTCGCAAACTCCTCGCTGGGTATGCCGGGTCACAAAAATAGCAGGGGCATTCAGTGCCCCTGCTCCCAATCGGTACGGTTCCCCTATTGCGGTGTGTAGCCGCCGATGAACGTACCCCAGTTCGCATTCACGGTCCGCGGCGCATTCGGGATGTATTCGTTCCCCATCCAAATCGTGCCGTTCTCATCGGAGACCGCGGCGGAGTAGTCACCCCAGCGTCCTACGCGGTTGCTGGCGCCGAATTGCGCGTATCCGGTGAAGCCGTCGTCAGGCACTGCGCCGGGGGCAGAAATCCGGATTGCACCCGTGCCATTCACGTCAATCGGGGTGTAGCCTGCGCTGGGAAAGAAGTCCACTCCGACCACGCTGAACGCCACCACGCCTTTGCCTTGGCTGTTGACCGCCACCGACGGAAACAGCACGTTTTGTTGGTTGGAACCGTCAATCGCGATATAGCCTTGGTTGACTACCGAAGCCGAAACCGCTCCACCACTGAGCGCAGGTGACAAGATGAACCAGGCCGCTGCTGCGCGCACTGGGCCGTTTTGCGTTTTTGCTGAGGTGGGAACAGCAGTCCAGAGCTTTCCGTCCGCAAAAACGACCTGTTGCAAGCGGTCATCATTCGAAGAGACCAGTTCTTCATGGTCCTTAAGAGACATGCCGAGCGGGAAGGGCCCGGGCTTTTGCTGCGCCTGTGGCGGAGCACCATAGGATTGCGTATTCACTACTGCATTGACCAGCGACACGCTGGGCGACGCAGAGTTCAGGGTATCGGTGCCAGTCAAGGCCCAGATCACCAACCGATTGTCTACCGAGTTGGTGAAATCCAAGGCGCTAACAAAATACTCCATATTGCTGGCGAAAGTACCGCCCGGCGGAACCGTGGCCGGCTGAATGGAAAAGGCGAACGGCACGCCAGCTTCGGTCAGATTACCGAAATGGATCCCTGTAATCGCGCCCGCACTAGCTGACTCCAGCGCCGACTTGGACAAGGCATACAAATTCGCCCCGCTAAAGCTGAAGGTCGCCAGTGAAAATCCGTTGGTGCTGATGTAAAAGCCGTTTGCATCGGCACCGATCAGCGGTTGATCACCGAAACATGGGCACGCGGCAAAAGCCCCGCCGTCGTTGGTGACATCCAGCGTCAGGATGGTCCAGTTGCCAGTGGGATCCGACGTCTGGCTCACTGCAATGTAGATATTCACGGGCGCGATCAGTGCACCCGTATCCGACTTTCGACTGAGCACCAGGGTGGTTAAAAAGAACCGCTGGGTAGATGCGTCGTAGTAGAGCTTCGGGTCTGTGGGCTCCGGTCCATAGACAACTGGGGTTTTGCTGCGGTCTATTGCTGGCGGCAAGCCGAGGAAACTGCTCAAAGCAGCCGTGCCGGTCAGTGGTGTTCCGGAGGTGCTGAAAACACGGACGGCATCGTTCACCGCCTCGACCACGAAGCCATTTCCCACTGCGAGTCCCTGGTCTGGGGGCTCCAGGCTGAATTGATTGCCGCTGTTTGCGAGGCGCTGCTCCAAATGCGAAAGCGCGTTGAATCCCGAAAAAACGTCTCCTGCTGTCGTGGTAACCGCACTGCCACGTGGAGTAGGCACATGCGCCGAAGATACGCGTGCCGATGAAATCGAGCCTGTGATTTGGGGTTTCGTAAATTCCTCATCCACCTCCGGCCCAATGAAAACCTCGTTGCCTATCTCTGTCGGCGCCGAGCCGGGCTGAGCGGAGAGGTTGCTGATTCCAGCTACTTTGATCTGGCGAGTTGAGCGATTCTGCGCACACAGTGTTGCCGCCATGCAGATCACGACTAGGACAGGCCCGATTTGCCGATGCAATCGCATCATGAGCTACTCCTTTTGTGTTTTGGGACGATCTAATATGCCGGCGAAATTCGTGGAGCGGGGTAGCGGTGCAGACATTTCTGACATCGAATGATCTGGATTTTCGCTTGCTGTCTTAGCAGCCCGAAAAAGGCTACCCGAAATCGTCAGCCGTACCAGAAAAACCTCACTAGGGTAGCAGGCAAAGCGGCTTCCAGCAAGGGTTCTGCCACGATTTCCTAAGTACGCAATCACGCGAAATGGACGCCACTGCTGGCTGCTGCGATGGAGGGCAACACAAGTATTGAAGGCTCCTCATCGGATAAGGTGTCGAAGTCACAGGCCTAGCACTCATCCACTAATCGCCCGATTTCGGGCCATGCCTTAGTTTCGCCGATTTCAAGTCTCCAACCGTTTTTATCGAGAGCCAGGGGGCCCCACCGATGGCTTAATGAGTCTGCGTCGGCTGATCCCGCAAGGTGTAAACAAACTGGCGAATCTCATGGCGCTCGCGTTCAATCTTCTCTGCTGACTGCTGGCCAAGTTGTTGGTGAATGCGCAACTCCTCTTTCGACTTCTCTATATCCCCGGTCTGCCGGTACGCCTGCCCCAAACGGAAATGCGCTTCCTCCAGCTGCGGATCAATCTGAATGGCTTGCTGGTAGTCCGCGACTGCCTTCCCATAGTCACGCTCTTCAGCGTGCAAAATTCCAAGTTCCAGGTAAGCGGCTGCAAACTTGCGGTTCAACTGAACGGCGCGCGCCAGCAACGATTCCGCTTGCGAAACTGCAGGGTCCTTCGGGTCCTTGCGTGACTTCCAGAGCGCAACCGCATAGTAGTAATTCGCCTCCGCATTCTGCGGTTGCAACTTCACGAAGCGCTGCAGTTTATCCAGTTCTTCCTGGGACGGCCTGTTCCCGGCACGCAGCATTTTCCCGAGAAAAAGATAGGGCTTCGCATCTACCGGATTCAAGTCCGACGCCTCACACATCCGCTGCACTGCCTCTTCGTTGGCACCTCGGGCAAAGGCCGCCGCCCCCAGCCCGATCAGCATGCGCGCAGACTTCGGATAACGGGAGTTCCCCTTGGTAAAGACCTCGATCGCCGGTTCCGGCGCATGGTGCAGCAGCAGCTCCGACCCCCAATCAAACAGAAAAGGTTCGCTCGGATCGATTTCAGCCGCGCGCTGGTACTCCCGCACCGCCCCCAGTGGATCGCCCAATTTCTCGCCCGCATCCCCCAGCGCATGATGAACCGCCGCGTTCCCGGGTTGAATCTCGGCTGCATGTCGCAGAAATGGCATGCCCTCGTCGGCTTTGTTGTGCTCCAGCAGCAGCAGGCCCAACCGGTAATTCGCCTGGAAGCTTGCGGGCGTCTGATCCAGTTCCGCTCGCAGCGATTTCTCCGTCGCTGATGCATTTGCTCCCGCACCATTCCCTGTCGGTTGCGTGAGAGCTGCTGTTTCCTTTGCCAATGATTCTCGAGTACGCACCACCGTATCGGACCCGTGTCCGCCAAGATTGGTGGTATCGGTCACCCCCGACACGGTGAACTGGGGTTCGTCGTAGAACTGCGGAGTAGTCTGCGCAGAACTCGCCGCCGATCCCAAGACCACATCGACGGTCTTACTTTCATTCGGGCCCAGCGCGAGCGAAGGAATTTCTGCAGCACCGCTTTCCCCCGTAGCCCGCAAAACGTACATCCCATGCTGCAGGTTCGAAATTTTATAAAGCCCCTGAGCATCCGTGGCCGCGCTCAACACCTTCTTGGAATCTTTCCCTTGCAGTTGCACCCGTGCTTGCGAGACGACTCTCCCTTGCGCATCGCGCACGGTACCACGAACCGAAGCCAAATCACCGCTCTGCGGCACCAGCGCCCAAGCGGAAAACGCAGCGATTAGAAATGCCCCAACGCTGAATCGCGTAGTGAAGGATGAAGACGAAATGGCGGGAGCTAGCACGTCAACCGAGAATTCTAGCCAAAAACAGGAGATTGTGTAGCGGCGGACGCCTCGTCCGCCGGACGCTACGCGTCCCATTCCCCGCAATCAAATCGACCCCCGCCGATTTTCCACAGACAAAATCGCCAAGCTGTGACCAATAACCTTTACTCAAAATCCAAAACCAGCCACCATTAGGTTGTGCGCGCGATTTCAACCAAAGTCCTTCAATCGCCCAAAGTGGGAGATCCGGTCGGGGTGCCCCATCCTCCTTGGTCGTTGTATGCACAAGAAGATGGGTCTTTTGACTCCTCTTTCTCGCTACCTAAGTCCCTATTTATGAATACTTTGCCTGTAAACCCTCTGAATCGAATAGTTTGCGATGACAACCCGTGTACCATCGCTGTAAGTCTCCCAAATGGAATACATTGCGATCAAAGTACGAAAAAATATCGCGAACTGACGCTCAGGAGGTTGGCACCAGCCCCGTGCCAGTTCACACGAGTTCCCTTGGAGCCTAAGGCCGACAGCAACTAGAATGCAGAGCTTCATGCCCAAATCCGGCAGAATCTTTCACTCCCGTATCTGTTCCCTCAGCCGAGCACTTCCGATCGTTCTCTTACTGACTTCAGCCCTCTGCTGGAGTAAAGACGCTTCTCCCGGGCGCAAAATCATCATCGATCAGGACGCCGCCGGACCCGCGGGCACCGACCAGCAATCGATGTTGCTGCTGATCCAATCCCCCCACACTGACGTTTTAGGCATCACCGTCGTGACCGGCGATGCCTGGCTCCAAGCCGAACTGGCCCACACGCTGCGCATGCTCGAGCTCATCGGCCGCACCGACATCCCCGTCGCCGCCGGCGCCGAATATCCCCTCGTCCGCCGCAAGGATGAGACCGAACTCTGGGAGCAGCAATACGGCTCCTTTGCCTGGCTCGGTGCGTGGACGCCTCGCCTGTATCACCCACCCGATCAACTGGGCGAAATGCCCGAAGGCCAACCCACAACCAAGCCACTCAACGAAAATGCCGCGCATTTTCTCGTGCGCATGATTCGGAAGTACCCGCACGAGATCACTATCTACGCCGGTGGACCGATGACAAATTTGGCTCTCGCCATAGCCATCGATCCGGAATTTCCCACGCTGGCCAAAGAACTCATCTTTATGGGCGCTAGTCTCAACCCCAAAACGGATGATCCCGAATTCGCCAATACCCCACGGCGTGAATTCAACTTGTGGTTTGATCCCGAAGCAGCTCACATCGTTCTGCTTGCACCGTGGCCAAAGATCGTTTGCACGACAGTAGACATCTCCGTGAAAACACGCCTGACCCAGAACTTGATTGATCGGATCAAAACAGCAAACGCTCCTGCAGCTAAGTACATAGCCAGCTACGCCCAGCTGCGCGGACAATACAACTATTTGTGGGATGAGATTGCAGCCCTCGCCTGGCTTGATCCAACGCTGATCACTGCGAAGGACAATCGCTATCTCGACATCGATCTGAGCCGCGGCCCCGGTTACGGCGACACCCTAAGTTGGATAGAAGAAGACAAACCAAAAATTCACGGCCCGCAGATCGAAATTCAGAACGACTTAGATCTGCAGAAGTTCTATAAACAATTCGTCGAGTTGCTCTCGGCGCCCACTCCCAAACCATGAGCAACTTTCAGGGCTGCAATTGCTGCATCATCTGCTTGGCCTGCGGTTGCTCGGGCACTTCTTTCAGCAACTCGCCCAGCAGCCCGCGCGCTTTATCCCGCTCTCCACGCAAAACGTACACGCGCGCAAGATTCAGATATGCCTGATCGAATCTTGGCGCAACCCGGATGCATTCCTGGAAAGAAGCAACTGCTTGATCGATGCGTTTCGTCACCAGATACAGAACGCCCAGGTTATTTAAAGCCTCCGGATAATTTGGACGCACCTTCAAAGCCTGCTGCAGATGCTCATAGGCCTTGGCCGTGTCATCGGTCTGCGCATACACGATTCCCAGGCTGTAGTTTGCTTCTGGGTCGTCCGGCGCGATGGCCAGCGCATGCTCCAGCACTCGGCGGGCGTCCTCCCAGCGTTTCTGCAGACGATAAGCATTGCTCAGATTGTTCAGCGACAACAGATGGTTTGGGTTCAGAGCCAGGGCCTGCTGAAAATCCGCCGCTGCATCGGAGACACGATTTTCCCGCGTTGCAATTACGCCCAGATTGTTCCACGCATCGGGCAACGTGTCAGGATATCCGGCTTGCGCCTTTATGCTTCGTTCGAACATTTCCCGTGCCGCCGCATTTTTGTTCTGATTCAAATAGACGCTTCCGATGCCATACAAGGCCTCAGCGCTGGAAGGATCATCCTGAAGCGCCTGCTCGAAACTCAATGCAGCCTGGTCGAGATATCCCCGCTGGAAAAACAATGTGCCCAGGGACAAGAAATTTCGCCCAAATGAATAGCTCGATTCCGATCCTTGAAACGGTAACCCTCGCGCCAACCTCTCAGCGTCCGACTTGGGAATTTTCCCCAAATCTCCTTCAATGTGCTCGGCAGCGATCGCGCCCACGTAGAGTTTCACAATTTTGCCGCCTTCATCAATCAGGAAGGTCGTGGGAAGGGGCATGTCGCGATGCCGATCGTAGATCTGACCGAAAAGTATGTTGTAGACGCCCACGACATCGTCCGACCCGCGAAGAACAGGAAATGAAGAGCGCTCGGTGTTCAGAGCAGCCGAGTCTTGCCGCTTCATCGGGTGCGTTCGATCTGCAAGCTCCGCCCAGTCATCCACGTTTATACTCAGCAGGTGTAACCCCCGCGCGGACCACCGTCCGTAGCTCTTGTCGAACTCCCGCAGCTGCGCGATGCAGTCGTTGGATTTGCTCGTCCAGAAGTGAAGCAGACCGGACTTACCACGGAAATCAGAAGGCGTTCGATTTTTTCCACTCAGATCAGGAAGAGAGAACTCAGGCGCCACGATCGGCGCTAGAAGCCAAGTCTCAACCCGGGAAGGAAGCGACTCGGGGCCCATTCGTTCTGTGTAAGCGAGGGGCTGAACATGCTTGAGCGGCTCAATACGCGACGCTTCGCTACCTTCTTCCACCCAGATCCTGTGATTCACAGGAATGTTTCGGAGTTCCTGCACAAAGCCGTTCGGCCAGCTGATGGTTGCCTGAATGGGCTCCTGCCAGTCTCCCAATCCGAAAAAGATTTCTTTGCTGTGCTGCGACAGAAAGCCGGAACCAACTCGCAGCGTTTGCGTCTGACGTTTGCCCCCGCTCTCGAGAGTTATGCGGGCGCCCACTGCATCCCGGTTGCTCTTCGCGCCTTGCAAACGAAAGGCTACCGACGGCGCAAGCTGCTGCACAACGTTCTTCACGATACGCAGCTGCGGAGCGCTTCTGTTCTTGAGAGCAATTTCCAATCGGCCATCCTGATCGAAGTCGGCGACAGCGAAAGAGCGGCCGTCTTCGAGAAAGTCGAGACCTACCACGGCCGATACATCAGAGAAAGTTGCGTCGCGATTGTTCGCGTAGAACACATTCCGCTCGTAGCCGCTCCATGTTCCGTCAGAACGGATCAGTTCGTTAACCGCCGCCCATCCCTGCTCGTATTCTCGTGATGCCGCCGCTTTATCCGGCGAATTGGCCACAACCTGCCGCCAGAATAAGCTGTTCAGATCAAGCCGGGAGGGCCCAGACACCATTCCGTTCACAACATAGAGGTCCGGAAAGCCGTCATGATCGAAATCGAATGCATCGCTCGACCATGCCCAACGGCCGATGCTGGCGCCTGAAGAACTGGTCTGTTCGGTAAACGCAGAACCCTGATTGCGCAACAAGGAATTTCCCATTGCGTGTTTCCGGTAAGCCGCCTGCACGTCGGCCGGTGACTCCTTCCTGAATGCATTGTCAGTCGAAACCCGGAGCCCAGCCGCAGTCCACATGTTGGCGACGTAAAGATCATCTGCGCCGTCGTTGTCATAATCCAACCAGGACACACTCATTCCCGCGCCGAGGTCTTCAGCTTTTCCCGATTGAGCCACATCGGTGAAGGTGCCATTCCCGTTATTTCGGTAAAGATTCTTTTGACCGAAATCGTTGACGACGTACAAATCCGGCCAACCGTCGCGGTTGTAATCGTTCCACGCACAACAAAAGCTGTAGCGAGTATTGTTCTGGTTCAGCCCTGCTTGCGCGGTCACATCGCGAAAAGTCCCATCGCGATTGTTTCGCATAAGAAAATTCGGCGGGCCATTCTCGGCATCGTGGTAAGGCGAAGGATATCGATATTGTCCGGCGCCCTGATAATAGCTATACAGGCAAAAGTAGATATCGAGCCATCCGTCGCGATCGTAGTCAGCGACCGCAGCGCCGGTGAAAGTCCCGCGCGAAGGAGTCGCGAATTGAAACGCCTCCGGTTTTGCTCGAAAGCGGCCTCCACCTTCATTCACATAGAACAGTGGTCCATTGGCGCGCACCAGCACAACGTCCTGACGTCCCTCATTGTTGAAATCGGCAAACAGGGCACAGGCAGTATTTTCAAGAATGCCGAGCCCGGAATTTTGCGTGACATCCTCGAAGGTTCCATCTCCGCGATTGCGATAAACACGGTTCGGCAAGCCCGCCGGCTGACACACGTAAAGATCGTCCAGACCATCCCCATAAATATCCGCAACCGAAACGCCATTGTGTCCGTAGATATCAATGCCGCTTGCGCCATCGAGGACAGTTCGCCAGGAATCGGTACCGCGAAGCATCTGGGCGGAATAAGAAGGGTTGCGTCCAAGGGCAGCCGCGGAGATATCTACGTAAAACGGCTCGGTGGATCGTGCAACCGTTTCCTGTTTTGTCTGCAACCTCTGAAGCCGAAACGGTCCGGAGCCTGTACATTCCCAAGTAATTTCCCATACCCCGATGCGCTGCTCGCGGTGAAAACCTGAGCCGGTACCTGCGATCTCATAACGAACTTCCGTGAGCAGATTGCGCGGCTTCAGAGTGGAGTCACTAGCGGCCTCCGCATGTATGCTCGTCACCTGAAACTCAGCAACTTGCACCTCGGAAAATGCTTCGAAGGCCGAACGCCATTGCCGCAGAAATTCTTCTCGATCCAGAGTAAATTGGTCACTGAATTTGCTTTGGCGAACCTGGAGCGCCGGCGACGAACGCGTCACACGGGAGTCAATGGGTTTCAGCGGTGCTGCGCGACAATTCGTTGCCAAAGCGTGATCAATGGCCTTTGTATCTCGTGGCGACCGCAGGAGGGCCTCACTCCATTCAGTAAGAATCGCAGCAATCTCCTCAGCCCATTTCTCATTGAGGAAGCGGTCCGAACCGGCGTTGACGTTCAGCAACATCGCATCCAGCGGCCATTCGCTGGGGTAGCGCGGACACACGAAGAAGTCTGCGCCATCCGTCGTGGCGCCGGTGGTGCCGTCCGAACTGAAGAGAAAGGAAGATTTCCAGATACGGGATGGAACGAAGGTTGCCGCACTTGCCTCGCAGAGTCGAATCAGGAAGTCGCGCCGGCTGAGGTCCCCGACTTCGAGCGGCTTTCCCGTACGGCTCAGAGCTGTTTCTCCTGGATCATCCCGCGTGGAAGCGAACCTACCATCCGGGCTCAGAGCGGTCAAGGCGCGCCGCGACTCCGATATATGCGTCGCTTTGCCGTTCACCTTCACAAGTGAAACAGCATCCTACCGAGGCAATCCCGGCGCGGAAGCAGGCCAATCCACGTTTACGAAAAGAGGAAGCAGCAATTATGGCTAACGGCATTGAGATTGATGATAGGGATGTGGTGGCGATGGATGACATAGCCGAGAATGTTCTGGGACTGCGCATCATGCTTGTGAACGTATTCGCAGTCTCCACAGCGGGAGGCTGGGTCCTGATTGACGCCGGTCTGCCGATGTCTGACGGCCGAATCCGCCGCTGGGCCGAATCTCATTATGGCAGTCGGAGACCATCTGCGATTGTGCTGACTCATGGCCATTTTGATCATGTCGGAGCGTTCCCCAAGATTCTAGAATCCTGGGACGTTCCTGTCTTCGCTCACCAACTCGAGCTCCCGTACTTGCGTGGGGAGAAGAAATATCCGGCCCCGAATGCAGGCGCCGGCGGCGGCCTGATGTCCTTGCTTGCCCCTTTCTACCCACGTGGACCACTCGATCTCGGCGAACGTGTTCAGCCCCTACCCCTAAACGGCACCGTTCCTGGCCTCGAAGATTGGAAATGGATCCATACCCCGGGACATACGGAGGGTCATGTCTCGCTTTTCCGCGACTCCGATCGCACTCTGCTGGTAGGGGATGCATTCTGCACAACCAAGCAGAAATCGCTTTCCTCCATTGCCGCGCAGAGTCCCGAACTGCACGGGCCTCCTGCGTACTACACGAGCGATTGGGATGCGGCGAAGGCGTCCGTCGAGATCCTGGCAAATCTCAAGCCGCTTTGCGTAG
>Ga0207702_10001683_pt1 | contig 21832 bp, 18 predicted proteins | sample KBSCornC62_FD_184302 | JGI IMG/M metagenome (GOLD analysis project Ga0207702, IMG submission 184302) | Corn rhizosphere microbial communities from Kellogg Biological Station, Michigan, USA - KBS Corn C6-2 (SPAdes) (version 2) | ecosystem: Host-associated > Plants > Roots > Rhizosphere > Soil ...
ACGTAGAGTGCCCACCATAGGCGGAAGGTCGCAGGTTCTATTCTATTCCTACCAGATCCACATGTGCCTCATGCGGCTATTTCGCCAATGACACGCGAAGGGGACGCCCCTGATAGCGAATCTCGACATCGGCTGCGGAATCAAATCCATCGCCGACACCTCGATTCGGGCGAACCACGGTGATGCGGAAAGTGCGCGTCTCGAGCATGCCCGGGAACGTACCATGACGCGCCCCAATATCGAGGGTCTTGTCCCGATCGTTCCACGTGAAGGGAATCGTTGCGTACTGACCTTTTCCGTACCCATACCCGTTCCCCTCGTCCTCGTAGAGCGTGAAGGAGCCATTGGCACCGGGGTACACACGTAGCTCGATCGGGTCTGCCGGCTTCTCGTCGGCGTATTGCAGCTCCGGCCCAAAGGGAACGATGGAACCGGCGCGCAGGAAAAGAGGAACTTTGTCGATCGGGGCGTCGGCGGTGATCGTTCGCCCGCCCGAATATGTCGCACCCGTCCAGAAGTTGATCCAACCCTCGCCTCCCGGCAGATAGACATCGCGGCTCGTCGCCTTTGGCTGGGTGACGGGCGCAACGAGGAATGCAGGGCCAAAGAGATACTCGTCGGAAACGTCCCAAGCTTTGGGATCATCCGGGAAGTCCATGCCTAGAGCGCGCATGATGGTGGAGCCCGTGAATGTCACGCCACCCGCGACGCTGTAGTTGTACGGCAGCATGCGATAGCGCAGCCGGTCGTAGGCGAGCAGGCACTTCTGCGTCCCGGGCAGCCAGTTCCACATCTCGGTCGCCGTATTCCAGCCGTGAACACGCAGCACCGGGCAGAACGCGCTCCATTGGAACCAGCGGATGAAGAGCTCGTTGTAATCCTCGGATCGGTACTGGTCCGCAGGATGGAAGAACCCGCCGCAGTCGGTCGTCCAGTAGGGAATGCCGGTGAGGCAGAAGTTCAAGCCCGCCGGGATCTGGCGACGAAACGTCTGCCAATCGCCATTGATATCGCCAGACCAGCAGGCGGTCGCGTAGCGCTGCTGCCCCGCGAAGGCTGAGCGCGTGAGCGTGACGACGCGCTTGCCGGGATCGGTCGCCCGCTGGCCGTCGTAGAGAGACTGGCTCGCGAAAAGCGAGTAGGCGCTGGTGTACTCGTCGGCGGGGCCGATGGAGAGGGCCCTCCCGAGCATGGCGGTCCCGGGATCGCCAGGCTCGGTGGCATCGCCCCACCACGCATCCGTACCGATGGAAAAGAAGGCGTCGTTCAGGTGCTTCCATCGGATGTCGCGTCCCTCGGGTGAGAAGACGTCGATCCATTCACCGACAAACATGTGATGAGCCCGGAGATCGTCCGCTGTTTTCCCGTGTGGATTGCACCAGACGGAGATCATGAACTTGAAATGCAAATCGTGCAGTCCATCGATCAATTTCGCAGGATTGGGATAGTGGGAAGAGTCCCACTCGTAGCTGCCCCAACCGTGGTTCCCCCAGTACTTCCAGTCCTGGATGATGAGATCCACCGGAATTCCTCGGCGCCGGAACTCGGCCGCCGTATCGAGAATCTGCTGCTGACTCTGGTATCTCTCGCGGCATTGCCAGAATCCGTAAGCCCATTTCGGCCACAATGGCGCCCGCCCGGTAGCCGCGCGGTACGAGGCGATCGCGTCGTCGATTTTTGGCCCGTAGAATACCGTGTAATCCACCCCCTGCCCGTAGTCGGAACGGAAGGTCGTGTCGTCCGCGAGTGGACGGCCGAAGAGCTTCACGTCAGCGCCGCCGCCGCGCACCGCCAAGGTGACGGTCTTGTGTGCGGGCAGTGAAATCTTTCCGACGATCGCGCTCGGAGTCCACATGTTCGTAACGCCGGCGATCTGGCGGCCATCGACAAGGATGGCGAGATCGTCACGACGGTCCGCGTCGCGCACGCAAAAGACATAGTCACCAGCCGAGCTGGTGGTGTACGAGCCCGTGCGCAGCGACCCTCCTCGCGAAGGAGTCTTCACTGAGCCAAGCTGCTCGGTCGCCGTCGGCGCATTTGCATCAGCCCCGGAATGTGAGGAGGAAAGCGCGATTGGGTCGCCGGGAAGATTGAAATCCGTGCGGGATGCGTTGTCCCAGAGCAAGCCGTAGCCCAAGTTGGAGATCAGTACGGGTACGGAGATCTGGGTGTTGAGCTGCCGCATTTCCAGCGGAATCCCGCGCCAGTTCCACAGGCCATCCTGATACTGCCCCAGGCCGTAAAGTTTCTCGGTCGCGGGAGACTGGAACGTCTGCCCGACGGTGAAGCAGGAGCGGCCTTGGAGCGAGACAGGGCGAAGCAGTCGCGTACCGGGCTTCTCTGCCAGGAAGACTTTGCCCGTCTGATCTTCGAATTCCACCGCTCCGGTCTCTCGATTGATCACCGCCTTTATTTTCGACGTGGAAATTGTGACCGCCGTGGAGGACTCGTCCACCCGGAATGCCGGCACGGGAAGCTTCTGATCCATCACGAAGTCCGGTGCGGGAGGTGTCTTCCCATCGGAAAAACGGATTCGGATTGCCCGATCCAGAACCGGCCGGATCTCCAGGACGCCGCCGGGCAGAGCGAGCGAGACTCCGGATATCTGCCTCTCTATCGATCGGATGGCGGGCTCGTCGGCAAGGGCCATCGAAATACACGATGCGGAAAGGAGGAACAGGAGTCTGGTGTGCATTGGCGAGGGTGGAAGCAGGCGGTCACTGTCTTCGCTTTCTCCTTTTCCACGCAAGTTGACGCCAGCGTCAACAGTGACGTAAATTCGCAATCGTGCGCCGGGTGACCATCAAGGATGTCGCGGAAGCAGTGGGGCTGAGTGTGAGCTGCACCGCGCGGGCGCTGAAAGGCCGCCCAGACATCTCGCTCGCGACCTGTCGGCGCGTGGGTGAGATGGCCCGGCGCATGGGCTATGCGCCCGATCCGATGCTTACCTCGCTCGCCGCCTACCGGCAGTCGCGAAAACCGCCGCAATTTCGTGGGACGTTGGCATTCTTGACTCCTTTGTACACCGAAAAGACCTGCCTATCGGGACTGGACTGCGGGGATCTGCTTCGTGGCGCGCGAGCCCGCGCCGAGGCTCTCGGATACTCTCTGGATTATTTCAATCTCGCCGAGGTCAGGAAGAGCCGTCTCGGAATCGAGGGCATCCTACATGCTCGTGGAATCCGGGGCGTACTGATCCGATCATTCCCGAAGACGATGGAGGAGTTTTCTTTTCCTTTTGATCGATTTACGTGCGTAAGCCTCTTCAGCGAGCCACACACCAGCATTCTGTCCACGGTTTCGAGCCAGCATGCCCAGTCCATGGAGCTGGTGCTCACCAAGCTGAAAGCCCGCGGATGCCGTCACCCTGCTCTGGTGATCAATGAACCGATGAGCAAGCTCATTCACCATGGCTGGTGGACGACATTCACGGTGTATGGGTCCCAATTCGAAAATGCGTCGGTATTTACTTTCGATGATAAGCGCACGCCTCTTTTCTCTGGAGACCCAGCGCTCCGTCGCCAAGCCGCCGCCAGCTTGAACAAATGGGCGAAGGGGCACCGGGTGGATGCCCTCATCTATGGGTCGAGCGAGTATGGCATTCCCGAGGAACATAAGCGGCCCGAATGGCGCGCGCGCCATATTCCCAATATCGTCTCTCTGGATCTCTTCGACCCGGAATGCGGACTCTGCGGCATCTACCAAGACCGACCGCAGGCCAGCGCTGTGGCGGTGGACTGGCTCCAGACCCAGATACTTACCCAGCAGGTCGATGTTCCAAGCCCGCGCGTTGCCATCATGATCCCCGGGCGCTGGATCGAAGAATCCGGTCGCTGACTCCCGCGAGCAGGTGCGGTGCGGCGCTCGGCGGGATTGCGACCGCCCTCCCGGATAGTCTACCGCAGGTCGAAGTGATTCCCGTAGCAATCGACGGAGAGCGGCAGGCGTAGCGTGTAATTTTTCTCCGCAAGAAGCGTCTGATAGACTGTGATGCGATCTACGGCATGCACCCAGGTGGGATCCGCCGCGAGGGTGGCCATGCGCACGGAGAGGAACGTCTTGAGCCATTTGAGCTCCGACACTCTCCGACCGCCCCCGGCGTGACAGAGTCTGTTCGTCCTGGCGACGAGCTGGCGGACTCCGTTTTCTCCATGATTCACGTAGGCATCGTAGAGCTCGCCGAGTGTGATGTTCCGATGCGCGCCAAGCTGGCGCGCGAGTTGGATGGCTGGATTCCACGAGAGTCGATCGACGAGGAGCTTCTGCGCCCGCTGAAATCGCGGATCGCCGCCGCATGCCTGGAAGGCAGCGGGGAAATCATCGAGTCCCGCCGTGCTGGGATTTCGACCTGCGCTATCGTGGGGCCCCGCATCGATCGCGCGGAAGGCAGGCAGGAAGCGGACGAGCGGATTCCCCGGCTCCAGCTTCTGATATTGCTCGAGGAACATGGTGCCCGAGTACGTGCCGCTCGTGAATCCGACAAAGCCGAATGTGTAGCCGCGCTGGTCGCCGATGTTGGCGACAAAGATGTATTGCAGCACGGGTGTGCTGTTCTCGAAGATCGACGTCAGCTCCTGGATCGTCGTCTTGGCCGATGTCGCGAGTGCAGCCGTGCCAAGCGAAAGAGTGAAAAACGCGGCAAGGAAAAGCAGACGGACGGATGGCATTACCATCCACATCAAGACCACAAAGGCGAACGCTTCGCAACTGCCGACCGAATGCTGGGTCCCTCATTGAACTACCCCGACAGAGTGCTACACTCTCATGCGGAAACCAGCCGCTCCGGCCCTTGCGACCGCCGACTCGCTTCCCATACAGCGAAGGAAGAAAGGACCCCATCATGGCACAGGCAATCATGGATCCCGAGGAGGTCCGCCGATTCGCGGCCGAGCTCAAGCGATTCAATCAGGACGTCCAGGTCAAAATGGCATCTCTCCAGGCTCGGTTCACCGCGCTCGGGAGCACATGGCAGGACCAGGAGCACGAGAAATTCGGCGAGGAGTTTATCTCTACGATGAAGTCTCTTAAGAAATTCATCGAATCCTCCGAGCATCACGCCCCCTACCTCCTGCGCAAGGCGCAGCGCATCGAGCAGTATCTGGATCAACGCTAAGGTCATGGCCGCCACGAATGCCCAAGTCACCTCGATTGATGCGCTTGGCGATTTTCGCTCGGATCTCATCATCTTCCGGGCCACGGCGATGCGGGTGCTCGACGAGGCTTCCGCCGAGGTAAGTCGCACGAGACAGTGGATTCGCCACGACCAGCGCCTTCATTGGGAGGGCGAGATCCGCCGGCGGCAAAAGAAGCTCGACCAAGCTCTGCAGGAATTGATGGGAGCGCGGCTCTCGAGCCTCAAGGACAGCACGACCGCCCAGCAGAATGCCGTTACGAAAGCGCGGAATGCCCTTCATGAGGCCGAGGAGAAACTCAGGGCCGTGCGTTACTGGGACCAGAACTTCGACCTCGCCGCAGATCCTCTGGTCAAACAACTCGGAACTCTTCGGACCATATTGGAGCAGGATATGCCCAAGGCCATTGCTTTCCTCGCGAATGCCCAGCATGCGCTGGATGTCTATACCGAAAAGCACACTCCCACGGGCCTGCAGGCCGAGCCTGCACCTGCTCCGGAAGAACAGAAAAGCTCGTGAACAGCTGCGCCCCCCAATCCATTCCTCCCGTCGCATGAGCTTGAAAGGATGCTCGTCCACTCTGGCGCAAGCGGGAAAAAATCTCTCAGCCGACTGGGAGGATGCCCGGGCGCATTGGCGTGACGCGAAGGCGGCGGAGTTTCAGCGCGAATACCTCGACGAGCTTCCCCCGCTCATTGGCAAGTCGAGGGAGTCGCTCGAAGTACTGGATCGTTTTTTGCAGAAAGTGAGGAATGCCTGTGAGTGAGATCGAGAAGCTGGCCGCCCGGCATGGCCTGGAGCTGCTGGGACGCCTGCATCAGGTACTGTCGGATTTCGGGCGCGAGGAAGCTGAGCTTTCGCGCCGCTTGCGCGATCGACGCTATGCCACCCAACGCAGATTCCACGACAGCATTGAGGGCACCGATCGTCTGCTCGCGGAACAAACTCGCGAGATCGAGGCGGCGGCTCAGGCGGAGAAAGAACGCGTCACCGCCGTGCATTCCCGGCGCCGGTCCCGCATCCGCTCGGTCTCCAACACCGGATTGCGCGGGCTGCACGTGCGGGCGCAGGCGGAGCGCGAGCGCTGGCTCGGAGAACTCCAGATGCGACACTTCCTCACCACCCGCCGGCTTCAGGCCGAGAAGGCGGCTGCCGACAGCCGGCGTGAGGAGGAGCTCGCGGCGATGAACCAGCAGAGGGATACCCTGCGCCGACTCGAGCGCCGGGCGCGCGACTATTTCCTGAGCTATCCCGGCTTCCTATGGAAGGCGGGGGCGCGGCCGTCCGGCGAGATCTCCGGGGATGAGGTCGAAACTCTTGCGGCCCATCTGCAAAAGGCCGATGCGGCCCTGGCGAAATTCCGCCGCGCCCTCCTGCCGAAAATTTTCAGCTTCGCACCGCTGTGGCTGGTGATTCCCGTCCTCGCGGCCATCGCCTTCGCCGTCGCCCATAGCTCGGGGACATGGGTTATGCCGGCAGGGGTGCTTGGCCTCGCAAGTGTTGCCATACTCGCATTGCACTACATTGGCGGCCGGCAGTCGGAAGACCTCGCCGCCGCCGCGTCGAAGGAAATCGTCGAGTCACGCCGCCTGCTTGCGGGAGCCATCGCATCGATCACCGCCACCTACGAAAGGGAACTCGCGAGGATCGCATCCGAAAGCGCCGATCTCGAGGCGGAGATCGATAAAAAATGGGAGCGCGCGGAGGAGGTAAAGTCGGTGTTCGAAAAGCGCGAGCGCGAGCGCCTGGAAACGCGCACGCCGCGCGCGCTGGCCCGAAATGACCGCTGGCTGGCAGGACGACTGGAACGTATCGATACCGAGCGCGCAGGGCGACTCGCGACCGCCGAGCAGAATGCCGGGGAGGTACGCAGCCAGGCCGTCTCGGGCAGCGATGCCGCGAATGCAACCGCCCAGATGGAGGATACCCAGGGGTGGGGCGATCTGGAGGCGCGATGGCAGCAAGCGATCGGGCCGATTTACGCCGAGATTGGCGCTCTGAATGCACAATCCGCGGAGGCGTTCCCGGAATGGAGCGCGGACTTCGTCGACAGCTGGCGACCGCCGCATACCTTCCTCCCGGTCACGAAATTCGCGCGACTCGACGTGGATATTCCGTCTGGATCGGGAGCTGCCGATTCACGGCTGCGGCTTCCAGGGCCAGCACGTGTAACGATTCCTCTCGCCCTCGCCTATCCCGGCGCAGGCTCGCTCCTCTTCGAGGTTAATGGACCGATCGGTGCGTCCGTCGTTTCCTGCCTTAACCAGATCATCCTGCGCCTGCTCGCGACAGCCCCTCCCGGGAAACTGAGCTTCACGATCCTCGATCCGGTCGGCCTCGGGCAGAATTTCGCCGGGTTGATGCATCTGGCCGACTACGAGGAGAGCCTCATCACCCGCCGCATCTGGACGCAGACAGATCAGATCGAGACGCGCCTGGCCGATCTCAATCAGCACATCGAGAAGATCATCCAGATGTACCTGCGCGACGAGTATCCGACGATCGTCGAATACAATGCCCAGGCTGGCAGCACCGCCGAGAAATACCAATTTCTCGTCATCGCCGACTTTCCGAATGGCTTCAGCGAGACGGCGATCAAGCGACTCCAGAGCATCATCACCAGCGGCCCACGCTGCGGCGTGTACACCCTCATTCATTGGGACTCGCGCCAGCCCATGCCCTCCGGATTCCAGCCCGATGAGTTGCGCGCCGGCAGTATTTGCATCCAGGGAGGGGAGAGTGGCCTCCATCTGGAAAATGGCCAGACGTCCGTCGAGGCTCGGCTCGCGCTCGACACGGCCCCGGATGCTGGACTCGCGATGGAATTCATCCAGAAGGTCGGCACGGCCAGTACGGACTCCAACCAGGTGCAGGTGCCCTTCCGGATGATCGCTCCAGCCGAGGTCTGGCAGGGCGATACGACGAATGAGCTGCGCATAGCCATCGGTCGCACAGGCGCGACGAAGCAGCAGATCCTCGCGATCGGCAAGGGCACGCGCCAGCATGCGCTCATCGCGGGAAAGACGGGCTCCGGCAAGTCCACCCTCTTTCATGTAATCGTTACGAACCTTGCCCTCACATGCAGCCCGGAACAGGTCGAGTTTTACCTCATCGACTTCAAGAAGGGCGTCGAGTTCAAGTGCTATGCGACGCACCAACTTCCTCATGCGCGTGTCGTGGCGATCGAGAGCGACCGCGAGTTTGGCCTGAGTGTGCTCCAGCGGGTCGATGAGGAACTACGCCGCCGTGGCGATATGTTCCGCAAGCTCGGCGTGCAGGACATCGCCGGCTATAAACGCGCCGGCGGCACGCAGCCGGTGCCGCGCTCGCTCCTCATCATCGATGAATTCCAGGAGTTCTTCGTCGAGGACGATTCCATCGCGCAGAGTGCGTCCGTCCTGCTCGATCGCATTGTCCGCCAGGGCCGCGCATTCGGCATCCATGTCCTCCTCGGGTCGCAGACGCTTGGCGGGGCGTATTCACTCGCCCGCGCCACACTCGGCCAGATGGTCATCCGCATTGCGCTCCAGTGCAACGAGGCCGACGCCTATCTCATCATGGACGACAGCAATCCCGCGCCCCGGCTGCTCTCGAGACCTGGAGAAGGCATATACAATGACGACGCCGGAGCCGTGGAGGGCAACAGCCCGTTCCAGGTCTGCTGGCTGCCCGACGAGGAACGCGATCGGTGGCTCGACAAGGTGCGTGAAGCCGTGGCGGAGCACCCCGGCATGGATTCCGTGCCTATCGTGTTCGAAGGAAATGCTCCCGCCGCCATTTCGGAAAACAAGCTCCTCGGCGAAGTGCTCGCCGCGGAGCCATCCCGACCGCCATCGACCGCCCGCGCATGGCTCGGTGCTCCGAATTCCATCAAGGGCCCGACCGAGATTGTCTTCCATCGCCAGAGCGGGAATAACCTGCTGGTCGTCGGCCAGCGGGACGAGGCCTCGCTCACGATGCTCGGCAGCTGTCTGCTCGCACTCGGCGCACAGTATCCAGCCGGCACTGCACGGTTCGCATTCCTTCACCAACTCCCGCCGGAGGATGCCGGAATCGCGCTTCTCGATCAGGTCACGAATGCCATCCCCCATGATGTGACTCTCGCCACGGGACAGGATGCGCTCGATGTCGTGGAGGAGTTCTCCCGCGAGCTCAAGCGCCGCGCTGAAGAGGGCGAGTCCGGCCCGGACATGTTCCTGTTCATTCACGGACTCCAGCGCTTCCGAAAGCTGCGGCAGGAGGATGATTTCGACTTCTCGGGCGGCGACGCAGCCAAACCCGGAGCGCAATTTGCAGAACTCGTCTCGGAGGGAAGTTCACATGGCATCCACGTGATTGCCTTCGTCGATACCTTCAACAACGTAGGCCGGTTCCTCAGCCGCAAGGCGCTCGCCGAATTCGAGCTGCGCGTCGTGTTCCAGATGAGCGCGAATGATTCCGCATCGCTCGTGGACTCGCCCAAGGCCGGCAATCTCGGCCTCCACCGGGCACTGCTTTACAACGAGCATGAAGGCACGCTCGAGACCTTCCGCCCGTATGCCGCGCCCGATCCGGCATGGCTCGCCGCCATTCCCCGCCGGATTTCGCCGGCGGTGTGAGGTGACGGCGAAATCGATAATGGCTGCGGAAATGGGGAAGGCAGAACGGGCTGACCCGGGAATTTAAGATTTCGCCTGCGCCGCATGAGGAATCTACGGAACCCGCGGCGCGGCTCCCCTACCGCATTAAACGAACCCGGCAAGCCGGGTATTCCGAGCGATTTCTTTGGATGGGAGGGCGAGGCTCCGTCCGAGCCGTAGATGCGAAAAGGTGAACCCTCCGGCAGGCGCCGGATCTTTAATGCGCCCCCCGCGCCTCTGCGGGAGTCCCCTTCTCTCGAAGGCGGAGCTCCCACAGCGATACCGAAAAGAACTCCCCTTTACTTCGCGACCGGGAAGTTTTTCATCACGGCTGAGATGGCCGCTGCGATCCGCTTCTTCTGAACTTCGTAGGGCTTGGTGCGGTCCACCTTGGCGCTCACGACGCCACGCCAGAGCGACTCGCCATCGCGGGCATCCTGGACTTCCAGCACGAGCGTGCCGACTTCGTAGTCGAGCCTGGGACCGTGATCGCTCCCAGCGAGGAGGGCCTCAGGCACGCGATTCGTGCCGAAGAATTTGTCCACCATCGCGGTGGTCTCGCCATCCTGGTAGATCAGGAGATAGGAGAGCTTCAGATCCGCCTTCCCGCTCTTGGCGAGCTGGTAGCCCTTCTTGGACATCTGGGAATCGACATCGCTTTCCACGAGCTGGAGATAAAGCTCCTGGTTGTTGTAGGGGTTCACCGATTTGGCGACCGCCCATTTGTAGGTCTTCGAGCCTTCCACACGCTGGAGGTCGCCCTTGTCGTACGAGACGCCGATCACTTTCGACGTGGACATCGTCGCGCATCCGGAAACGAGAGCGAGCGCAACCGCAGCAAGGGGAAGAAGCGTGATTTTCATCACCTGACGACTAGCGGCAGAAATTCCCGCAGGGAAGCCGATTTCTTCAATCCACTGCCGTGGCCCGGTCGCGATTTCGCCAGACGGTGGCAGCCGACTTCATGCGAGTGAGGATGTAATAGACCGTCTGGCTGCGCTGGCGCACCAAGTCGGCTCCCACGATTCGAGGCACGAAGTCTGCCGGAATTTCCAGGACATCCTCGATCGTGCAGCCCTCGAGTCCCTTGCACAGGATGGCAGTCATCGCCTTCGTGAGCGTCTGGACATGCGGACCAAGCGTCACCCGATAATGCGTCGATCGATCGTGCCCGACTTTCAGGAAGACGCCGACGGTGTCGGTACATTCCTCGTCCTTGCGCACATCCTCCAGATCGAATGTCTCTCCCTCGCGGGGCGCCTGTCCCCTGGCCTGATCGGCATAGGCAACGAGCATCTCGCGCTTCTCGATGTCCGAGAGTCCCGCAAAGAGATCGATGATTTCCTGAAGTTTCGGTGGATACATGGAAGTTCTCCGCGGCCGGACGCCGCGCCAGAGTCCCGGCTTCGGAGGCCCCTGAGGGGTTTACGCGCCTTTCTCGATGGGAGCTCGCACGCGGTTCCCCCATTCCGTCCACGACCCATCGTAGTTGCGCACATGCTGGTATCCGAGGAGGTACGTAAGCACGAACCATGTGTGGCTCGATCTCTCCCCGATGCGGCAGTAGGCGATGACGTCATCGTCTGGAGCCAGGCCGGCCTCTCCCTCGTAAATCTCGCGCAAGTCGTCAGCCGATTTGAAGGTAGCGTCCTCGTTCACCGCCCGCTTCCACGGCACGCTTTTCGCCCCGGGGACGTGGCCGCCGCGAAGCACGCCCTCCTGCGGATATTCTGGCATGTGCGTCGTCTCGCCGACGAACTCTCCAAGCGATCGCACGTCGATGAGCGGCTTGCCCGCGCGGCTATGCTCGAGCGTGTCGTCGAAGAATGCCCGCACCTCGTCGTCACGGCGCTTCGCTGGAACCGGGTAATTGGTACGAGGGTATTCCGGCGTGCTGCGGTCCGTCGTATGGCCCTCCGCGATCCACTTGTCCCGGCCGCCGTCGAGGATCTTCACGCTGTGGTGCCCGAAAAGGCGGAATACCCAAAGCGCATAGCAGGCCCACCAGTTCGATTTATCGCCGTAGAAGATGACTATCGTGTCCGGGGCGATCCCATTCTGCGCGCATAGCTCAGCGAAGATTTCCGGCGTGATATAGTCGCGCACGGTCTGATCCTGGAGATCGGCCCTCCAGTCGATATGCACCGCTCCGGGGATATGGCCGGTGCTGTAGAGAAGGATGTCCTCGTTGCTCTCGACGATGCGAATGCCAGGGTCGGCAAGATGCTCGGCCAGCCACTCCGTCGTCACCAGGACCTCGGGATGCGCGTAGGAACTCATAAGCGGAAAATGAAGTTTCCCTCATTCTCCGCCGCCGCTGCGCGGTCTCAAGCTCTTTCGCGGGCTATGAGCCTGTTTGAAAACTCCGGAAAGCCGCGTGGAAAATAAAAGGGGAAGGAAATGAAAGGTGTACAGAGCATGTCCCACCATTATGGGCGAAAGCAGGGAGGACCGTCTGGCGGCGTTGCGCCTCGCTTACAGCCCGCGAGGGGATGCGTACTCGGCGCGCAGACAGGGAAGGGTCCCTGTCTTCCCTCCAGCATCCGGCCCTCCCTGCTTTCGCGCGGCATCCCGTACTTTTCAAACAGGCTCTATGACGGGCAAGCCGCCCCTCACGGGCGCCCGCCGCCGCCGCCGCCACCACTGCGGCGGGGCCGCCAGGTGCCGCGCTTGTGCCGGCCGCCACCTCCTCCGCCCGCGGGCGGATCGCGCGGCACCGGAGGTTTCTGCCGCATGGATTGCGGCCTCGGCTGGCCTTTTTCCCGGGGTTCCGTCGAAGCGGCGTTGTAATCGAAGTCCTCGGCGCGCTTGCGTGTGATCCCGCGACCGATGAAACGCTCGAGCGATTTGAGCGCAGCCTGGTCTTCGTGCGTGACGAAGCTGATTGCGTCGCCGATTGCCTGGGCTCGGCCGGTGCGGCCGATGCGGTGCACATAGTCCTCCGAGTGCATCGGGAAGTCGAAGTTCACGACATGGGAAATGCCGTCCACGTCGATGCCGCGCGCAGCGATATCGGTGGCCACGAGCACGCGCACCTCGCCGTCCTTGAACGCCTTGAGCGCGCGCAGACGCTGATTTTGCGAGCGATTGGAATGCAGCGCGGCGCAGGTGATGCCCACCTGCTCGAGCTTGCGGGCGATGCGGTCGGCTCCGTGCTTCGTGCGGGAGAAAACGATTACCATGTTCATGGCGGGATCTCCGAGCAGATGGACGAGAAGCGAGAGCTTCAGATGCTTGGGCACCTCGTAGACGAATTGGGCGACTGTCTCGGCGGGATTCGACCGGCGGCCGATCTGCACCGTCTTCGGCGAATGCTGGAAGTCGTGCGTGAGCGACTCGATCTCGCGAGAGAGTGTGGCCGAGAAGAGGAGTGTCTGCCTCTGTTTCGGCAGGGCTTTTACGATTCGTCGGATGGACGGGAGGAAACCCATGTCGAGCATGCGATCGGCCTCGTCCAGGACGAGGAAGTCGAGCGCAGAAAAATCCCCGTATCCCTGCCCCATGAGATCGAGCAATCGGCCTGGAGCCGCGATCACGAGATCGACACCGGACTTGAGCGCCTGCATTTGCGGTCGCTCGCCCACACCTCCGAATACCGTCGCCACGCGTACCGGCATATATTTCGCATAGCCGCGCACGTTCTCCTCGATCTGCGCGACCAGCTCACGGGTAGGCGCAAGAACCAACGCCCGCGTACGGCCACTCGTCCCCGAACGGGCGAAGCGTGTAAGCATCGGAAGCGTGAAGGCCGCCGTCTTCCCGGTGCCCGTCTGCGCGATGCCGATGAGGTCGTGCCCGGAAATAATTTCCGGGATCGCGGCAGCCTGAATTGGGGTCGGCTCGGTGTAACCGGATTCCTGAACGGCTTTCAAAATGCGGTCGTCGAGACCGAGCTGGTTGAATGGCATGGTCGGGTGATTATGGCGGGTTCGGGATACAAGCGCACCTCCCAATTTCCTGGGACGCCTATGGGGTGCCGTACATATCCATCAGATTGAGAAGCACGCCGTTGGTCCACCCGAAGCCATCCTGCGTCGGATATTCCCCTCCTCCCCCAGGTCGTGTGGGATTCATGACGTCGTATTTCTCCATCAACTTCCCCGTTTCGCGATACACACGGAGGTTCAGCACGATCCATCGGCGGGCGATGGTCGCAGCCAGGGCATCCTGCCCATAGTTCCGAAGCCCCTGAATGGTGATCCACTCGAGCGGAGCCCAGCCATTCGGCGCGTCCCACTGCTCGCCGGTCCGTCTGTCGGTCGTCACGACTCCGCCGGGTTGGAGAAACTGCTCTTTGAGAGTTCGCGCCGCAATTTCTGCCCGATCTTTCGGAGCAATATCGAGAAAGAAGGGCATCATGCCCGCGAGGGTGCGCTCCGACGCGGGGCGGCCGGCTGTGGAATCGTAGTCCACATACCATCCGGCGCTCGGGGACCAGAAAAGCCGGTCGATCGCCTCCTTGCGACGAGAGGCCAGCCCCTCCATGCGCTGCGCCCCGGCTTTATCTCCAGCCAGACCGTCGGCATTTGCGAGTGTCTGCTCGAGATGGAGAAGGAGACAATTCAAGTCCACAGGCACCAGCTCAGTGGTCCGAATCGTGGCGCGATCCTTGCCATCGGCAAACCAGCGACTGCTGAAATCCCAGCCGCTCTCTGCCGCGGATCGGATTTCGTGAAAGAGTGTCTTGTGATCGCGATGGGATCGCTCCGCGAGCAGGACGTCGGTGCGATATTCTTCTTCGCGAGGGGTGAAATCGCGATCGTAGTAGCGATTCAATACCGCGTCCCCGACATGCGCGACATGGCCGCCGGCCTCGTTCATCCAGAAGTCGTACTCCTTCTGTAGTTCCGGCCGGTACTGACGATAGACATCCGGTCCGCGCGTCCTAGCCAGCAAGTCGAGCATGAGGGAAAAGAAGGGCGGCTGCGAACGCGTGAGGTAATAGGTGCGGCTGGCATTTGGGATGAAGCCGTAGCGATCGATCAAGGCCGCAAAGTCATGCACCATATCGTCCAGCGTCGCGGTGCGGCCGCTCTCGGCAAGCCCGAGCATGACGAAGTACGAGTCCCAATAATACAATTCCTGGAATCTCCCTCCGGGCACGACATAGGGACGCGGCAACGGCAATAGTGAGCCGTCCTCCGGCACATGGCTGGCGTTTCGCTCCAGAAGAGTCCAGAGCGCATCAATATGAGCGCGGATGGGTGTCGTCTCTCCGCCTCCAGGGAGGATGAAGTTCTCCTTCACAAATGCCGCCAGGTCGAAGCCGCGGTCATCTTTGTGCTGCTCGTAATCCTTGCGAATTTCCCCCGGCGAGCGTCGCGGGGTGCAATCCACGAAATCCTTGCCGTCTGGAAAGACCTGCCGCATTTGCACTTGCTGAAACAGATCGCCGTACAGCTCGGCAGGGCCTGGCCGCAGCGCAAAGGCGGATCCTGCAATGAGCCAGAGAATGGGAAGCAGCCATCTCATGCGACTATTTAATGCCCCATTTCCGCTCGGGCCAAACTCGAATGTGCCTATAGTTCGTCCAATGCTCCCGCCACCGCGGCTGACAACATCCGCGGCCCATCGCCACCCAACGCAGCATCGACGGCTTCCAGGCGTCGAATCAGGTCGATGACGTCCCGCCTCGCGTAGGGGCCACCTGCGGCGGGGCAAAAGTGTGTACGGCAGCCGAATGGCCGGTCAGCATAGATGAGGCAGCGCCCGGTCTGCGGGTGCAGAAGCGGACAGGAGCCATCGGTCTTCGCCGTCAGCTCGCGGCGGCCGGTCGCGCGAAAGGCCTTCGCCGCGAGCAGCGCCTCGCCGCGCGTGAGATAGGGCGTGAGGCCGGTGAGCTTGAAATGGCAGCACTCCGTGCGCAGCGTGCAGGCGCGCTCGACCGGACGCCTGGCCAGCTCGGAATAAACGGCGCGCACCTCGGCGAGAGTCTCGCGTGTGTCGTCTGTGCGTTTTCGTTTCATGATTCCGCCATTGCGCGACCCGCGATCCACCCGGTCGTCCATGCCGCTTGAAAATTAAATCCGCCGGTCACCCCGTCGATATCGAGCACTTCGCCCGCGAAATACAGTCCCGGCTGCATGCGGCTCTCCATCGTCTTGAAATCCACCTCCCGCAAGCGCACACCTCCGCACGTCACGAATTCGTCTTTGTTCAGGCTCTTGCCCTTCACGGGCAGCTCCGTGCGAACGAGCCGCTCCGCAAGCGCGAGCGCGCAGAAACGCGACAGCGTGGTCCATCGCACTTCGGAGCCGATGCCTGCCTCGCGCGCAAGCGCCTCCCACAGGCGGGAAGGCAAGGATGCGAGCGGACTATTGAGCACAGCCTTTCCAGGATGGGAGGCACGGCGGGACTGAAATTCCTCCAGCACGTCGTCCATGGTACAGCCCGGCAGCCAGTTCACGCGGAGGGGAAATTCATATCCGCGTTCGCAAAGTTCGCGTGCGCCCCAGGCGCTCAGACGCAGGATTGCGGGACCGCTCACGCCCCAATGCGTGACGAGCAGAGGCCCTCGCTCGCGGAGCTTCGTGCCGGGCACGCTTGCCTCGACTTCCGCAGCCACGCCCGGCAGCTCGCGCAGCCACGGCGCTTCGACATGGAATGTAAAAAGCGAAGGCACGGGCGGCTCGATCGCGTGTCCGAGCGCCTCGATCCATCGAATGGCCTGCGGCGCGCGGCATCCGCCCGTCGCCACACAAAGCCGATTACAGGCCAGTTCCGTGCCGTCGCTCAGTTCGAGCTCAAAGCCACCCTCGGCCAACCGCGCGGCTTTCACACCGCATCCGGGCCGCAATTTCACCCCGGCGTCCCCGGCTGCCCGGAGAAGACAGTCCACGATCGTCGCGGAATTATCCGTCGTCGGGAACATGCGCCCGTCGGCCTCGGTCTTGAGCCTCACGCCGCGCGCGGCGAACCACTCGATGGTGTCGCGCGGCTGAAAACGATGGAAGGGGGCGATCAGCGCGCGCCCGCCGCGCGGATATCTCAGTGATAGCTCCCGGGGATCGAAGCAGGAATGCGTGACATTGCACCTCCCGCCCCCGGAAATGCGCACTTTCTGGAGGAAATGCCGGCCGCTCTCGAGCAGGACGACCTCGCGGCCCGGTGCGGCTTCCGCGCATGCGATCGCGGCAAAAAAGCCCGCCGCACCACCACCTACAATGACGACCCGCCCGCGATTATCCACGACTCTCCTTCACGCTTCCAAACTAGGAAGACTCGCCGCAGCAGCAAATCCCAATCGTCGGGCTATCGCGGATCGGTCACCTGGCCGAGGAAGAGACAAGCGCCGGTGCCGGTATCCTGCACGGCAAAGAGAAACGGGTGGTCGATATTCACCTCGGTGAAATCGTGATCTCCAGGCGCAACCGCTCTTAAAAAAATGATCGCCGTCGCCGCAGCCGCTTCGGTCCCGTTCTCATCGACAGAAATGAACGCCTTTTGAAGAACTTGTGAAATGAAGAGACCTGGGGCGATTCCGTCGAAATCCGCTCCGCCGCCGATTAGAGTCGTGAGGCCAAGCTTCTTCAGCGGGTCATTCAGCTGCAAGGTGGGAGGCTCCAGCTTGAACTTCGGCAAATGAATCATGCAGGAGCGCGTCTCGATGCGTGAGAACTCGCCCAGTGTCTTCGCATCGATTTCGGCTTCCAGTTTCAACAGCCCGGCAGGGTCGTCCGGGAGTAGGATTAGGAATGTCAGATTGCCCCCGTCGTAAGGCAGGCTCACAGCAGTGTATCCTTTTGCCTTTCGGTAGCCAACATCGGCCCGTTCGGTCATGGTGGGAACGTCGATCGATTCGCCCTTGACCAGATGGAAGGGCCGCGGCTCGGTGGATCCTTTTTCGAACGCTTTCGCCCAGCGTGCCTTGAAGTAAATGGCATTGGCGAGGATGAGGCTCGCGCCGGCGACGTCATCCTTGGAGACGAGTTTATCGATGCGGTTCTGGGTATTGTCCGCGACCCATGCATTGATCGTCCTTGCGGCGTCATCGGGATTCGCCGCGAAGTCCACGAGTTCCAGGGGACTGCCGTAGTCTTTCTTCACGAGGTCCAGATAGGAGGGACGAATCGCAAATCCCTCCTGTGCGAATACGCGGCAGGCAATGTCCAGACGGAGCGGCTCGCAGCCATCCGGCCCAGGCTCAGCACCTTCTGACGGGACTTTGGCCAGCTCCTTGCTAAGGGAAGAAAGAGGCGCGGACCCATCCACCTTGGGATAGCCCAGTACGTGCGCCATTTGCTCCCTCGTCTTGCCTCGCGCACCCTCCCAAGCCATCGCAAGCGCATAATCGACCGAGTATGGCGAGAGGACGGCATTCTTTCCGGCCGATTGCTGACGCAGCAGCCCGAGACCGAGCTGGTTGACGGAGAGGGCTGCGGGATCGACCGCGACTTCCGCGAGAAGGGCTTGCGCGCCCAGGAGAAAGAGAACGCAAATGAGGGACGTTCGCTGCATGGTGGAATCCTATCGGATCTATCGATTCGCACGAGCTTTCGATGCGGCGGAAATCTCCCGATAGAGCGGAAAACCAAACAAGGGGAAACACGTCCGCTCCGCCTGTTTCGATCTGCATCGTCAAAGTTCCGTGAGGCTTTAAACTGTCTGCAGAACCGCCCCACCACAGCTCCCAGCTCCGATACTTACCTATGATTCGACCTTTTCAGCATGGTGACCATGTGGCGATCGCCAAGATTTTTACTCGCGCCGTCCATGAGATCGCGCGTGAGGTGTACTCGGAGGAGCAGTGCCTGGCGTGGTCGGACCGAGAACCGAATCCTGCACATTGGAAGCGGCGCTGCGAGCTGAAGCGGCCTTTCGTGTATGTCGTCGGCCCCGAGATCGCGGGATTTCTCGAGGTGGGTCCGGATGGTCATATCGACTGCGCGTACGTTCATCCGAAGTTCCAAAGGCGCGGCATCGCGAGCGCGCTCGCCCGGCACGCGGTCGAGACATGTTTCGCAGTTGGAATCGGGCGGGTTTACGTCGAGGCGTCGCTGTGTGCGAAGCCGATGTTCGAGAAGCTCGGCTTCAAAGCCCTCGAGGAAGTCCAGGCGAACGTCCGCGGTGTCGAACTTACGAACTACAAGATGGAATTGACGACCGCCGGGACGCGGGGCTCCGCGATGGCCGGTTGAAATTCCGCCGTTGGGATGGCACGCCCGATGAAGCAGTCACTCCGCCGCGTGCTTCTTCGATTTCAGGATGAAAGTGGGAAGGGCAAGGGCCGTCCCCATGGCGGCGAGCGTCATGGCGACGATAATGAGCTGCTCGAGAGCGCCCATTCCGAGCGCCACCTCCGCTCCGGGCTTGGCATGCATGTACTCGAAGATGCCTTTGAGCCCCTTGGCGGCGAGGCTCCCAGGCACCATGGGGATGCAGCCGACAACAGCGAGCACCGAGCCGCGGAGGGACTGCGCCTGGAGCCACCACGTACGGTCCACCAGTGCGATGACAAGGGCCGCGATGAAGGATGCCTCGGGCAGCGCCATACCGTAACTCTGTCCCACCGTACGCACGGCCAGAGTGAGCGCCCCGGCGCCAAAGCAAAGGCTGATCATGCGGGGTGGGCAGTTGAACAGGACGCCGAAGCCGGCGGCAGCGACGCCTCCGAACATGGCCTGGTGCACGATGTGGGGCCAGAAACTGTCGGCACCACCGAACATGACCTGCTGAAAGAAGTGAGCGAAGGCGTCTAGCATGGTCGTTAGATCCCGATGATTTTTTGCGCCAGGACGAGACCAAGCGTCATGAACAGGAGAATGAAGACGATGCGGAAGACGCGGCCCACGGCGAGATTGGGCATTCCGTCGATGGCATCCACCTGGGCGTTGAGCATGGCGGTTCCAGGCACGAGCAGCAGGGTGGAGGCTACGGTCGAGACTTCGAGATGGCTGCTCCCGGCGAGCCGCCCACCGAGCCCCGCTATGAATGCCGCGGAAAAGCCGACCGCCGCAACCATGAGGAAGAAGTTGAACTTTTTGGCCAGCATCTCGTGCCGAAGCCATTGGCCGACGCCGGCGCCGATCCAGACGGGAATGAAACCCTGCCAGTCCATGCCGAGCAATCGGCCGAATGCGCTGCATGCCACGCCGGTGAGCAGGCAGACGAACCAGACGGGATAAGCTGGAGTGCCACCAGGTATCTTCTTGAGCGCCTGGCACGCGCTCTCACAATCGAGACGACCCGCCACGACCCGATCCACGACGTCGTTCGCCGCGTCGCCGCGGCGGAGGTTCGTGCCATGCAGACCGACCTTCCCCATATGGGTGATCGTATCCTCTCCACGTCGGAGCATGATGATAATGGCCGAATGCTGGCAATAGACCTCGGCGGAGGTGCAGCCCAGCGCCGTTGCCATGGAGACCGCGGCATTGTGAACCGTACCGGCATTCGCGCCCCATTCCATGAGCATGCGCCCGACGGCAAGGCACAGCCGCGCGACGTCCTCCAGAGTAGGAGCACCGCCGCTTATGCAGTTGGATTCCGTGTGTGTCGTATTCAAATTGAGAATCCCATCCTGGCCTTGCCGAGGCCTTGCAGTCTATGAGCGACCGCAAGGGTTGGCGAATCTAGAATTACCGATTGCGGCCGACGGTAGAAGGCCCGCGGCGATGCCACGCCCGCTATTTCTCGGAGAGCAGCCTCTTACTCACGACGATATCCGCGAGCCGGTCATGCGCGTCGAAAAGCCATAGTGCCGTCGTCCGCGCGACGAGCGGAATGGGAGCGGATAGCGTGAGCGGAATGGGGCTCGTGAGATATTTCCCAAGCACCACGCGAATGATGTTTCTCCGCTTACCCGTCGCATCGGCCGCAGACTCGATGCGGATCGCAAATGGCTCACCCGAGGACGAACGCAATCGATTCCGGAGCTTGTCGCCGACGTCAGAAGCCGCTTCGCCCACGGGAGTGAGCGCGAGAAGCTTCTGCCGGATTTGCGCGCGAGGCTCGGCGGGATCGATCCGGATCGAAGTGTCCGCATCCCCCGCGCGGGCGAATCCCGCCAGGAGCAACGCCGCCAGCACCAACCCTCGAGAATGGAGCCTCATACCTATGAACTTCGCATCTCCGGCTGCTCAGCGAAAGCGAGCAGGGCATCCGCCTTGGCGACCGAGCCGACGAGCATGCGATCCGGCCCGAGCACAGGGAGGCGCTCGCCATCGTGGTGTGCAAAACGCTCGAATACGGTGGTAAGGACGTCGTCGGGCGTGACGGAAGGAAAGGTCTCCCGCATAATGTCTCCCGCGATCACAATGCCGGCGATGTCGGGATTCGTAAGGAAGCTCTTGATGTCGTGCAACGAAACGACCCCTGCGAAATGTCCGGCATCATCGATGACGTAGAGGTAATTGTGCCGAATGAGCGTGAATTGGCGGCAGATTTCGTCGAATGCAGCCGTCATCTTCACTGCCGGGGGATTTGCCTTCATGATGTCGCCCGCGCGCATTCGCCGGAGCTCGGAGTCGAATTCCCATCGGCCTTTGCGCCGCAGCGTCTCGCTGTAAATGCCGGGCATCCGGAAGCTCCGCGCCACGTAATAGGCGATCACACAGGCGAGCATCAGCGGCAGGATCACCGCATAATCGAGCGAGAGCTCGAAAATCATCATGATCGCCATGATCGGAGCGCGTGTGGTCGCCGCGAGAAATGCGCCCATGCCGATGAGCGCAAAGGCCGCGGGCTCGATGCCCGGCAGGCGAAGCCCCGCCTGCACAATCGCGCCAAAGAGGAATCCCACCCCGGTACCAATAAAGAGCGTGGGCGTAAAGATACCGCCGACCGCGCCGGAGCCGAATGCCGCGCTGGTCGCGAGAATCTTGAGCAGCAGGATGAAGGCAAGCTCTCGCAGAGGCCACGAACCGTGCAATACCGCCGTCACCGAGCTATAGCCGTTCCCGCAGACCTCCGGATACCAGATAGCGATCGCGCCCACGATTGCCCCACCTGCCGCCAGGCGGACGAAGACCGGCACGCGCCAATGCGAAAACCGCGCCTCCACCCAGCGCAGCACCAGCAGGTAAAAGGGCGATAATAGTCCGCAGACGGCCCCCAGACCCAACACCAGGAAGGTCGCCGATG
>Ga0207702_10001688_pt1 | contig 21811 bp, 19 predicted proteins | sample KBSCornC62_FD_184302 | JGI IMG/M metagenome (GOLD analysis project Ga0207702, IMG submission 184302) | Corn rhizosphere microbial communities from Kellogg Biological Station, Michigan, USA - KBS Corn C6-2 (SPAdes) (version 2) | ecosystem: Host-associated > Plants > Roots > Rhizosphere > Soil ...
CAGTGACTTGAGCAGTCGTTGCCCTGCGTCAATGCGCGCGCGCGACACACGCTCGAGAGCTTGGCGACGTTTTTCGGCGCGAAGCTTCGGGTTCAGCTTAATCGCAGCGAGTTCTTTCAATTGGGTTTGATAGAATGGCAGATATTCGGTCTGCAGGAATTTCTCAAAAACGTGATCTTGATCTCCCGTTTGCTGCGCGGTCTGCAGCGCGACAGCGTAGCGTTGCACGAGCTTGGGTTGATCGGCGTTGATCTCGGAGAAGCGTTGTTCAAAACGATAATCCTCGGCCAAGTTGTAATCGAAGTGCGGCGAAATCGCATAGCCCACGCCGATGACGATAACTAAGCCGATCAGAGCTGCGATGACCCGGGAGGACCAGAGACGCCGGCGGACGTCGAGCTCGAGCGGAAGAGCAGTGAGCCAGCCCATCGCGATACCCGTGATGAAGCCGCCAACGTGATTGGAATTATCGATGCTCTTGCCGGCAAAACCATAGAATAGATTATAAGCCGCGAAAAGCAGCGTGCTCCGCAACAGCGGTTGATACACCGATGGCGGGAGCGCTTTTTTCTGACGAATAATAAAACCGAGCGTCGCGCCGAGAATACCGAAGATCGCGCCCGACGCGCCTGCGCTCCAGACTTTGTCGCCATGCCAGAACATGCTGGCGAAACCACCGCCCAGTCCGCAGGCGAGGTAGGTGACCGAGTAAAGAAATTTTCCCAGCAGCGTCTCCATCAACTCGCCGAGATTATAGAGCGCCCACATGTTCATCCCGATGTGGATGGCGCCGTAATGGACGAACATGGCGACGAGTAGCCGCCACCATTCGCCATTCGTTGTGACCGAGCCGTTGCTCGCACCGAACTGAATGTAAGGATCCATCTGGTCGGTCACGATCCAACCGGCGTGGAATTTTCCCGCCATCACAAGGAAGACGGCGACATTGATCAGAATGATCACGCCGGTGACGGAGGTGTACCAATGCTTCGCGACCGGAAGGCGGGCGAGTTTTTCCTGATACCACAGGCGCGCTTCTTGGCTAGTGTCCGATGATGCCATTATTTTCTATCCACGCGCGTTTCTAAAGAAACCTCAACTCAAACGCGCATCGGCTTGAATGCCGCGCCTTCACGAGAGCGCGCCGGCCGCGTGTGGTTACGTCCAGGCTCGCGTTCCTGTTGACGGCTTTACTCCTGAACCGGCAACGCGTTGCCCGGCAGGTTGAGCCGGCCTGTCGGCGGCGGTTCCGCAAAACAGGTCGAGAGAAGTGTGTCGATCAGCGTGATGAGATCGTCCGAGTTAATCGGTTTTACCAGGTATGCGTTCGCACCCTTGGCCGCGGCGAAGGCGATGTCTTTTTCCAGAGTGGACGAGGTCAACATCACCACCAGCAGCGAGTTGAACGCAGGAAATTGTCGCACCCATTCGAGCACTTCCAAGCCGGAGCGATAGGGCATCTTTACATCAAGCAAGAGCAGCCGCAGCGGTTGGGCGCCCCCAGACTCGGCGCGAAGACGAAGGGCTTCCAGGTAGTCGACGGCTTGATTGCCGTCGCCCACCACATAGAGCACGTCAGGCCGTTCAAGTCGGATAAACGCGCGTTGCATGAAGAACGTGTCGTTTTCATCGTCTTCCGCGTAGAGAATGGGCTTTTCCGACTGAACTGGCGCGCTCATGGAGGTGACCAGCATGGGCCAGTCCCCGACGTTGAGGCCATCAAAATGAAGTTTCCTCGGTCAAGGCGTAGCAGATTTCCCTACGTCCGATGTGGGCTCGGTCTGATATTGATCGACGAGCCGACTGAACCGGCGGCCCGCCAGTGCGCTGCTGATGATGAACAAAACCATCGCGCTCAAGTGAGGTACGTTCGAGAGCCAGGCCGAGCGAGCCACCGGCGCGTGATAGACGATGATGACGCGGAGAATGGAATCGATGCCGAGACCGACGCCAAAGCCGAAAGTCAACAAGCGATGCGTGCGTCGAAATTCCGCGGATTGCTCCCAGGCGCGCTTGAATGCTGCGAGCCGCGCCGGTCCGCCTTGCGCCGCTATCTGACGGGAACCTGCGTAGGTGAGCGGTTGAGAAAACAACGCTGAGTAAATCAGGTACACGCTCGCAACGGCGGTGTAGACCGAAGGACGGACAAGCATGAGTCGGGGGTCGCGGACGAAGAGAAAGATCGCGATCGAAGCGACGATTTCAAAAAGCACCAGCAGGCCGACGGAGTCGATGCCGCGTTTGCGCACCGTATTCACCAGAGTACTACAGGCTGAGACGACGCCGGCAATCGTGAACGCCCAGATTCCGCCGGCGCCAAAGGCGTCGACAATGAGATAGGCGGCGAATGGACCGGCGATATCGAACACGTAAGGGCGCCAAAGGTCCCAGCGAGAGGGGGCGGGTTCAGGCGAGTTCATGGGATCGGGTCACGGCAGAGATGGATGACGACGAAGTGGAGTCGGGCGCGGCCAGGGCGGGCGCGCTCGGCGCCTCAACGAACAGCGGATCGATTGTGAGCGGGAAGCGTAAGGTATTTTCGGATACGTTAACCGAAATCATTTTGCCGAAGAGGTCGGTGGCACGCGCGGCTCGATCGGGCCACGGCCACGCGAAGTCGGAAGGGGGCAGGGTCTCACCCATGAAGAGATCGCGTCTTTCCCAAAAAACGAAGAGCATGGGGCGGTTTGCTCGTTCGATGGAGAAGACAAAGCGATTCGGCTCATCGGCGATCGGGTGACGTTGCACGCGGGTGAAGCCGGCGAAATGCGCAGTCAGGCGAGCGAAAACCTCGGCGGATGGGCAGCGTTTGAAGGCGGCGGACGCGTCACTCGAAGCTGCGTTGAGAATCGGCTCGAGGAGGCCAATTTTCCCATACATCAGCGTCATCACGTCGTCGCGCGGACCATTCGCGTGCAATAAATCCCAATACAAGGTGCGCTGCACGCCTGCGGCGAAAGCGAAGAGATTTCGCATGACCAGACTGCGCGATTGGATGCGATGATAGCGTTCTTCCAGCTCGGCAGAGCAGCCTTGCATGAACATCTGTGTCGGCGCCGCGAGCGTCGGCATCTCGGCGTAGAGAGCGCTGATGCGATTGGTGGCGTGACCTTGGGGGCTCGCGGCGGAGGCAAAGGCGTCGTTTTCGATCGACTGCATCCACGAGTTGATCAGCGGCACGTACTGGCGATTTTCGGGAAATTCGAAAAAGTTGGGCCCGCCGTATTCGGTGCAGATGATGGGCGCGTCTTTACCGACGGCGTGGAGAACCTGTTTAAAATACTCGACGCGCGCGGTGATGGTGTAGGCGTCGCCGTAGAGACGGAGATCGAAGACATCGAAGCTGTCGTGGGCTTCGCGAATCACGTGATGGAAAAATTTCAGGCCTGCTTCCTGTTGGGGAAAGGGCGCAACACGTTGGCCGGGCAGGGGAGTCAGGTTGGGCGGAACGAAGAGACCATCGTACCCGCCGACGACGACGATGGCCTGCGGGTCAGCGTCTTTTACGGCGCGGTAGAATACGCGGAGTTGTTCGACGAATTTTTCTGCCGTACTGGCCCAGTAAACCGGGTTGTTCGGTTCAGAGTCGTTTTGCCAATAGCGAACGCGGCCGGCGGCGCGCTTCACCATTTGGAAAACGAGTTGGTAGTATTCGCGTAGGTCTTTCGCGGGCGAGGGGGGCAGCATCCCGGCGGAGCGTTCTGTCGCCCAGAGTGAACTGGAGAAAAGCGACACCAGGCCTTCTTCGGGCGTATCGAGTTGGTTGACGAAGGCGTCGAGCGCGGTCCAGTCGTAGCGGTCTTTCTCTGGCTCGAGTTGCTGCCAGAAAAGATAGACCTTGGTGAAGTTTCCGCCCAGGTCGCGAAGCGCGGGCAGATAATTTGCGGCCGGAACGCCTAAATAGCCGTAGAGAAAAAACCAGGCCACTCCGAGAGCAGGAGCCGGAGACGAAGGGTTGTTGTTCATGGCAGATCGGTTCAAGACGAAGAAGACCGTTTCTTAGCCCGCTTTTTCCTCGGAGTCTGTGAACTGGGTTTGTCGCTTTCAGTTGCGGGTTTGCGCACACTTTCGAGAATGGCCTCGGTGTCCCAAGTGAATCGGCCGCTGTGGATGGAGGCGGCGAGAGACCTGATCCAAGATAGTTCGGCCACGCGCATTGCCCGGGCGAACTCCGTCTCCACGACGTGGATACGCCCGATTTTCGGCTCTACGAGTTCGAGCGTTTGATCCAGGTCGTTGATCAGCCGTTCCAGGGCGGAAACGCGATTAAGGAGGCTGCGTTCTGCGTCTTCTGGAGAGAGGTGAAAGAGGAAACTCAGCGCGCCGACGAAAACCGCCCGCTCATTTTGGGGCCGATCGAGCAGACCGCGGAGCCAGTCGGTCAAGGCGACATTGGCCTCCTCGGCGAGCTGATAGGTCGTTCGTTCGGGCCGGCGCCCTTCGCGAGACGTTTCGAGCGCTTCGATCAATCCCGCGATTTGGAGTCGCCGAATAGCGTGGTAGAGCGAACCCCGTTTCAGCACGAGCACATCGTCCTTATGGCGGGCTTTAAGCGTTCGCAAAATCTCATACGGGTGCATGGGCCGTTCACGGAGCAGCGACAGCACCGCCAATTCCCAAAGTCCGTACTCGCCGAGCTGTTTCATGTTGTATAGCTCAAATGAACTATCTCATGTGTCAAGGGCGGAAGCTGGCAACTCCGTGCCCTCGGAAAACAAAGGCCGAGTTCCTCTTGGCCCAGCAGGACCCCATTTCCGCCAGCCCCGTGTTTCGAAGCTTCAGTTTCGATTTTGAGGGGCCTGTCCCCCGTTTGAAGGAGCCTGTCCCCAGCGAGAGCTCCCAGCAAGCGATAGATCCGGGGAGGGGTCGTCCTGAGAGACGAGCGCTTACAAGGCTACAAGTGACGCTTGTCCCCCGCGGAGGGGGCCAGTTTCGGTTTGAGGGGCCTAGCCCCGTTTAAGGGGTGTTTAAAGGGGTCTGTCCCCAGCGGAGGATTCGTGGCCTCCGGGTGCTGTTAGCCTGTTCCCATTTTCGACGTCCAGCTTTCGAAAAGGCCATTCCTTCTCGGCTCCGTCGCAAGCGACGTTAGCGCATTCTTACTGCTCAATTTCAATCCGCCCCAGGCTTATCTGGAATGTCGGCGCACGGTGCCTGTCCTTAGCGAGGGCCGGAATAAGGAGCCTGTCCCCGATCCTTCACTGAACCAGGGGCCTGTCCCCATTCCCTCGGGCGCGTCAGGGACCTGGAGATTTCTGGCCCTCGCTTTCGGTGCTGCGGGGCCTGTCCCCATGCCGCGCCTTTGAATGGCGGCGGGGCGGGATCTAGCTCCCGGCATGGGCGGGAACACGGCTCGGTGAGGAACGAGGAGCCTGTCCCCAATTCCGCCGAGGGGCTTTGATTCACTCGCCCGCAAAACCCTGGCGGCGGCTATCGGAATTGTTGCACCCGGAAAATCCCGCTGCTCGGAGGCGGCGGTGTTGTAAGCTCGCTCGCGGTTTTTGCCGGATACAGTCGGCCGCCCAAGCGTGCTACGTTATGCTATGAACATTAACCTACTCCTCCTGGTTCTCGTGCTACTCCTCCTTTTCGGCGGCGGCGGGTTTTACTTCGGTGGACCCTATTATGGTGGCGGCGGCCTCGGCCTGGTGGTGCTCGTCTGTCTTGTGATCTTACTCATGGGCGGCTTCCGCACCCGGCGATAAACATCTGAGTTTGGGTTTGCGCGTGAGCACAATTCTCACGCGCCGAATTGATCCAACGCGCGAAAGAGTAGGTCCACCTCGGCCTTGAGGTGGGCAAGCGCCTCGAGTAACGCTCCCTGCTCACCGTCCCGGACGAGGTCCTCGATCGCTTCCGCAGCCGCGCGGACGCGGAGTCCCCCTACGGCACCTGAAGAGCCGTTTAAGCGGTGCGCTTCTTTGCCCACGTTTTCGATGTCGCCGGACTGCAAGGCGGCTTGCATGTGCGCGAGCCGTTTAGGCGCGTCGTCTCGAAACATCCGGACGATTTGCGTGAGCATCGGCACCCCGTCCGCAATGATCTCGCGCAACGGCTCCAACGCGCCCGTGTCTAAAACGGGATCTGCTTCGGCCTCGCGCACTGTTTGCTCTTCTCTATTTCCAACGCCTTCGTTCGCAGGGATCGCCTGACTCAACACGGCCTCCACTTCCTCCATGCGGAGGGGCTTCGAAATGTACGCGGTCATCCCCGCTTCAAGGCATTTGATCCGGTCCGATGCCATCGCATAAGCGGTCAATGCGATCACCGGCACAGTGCGATTCATTTCGCCGGCCATGCCCGCGCGAATTCGGCGGGTGGCCTCATAGCCATCCAACTCCGGCATCTGGCAGTCCATAAAAACAGCGTCGTAACGCTCGCGCTCCAACGCGCTCAAGGCTTGTTGGCCATTGCTCACGACAGTGACGGTATGGCCCAGCCGCTCCAAGAACGCCACCGCGACGAGCTGGTTCGTGATGTTGTCGTCTGCCAGCAAGAATTTCAAAGAGCGTCGACTACGCCCTTCCACAAACTTGGGTTTGGTCTGCACCGACTCGAACGGATGCCCGCTGCCGGCCCCCGGAAACACCGACACGAGTAACGGCAGCTCGAACCAAAACGTCGACCCAGCGCCCTCCTTTGAACTGAAACCAATCTTGCCGCCCATCAGATGGACGAGCTGCTTCGAGATCGATAGACCGAGACCCGTGCCGCCGAATTTCCGCGTGGTGCCGCTTTCCCCCTGCTCGAAGGCTTGGAAAAGATTCTTCTGCGCCGCGGCCTCGATGCCCGGGCCCGTATCCGAGACTTCGATACGAAATACGATTTGCTCCGCGGTCGAATTTACCTGCCGCGCCGAAATAACGACCTTTCCTTGGCTGGAGAACTTGATCGCGTTGCCGACCAAATTCGTCAGGACCTGGCGCACGCGTCCGGGGTCACCGACGACGCTGATGTCGGCAAGGGTGGGGTCGAATTTCGTGACGAGTGCGAGATTTTTCTCCGTCGCGCGCGGCGCGAGCAGCGAAAGGGTTTCGTCGATGCACTGCTTGAGTCCGAAATCGGTCGGATCGATCCGCATCTTGCCTGCCTCGATCTTCGAGAAATCCAAAATGTCGTCGATGATGTTGAGCAAGGCCTCGCCGCTGCGCTGAATCACCTGTGTCATCTTTTGCTGTTCCGGCGTTTGTTGCGTGTGCAACAGTAACGTCGTCATCCCGATCACACCATTCATCGGAGTGCGAATTTCGTGGCTCATGTTGGCCAAGAAATCGGATTTGAGCCGCGATGTATCCACGGCTTCCTTGAGCGCTTCCGCCAGTTGCGCTTCGAGATGGCGGCGTTCACCGATGTCTTCGATTTGCGCGACAAAATGCGCTGGCGTGCCGTCGTTATTGCGAACCAAAGATGCGGTTAACTTTATCCACACCGGTGTGCCGTCTCGGCGGACATACCGCTTCTCCATCTGATAGGACGCGCGGCTGCCGTCCAGGAGTTCCTGCACATGCTTCAAGTCCGTGTTCAAATCATCGGGATGCGTGATGTCTTGAAATGTCTTGGTGAGCAGTTCCGCTTCCGGATAACCGACGATGTCGCAAAGGACTTTGTTCACCCGGCTCCATCGGCCGTCGAGCCCCAGGATTGCCATGCCGTTTCCCGCGTAGTCAAAGGTGTGTCGGAAGCGTTGCTCGCTTTCTGCCAGCGCCGCCAAGGTGCGCTGATGGTCCTCACGATCTTTTCGAAGAATGAGTTCCGCGGTCTGGCGCCGCCGCGCTTCATCGTACAGTTTGATTTGCGCGGAGACTAGTTCGGACAAATCGCGCATGAGGCGAATTTGATGCTCCGTCCACTGCCGCGGATGACGGTCGATCACACACAGCGATCCGAGCGCGAATCCCTCCGGCGAATGGATCGGGAAGCCAAGATACGCTTCGACTCCGAGATCGTTAATCGCCGGATTGTCTCGCAGCAACGGATTGGCTCGTGAATCCGGGACAATCAACGGCGCGCCCGAGGTCACGACGTGCTGGCAAAACGAGTGCGACAAACCCGTGCCGCGGGTTTCCGCAGGCCAGCCGGAAAGTCCAACCGCCGATTTGAAAAATTGGCGATTCTCATCGACCAACGTCATCACGCTCACAGGGGCTCCAACCAGGTCCGCGGCTAGACGCGTCAGTCGATCGAAGTTCTCGTCCTTGCCCGTATCCATCAATTGGCTACGAGCGAGGGCGCTGAGTCGCCCAGGATCGGCGAGAAATTCGGAGTCATTCGACATGTTAACACATCAAGGTCCCGCCGTGGCTAGGCGGTGCAGCTCAGCGCCAGCTAACAAAAAAGCGCCGACGCCATAGACCTCAGTCGAGTCTGGATCGAAATGCTTTGGATCGGCCCCGATCGGCTGCACGTGCGTAAGTTTTCCATCCGCTGCCACGCAAGCTTTCAACGCCTTCCACGCGCGCCAGACCGCGGGCGCGTAGCGATCCTTGGGCAAAAGTCCTTCGTTCACGCCCCACGCGAGCGCAAAGGTGTAGAAACCGGATCCGCTGGTTTCGGCTAAAGGATAACTCGCGGGATCGAGCAAACTCGCGCGCCAAAGTCCATCAGGTTGCTGGCAGGCGACAATTTTCTCGGCCATGGCTTGGAAAACAGCTTCAAAGCGCGGACGTTCCTTAGAATCTTTTGGCAGATAGGGAATAAACCACGCCAGGCCCGCCATGACCCAACCGTTCCCACGCGACCAGAAGACTTTTTCCCCGTTCGCTTCGCGCCGATTGAAATAGGTCGAGTCGCGAAAAAATAAATGCTCCCCGGGGTCGTAGAGAAAATCTGCGGCACGCAACCAATTCGTCACCGCGAAATCGAGATATCGTCTGTCGTTTGTGGCCGCATAAACTCGTATCCATGTGGGTGGTCCCATGAACAAAGAATCGCACCACGACCAATTGGCGCGCGCGGTTTTTCCGGAGTTGATAAACCGGTAGTCGGTCACCGACGTGGGGTGCGCGAGCACGTTGTCCAATCTTGCCTTGATCGGTCCCAGCTCTGCGCTGTCGTGCTGGAGCAAATACATCTCCGTATACATTTGGCCGACGCAAATGTCGTCCGCATCATAGAGGCGAGGGCCCGGCTTCCAGTGTGCGCGTTCACCTGCTTCGTGCATCGCCGCGAGGTATTTTTTGTCCTTTGCGATTCCTGCCAGCGCCATAAAGCCTGCGTCGCCCGTGCCCTGAGTCCAATCCGTCAGTTCGTGCGCCGAGGGATGCGCGAGCTGCCAATCGGCCACCCGCTCCATCGTCGCCAGGATTTGCTCGGATGACGAAGGGTCCGGCGCAGCGGCTGCGATCCCTCCGGTTAGCAGTGCAATGAACAGACAGCCAGTCAGTCGGAACCGCTTCAGCATAGAGTGAATCAGAGCGATTTTCGCCAGCGCCGACACGCCTAAAACAGGGAGCCGGCCGATCGAACGATGGGATGGGTTTGACCGGTCCGTGACCTCCCGACATTCGGTTAACATGTCCCGCTCATTTCCCCTGCGAACGGTACGCGTTGTCCAGATTGCCGCGACGACGGCTTTGTTGGTTCTCTCATCCGCCTGCGGTGCGAAGGGCGGACCTCCGGTGGTCGACGGCCAAAAGTTTGTCGTGCGCACGATCGATGATCGCCAACTGGGCATGCCATATGTCGCCATCCAAGTGCCTCAAGGTTGGAATGTGACCAGCGACATGCGGTGGCAGTATCCAGATGTATCAAATCCACTCACGATCTCCGCGCAGATTTCCGATCCGGCTAAGCCCGAATCCGTGCTCTTTTTTCCGAAAGCCGCTTGTTACTGGTTGCAGGGCGCGGCAGTTCGGAATCGTCCCGGCAGTCGTGCGCTGGGACAGATGAACGTTGCACCGATGCAGCCGACCGAAGCGATTCGTCAGGCTGTTCTGAAAATTTATCGCGCGAATGTGCCCGGCTTGCAGGTCGTCGGCGTGCGCGAACTTCCCGGCTTGGCGACGATGCTTAAAATGGATCCGTCTCAGTATCATGGCGTCGGCCTGAAGGTCAGTTACCCGGAAAATGGAGTGACAATGGAGGAGGAATTTTACGCTCTCTATTATTATGTGCCGTTGGGTTACGATGGCCCGCAAGGTCACACCGTTGAACTGGATTGGGGACTGGATTTCGTCCACAGTTTCAAAGCCCCGCAAGGAACGCTCGATCAACACCGCGACCTCTTTGCGTACGTGGTGCATTCGGTCCGAGTGAACCCTGCGTGGATGGCGCGCGCGCAACAAATCCGGAAAGCCATCGGCGATCAATTCAACCGCAATCTCGCGCAAGGCTACGCTTCGATTCAAGCGGCCGCGCAACTCAGTCGACAGCTCAGTGCCAATAGCGATGCGTTGATCGCTTCGATGGATAGCCAACGCGCGGCAAGTCAACAGCAGCGGAGTAGCAACGACAAGTTCGACGACTATATCCGCGGCGTGGATACGGTGAACGATCCTTACACCGGGACCTCACAGCAGACGGGCACGTATCACTGGACGGACGGCTACGGGAATTATCAGAATTCCAACGACTCCAATTTTGATCCGAATCGCAGTTCGACGATCACTTGGACGCAAATGACTCCGGTTAACTGATTCGTTTCGCCCGGCGCTGCTGGTCGTGCGGGAAGGTTCGGCAAGGGTTTGGCGAAAGCCGGGATTGTGCGTGCGCGCGTTGCGCTAGGCTCGCTCTGTGCTTAGGTCTCCGCATGAGTACCGCGACCACTTCTGCTCCTGCCAACGCCGCGCAAAGCGGCCGTTTTTCGATCGGTCAACATTCCATCAACCGTTTAGGCTATGGCGCGATGCGCATCACCGGCCGAGGTATCTGGGGCGAACCTCAAGATCCGGCGGAGGCCAAACGCGTTCTCAAACGCGCGGTCGAACTCGGGGTCAACTTCATCGACACCGCCGATTCCTACGGTCCCGAAGTTTCCGAACGGATCATCGCCGAAGCGCTTCATCCTTATCCGAAAGATTTGCTCATCGCCACAAAGGGCGGATTGACCCGCCAAGGACCCGATCAGTGGCTGCCGGTCGGCCGCCCCGAATACCTCACGCAATGCGTCGAGTTGAGCCTCCGTCGCCTGAAAGTGGATACAATTGAACTTTATCAACTCCACCGGATCGACGCGAAGGTGCCGGTTGAAGAAAGCTTGGACGCTTTGAAAAAACTCCAGCAGGCCGGAAAAATTCGGCACGTCGGTTTGTCCGAAGTGAATGTCGAGCAAATCGAACGCGCCCGCAAATTCCTGCCGATCGTGAGCGTGCAGAACCTCTACAACATCGGAAATCGCCAAAGCGAAGCGGTGCTGCAGTATTGCGAGAAACACAATTTGGCCTTCATCCCGTGGTTCCCGATCGCGGCTGGCGATTTGGCCAAGGCGGGAGGCCCGCTCGATCAAGCGGCAAAACGCCACGACGCCACCGTCGGCCAACTCGCCCTCGCATGGTTGCTTCATCGCTCGAAGGTGATCGTCCCGATTCCCGGCACTTCATCCGTCAAGCATCTCGAGGAGAATGTGGCCGCGGCTTCGCTGCAGTTGAGTGAGAGCGAGTGGCATGAGATTGAGAAATCGGTGCCGAAGAATTCGACCGGTAAGGATTAAAATCGTCTGCTGACGTTCCCGGAGTGCGCGCGGACACGCTGGCAGCGGGCCATGAAATGGTAACACTTTGTGCCACACATTGGGTAACGAATGGGTTACCCAATTTTCGGCACAGAGCCGGCGTGTCCGCGCTGATCACGCGAGCGAAGCTCGAGGTGTGTTGGTGGCTTGCGTGCGCGCTTCGCTCACCCGGGCGACGGTGACAGGAATGTCCGCTCTACCCGGGTTGCGAACCGAACTGAATCTTTAGAGCAGCATTCCGCCGGAAGCTTCTACGCGCTGACCCGTGATCCAGCCTGCTTCGGCTGTGCAGAGCAGGTTCACGACGCCAGCGATGTCGTCGGGTTGACCGACTCGGCCGAGGGCGATGGCTTTTGCATAGGTCTCGGCCATGCCCGGCTTACTCAATGCCTCAGACGTGAAGTCCGTCGCCGTGATCCCCGGCGCAACCACGTTCACCGTGATTTTCCGTGATCCAAGTTCCTTTGCGAGATAGCGCGTGAAGACTTCAATCGCGCCTTTCATCGAGGCGTAAGCAATGTAGATGGGCGCCCCCGCGAACCTCGCGAGACCGCTGGAGGTATTGATGATCCGCCCACCATCCGCCAGCAAAGGCACCAGGGTTTGCGTGAGGAAAAATGCGCCCTTGAAATGGACGTTGAACAACTGATCGAGGCCTTCTTCGGTGGTCTGCATGAACGAGGCGGGCACGTTGATGCCAGCGTTGTTGAGCAAGAAATCGAAGTTCTGGCGCTGAAATTTGTTTTTCAACACGTCCGCAAGGGCGGTGCGGAAGGCGGGAAATTCCGACACGCGGCTGACATCAAGCGCGAGAGCGGCGCCGCGGCGGCCGAGAGCCTCGATTTGGCGAACCGCTTCTTCTGCTTCTTGCTGACGACCGCGGTAAGTGACGATCACGTCTGCGCCTTCGGCGGCGAGCTTGAGAGCAATAGCGCGACCAAGTCCACGGCTGCCGCCGGTGACCAGAGCGATTTTATTTTCGTGTTTCATAGAGAGTGAGAGTTTTGAATCCGATTTGGAAATGACAACCGGTTCAGCACGAAAAAGTGCGTTCAGATCACGCCGGGAAATCCTTTGCGCGCGCGCTGCTCGAAAAAAGGCGCCCTGGGAGTGAGATGCGACCTATCCCGCGCAGATTCCGCGCAGATCCGGGGTAGCCGCGTTCGTAAGAACGCGGGCTCTGCATATTGCTGTGTCGCACGCCCCGCGTTCTCACGAACGCGGCTACGAAACACTGCCGCGGCGCTTTGTCCGCTGATGCTTACCCTCTCGCTAGCTCGTAGCTGCGCGCCTTAGCGCGCGGACTTTGCGTTGGGAGAACAGAATTTTGTCGTATAACAAACGACGACGCAAGATCCGCGCGTTAAGACGCGCAGCTACGGGAGAGGAGACGATCCATGGGATTTCGCGTTCTAAGGAATGCCTTTGAGATTCGCCGCCGAGAGCATTGGGAGCGAAGCAGGGTCATCCGCCTTGGGAGCACTGCCTCGCATGACGACGATCGTAACGAGATATGAAATCCGCGGATGACGACGATCGTAACGGCGTTTGAAATCCGCACGTTATGAGACGTGGCTTGCGTAGATCCGCGTCCGTGAGAACGCGGGCCCCACGTGCTGCAACGCGAAACGCCCGCGTTCTGACGAACGCGGCTTTAAACACCGCCGGGACCTTTTGTCCGCGGATTCTTGCGCTCTCGCACTACCGACGGGAGTATTTTGAGCGAAGCTATGGCATGCCTACCCTGTGAGCGCGGGCATCCTGCCCGCCAACTATCTAGAGTGAGCGAAGCTCACGCTTTTATGGTTCTAGCTGCGAGCTTCGCTCGATAAAATGAGCTGGCGGGCAGGATGCCCGCGCTCCCAGGAAATGGCTCATGTTTATTAAAACGCTAGGATTGGATCTACGCCGGAATCGCTATGCGCGGAAGGTATGTCGGAATCGATATGGCCGAAGCGATATGCTGGAACGAATGGGCCGGAGCGAAACGACCGGAGTGTGAGCTAACGGGCCGTTTTTTCCGCCAATGCTTTCTCCAACTCCGCGATGCGGTCGCGCAGAGGCTGGGTGGCTTGCTCGACTTCCGCGACGGTGTAGCGCGGGGTGATGTATTTCGGGCAGTTCCAGTCGAACGCGACCACCGAGATGACGAAAAATCGCTCGGCGATCTTCGCGGTGGCCGGATCAGCGAGAAGCCGCGCAGCCAATGCGGAATCGTCTTTCAGGTTCACGATTCGAGCGTGCCCGAGAATCTTCAATCGTTCCCGTCGCGGGTAATCCATCAGGAACAACGCAACGCGTTCTTCCTTGGCGATATTTCCCGCGCTGAGGAGCTGACGGTTTCCCCTCAGGTCGGCAAAGGCGAGCGTCTGATCGTCGATCACGTGGAGAAACCCGACGGCACCGCCGCGATGTTGCATATAAGGCCAACCGCTTTCGCTGATGGTGCTCATATAGAAACTGTCGCGGCGGGAAATGAAACCCATCTCCTCCGGTCCCAGCTTTTCGGGATGGGTTTCATCGGGAGGCACAGGCTTCCGACCGTAGGCTCGCTCCTGCGCCGCCTGCACCGTCGGAGTGAAAAGCAGATGATGGTAGTGGTCGGGCATGAGCGAACGGAACGGTTAAAAGATCAGGGTTTGCCAGCCATCGGCGAGCAAGCTGCGCAGGCTCGCGCCACCGACTGTTCCGGGAATTTTGTTCTGATCCAGGAGGGTCACGCATTGCTTCTCATTGGCCTCAGCGGCGCCCCAGCGGACCGAACAACTGCGCGAAGCCCCTTTGACCAAATGGCGCAACTGATTGTAACGCGCGTTGGCAGGGTGGTTGAGTTGGGCGAGCTGGTCCGGCCAGCGTGTGCCTGTGCCGATAAACACAATCGACACCTCGTCCTCAGCCCCGTCTGCCTCATAGGCGAGCGCGAAGGCGTTGAAAAGGCGAGCTAAGGCTTCGTCGCCCGCATGAGGGTCGGAAATTATAACAACAGCAATTTTCATCAGTGAAGTCGGAGCAGAACGGGAATTCGTCCCACTGCGAAAACGCCAACAAGACAGACCTGTCTATACAGCGCAAGCATGAAATAGACAGGTCTGTCTACGCTTGCATCTGAAACGGCCAAGATTAAGGTATCGCCATGGTTCGTTCGCCTTCGGCATCCACCTTACCCGAGTCTCCTAAACGCGCCGAATTGGTCGAGACCGCGTGGCGTCTTTTCTATCGGGACGGCTATCACGCCGTGGGCATCGATACCGTTTTGGCTGAGGCCGGCGTGGCGAAGATGACGCTCTACAAGCACTTCCCCTCGAAAGAAGATTTGATTGCCGAGGTCTTGGAGCGACGGTCCCGCGAGTTGCGCGCGAATCTCGACCGGATGGTCGAGGGAGCCGGGCGGAGTCCGACGAAGCGTTTACTGGCAATTTTCGACGCTTTCGATGCGTTGTTCCACGGCGCCGATTTTAATGGCTGCGCGTTCATCAAGGCCGTGGCTGAATATCCCGATCCCAAATCGGCTCCTCACCGCGTTGCCGCTGCGCACAAGGCGGCATTGCGCGCGCGCCTGACCGAGTTGGCGGAGGAGTTACCTGCGCGAGACGCAGAAGCTCTCGCCAGCAGCCTCGTTTTATTGGCGGAAGGGGCCATCGTTACCGCCCATGTTCAAGGTCGCAAAACCGCGGCCCGCGAAGCGGCCGAAGCGGCTCGCATCTTGATCGCGGCAGCTAAGCGCGGCTGAGTTCGAATCAAAGGCAGTGGCTGCGTTCTCGGAAGCAGCCGGTTCGGCCGAGGCGGCTGCCGATTACTTGGCATGCTCGAGTTTGTTGGGAGCGCCTTGGAACCAGTAGTTGAGAAAAAAGACTTTTTCTTCGGACAGAAGCTGCGGTGAGGTGCCAACGATTGGTCGCAGTGTCGTCGTCATCTGCAGAGTCACGAAGAGAAACAGGAGTGTCCACAATCCCACCAGCGAGGTGGAATGGCTGCCGAGAGCTCGCAAGGCCGTCGCGATGAATCGGCATCCAAACAAAAGAGCAATCACCCAAAAGGTAATATGGAAGAAGCCCACGCAGGTGGCGGAATCGGTCGATTGCGAAAAGATCCACGCCACGGGGGCGAAGCCAATCAGCAGCAAGTTAGCGATCGCCAACATGGCGAGGAGCACCCCGAACACCTGTGACGGTTTCGCGCGCGAACCGCCAAGGCATGCGAAAATGTAGAGGCTGGGCAGACAGATCAGCCCGGAAAGCGCCATGCCTCCGACGATTTTAGCCGGTGCCGCCCACCATTGACTGCCGCCGGAAAAGCTGCCGACGACGAGGCCATAAACCACCGCGCTGACGCCGGCGATGAACGCGAGGACGAACGAGGTCCATGTGCCTCGTGGTCCTGCAATCCGTGCGATCATCTGTCGTGGATTTCTCAATACAAACTCGACCGCGTTCATCACGGTCAGGTCCCGTGCGAGGTCGATCATCTCGTTTTCACCATTCGGTTGGGCAGGCACGGGGGGAGGGAGGGACGGTTCGTTCATAGGATTAAAAGTCGAAAAAGCCTTTGAGGGTATGAGCGAGGGTCGCGTAGAAATTTCCGTGCAGCGCATCACTGCGAAAAAATTGCACGACCAATTGAGGCGACCCGATGAAGGGTCGAAGAATCCAGGAGAGCTGGCTGCCCAAGAGAAAATTGATCGTTAACCAACTCCAAAGCAGACGCAGGGCAGACCCGTCATCCGGGCTGAATTGTCGAATGAGGGTTAACAACCTTCGATTCGCCGCAGTTCCGGCAAAAGCGATCGCGATGACCAGCACCAGGAGCAACGCGTGATGGGCGCGGTTGGCCGAGTTCACGGTAGAAAGGGGAGGCAGATTCCAAACGAGAAATCCGATCAGCGGCGCAAAGGCCGCGAGAATCAGCGATGCGATGGAATAACTCGCGAGGACCGCGGCGAAGGTTTTTTTGAGATTGAGCTCCACGCCGAGCAGCGGAGCGAACATGCCATTGATCAGCGTGTTTCCCAAGGCCGTCAGCACGAGAATCGCCGGGAGTTTCACGGCAGTGTAGGCGCCCTGCAGAGGCGAGCGCCAGACGCCCATGACAAAACCGAAAAGGCCGCATCCGATGACGATCGCGGCGAGATGGCGTATGAGCGAGGTTAGGGAAACGACGACAAGTTCGGATTTGAGCTCGGCACCGTCACCACGAAGCCAATGGGAGAATCGGATGCGGCTCTCGTTCATCGAAATGTCGACCCGCGGCAGAAAATCGATGGAAGTGAAGAGACGAGTCGCACGCCCCAGAGTTTAGGGATTGATTGTGAAGAGAGGATGAAGTCCGCGTGAAATCGTTGATCATCAATGACGGTATTTCTGTAGCTCGCTCCCCGTGGGGCGTGGAGCCGATGGGGTTATACACCTTCGGCTTACTGGTTGGTCAGCTCGCTACCCGAAAGACATTTTTTCGAAACGGCGTAGAGTGACGGCATGAAAACGGACATCACTTTCTCGCCTCAGGATTCCCACAAGGGTTCGAGTTCACCGCAGTCGAGTCAGGGCGGGCGTTCGAACCAAAAAATGTCCTCGTCGCAACGAGCCACTGATCAAATACGCCACGGGCAGCCGATGCCAGTGGATAAAAACAGTGACCGCTCCCCGAAACAAGAGAACCTCTGAGGCGGAAAACTTGGCCGGCGTAGTTGATTACGCAACGGCCCGTTAGAACGGTCGCGTTTCGCGATCAAGAATAGCCTGTTCGACCATAGGGCCGAACAGGCTTTCTCGTTTTTCGGGCGAGTTGGAATATGCGGTGGAGAAGGATGAACGGTTTTCGGGAACGGGAGCCGCTTTAGATGATGCGGCGTATGGGTGACCCCCTCGCCATGAACGCAGCTGCTTTCGGAATGGGACTGGGCGATGTCTCTGGAAGGCGAGTCGTGCCTCGCCTTGGAAAGCGGTGTCGTGCCACCGCACTCCCGACGCGAGGTGGGTGAAAGGAGTCTCTAGGTAGGCGCGGTTTTGTTGGTCGAGGTTAAAAAAGGCCGAGAACTCTGTCCTTTCGGCGAGGGCTTGTTCGTTGTAGGTTATAAGAACACCCCCGCACCTATGGAAAAAACATCTCCCTTCATGCTCATCTTTCGCGACGGCAATCCTGCTAGTTACAAGGCCCTTTCGGCCGATCGACGGCAGGCGCTGCTGGAGCAGTGGAATGCTTGGTACGACGGTCTGGCGGCAGTCGGTAAGGTGGACCACGGCCATCCGCTCGAGCCCGAGGGTCGCGTGGTTTCTGGTGCTCGCGGCGAACGAGTGGTCGATGGCCCCTTCGCCGAGGCGAAGGAAGCGATCGCCGGATATTTTTTCCTCCACGTCGCCGATATCGATGAAGCGACGGCGATTGCGCAAAGGTGTCCCAATCTGGACTATGGCATGGAGATCGAAGTTCGCCCGGTCAGCGAGTGCTGCCATTTGGCCAAATCGCTTGGGCGCTCGACCATGCGGGATACCGTTCGCGCGTGAGGCCGGTGATCAAAGTTCCGGCCGGACAAAAGCCGCAGGGCGACGCGTCACGCTCTTCGACGGCTTTGCCTGAACGCGGTGAAAACGCCGGAGGCGAAACAGCCGCGGCGCAGGTCGTAGAGCATTTTTTTCGGCACGAAGCGGGGCGGCTGCACGGAGCGCTGACCCGTTTGATGGGGCCAGGAAATCTCGGTTTGGTCGAAGACGTGGCACAGGCTGCGCTCCTCAAGGCCTTGCGGACATGGTCGATCGGCGGCGTGCCTCCCAATCCCTCGGCATGGATCACGCAGGTCGCGATGAACTTGGCCCGAGACACGATGCGCCATCACCGGATGCGTTTCTCAAAGGAAGAAGCTGTCATCACGCACACGGAGCAAATGTTGCCGACTTCGCTCGACGCGTCCGCAGCGGCCTCGCTCGATCCGCAGGAAATTCGTGAGGACGCACTGCGTTTGATGTTCGTGTGCTGCCATCCGGAACTCGCGCCCGACGCGCAAGTCGTGATGGCGTTGAAAGTCTTGTGCGGTTTTAACACGTCCGAAATCGCTCGGGCCTTTTTGCGGAGCGAGGCCGCGATCGAGAAACAGTTGACGCGCACCAAGCAACGTATCCGCGATTTGGATATCGGCTTCGCAATTCCCGAGGGCACTGAGCTGGCCCCGCGGATCGAAGGCGTGCTCGCCGCTCTTTATTTACTGTTCAACGAGGGACACACGGCCTCTTCAGGCGACCAACTCTTGCGGGAAGATCTCTGCGCCGAAGCGGTTCGGTTGACTGCGATTTTGGTCGAGCATCCGGCCGGAAACAGTCCTTCGGCGCACGCACTGCTGGCGCTCATGTTGCTCACGGCCTCTCGCTTTCCGGCGCGTGTCGATGACGACGGCGTTTTGCTCAGGCTCGACGATCAAGATCGCAGCAAATGGGACGAAGCGTTGATCGGGCGTGGACTCGCGCATTTGGCTCAGGCGGCGAATGGTCCGCAGGTGAGCGCGTACCACCTCGAGGCTGGGATCGCCGCCTGTCACTGCACGGCAGAAGATTTTGCATCGACGGACTGGATCCGAATTTTGCGCCACTACGATCAATTGTTGCAGTTAAAACCTTCCCCGGTGGTAGCGCTGAACCGCGCCGTTGCGGTTGCGAATGTCGAAGGCCCGGCAGCCGGCCTGCGCGCGATCGCGACGATCGAAGACCGGACGCGATTGGAAAACCATTATCTCTTGCACGCCGTCGTCGGCGAACTCGAGTGGCGGCAAGGCAATCATCGCGCAGCGGCGGAAAGTTTTCGACGCGCCCTGCAGTTGGCTAAAGTGGGGCCGGAGCAAGCTCACCTCACCCGCATGCTCGCGCGCTCGCTCGAGGCGGAGTCGTCCGACGAATAAACGTTTCGCTCCTGACATAGCGCTGACAGCGGGCTAGGGTAGAGTTTGCGCTATGAAAAAAACCGCTTCTAAGAAAGTCGTTCGCCGTTCAGCCCAAAAGGCATCGGCGTCGAAAAAGCCGGCCGCGAAAACCGAGCGCAAAAAAAAGCCGGCCGCCACGTTGCCGGAATCCTCTCAAGCCGGTGAACTGAAGCTCGACGATCGGCCGCGCTGCCACTGGGCGCGTAAAGATGCGTTGATGGCCGATTATCACGATAACGAGTGGGGCAAACCCGAGCGAGGCAGTCGCGCGTTGTGGGAGAAATTGATTCTCGACGGTTTTCAGGCCGGCCTCTCCTGGAGCACGATCTTGAACAAGCGGGCTGCGTTTCGCCGGGCCTATCGCGGTTTTGATCCTGAGGTCGTCGCCAAATTCAGCGCGGCGGACGTCAACAAACTGCTGCAGGATCCGGGCATCATCCGCTCTCGGTCGAAAATCGAAGCGTCGATTGGCAATGCCAAGGCGTACCTGGCGATGCAGGCCGCCGGCGAGGACTTTTCGAAATTCGTTTGGGGTTTCGTCGATGGTCAACCGCTGCGCGAAACGAGACGGGTGCCGGCCGATATTCCGGCAAAGACACCCTTGTCGGAGAAAGTTTCGGCTGAGCTGAAGCAGCGCGGGTTCAAGTTCGTTGGCCCGGTTATCGTTTACGCTTGGCTCCAGGCGGTCGGGGTGGTCGACGATCACCTCGTCACCTGTTTCTGCCATCATGGGAAATAATTTTCTTGGGCGGGCCGCCGTTTTGAGTTTCACCTAACCGCGCTGATGAGTCGTGTCGTTTGTTACCGTTGTTTTTGGCCGCAGTCCCTTTGTTGGTGCGGCTCCATCCGGCCGATGGCAACGCGGACGCATTTTGTTTTCTTGATGCATCCGAAGGAGTTTAAGCGCGAGAAGGCCGGCACGGGTCGGTTAACCCACCTTTGCCTGCGTTCGAGCGAGATCGTGATGGGTGCGGCGTTTGCGAACGACGAACGCGTTCAGACCCTGATCGCCGATCCGGCGAACTACCCGGTGCTGGTGTATCCGGGAGAGGGGGCGCGTAATCTGTCGGCGGGGGAATTGCCGCCGGCGGAGCTCGGCAATCGCCGCCCTGTCGTTTTCCTGCTCGATGCGACCTGGAGCGGCGCGCGCAAGATGCTGAGGCTCAGCCCAAATCTGCAGGTGCTGCCGCGCGTGATGTTCACGCCACAGCACGGAAGCCGCTACATCATCAAGCAGCAGCCGCAGGAAGGATGCCTTTCGACCCTGGAAGCCACGCACGAATTGTTGATCGCCCTGGCGGCGAGTGGGCTCGACGATTACGAAGATCGCGAACAACTGCTGACGCTTTTTGGACGGATGCAGGACTATCAAATTCGCTGCGCGTCCGATCCTACGCGAACAGGGTATCGACGTAAGCCCTACAAAAATACCGAATCCGGAGCGCCCCGTTTTTCGGTCCCGGCAAACCCACGGCGAAGATATTTGAAAACCTAGATCGCGGGTGAATCCGACCGCTTTGAACGCCCGGCACAGATGGGAACGCGAGCGTCCTGCCCACCAACTATTCTAGAGTGAGCGAAGCTTACGAGTTCTTATTAGCTGCGAGCTTCGCTCGATCAATGGGTTGACGGATAGAATGTCCGCGCTCCGAGGGGGCCGAGGATGGTTTCGTTCCGGATACACTAGTCCACGTCCAGGCGAGCCACGCGTTCTTCTCGCGCAAGGAATGTCCACGCGACGATCCGGCTTTTTTTCTGGCCCTGAGTCAGGTCGAACTGGCGTGTTTCGCACACAGGGATGGTTTTCAGGGCGCGCTCGATCACGGGCAGGGTTGAACTTTTCGAAACGAGCGTGGTGTACCAGACGCAGGTTTCAGGGAACTGAGCACTCTCGTCGATCAATCGCTTGATGAATGCGGGCTCGCCTCCCCGGCACCAGAGCTCGTGGCTTTGTCCACCGAAGTTGAGAACAAAGCGCTCGCGTTGCCCACTGCCAAGATTGCGGACCTTGCGCTGCGTGCCGGCGGAGGCGGCCTCGGCCGAAGCGTGGAAGGGTGGGTTGCAGATGCTAGCGGTAAACCGTTCCTTTTTATCGATTACGCCGAACAGAATCGAAGGCCCGTAGGCTTGAGACCGGATTTCGATATGGGCGGCAAATTTCTGATTGCCCGTGAGAATGGCTCGAGCGGAGGTGATCGCCGTGAGAGCGATGTCGGTCGCGACAAAGCTCCACCCATATTCCG
>Ga0207702_10001689_pt1 | contig 21810 bp, 17 predicted proteins | sample KBSCornC62_FD_184302 | JGI IMG/M metagenome (GOLD analysis project Ga0207702, IMG submission 184302) | Corn rhizosphere microbial communities from Kellogg Biological Station, Michigan, USA - KBS Corn C6-2 (SPAdes) (version 2) | ecosystem: Host-associated > Plants > Roots > Rhizosphere > Soil ...
GTCCGGTTTCTCAGTTAACGCGAGTCCGGCGCCGTGCCCGGCTTTCACCCACACAATCCGGAAGGTGCGCTGGGCGAGCATGCCGGGGAACGATCCCTGCCGCGCACCAATGGTGAGCGTCTGGGTCTTCTCGTCCCAATGGAAGGGAATCGTGGAATATGCCCCTTTCTCGTAGTCGTAGGTATTCCCGTCATCCTCGTAGAGGGTGAAGTCGCCATCCGCACCGCGATAGACGCGCAGCTCGATGGGATCGGACTTCTGCTCGGCATATTGGATCTCCGGCCCGTAGGGCAGGATCGAGCCAGCCCGCACGTAGATGGGCATTGTCTGGATGGGCGCGGCCGCATCGATGGTCTTGCCACCGTCCTGCGACTCTCCTGTCCAGAAGTCGGTCCATGATGTCCCAGCCGGGAGATACACGCTGCGGGTCTGCGCGCCCGGCTGCGTGACGGGATTCACCATCAGCGCGGGGCCGAAGAGATACTGGTCCGCGATGTTGTACACGCCCGGGTCGTTCTGGAAGTCCATCACGAGACCGCGCATCATCGTGTCGTTCTTCGCCGTCACCATCCATGCCACGGAGTAGATGTAGGGCATCAGGTGGTAGCGGAGCTTGTCGTAGTCGATGAGGACCTTCTGGGTGTCGGGCGGGAAGTTCCACATTTCCTTGCCGTCCCGGTCCTTCTTCGAGGGCTCGATGGCGTCGTCAGTCGCGCTGCCGTGCACGCGGAACATCGGGCAGAATGCGCTGAACTGGAACCACCGCGTGAAGAGCTCGGGATAGCCCGCCGCATGGGGGTTGCTGTCTCCGAAGCCGCCCGTGTCTGTATTCCAATAGGGAATGCCGCTCAGACAGAAGTTGATGCCGTTCGCGATTTGCTGGCGGAAGACATCCCAGGTGCCCCGGATGTCTCCGGACCATGCGACCGCCGCATTCCGCTGCTGGCCGGCATATGCCGAGCGGGTGAGAATGAATACCCGCTTTTGCGAGGTCTCCTTCCGCTGGCCTTCGTAGATGCCCGTCGTGTGCATGAGCGGATAAGCATTGAAAACCAATGCGCCAGAGCCCGCCTTCGTCTTGAAATCGCGGAACTCACCCCAGTGCCCGCTCAGCTCGGCCTCGCTCGCGTCGAGCCACCAGCCGTCCACTCCCTTGGAGAAGATCTGCTTCGACATCTGGTTCCAGTAAATGCGCCGGCCATCCGGGCTGAAGGGGTCGTACCATTGTCCCTTCCCCGGAGGATAAACGTACGGGATCACCTTCGGGAACAATGCCCCGGCAGCCTGGAGTTCGTCGGCATTCCGGCTGCCGACATCGAATTTCGCCCAGACGGAGATGAGCAGATGAATGTGTTCGTCGTGGAGCTGCTTCATCATCGCGGCGGGATCCGGGTAGCGCTCCTTGGCGAACTCATGCGAGCCCCAGGGATTCGGGTACCACCAGAGCCAGTCCTGAATGATGCCGTCGATCGGCACCTGCATCTGCCGGTATTTGCCTGCGATTTCCAGAAGCTGCTCCTGGGAATGATATCGCTGTTTGCACTGCCAGAAGCCATAGCCCCAACGGCCAAGCATCGGAGCCCGGCCGGTGAGATCGCGATACTCGGCGACCACCTGCCCGACTTGGGGACCGTACATGAAGTAATAGTTCACCCCGCTGCCCGCTTCCGACCTCCAGTCGATGGTCGGATCCGGATCGCTCGCGGCGGAGACTTTCACATCCGTGATGGCCGGATTATCCCAGAAAATGCCGTAGCCTTTGGAGGAGACCATCACCGGGATGGCGATGTCCCGGTTCCGCTGCTGGAGGTGGGTCCTGCGACCGACCCAGTTCATCGCTCCGCCTTCCTGCTGCCCGAGGCCATAGAGCGCCTCCTTGGGATCGAGGGTAAACTTCTGCTCGATGGTGAGTGTGGAGATGCCGCCCACAGTGGCAGGCTTGAGTGACGTGCCGCCCGCAGCTTCGCTCAGGATCGTGCTGCCATCGGGACTGAGGAACTTCACCTGGCCGCTCGCCTTGTCCACTTCCGCGCGGAACTTATCCGTCGTAAGAGTCACCGTATCCGGCGATTCGGTGATCTTTCCCTGGCTCGCAGCCGGCCTTGTGATGACAGAGAGACTGGGATCGAGGTGCGCCTGATCCGCGGGAAGGTGTATTACCCTCGCGATGCCGTCGCGCCAGATTTCGACGCGTGTCAGCTTGCCTTCGTTGGTAATGGTCACCCCCGCGGGGTCGGTCTTGATAACCGGGGCAGCGAAAGCGCCGGCCAGCGGAAGCAGTAGGGCGAAGGCAAAAGCGGGTCGTATTCTATTCATGAAGTCAGGGGTACCGAAGGCGTCGGCCTTTGAGGGTCGGCCCCGGGGGATACCAAGGGTCGAAGGATTTTCCAAGAACGACGTGCCCACCGGCTGACCAAAGACCAGCCCGGGACACAACGCGTCTTATACGTATAAGCGGTGGAAATTGCCTTTATTCCGCCAATCTTTTTCGAAATCGCTCCCGGGCTTGCCGGTTTCCTCTTCTTTGCCTCGGATGCCCTCCATTCTATGCAAAGAGGTCCAGCTGCGCATCCGGCTCCTCGGGCTGCGCCTCACCGGCAAATCGCACACCCGTCCCGAGCAGTCGCACTGCCCGGCTCCCACGCGCGTGTGCGATCTCGAGCAGGGACTGGAAGACCTCTGGGGTGGGCTCGGTGCAGACGCATTCGCGCGTAGTCCGGGTGAAATCGGCAAACTTCACCTTTACAAAGGCCTTGTGAATCGCCCGATCCGGGGCCTTCTGCCGCAGCTCGGCTAGCAGCTCGACGGCGAGCACATCGAGTGCCTTGCGACAGGCCTCGAGGGTCGTGAGGTTCTCGGTGAATGTGGATTCGTTGCTGAGCGACTTGCGCACGCGGTGCGGCTGCACCTCGCGGTCGTCCTGACCTCGGCAAAGGCGGTGGAGTTCCTCGCCCCAACGCCCGTGCCGCTGCACCAGCTCTGGCAGGGAAAGCCGTTGCAAGTCGCCACAGGTCTTGATTCCCTGCGCGGCGAATCGTTCCGCGCTCTTCGGGCCGATCCCCCATAGCTTGCTCACCGGCAGGTCGCGCATGAATTCCTCCACCTGCTCGGGCAGCACCGCGAATTGACCATTCGGCTTCCGCCAGTCGCTCGCGATCTTTGCCAGCATCTTGTTCGGCGCCACTCCCGCGGACGCGGTCAGGCCGGTCTCGTCGAAAATTCTCGTCCGAATCTCGCGGGCCAGCCCCCAGGCCAGGCGGCCGCAGTCGGTCACGTCGAGGTAGGCCTCGTCCAAAGAGAGCGGCTCCACGAGTGGAGTAAAGCTGTGAAGGATGGCGCGAATTTTCTGCGACTCCGCACGATAAAGATCGAACCGCGGCGGCAGGAAAATGATGTGCGGGCACCGCTCGCGGGCGAGAAACCCCGGCATTGCCGAGCGCACCCCATATTCCCGAGCCTCGTAGTTGCAGGTCGTCACCACCCCGCGCGCCGTGCCGCCGCCCACGGCCACCGGTTTGCCGACAAGCTCCGGCCGCTCACGCAACTCGACCGCCGCATAGAAGCAGTCCATGTCGAGGTGGATGATCTTGCGCATCTGGAGGAGGAGAGTTTGTAAGTTTTAAGAATTAAGTTTTAAGCCGGATCGTGGCTTCCGTCAGCTACGTCGCAGCGTCGCCACAAAAAAAGCGCGCCGAGACACCCGGCGCGCCGCCTAAGACTTAATTCTTAATTCTTAATTCTTAAGACTTAAAACTCTCGAGCAACCCATCCGGGTCCTTGTCGCGGAGGCAGAGCACCTCGTGCGTCCATGATTGCACGCGCCCCCATAGCCCCTCGTTACCCGCGAGTGAGGCGCCGAACGAGGGAATCATCTGCTGCATGCGCTCCTGCCAGACCTCGGTCTGCATCCGCTCGGAGAAGCACTTCCGCACCAGCTCGATCATGATCGAGACTGCCGTCGAGGCTCCCGGGGAGGCCCCGAGGAGCGCGGAGATCGAACCGTCGGCAGCGGCCACCACCTCGGTGCCAAATTGCAGCACGCCACCCTTCGCCGGTGATTTCTTGATGATCTGGACGCGCTGGCCCGCGATCTCGAGACGCCAGTCCTCCATGCGGGCATCCGGGATGAACTCCTGGAGCGCGGCGAAGCGATCCTTCGGCGACTGGAGCACCTGCCCGATCAGATAGCGCGTGAGATCGATGTTGTCGCGGCCGGCGCAGAGCATCGGCACGATGTTGTCGGCTTTCACCGAGAGCGGCAGATCGAGATAGGAGCCGCCCTTCAGGAATTTCGTGGAGAAGCCGGCATATGGACCGAAGAGGAGCGAGCGCTTGCCGTCGATGATGCGCGTGTCCAGGTGCGGCACCGACATTGGCGGCGCTCCGACAGAGGCTTTTCCATAAACTTTGGCGTGATGCCGCTCGACCAGCTCCGGATTATCGCAGCGCAACCATTGGCCGCTCACGGGAAAGCCGCCGAAGCCGCGGCCCTCGGGGATCCCCGATTTCTGCAGGAGCGGGAGCGCGCCGCCACCCGCACCGAGGAAGACAAACTTCGCACTCACCGTGCGCCGACCGCCGCGACCGGCGACAGTGATGCGCCAACGGCCACCGGGCTCGCGCGATAGATCCGTCACACGCTGGCCGAGATGCAGATGGAAGCCGAGCTGCTTCCGCAGCGCGCCGATGAGCGCCTTCGTGAGCGCACCGAAATTCACATCCGTGCCACTGTCCACGCGCGTGGCGGCGACCTTTTCCTCCGGGTCGCGCCCTTCCATCACGAGGGGCATCCATTCCTGCAGCTCGGCAGGATCCTCCGAGAAGCTCATCTCGCGGAATAGGTGACTCGTCGTGAGCGCCGCGTGACGCTTGCGCAAGTATTCCACATTGGCCTCGCCGCGCACGAAGCTCATGTGCGGCACCTGGGTAATGAAGTTCGACGGCTCCTCGAGCGCGCCCTCCTGGACCAGATGCGCCCAGAATTGCTTGGAAATCTCGAAGGACTCGTTGATCGCGATCGCCTTGGACGGATCGACCGATCCGTCTGCCGCCTCGGGCGTGTAGTTCAGCTCGCAAAGCGCGGCGTGGCCGGTTCCCGCATTGTTCCAGGCATTCGAACTTTCTTCAGCCGCCGAGTCCAGGCTCTCGAACATCTCGATCGTCAGCCCCGGCTCGAGCTGCTTGAGAAGCATGCCAAGAGTCGCACTCATGATGCCAGCGCCTACCAGCACCACGTCCGGAGATTCGTTCCAAAGTTCCTCGCTCATAGTTTCGGAGCGGAGAATAGAACAGAGACCCCGGCCAGGACGCAAGTCGCTCGTCCACAACGTGCCGGAATCCAGTCTTCCCCCCGCGATTTTGCGGTTCGAGAGGCCGCCTTCGGAGCAGCCCGTACTTTCAGGCAAGCAATAGCCGTGCCTTCCTCGCGAAAACTCCCGCATCAATTCCGGGTAGGAAAAGGGCAATCCGAAGGCGGCGCATACCGGCCCGCCGCCTGATATTGAAGGGAACTCAAAAGAGGAATCCTCCCATGAAATCCACGACCTCCGCCCGAGGGGCTAAGCCACGGGCCCGCACCCGCACCGCCGTTGCCCGCACAGCCGAGCCGTTGCACCCCCGCCATATCCTGGTGCCGGTCGATTTTTCAGAGGCCTCGGCCGAGGCCCTCGCATACGCCGTTTCGCTCGCGCGGCAGTTCAACGCGAAGATCACCCTCCTCCATGCCATCGAGCCTCTGCCCTATCCCGTCGACATGACCTATGCACCCATGGGCTACGCTCCCGTGGGACGAGGGTTCCCCATCGAGCCGACCATGTCCCGCCTCGACGAGCTCGCCTCGCGGGCAGTGAGCCCGAAGATGCTGGCCGATACCGTGGTCCATATCGGGAGAGCCCACGACATCATCACCACCACGGCGAAAGAGATCGGCGCCGATCTCATCGTGATCGCCACGCATGGGAATACGGGTCTCAAGCATGCGCTCCTCGGCAGCACCACCGAGCGGGTAGTGCGCCATGCCACATGCCCCGTCCTCGTCGTGCGAGCCGTCGATCACAAACACGAGTGATCCCGCATTGATTCCGGGCGGAAGGACTATGCTCCCGCCCGCCAGCCTGTGGAATGCCCGGGACCGTGGATAAAACGATCGCTCCGCCCCCATCGGCATGCGAGCAGTCCGGACAATTCCTGTGCAGGTGCGGCCAATTTGCGGGGGGCAAACCGCCTGCACCCGGAGGATAGTTTTTTTCAGAACCCCTCCATTCCCATGCTTAGCAAATTCGCCATCGATTACATTCTCTTCCCGCAACACAACGAGCGCATCTCCACCCATCGCACCGATGATCCCGTGGAGGCGGAGGACTTCCTCATGAATCTGCTCTCGAGCGGCTCGCGCATCGTGGCCATCCGACATTCCGCGGCAGAAATCGAGCCCCATCAGTTCGATCGCATGGTCAAAGTCGCCACCGAGCGGCTTGCCTCCCGGATGCTCTCGGTCTCACTCGATATCGACTATGCCACGGTCAAGCACCGCTTCGGCTACTCGGCCTGAGATCCGCCCCATGGGGCGGAGTTTTAAGAACTTAAGATTTGAGCGCAGCGAAAAAGCGTGGGTGCGCGGGCGATCATTAAGTTTTAAGAGGAAGCACCGGCTCGGCGAAGGTCCGTGGCGTCATCAGGCGTTACCTATGTTTTGAACCTGAAGTGTTACCCATGCTCTGACCGCACCCGCACCATCAGGATCTTAAAACTTAATTCTTAATTCTTAAAACTTACCCCCACTCCCCGCTCGACGCCCCTCCTGTTTCGCCGCAATATCCAGCCGTGTCCCCTTCCGCCCGAGCCGATGATCCGGCATCCATCACGGTCGTCCCACCTGTATCCGGCGATTATGACCGCATGAGCCGGGAGCAGTTGATCGAGCGCATTGGCGAGCTCGAGGCGCGATCCGCCGCCCGGTCTGCGGAACTCGCCCTACCGAAGCAGCTCCAGGACCTGAAGGACGCCATCGACGCACATTCGATCGTGGCGGTGACCGATGCCCGAGGCCGCATCAATTATGTGAACGACAAGTTCTGCGAGATTTCGAAATACTCGCGCGACGAGCTGCTGGGGCAGGATCATCGGATCATCAACTCCGGGTACCACCCGAAGGAATTCTTCGCGCACCTGTGGCACACGATTGCTCACGGGCAGATCTGGAAAGGCGAGATTCGCAACCGGGCAAAGGATGGCTCGCTCTATTGGGTCGCGACCACGATCTTTCCCTTCCTCGATCCTGACGGGAAGCCCACGCAGTACATTGCGATTCGCACCGATATCACGCAGTCGAAGCACGACGAGGAGCGCCTCGTGGAGCTGGCGCGCAATCTCGAGGAAAAAAACAAGGAGCTCGAAACGATCGTGTATGTCGCCTCGCACGACCTGCGCTCGCCCCTGGTGAATATCCAGGGCTTCACCCGGGAGCTGCAGCATGCCTGCTCACGCAGCCTCCAGCTGCTGCAAAAGGGCGACCTTACCCCTGCCGAGCGCCGCGAGCTCGAGGAGCTCCTCGGCGGCGACGTCCCCGAGTCCATGGAGTATATTCAGGCCGGCGTCTCCAAGATCGACGCACTCCTCGCCGGGCTCCTGTGCTTCTCGCGACTGGGGCGCGCGGCGATCAATATCGAGCGCCTCGATATGAATGCGATGCTCACGAGCATCGCGCAGACGATGGAGTTTCAGCTTAAGCAGGCTGGCGCCGAGCTTGCCATCGAGGATCTGCCCCCCTGCTACGGCGATTCCCTCCATCTGAACCAGGTCTTCTCCAACCTCCTCGACAATGCCCTCAAGTACCGCCGGCCCGACCTCCCGCCGCGCATCCGTATCTCCGGCTGTATCGAGGATCGCCACGCCGTCTATGCGGTCGAGGATAACGGCATCGGCATCGCGCCCGCGCATCAGCCGAAGATCTTCGAAATTTTCCACCGGCTCCACCCGGCCGCCACGCATGGGGAGGGCCTCGGCCTCACCATCGCCCAGCGCCTCCTCGAGCGGCAGGATGGTCGCATCTGGGTCGAATCCGTCCCCGGCGGCGGAAGCACGTTTTTTGTTTCAGCTCCAGCAGAGAAAAGCGGTAAATAGTGGGAATGCTCAACGAAGTGACCATTCTTATTGCGGACGACGACGCAGGGCATGTGCGGCTCATTGAGAAGAATCTCCTGCGCTCCGGCCTCCGCTGCCCGATCGAGAAGTTCGAGAATGGCGCCGAGCTGCTCGACTTTCTGTTTCAGCGGGGTCCCCGTCACCGGGCAGTGAATGGATCCTATCTTCTGCTTCTCGACATTCGCATGCCGCAGGTGGATGGCACCGAGGCACTTCGGCAGATCAAGTCCGACCCCGAGCTGATGAAGATTCCCGTCATCATGCTCACCACCATGGACGATCCGCGCGAGGTCGAGCGCTGCCATGCGCTCGGTTGCAATAACTACATCGTCAAACCCGTGGACTACGACAAGTTCTCCGAGGCGATCAAGCAGCTCGGCGTGTTCGTCACGCTCGTTCAGATCCCCGAGCTCCGTCCTGCGTAATCCCCCGCTCCATGATTCCGGGCGCATCACTTTTGATCGCGGATGACGATCCCGGCCTCCTGCGCCTGACAGGGCGCATCCTTGCACGCGAGGGCTTTCGTATTTCGACCGCATCCTCGGGTGAAGAGGCGATCGCATGGCTCGAGAAGGACCAGCCGGATCTTCTGCTTCTGGACCTCAAGCTCGACGACCTCGATGCCCGTAACATGATCTCGCGATTGCGGGAAAGCGGGCGTCTTCCCGAGTTTGTCATCATCACCGGCCAGGGCGATGAGCGCGTGGCCGTCGAGATGATGAAGCATGGCGCCTTGGATTATCTGGTGAAGGACAATGACTTTCTCGATCTCCTCCCGGCGCGCGTGCATCGAGTGATCGAGCAGATCGAGCGGGTCCGTAAACTCGAGGCTGCGGAGCGCGCGCTGCGACTCAGTGAGCAGCGATTCCGTGTCGCGCTCGAGGACTCCCCGATTACCGTATTCAATCAAGACGCCCAGCTCCAGTACACATGGGTGCACAATCCCTTTCCCGCCCGGACTCATCGCGATTATATTGGCAGGACGGACGCTGATCTCTTTTCGCCGCAGGAGGCCGACCTGCTCACCGCGATCAAATCCCGGGTACTTGCCACCGGTGTGGGCTCCCGCCAGGAGGTCCAGTGCACCATCGACGGCGAGCGGCGATTTTACGACATCAACGTCGAACCCGTACGGGACAAGGATGGGAAGACGATCGGCATCGCCGGGGCCGCCACGGACATTACCGAGCACAAGCGGCTCGAGCGCGAGATCTCCCACATCAGCGAGATCGAGCAGCGGCGCATCGGCCAGGACCTGCATGATGGCATTTGCCAGCATCTCACCGGCATCGAGCTGCTCTGCCAGGCTCTCGAGCAGGGGCTCGAAAGAAAGTCCCGCCCGCTCGCCGCGCAGGCCTCGTCCATCTCGAAGCATGTGCGGGACGTCATATCCCAGACTCGCTCGCTCGCTCGCGGGCTCTCGCCGCTCGTGCTCGGCCCTGAGGGCCTCATGGTCGCACTCACCGAGCTCGCATCCAGTACGGAATCACTCTTCCCTGTGAAATGCCATTTCGCCAGCGACGGTCCGGTGCTCATTCACGACTCGGCAGTCGCCATTCATCTCTACCGTATCGCCCAGGAAGCAGTGACCAATGCCATTAAGCATGGGAAGGCCGCCGAGGTAGAAATCCGCCTCGCGCAGAATGGCAACCGCATCCTGCTTACCGTTGCCGATAATGGCAGGGGATTCGGAAAAAATGAGCCAGGCCGAACCGGCATGGGACTGCACATCATGCAATACCGGGCCGACATGATCTCCGGCGCACTCTCGATACAGTCCACCCCGCTGCAGGGAGCGACGATCACGTGCTCACTGTCCAGGAACGCCGTCGAACCCAGATGAAAGCCACGAAGCGGAAGCCCAAGATCGAGCGCAAGCGCATCCTCATCGTGGACGATCATCCCATGATGCGCGAGGGCCTCTCCCAGGTGATCGCTCAGGAGCCGGACCTGGAAATTTGCGGCGAAGCCGGCAGTGCCCCCGAGGCCATCGAGAAGGTCATCGCCCTCCAGCCGCACCTCGTGGTCACCGACATCACGCTCCCGGGCCGGAACGGACTCGAGCTCACGAAGGACATTGTGGCGACCGTGCCCGACACCCTCATCCTGGTGCTCTCGATGCATGACGAGTCGCTCTATGGCGAGCGCGTGCTCCGCGCCGGCGCCCGTGGCTACGTGATGAAGCAGGAGGGCGGCAAGCGCATCATGGAAGCGATCCGCCGCGTGCTGGCCGGTCATATCGCCGTAAGCGATACCCTCTCCGCGAAGCTCCTCGAGATCTTCTCGACTCCCCGCTCACCGCACTCCGTTGTCCCCGTCGAGAAGCTCACGGATCGGGAATTCGAGGTCTTCCAGCTCATCGGCCGCGGCATGGAAACCAAGGCCATTGCTTCGGAGATGAGCCTCAGTCCCAAGACCGTCGAAGTCCACCGTACCAATATCAAGACCAAGCTCAAGATCAGCTCCCTCTCCGAGCTCATCCGCTACGCCGTGCGGTGGGAGGAAGCCCACATCGAAGCCGAGCCCCAGCGCGGCAAGCGCGAGTGAGGGTTGGGGCGAGTTCCCTGGATCCTTTGACCGACCGCATGAATTCAATCGAAATGCCGCAATTACCGACCTCCCTATCTGGCTCCTGTAGCGGCGGTCTATGACCGTCGGTGGCTTCCTCTCTGGAGAGTGGCCATGTGGAGGGCAGGAAAAATGCGACAATCATAGATCGCCGCTACAGATGAGGAATAGATCGCCCGCCCGGCGCTCCCTCCCCAGGCTGTCCAAAATCGTCCTTAAATTTGACTAAGGAAAACCCTTAGTTCCGATTAGGACACGGCCCAATTGTCGCTGCGCTCAGGTCGGATAGGATGTCTTCATGAGCAAGGGACTCCATTCCAGGGCCGAATCGGCGGATGCGCAAAGCAGCACCTTCCGCATCTCGCTTTTCTACGAGGATTTCCCCTGCGCTCTGCGCGCCATGGAAATGTGCCTCCCTGCTTTCGTGCGTCACCGCGACGCCATGAAGTTTCGCACTTCCCCTTGGAAGATCGACTGGATGCACGATGCCGAGTTCCAGCGGAAGGCGGAGGCCGATGTCGCCGCCTCGAAGATGATCGTCATCTCCTGGCAGGCGATCCAGAACTTCTCTTACACCTTTCGCGCCTGGCTCACCCGGGCGCTCACCAAAAGCAGCGAGTGTCGGGTGATAAGCATCATCAACTGCAGCGAGCAGGCGCCCCGCGTTCCCGGCTTCTTCAAGGATCTGGCCCAAAGCCTCGGGGTGGAAATCCTCTCCAATACCACCGAGCTGGCGACAGAGCAGCTCGTGCCCGTCCCGGTTTACGACGACTGGCGCGAGCGCCCTCTCACTCCGGCCTGTATGCCATCGCGCGCACACTTCAACTTTGGACGATCATGAACTCTTCCCCCCAGCTCATCGAGGCCCTCAAGGAATCCAAAATCTATCGCGACTATTCCCATGCCTGGCAGACCCTCTCGGGCATGCCGCTGCAATTGATTGCGGCCGGCACGTGGAATTTCTCGCACCCCGGCGATCGCCATGCGCCCTTCTGCGGTCTGCTCGCGGGCTGCTCCACCACCTGCGCGGCCTGCCTGCAGCTCAAGGCCCGCCTCATTCGCGATGCCGTGTTGAAGCCCTGCACACGCACGTGTCCTTTCGGATTCTGGGAGACCGCAGTGCCCGTCCGCCTCGGTGAGGAGACCATCGGCTACATGCTCACGGGCCATACCCGGCCCACGCGTCCCACCAATGAGGAGTGCGATAAAGTCTGCGAGCGTCTCGAGGGAGAGATCGCTCCCGATCGCGTGCGGGAAGCCTACATGCGAGCCCGCGTCGTGCCCGCCGCCCAGCAGCGGGCAGCCATCCGCATGCTCTCCATCTTTGCCAACCAGCTCGCCTCGCTGGCCAATGAGATCGTCATCAAGACCGCGCATGCCGAGCCGCATCTCCTCCAGCGCACGAAGGCGTACATCGAGGCGCATCTGGACGAGGAGATCACCCTCGCCGATCTCGCCCGCCATGTCGGCACCAGCAAGTTTTACATCTGCAAGCTCTTCAAACGCTCGATGGGCATCACCTATACCGAGTACCGCGCCCGCTGCCGCGTCGAGCGAGCAAAGAAGCTCCTCCTCGAGCCGAACCGCCGCATCAGCGAAGTCGCCTACGATGCCGGCTTCCAGTCGCTCACGCACTTCAACCGCATCTTCCGCCGCTTCGTCGGCAACTCTCCCAGCGACTTCCGCGAGCACCTCGCCCCCCAGCTCGCCGCGTAGGGGAAGGAAGTTTTAAGACTTAAGTTTGTAAGTTTTAAGACCTATCCCGCTTGGGACGTTTTACAAAAAGACGCAGCCGCAATTCCTGTAGCCGCGGGGCCTCTTACCGCGATCGGCCGAGTCGAGTTGCGCAATAAGCGAGGAACATCGCGAAGCATGGCTTCTGTCCTCGAAAGGAAGAGCATCGATCAGCTCAGATCCGTGATAGGCGGATTGGAATCGACTAAGACGGCGACAGTGGGCGCCGTCTTCCGCCCCTTCATTTTCCTAATTTCTGCCTATCCGCCTGTGGCGGGAGTTCCACATTCGATCCTCAGAATCCTGTAAATCCTGTTTAGTTCGATTCAGTGGAAGACGCGGGCGGGGATGCTCTCCATCACCTGCTTGCGCCAGCTCCGGGCGACGTCCCGTGCCAGGTCGCTCGCCTCCTCTCTCGAGACCGATTCCTCCACGACTTCCGGCTTCGGCAGCCACGGGGCCATCGCCCGCGCCTTGTTTCCCGTGATCCCCGTATGCCGCAGGAAGCTGTCCAGATGCACGGTAAGCATCTCCTTCGCCAGATTGTAACTCGCCACAACCTCAGCGCAGACGTCCATCGTCTCACCGTCCATTTCCGTGGCGCCGATTATCGAAATGCTGTCTAGCAGGTGATCCATGTTACTAACCCAATGTGCCGCGCAGCCGCCCCCTCTGGCTCTCCACGGATTGGCAGGCACTCTCCAAATGATGACTTTTTTTGGATTCCGGGTTTCGGAGTTCTGCGTTTCGGAGTTCAGGCGATCATTCCAATTCTGGCAGTCAGTCGAAAGCGCAACTTAGGTGGAACGTCCCGCGATTGCGGGATCCCTAACGCGTTTTGTTCATATTTGCCGCGCATCGCGCGGGATGATCGTTGACGAAAGCCGTTAGGGATCCGGCGGCTGCCGGACGCGCCACCTAATGCGATTACAGCCGCCGCCTAGGCGGCGGGCTCGAGCGTCGCTGCGAGCGCTTCGTCCACGGTCGCGACAGGCACGAATTTCAGCCGCTCGTGCGCCTCGGCCGGGATGTCGGCGAGGTCCTTTTGATTGAGCGCGGGAATGACCACCGTCGTGATGCCCGCGCGCAGTGCGGCGAGCGATTTCTCCTTGAGCCCACCGATCGGCAGCACGAGGCCGCGCAGCGTGATCTCACCGGTCATCGCCACATCGGAGCGCACCTTCCGCCCGAGGAAGAGCGAGGCGATCGCCGTGAACATCGCCACGCCGGCGGACGGCCCGTCCTTCGGCACTGCGCCGGCCGGCACGTGCACGTGGATGTCGTGGCTGGAGAACTGCTCGGGATCGATGCCGAGTTCCGCGCAGCGGGCGCGCACGAGGCTGAATGCCGCCTGCACGGACTCCTTCATCACCGCGCCGATCTGCCCCGTGAGCGTGACACCCCCCTTTCCCGGGAATCGCACCGCCTCGATGTAGAGCACTTCGCCGCCCACCGGAGTGTAGGCGAGGCCGGTTGCCACGCCGGGCAGGCCGGTCTTGAAATGCGTCTCGCGCACGTACTTCTGCGGGCCAAGAATTTCCTCCACGAGCGCCGGAGTCACCTTCGTTTGCCCGGCTTCTCCCGCCGCCACCCTGGCCGCGATCGACCGGCAGACCGCGCCGATCTGGCGCTCGAGCTCTCGCACCCCGGCCTCGCGCGTGTAGTCGGCGATCACCCGCTCGAGGGCAGCATCTTCCCATTCGATCTGCTCGGGCTTGAGCCCGTTCTCCACGAGCTGGCGACCCACGAGATAGCGGCGGGCAATCCCGAGCTTCTCCGCCTCCGTGTAGCCGGGCAGATGGATCGTCTCCATGCGATCGCGCAGCGGGCCGGGGATGCCCTCGACATAGTTCGCCGTCGCGATGAAGAGGACCTGCGAAAGGTCGAAAGGCACATCGAGATAGCGGTCGGAGAAGCTGTGGTTCTGCCGCGGGTCCAGCACCTCGAGCAGGGCGCTCGCCGGATCGCCGCGGAAGTCCGCGCCCAGCTTGTCGATCTCATCGAGCATGATCACCGGGTTCCGTGTGCCCACGCGCCGTAGCTCCTGGATGATGCGCCCCGGCATCGAGCCGATGTAGGTGCGCCGATGGCCGCGGATCTCCGCCTCGTCGCGCATCCCGCCCAGGCTGATGCGTGCGAACTTCCGCCCCAGCGCATCGGCGATCGACTGGCCCAGGCTCGTCTTGCCGACGCCAGGCGGCCCGAGGAAGCACAGGATCGGCCCATGGCCCGCGGGGTTGAGCTTGCGCACGGCGAGGAATTCGATGAGCCGCCGCTTCACCTTCTCGAGATCGAAATGGTCGCGGTCCAGGATCTCCTGCGCCCGCTTGAGGTCGAGCTGATCCTCGCTCACGCTCGACCACGGCAGCTCGGCGATCGTCTCCACATAGCTCACGATCACCGAGTACTCCGGGCTCGCCGCGGGGATGAACTCCAGCCGCTTGAGCTCCCGCTCCGCGTGTACGAGCACCTCCTCCGGCGGCGCGGCCTTCGCGAGCCGATCGCGCAGCTCGGCGACCTGCTCATCCGTGCCGCCGCCCTCGTCCTCGCCCAGCTCGCGCTGGATCGCGCGGATCTGCTCGCGCAGGTAGGCGCGGCGTTGCGCGTCGGTGAACTGCGCCTTCACGTCTTCGTTGAGCCGCTGCTGGATGCGCGCGATCTCGATGCGGCTCGACAGATGCCCCTGCACGAGCTGCACCCGCTTGCGCACGTCCAGCTCCTCCAGCACGCCCTGGCGGACGTACGTCTCCGCCTCGAGGTGCGCGCCCAGGAAGTCGGCCAGCCGTCCGCCGTCCGCCATATCCTGGAGCAGTGCGCGCGTCTGCTCGGGGAAATCCGGCAGGTACGTCGCCAGCTCCAGCGCGGCCTCGCGCAGATTCCGCACTGCGGCCTCCGCCTCCTTGTCATCCGGCGCGGGCGACTTCGACTGCAGCACCTGGATCTCCGCGCGCAGGAAGGGAGACGTGGAATCGTATTTGCGCACCGAGAAGCGCTCCAGCCCCTCGACGAAAAGGATCGAGTGCGTCTCCGACTGCCGCACCCACTTGAGCACCTGTCCCACCGTGCCCATGCCGTAGAGGTCCTCCGGACCCGTCGACTCCCTGCCCGGCGAGTGCTGCGCCAGCACGCCCACCAGCTTCGAGTGCGGCAGCGTCTCCTCGAGCAGCTTGCTCGACGCCTCACTACGGATCGCCACCGGCATCACCACATGCGGGAAGAGCACGACGCCCTCCGAGGGCAGGATCGGCAGCACATCGGGGATCACCGGGGACTCCGCTGCCTGTCCGCCACCCGTCGCCACGCCCTCAGCCTCCGACGGCACGGTGGCCGATTGCAGCGAGAGCAGCGTCAGGAGCGGATCGGGAGGTGTATCCATAGAAGTCCGTTTTGTTGCTCGGCAGTGATTCCCTCGTGGGCCACATCGGGAGGCAGCGCCAGCTCGCGCTCGAATTCCCCGGAGTCGATCTCCAGCGCCAGCACCCGCATCGCGCGGCCATTCTCCGGCAATGGCTCCGGAGCCGTACGCGCGCCCCGCAGGATCAGCCGCCCCGGCTCGAAGGTGAGGTCGATCTGCTCCCTCTCGACGCCCGCGAGATCCACGCAGATGCACAGTGTCTGGTCGCAGCGGAAGGCATTGATGGCTGGCCTCCACCGTCGCGGGCCGTATGGCGCCAGGTACGCCTGCGAGTGCTCGTAGGCGATCTCGCGCAGCTGCCCCTGCAGCCAGCGCAGCTTGATCGAGCGGAAGCCTGCCATCCGGGATAATCGCGACACGCCGCCATTCCGGCCGCGCTCCATCGCGCCTTTCGTGTAGGGAATGATACGGCCAGCTCGCGTGGATGGCGAGATCGGGTTTTGGGTTCTGGAGTTTCGGGTTTGGGGTTTGGGGTTTGGGGTGCAGCGTTCAATCAGGATTCCTGGGAACTCGAGAGCAATGGCATTGGTGGAGCGTCCCGCGACTGCGGGACGTTCCACCTTTCCATCCACGGCTCGGACGGAGCTTCGCCCTCCCCTGAATCCTCCGAATCCTGTCCAGTTCGAGCGGGTTCCATCCGAATCCCGTTTGGCTCGCGCTTCAGTGTCCTGCCTGAGATTTCCCTCAGGATACATCCTTCAGAAAAGAGAAGATCGAATCTCGGAAAATCCGCCGATTCCTTTCCGATGCCGCAGCTTCAAACAACTCATCGCCGCCGCACTGCCATGAGCCATACGCCGAGTCCCGAAGTCCATTATCTGCTCGACGGCGGTTGGTGTCCGAATAATGCCAACCTGCCCCTGCTGGTCTATCGGCGGGCGGCGGATGGCGAAGCCGGATCCCTCGCCTCGTATTTCGAGGCGCTGTTCGGCCGGCACGGCTGGCCCCCGGCCTGGCGGTACACGATCTACGATTACCCCCACTATCACAGCACGTCCCACGAGGTCATCGGCATCTACCGCGGCAATGCCGAGATCCGCTTCGGCGATGAGGCTGGGTTCACCGCCCTCCTCTGCCCCGGCGACGTCGTCATCATTCCCGCGGGCGTGTCGCACGAGCGCCTGTCCGCGTCCGGCGACTTCCACGGCGTCGGGGCCTATCCCGAAGGCTGCCGTGTGGATGAGCAAACCCCCGGCTCCGAAGAACTCGAAGCCGCCCGCATTCGCGCCGCCCGTGTCCCCGTTCCCCCCATGGACCCTGTCCTCGGCCCAAATGGCTTCATGCAAAAGGTGTGGGCGGCGAATGGGCAATTGTCGAACTAGCCCGGATTCGAAGGAATGGGAGGGCGAGGCTCCGTCCGAGCCGTAGATGGAAAAGGTGGAACGTCCCGCGGCTGCGGGATCTCTAATGCGTTTTGTTCATATTGCCGCGCGCAGCGCGGGACGACCTTTTACGAAAGCGTATTGGGGATCCGGCGGCTGCCGGACTCCACCTAGATGCAGAATAGTCGGCGCTTTCATCGAAAATGCCCTACCGAATGGATGACGCTCTATGTGAGTATTCTACGGACCCCGACGGCGCGGCGTCCCTACCATCAGAATGCGAACCCGGCTAATGCCGGGTGTTCTCGGCGCGAGCTGTTCTTTTGCTCGGTAGGGCGTTTTCGATGAAAGCGCCGTGGCTTCTCGAATTTCGTTTCATCGTTTCTGTCTATAGGCGTGAAACGATGAAACGAAATCGGGTTTACTCTGTAATTGGGCGGAATCGCGTGAAACGAAACCCTGTTTTGGGCGTTCTTCGTTTCCTCCTTTTTGGAGGACTTCTGCGGGCGTGCGCGGGTGATTTGGGCCGAGGCGAAAAGTCGATCGAGCGGGAGGACGAGGCTCCGTCCGAGCCGTAGATGGAAAGGCGATAGTCGGCGCTTTCATCGAAAACGCCCTACCGAACGGGACGATGCGCAATGTGAGAAATCTACGGACCCCGACGGCGCGGCGTCCCTACCACCAGAATGCGAACCCGGTAAATGCCGGGTATGCTCGGCGCGAGCTGTTCTTTTGGGCGGTAGGGCGTTTTCGATGAAAGCGCCGTAGATTCTCTGGCTTCGTTCCAGCTCTTAGCCCGTATATTTCACGTCTCGCAGATACGTGAAATTTGCGGGTTGAGTTTCCGGGGAAGGGTTCGAACAATAGCCTTTGATGAAGATCCTCCTCACGGGGGCCAATGGCTACATCGGCCTGCGGCTGCTTCCCGAGCTTCTCGAGCTTGGACATACCGTGTGCGCAGTCGTGAGGAACAGGAACCGCCTGCCTGCCGAGGATTTCGTGAACAGCGCCGGATGCCTCGAGGTGCTGGAGGCAAACCTTTTGTCACCGGATCAGGAATTTCCCGCCGATATCGACGCCGCCTATTATCTGGTCCATTCCATGGGGAGCGGAGCCGGCTTCGCGGAACGCGAGGCCGCATCCGCGCGAAACTTCCTGCGCGCACTGGAGCGCACCCGATGCCGGCAGATCATCTATCTCGGCGGGATCATCCCGCCCTCGGAAGAACTCTCCACTCATCTGCGGTCCCGCCTGGCCGTGCAGGAAATCCTGGGTTCCGGCCGCGTGCCGCTCACGGCGCTGCGGGCCTCAATTATCGTGGGGAGCGGCAGCGCGTCCTTCGAGATCATCCGGGACCTGGTCGAGAAGCTCCCCGTGATGATTACGCCGCGCTGGACGGCGAATCGCTGCCAGCCGATCGCCATTCAAAACGTGATCGAGTACCTCCTGGGCGTGCTGCTGCGCGAGGAGACGTGGGGCCGGACGTTCGATCTCGGTGGCCCGGAGGTCCTCACCTATAAGGAGCTGCTCATGCAGTATGCGCACGGGCGCCGGCTCCGGCGGTTCATCATTCCGGTGCCGGTGCTCACGCTGCGCCTCTCCTCTCTCTGGCTGTACCTGGTGACGAATACCAGCTTCCGCATCGCCCGAGCGCTCGTGGACAGCATGGCTCACGAGAGCGTTTGCGCGGAAACCGCCATACGCGCCATCGTGCCGCAGAAGCTCCTCTCTTATAGGGAGGCCATCGCGCGTGCCTTCGTGCGCATTGCGCAAAATCGCGTCCCTTCCTCGTGGTTCGATGCGCTGGCCTCGGGGGGCTTTCCCCCAGCCCGGCTCCGCTCCGTGCGCGTGCCGGAGCATGGAGTGCTCCGGGATCAGCGGATCGTTCCGATCACCGGCAATCGCGAGGCGGTCGTCGATGCCATCTGGCGCATCGGAGGCGAAATGGGATGGCCGTCCATGAATTGGGCCTGGCATCTCCGCGGCATGATGGACCGCATGGCCGGCGGTGTCGGCATCCGGCGCGGACGCCGCGACCCGGTGCACCTGCGCCCGGGTGACGCCGTGGATTTCTGGCGTGTTCTCTTAGCCGACCGGCCGGAAGGCCGCCTCATCCTCTTTGCCGAAATGAAACTCCCCGGCGAGGCCTGGCTCGAATTCCGAGTCGAGGAAACCCGATTGGTTCAGACCGCGACCTTCCGCCCGCGCGGTCTTTGGGGCAGGCTTTACTGGCTGCTCTGCATGCCCTTCCACGGGTTTCTCTTCCCGCGAATGGCAAGGCGCCTGGTGGCGTATGGAGGGTACCCCGAACGGACGGGTAAGGATTTTATGCCAGATGGGAGGAATTGAATCTGGAACTCCATTTTCAAAATGGAATCTCATTATTAGGTGACGAATTCTTAGACCCTTCTTCACTCAAGATATCTTCCAATATTACATCCATGCCATACACCTTTTCCCTAAGTGTATTATATAAGTCTCTGAAAGTAGCGCGCGCTTCTCGAGTATTCAAGGTTTCGGTACTATACCGCACTAAAGGCATACCCTTAAAGTTACTTACCCGCGCTACCTCGGCAGCGCTGGTCGCCTTGGGATAGCAGTATAGAGCAATTTCTTCTCCGCTATTAATAATTGACCACACTGATTTGTTATCGTATCGAAAAAATATTTCCTCTCCCTCTGAGGCTGGTGATACCTCTGTAATTTTATTAGGAAACGCCACCATTACATTAGCCGCGCGAATAATTTTACTCATAATGAGACTCTCCTCCTTGATCCATAACTGTCACATCGTACTGCCGAATTGACTCTCGAAATTCACTTACGAAAGCTCTTTTTCGCGGCTCCGAGAATTCTCCCGGTTTTTTAATAATTTTCTGTGCCTTTTTATGTACATTCGCAAAGGCGGCTTTAAAATGCCGATTCCCGTCAATTTGGCCCACAATATCGTGCAATATATTAACAGCCTCTATTTGATCACCTGAATCATTCGCGTTTAATTCATTCAACTTCTCGAGCTTTGAATGAAGTTCAGAAAAAGAAATTTGGCGCGCATAGTTCACCAAAATCTTTAGCGCCGACGAAATTGACTTCCTCTTAAATATAAACAGGTAAATTGCAATCCCCGACGCTACGATAGTAAAAATATTTGCCAGAAAGGAAAAAATATTTGCGATTATCTGCCCCCAAGTGCCGATTATCTTAATTAAATCAATCAAGGAGAGCGGCATTTATTGAGAGTAGTCGAAGGTCCTAAATCAATCAAAGCAAAATCTGTTGGATCAATTCACCACCACAACGCCCGGCACGCAACTTGTACATAAGGGAGAGGACTAGGAGAATATTTCTGCGGCGTTTCGGAAGAGTCGGCCATCGTCGACTTAGACGTGCATGTCCTCCCCCCTACTTCACTCGCGTCCAGATGCTGTTGCAGATGACGGAGTCGGTGGCGGTGATGTGGCGATAAACTCCCTCGAGCTTCTTTTTGTTCACGAAGCGGAGGTCCGCAAAGCCGTCGTCGTCCACGAGGTGGAGGCCGCCGTCATAGCCGATGACGCCGATGAAGGGCTCGTCGCCTTTGGGCATATGGAAGACGCCTTTGATGGTGCGGTCGGTCTGACTGAGGACCTGGGCGGTGCCGGTGAGCTTCGTCTCTCCTTTGGTCCAGTGGGTGTATTTCCCGAGACTGGGGCCGTGGAGCATCACCGCGCCGTCGGCCTGGATCTGCCAGGTGCCGAGCAGCGAGGGCACGCCGGCAAAGAGGGTGGAGCAGCTCAAGAGAACGATCGACGAGAGAACGGCAAGGAGGGTTTTCATATTCCAGAGGGAGGATTGGCGCCGAGTCTGCCAAAAGATCGGCAAGGAAAACAGCGAATAAGGTGGGCGGTTTCGGGTTTTTAAGTTCCGAGTTCTGGGGTTTCGGGTTCTGGAGTTCGGAATAGTCTCGGACAGAGTTGAGCAGAGCGAGAAAGCGTGGGATGCGTGGGCGATAATTCGGAAGTTTCGGGTTTCGATGTTTCGGGTTCTGGGTTCTTGGCCTCACGCGGAGGGACGCGGCGGGTTCATTTCCTGAATGATCCGCAGATTGCGTGGATTTTCGCCGAGGGGAGTGAGACCACGGATGACACGGATTGAGCGGATGGGAATGCGGAGAGATGGGACTCTATCCGAGGTATCCGATTGATCCGTGGTTTGTGTTCCTTCGAGATGGTGATCCACAGATTGCGTGGATTTCCGCAGAGGCATTCGGGATGTTCGAAGTTCCCGAGTTCTAGGGCGAAAATTCGTGCGTGACGCATTATCTGCGGATGTGCGCTGCAGGAAAAATCTACGGAACCCGACGGCGCGGCTTCCCTACCACAGAAAGCGAACCCGGCAAATGCCGGGTGTCACCGGCGCGAGCTTTCGTTTGGATGGTAGGGCGAGTCGCGCCGTCGACCGCCGTCGATTCCTATTTTCATTCCGCGTGGAGCCCCTTCCGGGGCATGTCGATCTCACCCGAAAATTCGAGAATTCGTCTGCGCCACGTCATATAGGAAATCTGCGGCGCAGGAAAAATCTACGGCGGTCGGCGGCGCGACACGCCCTACCCCCGAAAACGAACCCGGCAATGCCGGGCTGAGACCTTTC
>Ga0207702_10001693_pt1 | contig 21781 bp, 18 predicted proteins | sample KBSCornC62_FD_184302 | JGI IMG/M metagenome (GOLD analysis project Ga0207702, IMG submission 184302) | Corn rhizosphere microbial communities from Kellogg Biological Station, Michigan, USA - KBS Corn C6-2 (SPAdes) (version 2) | ecosystem: Host-associated > Plants > Roots > Rhizosphere > Soil ...
CGATCATGTGGTTGTGCAAGGCGACGATATGGATGCCCTCCTTGCGCAACGCACGCAATACCGGCTGCACCTCGTCGGTGCGCATGATGAAATCGCCGTCCATCGCCGCGAACTGGTCGCTGCCGCTGAAGGCCGCCCAGGTGGTCAGGCCCATCGACGCGCCGATCGTTGCGTCACGCATGTGGCCCGTAGTGCCGATGGTGATCTTTGGTGAGCCATTGTTGGCCTCCGCCGGATGGCCCACGATCTTGGCGAGCGCATCGGTGTCGAGCTTGCCGGGTTTCGATGTCCCGCCGCCGAACCTTTCAGCAGGTTGCGGGTGCGCCGCGCGCACCGCCCTGATCGCATCCCGCACGGCCTTCACGTCGGAAGCGAGTGCAGTCGCGGAGTCCTCGCCCTCAATGTGCATGAAGTACACCTTGGGCTGGTCGTAGAAGAAGTGATTGTGTAAACCGGTGACGTGGAGGCCATGCGCGAACGTGGCATCCATTGCCGCGTCCACTTCATCCTGGAACACCACCGTGTCACCCATCACCATTGCCTGGTTGCCCATCGGCGCGAATGCGGCCCAGGAACCCAGGCCCGCGGCGGGCGGCAGCCGCATGCCGTCCACCGTGACCGGCACGTCGCTGCGGCTCCAGCCGATTTTCACTACACCGTCATTTTGAACCGTTGCCTTCGTACCAGCGGCCTTGCCGATCGCCGCAGCATCCAGCGAAGCGGCGACGGTGGAACCGCATGCGAGGGCCAGTCCCGCGATGAGGAACAACGTCCACGAGCACCGTGCCGAGAGGTGCGAAATGCGAGCGTTCATGGTGAGTCTCCTTCCGTTGCGGAATAGGCCGCATACAGGCAGTCGAGCACGGTCGACATGTCTGCCAGCAGCGCGTTGTCGTCCTCGCCGTGGCGGGCACGCGCACCCGCCATGACGCTGGCGAAGCCGGCGGCATCGGCCACGGGTACGCCGCCGATGTCCAGGTAACCGATCAGGCGCCCCAGCCGTTCCAGGCACGGATCGCGATCGAGGCCGAAGCTGGCGGCCAGGACCTCGAAGGTCACGCGCGCACCGACGTGGCTGAACTCGGCGCCGTCGAAATCAAACCCCACTGCGCGCTTGGGACAATCGGTCGGTTTCTTCAGCCAGCGGAATTGCGCGCGTGAATCGATGAAACGACGGATCAGCCAAGCCGAGGCGACGCGGTCGATCCACAGGTGCCGGCGAGTGGCCCACACACGCCCGCGGTAATCCTGCAGGCGACGATGTGGAATCGCCGTTTTCTTTCCCTGTGGTTCGTCGGGCGCGAACTGTGCATTGAGGGTGTGTTCGGCGTCGGCCAGCGCGGTCTCCACCTGCGCCCGGGCCGCGCCAGGAAAGAAGTCGATCGCGGCCACCGCTTCCAGCTCGCGCCGGGACGCGGTGAGTCGCTTGCGCGCCTCGGCTTCAGTGAGTTTCCGCAACTCGCGGCGCAAGACCTCCAAGCGTTCGAGTCCTTGCGTATAAGCTCGGGTACGATCGAAGGCACTGCGCAGTTCGGCTTCCTGCTTGGGATCGGTCGAGGTGAACGGCACCACGTGCGCGCTGCCGCCGGCGCGGTTTGCCTCGCCGACCTGAGCCTTGAAAAGCGCCCGCGCTACATCGCCAGCGGGCAGCAAGTACACGCCGTCGCGCAGCATCGCCGCGCCGGCCCCCTTGAGCGCTCGCCACAACCGCATGCGGGGCGTCTGGCTGCGTCCTGGCAGCGACACCACCAGCATCAGCCAAGTGGAGATCTTTACGAGCATGTAGCGTATGCTACACCAAAGTCATAAGTGCTATGGACCCATGGGTGCTTCGATGGACGAAGTAGCCGGGGCGCCAGGACGGGCGCTCAATCCGCTGAACTGTGTGTTTGCCGCGCGCGCGTTGCGCGACTTCGGTGACAGCTTCGTCGCGATCCTGCTGCCGGCTTACCTGCTGGCGTTGGGTTTCACGCCGCTGGCGGTCGGGGTGCTCGCCACGGTGTCGCTGGCGGGTTCGGCCTGCCTGACGATCGGCGCGGGCTTGCTGGGCGCACGCTACGGCTACCGCCGGCTACTGCTGATCGCGGCCGGGCTGATGGTGGTCTCCGGACTCGCATTCGCCGCCTCCCGGGATTATGCGGCGCTGCTGGTGATCGCGTTCGCGGGCACGATCAATCCCTCCGCCGGCAACGTCAGTGTGTTCGTGCCCTTGGAGCACGCGGCATTGGCACATGAAGCCGGCAATGCCAATCGCACCCAGATGTTTGCGCGCTACAGCTTGGCCGGAGCACTGGCCGCGGCGGTGGGCGCGCTGGTTGCGGGCGCTCCGGAAGTGACGGCACCGCCTGGGCTGGATCGGCTGAACGCGATGCGCTGGATGTTCGTCCTCTATGCGTTGCTCGGGTTGGCAGGACGAGCTCTGTACGCACGCCTGCCGCAACGCTCGAATCCAGCAAACACCGTACCTTCAGCGGCACTCGGACCTTCGCGTTTCATCGTGATCAGGCTGGCCGCACTCTTTAGTCTGGATGCGTTCGCGGGTGGCTTCGTGGTGCAGTCGCTGCTTGCCTTATGGCTGTTCCAGCGGTTTCATCTCTCGCTTGCCGCCGCCGGCGCGTTCTTCTTCTGCGCAAGTTTGCTGGCAGCGCTGTCGTTTCCGGTGGCAGCGCGCCTGGCGCGGCGCTTCGGGCTAGTCAATACGATGGTGTTCACGCATATCCCTTCCAGCATCGCGCTGATCCTGGCCGCGCTGGCGCCCACGCTCGGACTGGCGTTGACGTTGCTGCTGGTGCGCGCCGCGCTCTCGCAGATGGACGTGCCGACCCGCTCGTCCTACGTGATGGCGGTGGTAACCCAACCCGAACGCGCGGCGGCGGCAAGTTTCACTTCCGTACCGCGCAGTCTCGCTTCGGCCGCGAGTCCGGCGATGGCAGGCGCGTTATTCGCGGTCTCCGCGGTCGCGTGGCCGCTGTTGATCTGCGGCGCGCTTAAGATCGTCTACGATCTCCTGCTGCTGGTACAGTTCCGGCGCCTCAAGCCGCCGGAAGAACGGCGAGCACGATGACGGGCATATGATCTTTTTTTGCGACGAGCGCCGGCGAATGGAAACCCCCGCAAGCCACTTCTATCGAGGTTGGGCGCTTGGTGTTCTCCTGGTGCTCGCCGCATCCATGCCTGTATGCAGCCAGGCCAGCAATCCGGCCAGCCGATTGCCGCTGACCACGGTCGCGGACGTGCCGCTGCCCGGTCATGCAACGCGCTGGGATTACGCCAGCCTCGACGCACAGCACCATCATCTTTTCCTTGCACATCTTGGTGACAGCGCGGTGGTGGTGTTCGACACGGCGCAACGCAAGGTCATCGCGACCATTCCTGATGTCAGCCACGTACACGGCGTGCTCTACGTGCCGCAACTGGATCGCGTGTATGCGTCGGCGACGGGAACCAATGAAGTGGTCGCGATCGATGGGGAGACCTTCAAGATCATCGCGCGCATGCCCGGCGGCGATTACCCGGACGGTATGGCCTACGCACCGGGTGTGCACAAGCTGTACGTCTCCGACGAGCACGGCGGCACCGACACGGTCATCGATACCGCAAGCAACAAGCGCATCGCCACGATTCCACTTGGGGGCGAAGTTGGCAACACGCAGTACGAACCGATGTCGCGACACATTTTCGTCAATGCGCAGACGCGCGACCAGCTGGCGGAAATCGACCCTGCAACCGACAAGGTCGTTCGACGCATTGATTTGCCGGGCGCTGCCGGCAACCACGGCCTGTACATCGACGCACGGGATCGGCTGGCCTTCATTGCCTGCGAAGGCAACAACAAGCTTCTGGTGCTGAATCTTGCAAGTGACAAAGTGCGCGCGCGGCTCGATGTCGCCAAGGATCCGGACGTGCTCGCGTTCGATCCCGTGCTCGGCTGGCTGTATGTCGCCGGCGAGTCCGGACAGGTCTCGATACTCAAGGTGCAAGGGAAAACGGTCAGCGCCCTCGCCACCGCTTGGTTCGGCCCCAATGCGCATGTGGTGGCGGTGGATCCGACGACTCATGAAGCGTTCTTCCCGCTCAATCCCCCACAGGCAACCCCGATGCTGCGGATTACACGACCGAACGCTGGAAAGTGACCGGCGATTGCGTGTGACCGCTTCGGGCAAATCAAGCGCCGCCGTCGATCGGTTGAGTCCGCCGCCGATTCCGGCCGATGGTATCTCGCAGATCAGGACGCCGGTGCGCTGATCATGATCGATTGGTTCTACTGATCAACTTCATCGGTGCGTGCACCCGACCGGTAGCCGCGTCACAGTTACCGCACGGAAGCTCTCAAGTCAGCCCTCGGTCAGCCGATAAAGCAACTGCTGGAATGGAAGCACGGACGTTACATGCGGCGTTGTTGCCGCGCACCCCAAGGCCGGCGTTATCTGCCAACTCCATCAATCAAGGATTCCATAATGAAAGGAAAACTTCTCTTCGCAGCCGCATTGCTGGCGCTGTCGAGCGCGGCGTCGTGCGCCACCCTAACGGACGGCGTGGATGCCCAGTTCTTCGCTCAGAACGGCACGCTTGCCCTGAAGATCAAGAACAACCGGAAAGACATGCCTGTTCATATCGGCAATGTGAGCCTGCTCCTGTCGAAGAAGAGGGGGCAGAAGAGTTCGGAGGTCGTTTACCAGACTGCCGCCAACGTGGACGTTGGCCCTGGACGCGACGCGACCGTGACACTGCTGCCCGTGAAGCAGCTTGCGACCGCCATGCAAAAGCATAGCGACGCTCCGACTAACGGGTACTCCGAGATCCTTGTAGACAATACTCCCGGGACGTGCGGCGCCTGCACGGCCCGCACGTCCTATAACTTCAAGTCGGTCGGCTTTGGCGCACAGGCGGAAGCAAGCTTCAATGGCGGCGCGATCAAGACGAACACGTTGTTTGGTGGATACTTGGTGTTCCTGGCCAAGTAAGACATAGCGCACCAGATGGGATGATCCCAGGGTTTCGCGCCGCGTGGCGGCGCGGACTGCTGCGCGCGATAGAAGCCGTACGGTACTTCATGCTTGCCTTCGATTACTGGCCGGTTACGTCGCCCTTGTGCGGTACGCGCACGTCCGCCGCGGTGTCGCCGCATACAAGGCTGTTCCTGCGCACTCACCCTCTGCCTGCCATTTAAAGTCGACGAGTCCATAAAGCCCAAGATCGTCGTCCAGGTAGACCGGGCGGCCGCTAGCCGCCCTAGCCGCGGCGTGGATGCGTTCAATGGCAGTGAGTTGGATCGATGCGGCGGCGTGTGGTGGGTTCTCCCAGTATGCCAACCCTGCCGTGGGGCACCTATGCGGGAACGTAGGTGGCGAGAAAGCCGTAGAAGCTCTGGTTCAGTTCGATGGCGCACTCGCTAAATGCACCCGCTGCGTCTTCGAGGTCAGGAATTTCGATCACTGTCGCTCCGCTGAGGCGAGCCTCGCCGCTCGGGCCAGTGCATGGCTTGCCATGAAAGATTTCGTTTCGCCGCCTGACCAAGGCCGCGAATTTCTCGGCCGATCCTTTCAACTTCTCCCGATCTGCGGAGGGGCGCATATTTCTAGTGAGGTCCAGGAAGCGCTTCGCGATCTTGCCTGCCGTCAGTTCTTCGCCAACGATTCTGCTCAAGCTGCCCGGACGAATCTTCTGGCAGCACCAGACCACCTGCCACTCGCAGAGAGCGAAGCAGTATGCCGCGTGCCCCAAAGCGTGTGCATAGTCCGGGTTGAGAGGCTGACGAAGGCGATCGTTCTTCATGCTTGTGCGTAAACCGACGCCATCGCTGCGGTGAAGGTCGCAGCCAATGCAGCTACACCCACAGCATCCGCTTCCCCATTCCAATTCATGTTAGCCCCACGCTTGAAACTCTTTGATCCGATAGCGCAACTACGCCCACGCTTGCTCCAGCGGGTTTTGCACGTTGGCTATCTCAGGCAGTCTTAGGCTATCTCGCGGTGGAAGTCCTCCGAACAGGAAGGTTCTCACTGTCCCCCGCATGACCCCACGGATGGAACGGTTCGACGAAGGCATCCGGTATGAGTGAGCGTAAGCATGATGAAAAGTCACGGCGCGAGGCCGAAGACGAAAGTCGTCATGCCACTCCAGCACCTGCGTTCTACCGCATTCGCGACGTGCTGCACATCACCGCCCTGACTCGCCCTACCCTCTATCGCCGTATGGCCGCCGGGAAGTTCCCCCTGCCCGTCCACTTGGGTGGACGGGCTTGCGCGTGGGCAACGGATGCGCTCCAAGCATGGATCAACGATCCGGAAGGCTACCGGGAAGCACCCAGGTCCGATGCCCCGATGCGTCGCCGGCCAGGTCGTCCCCGCAAATACATCGTCGACTGAAACACGCTTCAGGCCGCGAGTTGCTGCGGACGCTGGCGTAACGCGTCCAAATGATCCGCCCACGCCTGCATCATGGTGGCGCGGGGTTCGAGGTAGAGGGCATGGTTATAGGCTGCGCTCGTGTCATCCCGTTCCTGATGGGCGAGTTGTAACTCGATATGTTCATGCGGCCAACCCTGTTCATGCAGCAGGGTCGAGGCGACGCCACGAAAACCGTGTCCGGTCATCCGTCCTCGATAGCCCATCCGGTACAAGGCATACAGCATGGTGTTGTTGCTCATCGGCTGAGTCGGCCGTAGATCGCCCGGAAACACCAGTGCTTTCCCAAAGGAAATGGCCTTCAGCTCGGCCAGCACCGTTTTGGCCTGCCGGCTCAATGGCACGATATGCGGCGTCTTCATCTTCATCCGCTCAGCCGGAATGTCCCAGCGCGACGCCTGCAGGTCGAACTCCGACCAGCGCGCACCGATCAGTTCGGAGGTACGCACGAAGGTCAACGCCATCAATCGGAGCGCCAAGCGTGTGTGCTCACCGCCCACGTAGACGTCGATGGCACGCAACAGATCCGGCAACTCCTTGGCACCTACGCGCGGGTAGTTGCGTCGCTTGTGCGGCTTCAACACGTCGGCGGGTTTGATTTCACCGACCGGATTGTGAGAGGCCAAATCGTTGGCTACGGCGTAGCGCATGATCTGGCCACAGGTCTGCAGCACGCGCTTGGCAATGTCCAATGCGCCTCGGGCCTCGATCTTCTTGACCGCGCGACGGAACGCGGAGGTGGGAATCTCCGACAACCGCAACGCACCGATCGCCGGAAAGATGTCCGCCTCCAGCCGACTCAGCACATAATGGGCGTGCCGCTCGTTCCGATTCACCTTCCAATGGTCATGCCATTGGCGTGCCGCCATCTCGAAGGTCAGCCCGGACACCTCTTTCTTGATCGCGGGATCGATGCCATCGGCCAGTTGGCGCCTGGCTTCCTGATGACGAGCCCTCGCCTGTACCAGACGCACGTCGGGATAGACCCCCAGCGCCAAGGTCTTTTGCTTTCCGTCGACGCGATAGTTGTAGCGCCAATAGCGGCCACCCGCTGGGGTAATGAGCAAGTGCAAACCGCCACCGTCCGAGAGCTTCTGCGGCCGATCGGACGGTTTCACGCTACGCAATAAGGCATCGGTGAGCATTTTGTTGGTATCTCCCAGCCCTTGAGCAGGTCGATACCAACGAATATACCAACAAATCTCCGAGCCACCAAGAAGCCGCCTGAGACGGCTTGAGGCAAAAAAATCCCGGAAGCCTCTGATTTACAAGAGATTCCGGGACCTTTTGAGACCTGCTGAGACAACTTGAAACACAAACTTGGCGGAGAGAGTGGGATTCGAACCCACGGAAGGTTTGACCCTTCGCCGGTTTTCAAGACCGGTGCCTTAAACCGCTCGGCCATCTCTCCGTATTCAGTCGTCAATGGGCGCGTTCCGCGCCCTCTTCGCCGGTTTGACTCAGGGCTTCCCGCCCCTCGCCCTTCGGGCCAGCGGCTGCGCCGCTGTTCGCTCCGGCTTCCTGCCTCCGCGAGCAAGACCGGTGCCTTAAACCGCTCGGCCATCTCTCCGTATTCAGTCGTCAATGGGCGCGTTCCGCGCTCTCTTCGCCAGTTTGACTCGGGGCTTCCCGCCCCTCGCCCTTCGGGCCAGCGGCTGCGCCGCTGTTCGCTCCGGCTTCCTGCCTCCGCGAGCAAGACCGGTGTCTTGAACCGCTCGGCCATCTCTCCGGATTGTTCCGTTGGCTGCCTCTCGCAGCCAGCGCGCATCCTATCAGGTCCGCCCCGCTCTCTGCCCCGCGCGCCCCTTGCGCGACAGCGCGACCAGCGCCCAGATCGTGATCGCGACCGGGATCAAAGCACCGATCAGCGGCAGCAGCACGGCGGGATGGCGGATCGACATCGGCACCAGCTGGGTGGCGGTGGCGTAGGCCACGATGGCGATGCGCAGGGCGCGGCGGCGGCGGGCGATCCAGGGGCTGGCGAGGATCAGCAGCAGCGCGATGCTGCCCAGCACGAGGTCGAGCGTGGGCACCGACCACACGGTGGCGAAGCCGAGGCGGGTGAGGATCACCGAACCGAGCACGGCGAGCAGGAACCAGCTGCTCCAGTATTCGACCTTGTCCCAGCCGCGTTCGGCGGGCGCGTTCACGCGATGCGCTCCGCGCCGCCCATGTACGGGCGCAGCGCCTCGGGCACGGTGATCGAGCCGTCGGCGTTCTGGAAGTTCTCCATCACCGCCACCAGGGTGCGGCCCACGGCGAGGCCGGAGCCGTTGAGCGTGTGCACCAGTTCGGGCTTGCCGGTGGCGGGGTTGCGCCAGCGCGCCTGCATGCGACGGGCCTGGAAGTCGCCGCAATTGGAGCAGGAGGAAATCTCGCGATAGGTATTCTGGCTGGGCAGCCACACCTCGAGGTCGTAGGTCTTGATCGCGGCGAAGCCCATGTCGCCGGTGCACAGCAGCACCTTGCGGTACGGCAGGCCCAGCAGTTGCAACACCTTCTCGGCGTGGCCGACCATTTCCTCCAGCTGCGCGTGCGACTCGTCGGGCTTCGCGATCTGCACCATCTCGACCTTCTCGAACTGGTGCTGGCGGATCATGCCGCGGGTGTCGCGGCCGTAGCTGCCGGCTTCGGCGCGGAAGCACATGGAGTGCGCGGTAAGCCGCATCGGCAGCGCGTCGGCCTCGACGATGCTGTCGGCGACGAGGTTGGTGAGCGACACCTCGGCGGTGGGGATCAGGTAGAACTGATTGAGACTATTTTGATAGCGACGCAGCGCCTCGGCTAAATGATCAAATTCTTCGCTGGCATCGTCAACGCTTTCGCCGACTTGGCTGAGTTTCTTGTTCAGACATTCCTTGGCTGCACGGATTTCTTCAACCGCCGAATGCGGTCCAAACATCCCTTGCCTTTGTCCGGTATCGCTCACCACCTTCATTTTTTCGTAAGTGGTGAACAAATCTTCATCAAACTTCGGTAGCTGTCCGGTGCCCTGCATAGTCTTTGCGTGGACAAGCAGCGGCACGTTGCATTCCAAGTAGCCGTGCTCGCCGGTGTGCAGGTTGATCATGAACTGCGCGAGCGCGCGGTGCAGCCGCGCCAGCTGGCCGCGCAGCACGGTGAAGCGCGCGCCGGAGAGCTTCGCGCCGGCGTCGGCGTCCAGCCAGCCGTGGCGGGCGCCGAGGTCGACGTGGTCCTTCACCTCGAAGTCGAACGTGCGCGGCGTGCCCCAGCGCAGCTGCTCGGCGTTCCCGGTCTCGTCCTTGCCCGGCGGCACGGACTCGTGCGGGATGTTGGGGATACCCAGCGCGATGGCGGCGAGCTTGCCCTGCACGTCGGCCAGCGCGGCCTCGTTGGCCTTGAGCTGGTCGCCGATGCCGGCGACCTCGGCCATCAGCGGTGCTGTGTCCTCGCCCTTGGCCTTGGCCTGGCCGATCGCCTTGGAGCGGGTGTTGCGCAGGTTCTGCAGATCCTGCGTTTCGGTGGCGAGCCGCTTGCGCTCGGTTTCCAGCGCCTCCACGGCGGACACGTCCAGCTCGAAGCCGCGGGTTTCCTTGAGGCGCGCCGCGGTTTCGGCGAGGCGCGAGCGCAGCAGGGCGGGGTCGAGCATGGATGGTTCCGGGCAGCTGTCTAAAGCATCGATTATCGCCGCCGCGCGTGACCAGCCGCAATGCGACGCAGGTTGGCTTGCTCCCCTCTCCCGCCGGGAGAGGGGCCGGGGGTGAGGGTTCGGACTTGCCTCAACACCCCGCTTCGCCCGAACCCTCACCCGGCTGGATTCGCGCCATCCTTGGCGCTCACCCCTGCGGGGCCGGCTTCGCCGTTCCGCAGGCACTCCAGTGCCTGCAGGTCGCCACCCTCTTCCTCGCTCCTCAAAGCAGGGCCATCCATGGCCCTTCCCCGCGTCCGGAGGGAGAGGGATTCACTAGGACTTACCTCCGCGCGCCTTGCGGCGAGCCTCGCGCAGTGCCAGCAGCTTGTCGCGCAACTGCAGCTCCAGCCCGCGCTCTACCGGCTCGTAGAACACGGTACCTTCCAGTTCGTCCGGCAGGCATTGCTGGGCTAGCGCGATGCCGCCTTCGGCGTCGTGGTCGTACTGGTAACCCTTGCCGTAGCCAAGGCCCTTCATCAGCTTCGTCGGCGCGTTGCGCAGGTGCATCGGCACCTCCAGCGTGCCCGTTTCGCGCACCGCGGCGCAGGCCCGGTTCCAGGCCTTGTAGGCGGCATTGCTCTTGGGCGCCACCGCCAGCCAGATCGCGAGTTGCGCCAGACCCAGCTCGCCCTCGGGGCTGCCGAGGCGGTCGAAGGTGTCCCAGGCGTCCAGCGCCATGCGCCATGCGCGCGGCTCGGCCAGGCCCACGTCCTCCACCGCCATGCGGGTCATGCGGCGGGCGAGGTAGCGCGGGTCGCAGCCGCCGTCGAGCATGCGCGCCAGCCAGTACACGGCCGCGTCCGGGTCGGACGAGCGCACGGATTTGTGCAGCGCCGAGATCTGGTCGTAGAACTGCTCGCCCTGCTTGTCGAAGCGGCGCGTGCGGTCGGCCAACACCTGTTCCAGCGTAGCCTCGTCGATGCGATGGTCTTCGGCCAGCTCGGCGGCGATTTCCAGCAGGGTGAGCGCGCGGCGCACGTCGCCGTCGGCGGCTTGTGCGATCAGCTGCAGCGAGGCGTCGTCCACATCCAATTGCTGCGCGCCGAGGCCGCGTTCCGCATCCATCAGCGCGCGCTTGAGCGCGCCCACGATGTCGTCCGCCGACACCGGTTCCAGCACGTGCACGCGGCAGCGCGAGAGCAACGCGGAGTTCAGCTCGAACGAGGGGTTCTCGGTGGTGGCGCCCACGAACAGGATCACGCCGCGCTCGATGTGCGGCAGGAAGGCGTCCTGCTGGGTCTTGTTGAAGCGGTGCACCTCGTCCACGAACAGCACGGTGCGCCGCCCCTGGGCGAAATTGCCTTCCGCCTCGGCCAGCGCCTTGCGTACCTCGGGCAGGCCGGAGAGCACGGCGGAAATCGCCTTGAAGTCGGCGTCGGCGTACTGCGCCACCAGCAGCGCCAGCGTTGTCTTGCCGCAGCCGGGCGGCCCCCACAGCACCATGGAATGCAGCCGGCCGGCCTCCAACGCGCGGCGCAGGGCGCGGTCCGGCGCCACCAGGCGGCGCTGCCCCACGATCTCATCGAGGCTGCGCGGGCGCATGCGCTCGGCCAAAGGCTTCAGCGCCTCGGGTTCGGCGAACAGGGAGGCGGAGGGCTGGAAGGGGTTGGGGGGCATGCCCGACATGATACGACCCCGACCACTGGCACGCCCCGGGCAAGGGATGCGCCAGCTATCATGTGCGTTGGAACAGCGCATGATGCAAGGAGCCGCGCATGTCCGGGGGAATCCACCGCCAGCCTGGCCTGCACCGCCACCGCCGAAAGCGCGGCGGCGTGGCGGAGCGTTGCGCTTGAGGCGGGCTGCCGGCATGCGCGCGGCCCTGCTGGCCTTGCTGCTGACGCTGCTGCCGTGCGCATGGCTGCACGCTGCCACCGCCGCCGACCGCTGGCTCCCGCTGGAGCGGCAATGGTTCGACGACGTGGGCATGGCCGAGGGCCTGCCGCACTCGATCACCACCGCGCTGGCGCAGGATCGCGACGGCCTGCTGTGGATCGGCACCATGGGCGGCCTGGTGCGCTACGACGGCTACCGCGTGCAGGTGTTCGAGCTGGCCGATGCCGCGGCCGCCGGCCTGCCCGACACCTACGTGCGCAGCCTGCTCGCGCTGCCCGACGGCGGCCTGCTGGTGGGCACCAATGCGGGCGGGCTGGCACGCCTCGACCCGCGGACCGGCCGCTTCCGCAGCTATCCGGTCGGCCCCGGCGGCACCGGCAATCGCAAGATCTACGCGCTGGCGGCGGACGGCGACAGCGGGGTGTGGATCGCCACCGACAGTGGGCTGGATCGCCTGGACCTTGGCAGCGACCGCATCGCGCCGGTCGACACCGGGCCGGCCGCGCCGCGCAACTTCGCCGTGTACCAGGACCGCGCCGGCAACCTGTGGCTGGGCAACGACAAGGGCCTGTTCGTGCGCCACGCGGGCAGCAAGGCCTTTGTACGCCCGGAGCACCCCGCGGGCGTGATCGACCAGGTGCTGCACGACGAGATCTGGGCGGTGCGCGAAGACGCCGAAGGGCGGCTGTGGGTGGGCAGCGTGCAGATGGGCGCGATCTACCGCGACACCGACGGCCGCTGGCGCACGGTCCCCGGCTTCAGCGGCTACGACGGCACGGCGCGGCAGGCCACCGTGCGCGACTTCCTGGAGGTGCGGCCGGGCCGGATGTGGATCGCCACCGACGGCGACGGCATCGTCGCCTACACCCCCGGCGACGCCGACACGCGCGTGCTCGACCACGACACCTCGCTGCCCTCCTCGCTGCCCGGCAATTCCGTGCGCGCGCTGCTGCTGGGACGCGCCGGCAACGCCTGGGCCGCCACCGACCTCGGCGCAGCGCGCAGCAACGCCGGAGCGAACATCGCGTTCTCCATGCTGCCTTCGTCCGACCTCGCACACTCGCTGGCCAACCCGAACGTGCGCAGCATCCTGGTCGATGCGCGCGGTCGCGTCTGGCTGGGCATGGCGGCGGGCGAGATCGACATCATCGACCCGCTTACCGGCACCGTGCGCCACCTGAAGCTGACCGGCAAGCAGCTGCGCCGCGACGTGCAGAGCCTGGCCGAGGCGCCGGACGGCTCGGTCTGGGTCGGCACCCAGGGCCTGGCGCAGATCGATCCCGACACGTTGGCCGTGCGCGACGCGATCCTGCCCGCGCTGGGCGACAGCCCGGTGCTGAGCCTGCTGCGCATGGGGCCGTACATGCTGATCGGCACCTACAACGGCGTGTTCCGCTACGACACGCGCAACGGCCAGCTGGTCCACTACCGCCATGTCGCCGGCCAGCCCGGCAGCCTGGTCAGCGACACCGTGCGGCAGATCGTGCGCGTGGGCACGGCGGTCTGGTATGCCACCAACAACGGCATCAGCGTGGCGCGCGATCCGATGCAGACCACGGGTTTCGTGAACCTCGTGCAGCACGAAGGCGATGCCGCCAGCCTGCCGCAGAACCTGGTCGACTCGATCGCCGTCGACACGCGCGGCCGCGTGTGGGCAGGCACGCTGGGCGGCCTCGCCATGCTGCCGCGCGGCAACGACCCGCCTTACCGCTTCCAGCACCTCGGCACCGCCGCCGGGCTGGCCAGCGACAAGATCACCGCCCTGCTGCCCGACAACGACGGCAACCTGTGGGTGAGCAGCGCCAACGGTATCTCGGTGGTCGGCGGGCAGACCCTGCGCATCCGCAACCTCGGCGTGCGCGACGGCCAGCACATCGCCAGCTACATCTACGCCGCCGCCGCGCGCATGGCCGACGGCACCCTGCTGTTCGGCGGCCTCGGCGGCCTCACCGTGATCCGCCCGCTATGGCGCGGTCCAGACGACCCGCAGGTGCCGCTGCGCATCACCAACGCGCTGGTGAACGGGCATGCGCTGCCGTTCGGCCGGCTGCCCGGCGACCGCGGCACGCTCGCGCTGTCCGCGCACGAACGCAGCCTGCGCCTGGACTTCGCCCTGCTCGACTACCAAGGGGCACAGGAAACCACCTACAGCTACCGCATGGCCGGTTTCGACGACGACTGGATCGAGGTGCCCAAGGGCGGCACGCCCAGCGCGATCTACACCAACCTGCCGCACGGCCGCTACGTGCTGCACCTGCGCGCAGTGCCGCGCGGCCTGCACGCGCGCGCGGCCGAAAGCACGCTGGCGATCAGCGTGGCGCCGCTGTGGTACGAGACGCTGTGGGCGCGCCTGCTGGCCGTCGTGCTGCTGCTGGCGCTGGTGGTGGTGCTGGTGCAAATGCGCACGATCTACCTGCGTCGCCGTGCCTTGCAGCTGCAGAAGCAGATCGACGTGCACACTCGCGAGCTGCTCGCCGCCAACCGGCGCCTCGACCTGCTGGCCGGCACCGACGAGCTGACCGGCGTCTGCAACCGCCGTCGCTTCCTCGAGCTGGCCGAGGGCGTGCGGCGCTACGCCGACACGGCCCCGGCCTGCATCGCCTTGCTCGATCTGGACCGCTTCAAGCGCGTCAACGACGAGTTCGGCCACCTTGCCGGCGATGCGGTGCTGCGCGCCGCCGCCGGCGTGATCTGCCAGCAGTTGCGCGCCGGCGACCTGGTCGGCCGCTACGGCGGCGAGGAACTGGTGCTGTGCCTGCCGAACAACGCCGGTGTGCAGGCGATGGCGATCGCCGAGCAGATCCGCGTCGCGCTGCGCGGCACGCGCACCTGGCACGAAGGTCGCGCAATCACCATCACGGTGAGCATCGGCGTCGCCGAGCTGCGGGCCGGCGAAGGCATGACCTCGTGGCTGTCGCGCGCCGATGCGGCGCTCTACGAATCCAAGCACCGCGGCCGCGACTGCTGCACGCTGGCAAACTGAGACCAGCCGCCCTGTACTCACCTGTCCGCGGGGTCCGCCTTGCTCAGCGTGTACTGGCGATACAAGCCGTAGCCCAGGCCACAGACCCCGGTGAGCGTGGCGGGGATCAGCAGGCTGTGCTGCTGCAGCAGCCGGAACAGGCCGGCGCCGGCGATGCTGCCGAGCATGAAGCTGGCCGCCACCAGCACGCAGACGCGCAGCCGCAGTCGGTCCACCGGCAGGCCGCGCAGCAGGTGGCCAAGGTAGATGCCCAGGTCGGTGAAGATGCCGGTGACGTGGGTGGTGCGGATCACCGCGCCGCTGTAGGCACTGACCATGCCGTTCTGCAACCCCATGCCGACCGACGCCAGGTACAGGCCGGCGGAACTGGAGGCGTCGAGCAGGGGCACGGCGGCGAACAGCAGCGCCGACTCCAGCACCAGCGCCACGCCGTAGCGCCGGCCGAGCTGCAGCGTGCTCTGCTGCACGATCATGCCGCTCAGCATGGTGCCGAGCACGAAGGCCGCGATCGCCAGCGCCCAGTGCACTGCTTCGCCGGCATCGCCCTGGCCCAGCGCGACACCGAGCAGGCTGGTGTTGCCGGTCATGTTGCTGATGGATTCGTGCCGGAAGCCCAGGTAGCCCACCGCGTTGACCTGGCCGGCGATGAAGGCCAGCACGGCCGTGCCGAACCAGGCCCAGCGCGGCAATTGGCGCAATACCGGCATGGCGTCAGCTCCCCGGCGTCAGTTCTTCAGCGGCTGCACCTGCAGCACCGGCGCGTCGCCGATCACGTCGGCGCCCTTGGGCGGCGTGAAGGTGAACACCGCGGGCGGAATCGCCACGTTGCGCTGCCAGTGCGAGAAGCGGATGTCGGTGGTGGAGCCGAGCTGGTCCTTGAAGCTCATGCGCGCCAGGCCGTTCGCGTCGAAACCGAGGTCGGCCCAGGCGAACTGCGGATCCTTCGCGGTGGAGGTGAGGCGCAGCCAGACCAGGCCGTCGCGCTCGCCCTGCTCGCTGACCTTGAACTCCCGGTCCATCTGCTTGAGGTCGGTGAGCACGGTGAGCGGGCTGTGCGCCTCCTCGCTGGACTGGATACGCACGGTGACCTGCTCCAGCTCCGGGTCGTACATCCACACCCGGCTGCCGTCGGCCACGATGGTCTGCTTGTACGGCGCGGCGGTTTCCCAGCGGAATTGCCGTGGCGCCTGCAGCGCCAGCGTGCCGGTGCTGGTCTTGCCGGCATTGCCGTTAGGATCGACCAGGGTCTGGCTGAAGTCGCCGGTGAGCGAATGCAGGCCGGTGGCGAAGGCGTCCAGCCGCGCGCGTGCGGCGCCGGCGGCGGCCTGAGCGGCGGTGCCCAGCGACAGCAGCGCGATGGCGGCCAGGGCAAGCTTGAAGCGTTTCATCGGATTCCCCGCAGCATGACGATGGGCGCCATTGTCGCCGCTGCACGCTTAACCCGCACCCTCACTCGTTCACCGGCAGGCACAAGGTCTCCTTGACCTCTTCCATCACGATGTAGCTTTTCGATTCGCGCACGTGCGGCAGGGTCAGCAAGGTGCTGCCCAGGAGCTTGCGATAGGAGGCCATCTCGCTGATGCGCGCCTTGATCAGGTAGTCGAAATCGCCGGAGACCAGGTGGCATTCGAGCACGTTGGGCAGGCGCAGCGCGGCGCGGCGGAACTCCTCGAAGATGTCGCCGGATTTGTAGGCCAGGCTGATCTCCACGAACACCAGCAATCCCGCCTTGACGTACTGCGGGTCCAGCCGGGCGTAGTAGCCGGTGATCACCTGCTCGCGCTCCAGCCGGCGCACGCGCTCGGTGCACGGGGTGGTGGACAGGCCGACACGCTCGCCCAGCTCCGTGAAGGAAATCCGCCCCTCCTGCTGCAGGATCTTCAGGATTTTGCGGTCGATCTTGTCCAGCTCGCGGGGTCGGGATGGCATGGCGTTCTGGCTCCGGCGGATCGCAACGGGAAAATATCCTGCGATTGTCGTTCAACACGGTAAAAACCACCACTCGACGACGCATATACTGCGCGATTCATCCGCTGCGCAGTGCCCGCGCAGGGAATGTGGCCAGGAGGAGACGATGCGGATACTGATGCTCGGCAGCGGCGTGATCGGCGTGACCAATGCGTGGTACCTGCGCCAGGCCGGACACGAGGTGACCGTGCTGGACCGCGAAGCCGGCCCGGCGCTGGAGACCAGTTTCGCCAATGCCGGCCAGCTGTCGTTCGGCTACACCTCGCCGTGGGCCGCGCCCGGCGTGCCGCTGAAGGCGATCAAGTGGCTGTTCGAGGCGCATGCGCCGCTGTCGATCCGCCCCACCGCGAACCCGGCCCAGTACCGCTGGCTGTGGCAGATGCTGCGCAACTGCAGCGCCGCCCGCTACGCCGTCAACAAGGCGCGCATGGTGCGCCTGTCCGACTACAGCCGCGACTGCATCAACGAGCTGAGCCGGGCCACCGGCATCGACTACGAGGGACGCCGGCTCGGCACCACGCAGCTGTTCCGCACCCGGCAACAGCTCGATGCGGCGGCCCACGACATCGAGGTGCTGCGCGAGTACGGCGTGCCCTACGAAGTGCTGGACCGCGCCGGCATCGTCAAGGCCGAACCGGCGCTGGCGGCCACCGTCGACAAGCTGGTCGGCGCGCTGCGCCTGCCGATGGACCAGACCGGCGACTGCCAGCTGTTCACGCGCAGGCTCGCGGCGCTGGCCGCCGCGGCTGGCGTCGAGTTCCGCTACGGCCAGGAAGTGGACGGCCTGCAGCGCGACGGCGAGCGCATCGCCGGCGTGCGCATCGGCGGCAAGCTGGAAAGTGCCGACGCCTACGTCGTCGCGCTGGGCAGCTGGTCGCCGCAGCTGCTTGCGCCGCTGGGCCTGCGCCTGCCGGTGTACCCGCTCAAGGGTTATTCGCTGACAGTGCCGATCACCGACCCGGACCGCGCGCCGACCTCCACCATCCTGGACGAGAGCTACAAGATCGCGGTCACCCGTTTCGACGACCGCATCCGCGTGGGCGGCATGGCCGAGGTGGTCGGCTACGACCGCTCGCTGAACCCGCGCCGGCGCGCCACCCTGGAGAAGGTGGTCAACGACCTCTACCCGCGCGGCGGCGACCTCGCCCGCGCCACGTTCTGGACCGGCCTGCGCCCGGCCACGCCGGACGGCACGCCGGTGGTGGGCGCCACGCCGTACCGCAACCTCTACCTCAACACCGGCCACGGCACGCTGGGCTGGACCATGGCCGCGGGTTCGGGCCGCTACCTCACCGACCTGATAGCCGGCAGGACGCCGGCGATCGACCCCGAAGGCCTGGACATCTTCCGCTACCTCGGCCCGGCGAGTCGGCACTGATGCGGCCCGCGCAAGCCCTGATCGACCTGGATGCGCTGCGCCGCAACTACCGGCTGGCGAAAAAGCTGGGCGGCGGCAAGGCGCTGGCGATCGTCAAGGCCGATGCCTACGGCCACGGCGCGGTGGCCTGCGCGCGTGCGCTGGAAGCCGAAGCCGACGGCTTCGGCGTGGCCTGCATCGAGGAGGCGCTGGAACTGCGCGCGGCCGGCATTGCCGCGCCGATCCTGCTGATGGAAGGCTGCTTCGATGCCGACGAACTGCCGCTGGTCGTCGAACACAACCTGTGGATCGCGGTGGCCTCGCCCGAACAGCTCGAAGCCGTGCTCGCGTTCGAGACTTCCGCCACGCTGCACGTCTGGCTGATGCTGGACAGCGGCATGCACCGGCTGGGCCTGTCGCCCGGGGATTTCCGCGCCGCCCACGCGCGCCTCTCGGCACGGCCGAACGTGGCGCCGCTGGTGCTGATGAGCCATCTCGCGCGCGCCGACGAACTGGACAGCCCGCGCACGCTGGAGCAGCTGGAGAACTTCCGCCGCGCCACGGACGGCCTCGCCGGCGAGACCAGCCTGTGCAACTCGGCCGCCGCGCTGGGCTGGCCGCAGCTGCGCAACGACTGGGCGCGCCCGGGGCTGATGCTGTACGGCGCCGATCCGCTGCACGGCCAGCCCCATGAGCACGCCGACGAACTGCGCGCGGTGATGACGCTGCAGTCGCGCGTGTTCCTGGTGCGCGAGATCGGCATGGGCGAGCCGGTGGGCTACGGCGCACGCTTCGTCGCCCAGCGCCCCACCCGCGTCGGCGTGGTGGCGATGGGCTACGCCGACGGCTACCCGCAATACGCTCCCAACGGCACGCCGGTGCTGATCGACGGCCAGCCCGGGCACAGCATCGGGCGCGTGTCGATGGACATGCTCACCGTCGACCTCACCGACTATCCGCGGGCCGGCGTGGGCAGCCTGGTGCAACTGTGGGGCGACGCGCCGCGGGTGCCGGCGCTGGCGCCGCTGTGCAACACCAGCGCCTATCGCCTGCTGTGCGCGCTGAAGCGTGTGCCGCGCGTTTATCTCCGCGCCTGAAACCAAGCCGAGATTCGCGCCCCGATGGTCAATCTCGGCGGCAATGGCGCGAGCACTTCGCGATTACCATCGTGCCGCGGGGCGCTGACGATGCCATCCTGCTCCATCTGCTCGATCAGTCGCGCGGCGCGGCTATAGCCGATGCGCAGATGACGTTGCACGCCGGAGATCGAAGCGCGCCGGGTCTGGGTGACGATGACCACGGCCTTGTCGTAGAGCTGGGCGTCGGCGTCGCCGCCCTCCTCGCCTTCCTGCGCCAGGTCGGCGTCGTTGATGAGCTTGCCGTTGGCGGTAGCCTGCACTTCTTCCAGCACGCCCTCGATGTACTGCGGCGCGCCCTGCGCCTTCAGCCAGGCCACCACGTTGTGCACTTCGTGGTCGTCCACGAAGGCGCCGTGCACGCGCTCGGGCTCGGCAACGCCGGGCAGCAAGTGGAGCATGTCGCCGCATAGCGGAAGCGCTTCTGCCCCCGCATGTCCGAGAACGCGCGCAGACTCCCCTTTGGTGCTCAGCCGAAAAACCAAGCGATGCATAGCTCCATTGCGGAATAGCCCATCCATCGATGGCGTCACATGCTGCACTGTCAGGATGAGGTGAATACCGGCGGCAGAACCAAGCAACATGATACGTTCGAGAAGGTCGCCAGCCGGATCAGTGCCGTGTTCATCGAGCCCGCCATCGTTCACGATGACAACATGAGGCAATAGCTCCAACGGCTCGGGAGTGAGTTGGCTGGGCAGTGGGTCCAGCAACGGCTGGCCGGCGTTCTCGGCATCCTTCACCTTCTTGTTGAAGCCGCCCAGGTTGCGCACGCCTACCGCGGCCATCAGCTTGTAGCGGCGCTCCATCTCGGCCACGCACCAGCGCAGCGCGTTGGCAGCCTCCTTCATGTCGGTGACCACCGGCGCCAGCAGGTGCGGGATGCCCTCGTAGACGCTGAGTTCCAGCATCTTCGGGTCGATCATGATCATCCGCACGTCTTTGGCGCTGGCCTTGTACAGCAGGCTCAGCACCATCGCGTTCACCGCGACGGACTTGCCCGAACCGGTGGTGCCGGCCACCAGCAGGTGCGGCATTTCGACTAAGTCCAGCAAGACAGGGCGGCCGACGACATCCTTGCCCAAGACCAGGGTCAGCGGCGATTGGCTCTTGTCGAAAGCAACCGAACGCAACAACTCGGACAGATAAACGGGCTGCCGCCAAGCATTGGGTAAGTCCAAGCCGACTGTGTGCTTGCCTGGCAGGAAGGTAACCACACGTGCCCAATGGACTCCCAGCTGTCTGGCCAGTTGCGCCCTTGAGCGGACCACCTCGTTGCCGCGCACACCAGGCGCCAACTCCAGTTCGAAACGGGTGATCGCTGGGCCTGGATACACGCCCACCACCTTTGCGTCGACGCGGAAGTCCTTGAGCTTCAGCTCGACTTGGCGCGACAGCACCTCCAGCGTCTCTTCCGAATAGCCCGGGCGCTGCCCCGGCATCTCGTCGAGCAATCCAAGCGGCGGCAAATCACCCGCAAAAGCCCTCTGAAGCTCAGGCAGCTCCGTGTCGTCGTCGGCCGATCCGGTCATGCAATCCCTCCCCAGGACCATGGATCACTGCTTTGCAATCACCCCTTTGGAGGCGGCGGCGCCAGCACCTCGCGGTTGCCGTTGTGCTGCGGGGCGCTGACCACGCCGTCCTGTTCCATCTGTTCGATCAGGCGGGCGGCGCGGTTGTAGCCGATGCGCAGATGCCGCTGCACGCCGGAGATCGAGGCGCGCCGCGTCTGGGTGACGATGGCCACCGCCTTGTCGTAGAGCTGGGTGTCGGCGTCGCCGCCTTCCTCGCCTTCCTGCGGCAGGCCGGCGTCGTTGATGAACTTGCCGTCCGACGTGGCCTGCACTTCCTCCAGCACGCCTTCGATGTACTGCGGCGCGCCCTGCGCCTTCAGCCAGTTCACCACGTTGTGCACCTCGTGGTCGTCCACGAAGGCGCCGTGCACGCGCTCGGGCGTGGCGGTGCCGGGCGGCAGGTAGAGCATGTCGCCGTGGCCCAGCAGCGCTTCCGCGCCGGACTGGTCGAGGATCGTGCGCGAGTCGATCTTGCTCGACACCTGGAACGCGATGCGGGTTGGGATGTTCGCCTTGATCAGGCCGGTGATCACGTCCACCGACGGGCGCTGCGTGGCCAGCACCAGGTGCACGCCGGCGGCGCGCGCCTTCTGCGCGAGGCGGGCGATCAGCTCCTCCACCTTCTTGCCGACGATCATCATCATGTCGGCGAATTCGTCGATGATGATCACGATGTAGGGCAGCGGCTCCAGCGGTTCCGCGGCGAGATTCGGCATTTCCGGATTCGGGCGGAACAGCGGGTCCAGCAACGGCTGGCCGGCGTTCTCGGCATCCTTCACCTTCTTGTTGAAGCCGCCCAGGTTGCGCACGCCTACCGCGGCCATCAGCTTGTAGCGGCGCTCCATCTCGGCCACGTACCAGCGCATCG
>Ga0207702_10001694_pt1 | contig 21776 bp, 16 predicted proteins | sample KBSCornC62_FD_184302 | JGI IMG/M metagenome (GOLD analysis project Ga0207702, IMG submission 184302) | Corn rhizosphere microbial communities from Kellogg Biological Station, Michigan, USA - KBS Corn C6-2 (SPAdes) (version 2) | ecosystem: Host-associated > Plants > Roots > Rhizosphere > Soil ...
GACGGACGCGTTGCGGGCGACAAGTTGGTTGAGTAATTCGGCTCCGATTTTGCCAGTGCTACCAGTGATGAGGATTTTCATAGGAAGGTTTTTGAGATGTTAAACGAATGATCTTTTGATCGGGTGAATTTTGCTGTCGCCCATCTGAGCGATGGGCATGTGCAGACGATACCAGTCTTATTGGTTTTGAGTAGTTGCCCAATTTCTGACACTCTGTTCAATAGGCTGAACAATGAAGGATCTAAATTCGGTGCGCATTTTTCTCGCCGTGATGGAGCACGCGTCCTTCACGGCTGCGGCCAAACGGCTCGGTCTGCCGAAGGGAACGGTGAGCTATAAGATCTCGGAGTTGGAAGGAGAACTCGGGGTGCGGTTGCTCAATCGAACCACGCGCGCGGTGACGCCGACGCCGGAAGGGACTGAACTCGCAGAACGTTGCGGGCCATCCTTGGAAAATATTTTGGAAGCCAGCGCGTGGATTGCGCAGGCAGGGAAGGCGCCGAGCGGGCTTCTGCGGATCAAGGCGCCGACCACTTACACGCAGTGGGCCATCGCTCCCGCGCTTCCGAGATTTCTCGCCGCGTACCCGCGATTGAAAATCGCCCTTTCGGTTTCAGACGATTTTCGCACCGACATGGTGCAACAAGGCATCGATCTCGTCGTGTCCGTCGGACCCAATCACGATTCGAGCTTCATCCGCTTCCGCCTGGGGCATTCGGTGCGGACGCTTTATGCGAGCAAAACCTATTTGGCCTCCCATCCCAAGATCACGCGCCTCGAAGATTTGAAGAGCCATCCCTGTCTCATTTGTTCTGCACCGAGCCCTGTGTACGCCTGGAACCTGACGAATAGAACGAAGACGGCGAAGGTGACCATCGCTGGTCCGCTTGTGTCCACAGATTATGTCCCACTCGTTGAAGGCGCTGTGCAGGGCTTGGGCGTCGCTTTATTACCCCAGCGGATTTGCGGTCAACACCTCGCCAGTGGTCGACTCGCGCCGGTGCTGGGCGAATGGTTTTGTGAAACACCTGAGTTTAACGCGCTGATCCCTTCTAATAAACTTCTGACGCCGAAGGTGAAAGTCTTTATAGAGTTTCTGAAAGCAAATCCATGGTAGCGAGGCAGCGACGATGGTTAACATCGCTCGTTGTTGACGCCGAGGCATAGGCGCGACGGAATTGCGGCCATGGCTCAAACAGGCCCGTCTACCTCGCGCAGGTCAAATAGACCGATCTGTCTATACCGGAGGCGAGCCCAAGTGTGTTGGTCTCGCGATTCTTGGCTCGAGACGAATCGACGGTGAGTTCGCTCGTAAATTTTGCGAAGATGTTGGCGGCTGTTCAGAGCGATTTTAAAGTGGGCGCTCTACTCACCTGCGAGACCACCCGTCATTTCGGCGGAAGCGCCGTTGGACTATTTCCTGGGCACGTCGTAGGTGGTGATTTCGATAAGGAAGTTGTCCGGATCCGTTAGGTAAATCGAGTGTGCGATCTCGTGGTCGCGAAACTGGAAATTGATTTTGCGAGTCTTCAACTCGCTCTGCGCGGTCAGGAAATCGTCGTAGGTCGCTGCGCGTAGCGCGAGGTGCCAAGCGCGTCCTGCGGCGGGTGGCGGCTCATTCTCCTTTTCCGGAAACAGCGTGAGTGAGGTTGAACCGAGTCGTAACACCACGGGAGTGCCTGACCATAAACCGGGATAGACGTGCTCAAATCCCAGGGTGTCGATGTACCAACGTTGGGTGGTTTCCACCGAGGCGCACCGCAGTGCGATATGATCGATTTGTTCGAGGCGCATTTTGCTGTTTTTACTCCTTTCGAAAAAATCCAGGCCGACGTTTTTCCCCTCGGCTATTTCCGCGGCTCACGCGGGGATCTCAGTTTATAGCCGTTAGTTTGTCTGAGAAGGGAAGGGCAGCGACGCAGTCTGACCTCCCTTGAGCTGATTTCGATTTTGGATAAAACCGGTTTTATTGAGATCGATTTCGTTGAAACCTGACCAGGTCAAAAACCAGGGACTCGGATCGAGTCGCTTCCTCGACCCGGCTGCGGTGTCCTCGCGATCAGACGGTCAGTGTTTGTCCGCGAGCAACTTGATTTTGTGGATCTTAGGCGTTTCGACGAGTAATTCGGCGGCTTTGCTCATCAGCGCCTTCGCAATCGGTCCATCAAGGTGAGCTTGTTGCGCCTCCTCGGTGTCGAAGGTGTCGAAAATCCCGTAAGAGCCTTCGTCTTCCTGGAAGGCGTACCAAGTGATGGTGCCTTTTTCCTGTTGAGCCAAAGAGCGCGCGGATTTCAGGAGGCTTTCGACCTCGGCGCGTTTGTCCGGTTTTGCTTTCAGATGGGCGTAGAGTGCGAAGTTAGCCATAGGCTGCCACCGTAAGCGGGATGGCTCGAAACTCAAATGGTACGCGGAGTTCAGAAGATGCGATTAAAGCGATGGCATCGGAAGTCACGCGTGTGACGTCGATTTTGTCGGAGCGCTGTCCATCCAAATCCAGACGTTCGCGTCGGGTCCCTTCCCAAGTCCGTAAGACCAGCAATGACTGCTGTGCACCGCCAGACTAGAGACGAAGGTAAAAGGTAAAGCATGACCCCTTCTGGACTCCTTGAAAAGGGGTCAAGCTTTACCTTTTACCTTTTTACTTTGGAGCGACTCGCCAGTGAACGAATGACCAAGGGACGAGAACGAGTATCGCGTTCCCCAAACCAATTTATCCGAGCCAACGCCCCAGCGAATGAATTGATTCCTGTCGGGACGCAGCGCGTGGAGCCCACCATTTGGCTTGTTCGCTGGTTCATCCGGCCGTCCTCGGCTGTGGAAATATTAACCGCTCTTTTGCGTCATCCACATTGATCGGCGTCAGTCGCGCGACGTGGTGAGGTAAAAGGTAAAGCACGACCCCTTCTTACGTCCAAGTATCACGGTTCAATTTTCGCATCGATTTTTGAAAACCGCGCCGTTGCCGAAAACCTGCATGCGGGACGCCGTCACAGATGACGCGCGCGGGGGGGACCTGGAGCCTGGGTCGACCTTTATAGCGGTGACTGTAGTGCTGCCGTTTCAAAAACCGAACTTGCTTCCACGATTCATAATCGCACGACTTACGGCCCGACCCCTAACGCCATGCGCGCGTGCTCGAATCCCGGGCATGCCGTTTCCGGCGCAACTCAAGCCGCATCGCAGCCCCTCCCGCTTAATTTTCATGACAAAACGTATCCTCGTTACGGGAGCGACTGGGAAGGTCGGGCAGACTTTTATCCGCCGTGTGCTCGCTGAGCAATCCGGCGGAGATGTGGTGATTCGCGCGCTTTGCCATCGACGCGCGCTTGAACCGGCCTCGAATCTCGAAGTGGTGCGCGGTTCGATCAGTGATCAGGCGGTCGCGGCAGAAGCGATGGCGGGTGTCACGCACGTGCTCCACCTCGCCACCTGCAAGGAAACGCCAGAGGCCGTGATGGACGTGACAGTTAAAGGCCTGTTCTGGTTGTTGGAGGAAGCTCGGACGAGCGCGACGTTCCGCCAGTTCATTCTTATCGGCGGCGACGCTAGTATGGGGCATTTTTTCTATCCGCACCCGCTGCCCGTGACCGAGAAGCAACGCCACAGCGCGTACCCGGGCTGTTATGCTCTGTCGAAGGTCCTCGAAGAAGTTATCCTGGAGCAATACGGGATCCAATACGATCTCAACGGATGCTGTCTGCGCGCCCCGTGGATTATGGAGAAGGATGATTTCAAGTTTCAGCTCTCCTTTGGCCCGGATGTTTTCGGAGGACCGCGGTGGTGCGATCTCGTCGCGCCGGAAAAAGCCGCGGATTATGCGCGGTCCGGCACGATCCCGGTCATGCTTGATCCGGAGCGCCGCCCGGTGAAGCGGAATTTTGTTCACGTCGAGGACCTTGTTGATGCGATCCTGCGAGCGCTGGATCATCCGGGCGCGCGACGGCAGACCTTTAATATTTGCATGGATGAACCCGTCGACTACCGCGCGCTTGCTGACCATCTCGCGCGCACGCGCGGGCTGCCTTCGGTCGATGTACCCACGCCGTATCACTCGACTTGGCTCGACAATGCGAAGGCAAAGTTCGTCCTCGGATGGAAACCGCGCTATGACCTGGCGAGGCTCGCCGACGAGGCCTTCGATTATCGTCGAAGCGCGCAGGATCCGCGGACCGTGTGGTATCCTGGCTGATCGTTTTTCGTCCGCGATATGATCAGCTCGATCCATTCCGCGCCGCCGTTTCAGCGTATCGATTTTTTTAACCCCCAACAATCCCCCATGTCCCCGTATTCTCGAATCCTATTCTGTGCTGGCCTCGCGATGTTCGCTCATCCTTGCCTCGCGGCCGATGCGCCCGACATTCACCTGCAGCCGGCCGGCGACGGCTGGAAGTGCCTCCTCAACGGCCATGACCTCGGCGGCCTCGTGGCGCAGGCGGCCTATTGGACGATGCAGCCCGATGGCGTGCTGCACGGTGCCACACCTGGCGGCCCCGAGCATCACTACGCCTTCACCGAGGCAAATTACGTGAACTTCGAGTTGCACGCCGACGTAAGACTCCTCGGCTATAATTCCGGGGTCTGTATTCGCATCGCACCTACAAATTTCGACAACGTCCCTGGCTACCAAGTCGACATGGGCGAAGGCTACTGGGGCTGTCTCTGGGATGAACGCGGCCAGGGTATGGTCGCAAAGTTCAGCGACGCCGAGGCGGCAAAGGTCGTGCATGTGAACGAATGGAACCACTACTATGTCCGAGCGGAAGGGCACCACATCCAGATCTGGCTGAATGGAGTGCAGACCGTGGACGTCGTGAATGAGAAGGGCCGACTGTCGGGCCCGATCGGCTTTCAGCTCTGCCATGGCGACAAGGGCACTGAGGCGTCATTTAAAAACGTTGTCATCCGCTCATTGCCCGCGTCGCAGCCCTGATCGTACCTCAAATTTCCACAACCAGAAACGCACTTCGCCGTTTGCTTGAGGGGGCGATGCGGCCTCGGCTTCTATCAATCGTCACTTTAGCTCTCAGACGCGTCGCTCCAAAACATTTCCCTAAAGCCCCATGAACCTCACCAAAATCATCGCCGTTTCAGGCTTATTGGCTCTGTCCCTGTTCACCACAGGCTGCGGCAAAAAAAATGTCGCTTCTCCGTCGGACAAAAAACTTTCGCTCGCCTTTGTGACCAACAATCCGTCTCCGTTCTGGACGATCGCCCGCGCTGGCTGTCGGCAGGCCGAGACGGAACTCAGCAACGTCACGGTGGATTTTCGCATGCCGTCTTCGGGCTCGGCTGCGGAACAGCAACAGGTGATCGATGACTTGCTCGCTCGCGGCATCGACGGCGTCGCTCTCAGCCCGATCGATCCTGCGAATCAGACCGAGTTCCTGAATCGTGTCGCGGCGCAGGCCTTGTTGGTGACCGCCGATAGTGACGCGCCGACCAGCAAACGGACCTGCTACGTCGGGACGGACAACGTCGCGGCGGGGGTCGAGGCTGCAAAATTAATCAAACAAGCCCTGCCTCAGGGAGGGAAGATCATGATGTTCGTTGGCACGATGGACGCGCAAAACGCAAAGGACCGCTATGCGGGTATCACGCGCGAGCTTGCTGGCTCCGGCATCGAGATCATCGATGTGCGCACTGACGAGACGGACCGCGTGCGTGCACAGAAAAATGTCGAGGACACGCTTGTGCGTTATCCCGATGTCGCCGGCCTCGTCGGCATGTGGAGCTACAATGGTCCCGCCATCCTCAATGCCGTTCGCTCCAGCGGAAAGACTGGTAAAGTGAAGATCATCTGCTTCGACGAAGAAGACGAAACACTCGCGGGGGTCGCTTCGGGAGAGGTCTTCGCGACCGTGGTGCAGCAGCCCTTTGAATTCGGCCATCAAGCGATCGTTCGCATGGCCCATTATTTGCGCGGTGACAAATCTGCCCTCGCCGGCGGACGGGAGATTATTCCCACAAGGGACATCACGAAAGCCAACGTCGCTGAATTTCAGTCGCAGCTCAAAACCCTGCTCAGCAAGTGAGGCTCGCCCGAGCCGCGTTTTCTCAATGACGATGTCATCGCCCGTGCCGCCTCTGCTGCGCATGAGGGGCATCTGCAAATCCTTTCCCGGCGTCCGCGCGCTTGAACACGTCGACCTTGAGATCGCTGCTGGGGAAGTTGTCGCCTTGCTAGGGGAAAACGGCGCTGGCAAATCCACGTTGATGAAAATTCTCGGCGGCGTGCACGAAGCCGATGCCGGGGAGATTCAAGTGGACGGGCGACCTGTGCAGATCCGTCACGTCACGGACGCGATGCGGCTCGGCATCGCCTTCATCCACCAGGAACTCAACGTGCTCGATAACCTCGATGTCGCGGGCAATGTTTTTCTGGGTCGTGAACCCTTGCACACACCGTTCCGTCTGATCGATCGGCAGAAAATCCACGCCGATACCGCGCCCTACCTGAAACGCCTCGGGCTTAATATCCCGACCACGACGCGACTCGATCGACTCTCGCTTGCCGAGCAGCAACTGGTGGAGATAGCGAAGGCCCTCTCGCTTCGTGCGAGGCTGATCATTATGGATGAGCCAACATCCAGCCTCACTCTTTCGGAGACCGAACGGCTGCTCGCCCTCGTCCGCGAATTGCGCGCACAAAATGTCAGCGTGATCTACATTTCCCACCGGCTCGGGGAGGTTCGTGACTGTGCCGATCGGGTCGTTGGTCTCCGCGACGGTCGCAATGCGGGGGAGCTGGCGCGCGAAGAGATCGGCCACGACCGCATGGTCGCGCTCATGATTGGACGCGATCTCAAGACGCACTACGTCGAGTCCCATAGCGCGAAAACGCCGGGCTACCTGCGTGTGCGCGAGGCGCGTTCGAGTCGTTATCCCAACTGCACCGTTTCTTTCGACGCGGCGCGCGGAGAGATCCTCGGCTTTGCCGGGCTCGTTGGCGCGGGCCGGTCTGAAATCGCGAAAGCCATCGTCGGCCTGGATCAGGGCGGCATGGCTGAGGTTCATCTCGGCGACGAATGCATCGCGATCCGCCGGCCGCGCGACGCCATCGGTCACGGCATCTTTCTTGTGCCGGAAAACCGCCGCACCGAAGGGCTCGTCGTTGAAATGAGCATCCGGGAAAACATCAGCCTGCCATCATTGCACCGATTCGCGCGGCTCGGGTTGATCGATGGCACGCAGGAGCGGCAATCCGCCGCTGAACAGATGACCCACCTGAACATCAAGGCGCCCGACACAACGGCGCTCGTCCGCGATCTCAGCGGCGGCAACCAGCAGAAAGTGGTGCTGGGCAAATGGCTCTCGATGCACCCGAAGGTCATCATCCTCGACGAGCCAACGCGCGGCATTGACGTGGGCGCGAAGGTGGAGATTTACCGAATCATCCGCGACCTCGCCGCATCGGGAACGGTGATTTTGGTGATCAGCAGCGACATGGAAGAGGTCCTGCACATCAGTGACCGCGTCGCGGTCATGCACGAGGGCCGCATCACCGGCGTGCTGGCTCGCGCGGACTGCACGGAACAAAGCGTTATGCAGCTCGCGGTCGGTGGAACCGTTGCCGCGGGCACCTCTCCCGATCGGCTTTCTTCAACGTAACTTCTCTCCGGCGTGAAAAAAGAAATCGGTATCTTCATCCTGCTCATTTCGCTTTGCGCGGTTACTGCGGCCGTCAACCCGCGATTTCTTTCACCCACGAATCTCACGAATATGGCCAATATCATCGGCATGTTCGGCATCTTCAGCATTGGCCTGGGGCTGGTGATCATTGCCGGGGGAATCGATCTTTCCGTGGGATCGATGTTCGCACTTGCCGGCGTGTTGCTGGCCATGTGTCTGGTCAATTGGGCGTTCCCGTGGCCCCTCGCTGCGGCGGTGGCGATCCTAATCCCGACGATCTTTGGCATAGCCCACGGCTGGCTGATCACGCGCATGAACATGCAGCCCTTCATTGTTACGCTTTGTGGATTGCTGCTGTATCGGGGCCTGGCTCGCTTTATCGCGGGAGACGCAACCAAAGGCTTCGGCAATGCTGAAGGTTTTGAAACGCTGCGCACGCTCGCGACGGGAAGATGCTTCGGTGTGCCAATGCCCTTTATTCTTCTCATCATTGTCGCGGTGATCATGTGGTTCGTGCTGCATCGCTCGGTCTACGGCCGTTACCTGCTGGCGGTCGGACGCAACGAGGAGGCGGCCCGTTTCTCTGGCATCAACACGCGTTTGGTCATCGCCAGTACCTACGTGGTCGCAGGCGTGCTGACCGGAATCTCGGGGATCCTATTCGCCTTCTACACCAACTCGATTTCGCCCTCCAATCACGGCAACTTTTATGAACTTTATGGCATCGCCGCAGCAGTCCTCGGCGGGTGCAGCCTCCGCGGCGGCGAGGGGTCGATCGTTGGCATTGTGATCGGGACCGCGCTTCTCCAGGTGCTCCAAAATCTGGTCAACCTCCTCGGTATCCCGAGTTCGCTCAACTTCGCCGTGATGGGCGCCGTGGTGCTGGTCGGCGTGTTGACAGATCAGCTCCTGCGTCAACGTGCGAAGAATCGAAAACACAACTGAGTCGAACCGCGCAGCATGTACCGTGGGTTGCCGAACGGTGAGATCGTTTTTGTGCCATCACGGCTGCGGCGAGCCCGTTATTCATCGGATGAAATGAGTCCGCGGCAGGGCAGTGGTTCAACCCGCCCGACCTTCCCATGATTGTGCCGCCCGCTGCGACGACAAGGGGCCTGACCTGTATTCATATTCCGGATGCGCTCGCTGGACTCTGCGATGAATTTCCGCTGCCGTTATCCTGCAAATAAATAGGGCGGGAACGCTGGGCTACGGTGGTTGTCCGCGGGGGATATGAAGAGTGCGTTTAATCATCATTCGGGTGACACCATCTCCATCGACGGGGCTGACATTTATTTTGAGGAAGCCGGCGCGCGCAGTGGGCCGCCTCTGCTCTGTTTGCACGGCGGGGTAGGAAGCCTCGATGATTTTGGCAAACTCGTCCCCGCGCTGGCCGATTATCGCTTGATCGGAATCGATAGCCGAGGTCATGGGCGATCGACTTTCGGAGACGCGCCATTGACTTATGCTCGATTGGAAAAGGATACGGAGCGGATTGTGGCGGAACTTGCCTTGGACTCGTTTTCGATCCTGGGATTCAGTGATGGCGGCATCCTCGGCTACCGGTTGGCCAGCCGGATGGGAGCACGTATTCAAAAGCTGGTGACGATCGGCGCGCGCTGGCGGATGCTGGAAAGCGATCCGACGCGCAAAACGCTGGGCGCGATGACAGGGAAAAAATGGCTGGAGAAGTTCCCGAGCGCGGCTGATCGATACGCTGAGCTTAATCCGGGCGGGAACTTCGACCGACTGGTTTCAGCCTGCGTGCAGATGTGGCTCGACTTGGGGCCGGAAGGACATCCGGGAGAACAGGTCCGCGGAATCACTGCGGAAACTTTGGTGATTCGCGGCGACCAGGATCACCTTCTCGCGCTGAACGAAGCCGTGGAGCTGCGCTCACGTTTACGGCATGGCCAATATTTCAACGTACCCGCTGCCGGACACGCCGCGCACGAGGATCAGCCGAAACTCGTGCAATTCGCCACGCACGAATTTTTGTCGAAGATTCACTAGTGTCCAAAACAGCCAAATCTTGATTCTTTTACTTAGGAGGGTGAGCGGACTTTAGAAACAGGCTGTCCAAACGATTTCAGAGGTAAATTCGCGCTGTTTTGGACAGTTGTGTCGAAGATTTGAAAAGGGGTCATGCCTTACCTTTTACCTTTTTGGAGCGCTGTCGCCAACTGCGCGGCGGGCGATTTTGGGTTTTTCCGCGCTAAGCCGACGTGTTTGCTGACGTAAAATCCGCTGCCCATAATCAATTTCTCGGCGAGCCATGCGTTGGAGACGTCGGTGGTGGCTTTGAGATGAGCGGCGACTGCGACCTTCCAGGGAGCTGATTTGCGGCGATCTTGGCGGAGCTTCTCACCTATGCGGCTCAAGGCCTTCGCCAAGGCGGCCGCCCAACGGGCGCGCTTGACCTCGACCGCGCCCCTCGATCCCCAGGTCCGCGATTGTAGCGTGGCGGCTTGTTCTTTTAGCAGGGCTTGCTTGAAGTCGGACGCTCCGATCGCCCATCCGCGGCTTAACGAAACGTAGCTTGAATTCTTCCCCGCGGGCCCCGTGTTTGCCTGCCACGTTAAGTAGCTTTCGTACGCTCTCCATCCCCGTGGCTCATCAGCTAACCCGCTGGGCTCCGTCAACGCCGACTGCAAGTCCAAGAACTTCGGCCGCTGTTTAGGTTGCCACAAATACCAATAGCTGGAGAAGCGGTAATCGCGTAGTCGCTCGGTTGTTACGATTCCGGCCCGCACGGGATTGAGGTGTAGGTAATGGCAGACTTGCCCAAGAGCGTTGCCGGCCTCGACCACCAAGCTTTTATAGCGTCCTTGAAAAACATGACCGCGCTCTTTGCGCAGGCGGTTGAAGCGATTGGCGAAGGTGGACTGCAACCATTGCATCCCTGAAACCAAGTTCCCGCGCGGCGTTTCCACGGCCAAATGGAAATGATTCCCCATCACGACGAAGGCGTGGAGCCGCCATTCGGCGCGTTCGCAGACGTCAAACAGGCACTGCACAAAGGCCTCCTTCGCCTTCTCGTTCTCAAAGATCCACGACCGGTAGTTTCCACGATTGATCACGTGGTAAATTGCTCCCGGAAATTCTAAACGTATCTTTCGGGCCATCGGGGTGGCATAGCGTCGGACGAGAGACGGGCAAGGTAAAAGGTAAAGCATGACCCCTTTTTATCCCAGTCTCACTACTGTCCAAAACAGCGCGAATTTACCTCTGAAATCGTTTGGACAGCCTGTTTCTAAAGTCCGCTCACCCTCCTAAGTAAAAGAATCAAGATTTGGCTGTTTTGGACACTAGTGTCCCAGTCTCGGCCCCGAGCCGTCTTTTACAACGGTCGTGCTCGTGGCGAAATTTTGGACGATTGGCTTTTGGGGGAATAAATCACGGGTTCGAGGCGTTTGGTTCTATGAGGCCACCTCTCTTTCGCTGCCTCGCCTCCTGCTGAAGCTCATTTAAAGATTCAACGATGACGCCCCATTCAACACCGAAGGTCACGCCGCATTCACCTGCGAGCGCGCAGGATGCGCTTGGGGTCGTTTGCTGCGGGGCGCTTGCTTTTGTGATCTCGAGTATCGCGCATGAGGCTGTCGGCCACGGTGGCATGGCCCTGTTCACCGGCGCGAAAATCACACGGCTCAGCTCGGTTTTGTTCAGCGCGGCCCCGGCCGGCTCAATCGTCGATGCGGGCGGCCCGTTAATGAATTTCCTGTTAGCCGGAGGGGCGGCTTTCTTGTACCGCCGCAAATCGTCCACGTCCGGTTATGTGCACCTCCTCGTTGTCGCTTTAATCGCGATCAATCTGTTTTGGGGGTTCGGTTATTTCATCTATTCTGGCATCACGCAAAAGGGCGACTGGGGGTTTTTGTTTGAGCACGCGGCCTCGGCGTCGATCTGGCGCGTCGCGCTCGTCGTCGTCGGTGTGGTCGGTTACGCGCGGTCCGCGACGGCGATCAGGCGTATGCTGCTGCCTTTCGCTCAAGAGCGGTGCGGTGAGTTTCCGGCGCGATCACTTTTTCGCACCTCCATTTTGCTTTATATAGCGGCGGGCGCGACGTGTTGCGGTGCGACGTTATTTTATCGAGGACCGGTCGCACCGGCCTTGCATGAATCGGCGTTGGAAAGTTTCGGCGGCTTTATCGGGCTGGCTACGATTGCTTTTCGAAAAATAGCCGAAACTCCGACGCGTTCTATTATTATTCCTCCGAACTACCTGTGGCGTGCGTCAACTGCGGTCATCGTGATCGCGTTCACGTACACCCTTGGACGCGGGTATTTTGGTTAGTTCGCATCCTTTTATCCCATGATCTCCGATCTCCGCTATTCCTTGCGCCTGCTTCTTAAATCACCGGGCTTCACGGCCGTCGCTGTTCTCACCCTCGCGCTCGGTATCGGTCTGAACACCTCGATGTTCAGTTTAATGGAGCTGCTGATTTTGCGCCCGTTGCCGTTTCCTCAGCGAGCCCAACTGGTTCGGATCTACCGCACAACGGCGCAGAGGCAAACCGCCGACCACTTCTATGCCGACTTTCTGGATTTGAACACGGCCGTTTCTCCTTTCGCCGATCTCGCGGCCTATCGTTTCTGGAATTACGCGTTGGCCGTCCAGGGACGGCCCGCGACAAATCTGAACGGTTTTCGCGTTTCCTCTCATTTCTTTTCCACGCTCGGGGTGAAGCCGGAACTCGGTCGATTTTTTACGCCGGATGAGGATCGACCCGGCAATCACGTCATCGTTCTGGGGTACGCCGCTTGGCAGGCGCAATTTGGCGGTGACCCCTCGGTCATCGGTCGCACCGTTACTCTCGACAACGATCCGAACACGATCATCGGTGTGGCCCCCGCTTCCTTAGCGTCGAGTGCGCTTTTTCTCCCCGGTGACGTCTTTCGACCGCTCGCGTTGACCGACGCAGAAAAAATTGACTATGGCAGCAGCGAAACGCGCCTGCTCGCACGGATGCACGATGGAATGACGGTTGAACAATTCAATACGCGGTTAAAAACGATCGCGACGCAGGTCGCCGCGCTGCGACCCAAGGAACACGTCGAAGACGGGCTCCACGCGATTAGCCTCGAGTCGGCCACGCATGACGCCACCACCGTCGGCGCGACGACCATGTTGCTCGTTCTTGCCGGATTCGTCTTACTCATCGCTTGCGCGAATCTCGCGAACCTCCAGCTTGCGCGCGCCATCGCGCGGACTCAAGAGCACGCGATTCGCGCGGCACTCGGAGCTTCTCATTCAGACCTTCTCCGGCCGTTGTTCGCTGAGAGCATGCTCCTTGCAGCAGGTGGCGGAATTTTCGGGTTATTGGTCGCCAACTGGACCAATGGCTGGCTCTCCAGTCGACTCTCGGCGAACGGTTTTCTTCATCTGAAACTGACGCTCAATTGGCAGGTGCTCACTTTCGCCTTCGTCGTGTCGCTGCTAACCGGCGTGCTCTTCGGCCTGGCGCCGGCCTGGTTGAGTTCGAGCACTCGGGTGAGCGAAACCGTGAAGGTGGGAACCCGTGGTTCCACCGGTGATCGCGTGCAACATCGTCTCCGCCACAGTATGATCGTGCTGCAGTTTGCCAATGCTCTCGTCCTGCTTGCTGGCGCGGGTTTCGTTTACACCGGGGTGAATAAACTTCTATCGATCGATCCTGGTTGGGATTCACATTCACTAACGGAGTGCATTCTCACTCTTCCCCAGGCGAAGTACGCCACGCCGCAACAAACATACTCGTTTTATACAAGGATCGAGGAGCGTCTATCCGCGGTGCCCGGCGCCGAGAAAGTGACCGTGGCTTGGACGTTGCCGCTTTTCGGATATCTGACCAATCGCGCTATCACCGTCCAAGGCCAAGAGCCGGCTCAGCCTGGACATGAGCCCAACGCGGCCATTAATGGCGTCGAGCCCTCGTACCTCGATACATTGAACATCCGATTGATCGCGGGACGAAATTTCACGGCCGCGGACGAGTTCACGGCTGCTCCCGTTGCGATTATTAATGCGACGCTGGCCCACACCCTTTTTCCCAACGGCAATGCGATTGGCCAACACATCCGTGTTTCCGATCCCAAGAAGCCGGCCTGGGCGGAGGTGATCGGGATCATGCCAGACATCAAGATGGCTCTCGGAGGTCTCGTTGGTCCCGTTCCATTTCAGGTCCTCCGACCGCTTGCGCAAGAACCCTGGAATTATGTTACCGTGGCGGTGCGTTCGGCTCACCCTGAGCGTTTGGTCGACCCAATGGGGCGAGTCATCGCTGCGTTAGATCCGAACCTCGCGGTACAACAACTCGACAGTGTTGATCACGCGATCGCTCTCTCCACCGGCAGCTTCGCCTTGATCAAGACGGTGTTAATATGTTTCGCCGGCCTTGGACTATTTCTCGCTGCGCTCGGACTCTATAGCGTGATTGCTCGGCTTGTCGTGCAGCGCACGCCCGAGATCGGAATCCGCATGGCGCTGGGTGCGCAAAGTCGAGACGTGATTTGGTTGATTTTGTCTTCGGGTCTGCGGCTCATCTCGTACGGCACGGTGGTGGGGATTGTCGGTTCGATCGGCCTCTACGTTGTCCTGAGTCACTGGTCACAGGCGCCCTCGATCAATGTCCCGGCGGTCTTTGCCGTGATCACGGGAATTCTCGTGATCGTCGGACTGATCGCTTGCTGGCTTCCCGCGCGTCGCGCCACACACGTGAATCCGCTGAATGCCATCCGCGCCGAATGATGTGAATTCCCATAAAAGGGGTCATGCTGTACCTTTTGCCTTTTTAACGACGCCTCCAATCTCGGCGTGCGGCAGTTGCCGAGTCTCGGCGCGATCCCGATATACGGGTTAATAGATTCTCTCGGAGCTTCCGGTAGTGGCTTTGACAAATAAAGCATCCGCCAGCGGATACCGGTGGACGCGAGAGCGACGGCGTGCCTGACATCTCTCAACTCCAACAAAAGGACGCAGTCGCTACGGCAATGCCTCTTCGTCAGGGAACGTTTTCATCCGAACTTTGTATTTCGCGAGGATGCGGGTCAGCGCGGCGACGGTTGGGTATTTGGCCAAGAACTCGGAAACGCCTGCCGACATCGCATTAAGCCGATCGCTCTCGGATTCCGAGCTGGTCACCATCACGATCACGACATCGGACAGGGCTGGTTTCGTCCGAACCCAGCGAGTAAGCTCAATCCCATTCACGCTAGGCATCTGAAGATCAGTGAAGATAATCCACGGGATGAAGCTGCTGTTCGATCGCTGAGACTCTATATCCAGATATTCTACCGCCACTCGCGAATCTTCAAAGGTGACTAACTTGTTCTCCAGCTCCGCCTTAATCAGCAGACGCTTTAAGATAAACACGTCGTCCGGCTCATCATCCACCACCAGAACTGGAGGGAGCTTGGCCATAGGTTCCTCGAGACAGAATTCGTGGACGCCGGTTCACCCCAGCCATCACTGGGAAGATTTCCTATGCCGGCTGATCGCAGCTTGGCCGCAGCGGAATCAAAACGGCCCAGTCGTATTCACCGGACCAATACGGGCCCGTTCTAGATGCGGTCTCTACGTTTCTCCTGGCCAGGACTGGGCTCTTTTGAGCGTAAACCAGAAACGGCTTCCAACGCCTGGCATGGACTCTACGCCAATCGTTCCGCCCATCCTCTCGACGGCGCGTTTGGTGATGGCGAGTCCGATGCCCGTTCCTTCGTAAAGCTTGGCGCGGGTGCCTCGCTCGAACATTTCGAAAATGCGTAGCTGATCCGTCGCGGGAATACCGATTCCGTTATCTTCAACCCAGAACTTCACTTCCGTCTCGGAAGACGTCGCACGCACGATGACCTGAGGATCCACGTTCGCTCGTACGAATTTGAAGGCATTGGTGAGAAGATTGCGGAAAACGGCGCCGAGCAGTTCCGGATCCGCGCGCACGATGGGGAGACCGCCTTCCAATCTCAGGTGGTGGGTCGACGCTAGCAGGGCTAAGTCTTGCTGAATCACGTCGTCGATAATTTCGTGCGGATTGACTTCGACCAAGGCCGGTTGAGTGCTCGTGGTCCGAGAATGCGTCAGCACGTCTTTGACGAATTGTTCTAGACGCTGCGCAGCCGTGCGAATCTGGCGAAGATGGGAGAGGGCGGGTGGGGGGATTTGTTGAGCGTAGTCTTCGATCAATGCCTCAGCGTATCCAGCGATCGCCCTAATGGGTGTTTTAACGTCGTGAGAAATTGAATACGCAACGGACTGAAGATCATCGACCAATCGCTTGAGCTCCGAAGTTCGTTCGGCGACTCGTGCTTCCAGTTCCGCTTTTGTCTGCAGCAGTTCGGTTCGCGCTTTTTGCCAGGCCGTCATGTCCTCTTGGACGCAGACGAACCACTCCACGCCTCTAAATTCCAGGAGCGTCACTCGGGCATACGTCGTGATCGGGGTTCCATCCTTCTTTTGATTTTGCCAGTCGCCTTCCCAGCATTTGTGCTCCCGAAGCTGGTGGAGTAGCTCCGCCACTTTCATCCGGTGCTCCTCGGCCGGGTAATGGTCGAGGAGAGTGACGTTCATCCCAATCAATTCTCCTGTGGCATATCCGAAGATATTCTCTGCAGCGGCGTTCGCGTACCGAATCGTCAAGTCCTGATCGATCACGCAAACGCTTTCGACCATCGTCGAGAGCACTTCTGCGCGAATCCGAAGCTCTTGCTCGGAGGCGCGCCGCTCCGTCGTGTCGCGGGAGATGATAGCGAATCCCAATGCGGAGGCGCTGGTGAGTGCAACGAAGCGGGAGGTGGCCCAAAACTGACTTCCATCCTTTTTGAGCAACCACCGTTCATCGAAAGGCGCATTCGGAAGGAGAGACTCCGAGAGCTTATGTTCAGGAATACGTTGAGCTGCATCCTCCAAGGTAAAAACGAGAGACAGCGGTTTTCCGAGAGCCTCTGCCTTGGTCCAACCAAAACAGCGTTCCGCTCCGCAACTCCAGTCGACGACAAGTCCGACTTGGTCGACAAAGATGATCGAGACATCCTTCGCGTTCTCCATGAATAAACGGAAGCGTTCCTCCGCTGCGACAAGCTGAGCTTCTCGTTCAATGAACAGATGGTTCGAGCGATTTCTCGCGGGCGAATCGCGCAGAGCGGCGGATATTTTCATCTTCAGAACGGGGCGCCGTTCCGGCAACTCGATGAAATCTGCGGCCTCCAGCGCTCTGGCTTGTTCAACCCGTTCATCGCCGTGTTCCAGCGCACTGACAAAGATGATGGGGACCTTCGAACTCACTTCCCGGCTTCTGACGAGCCGAGCGACTTCGATTCCGTTCATGTCCGGCATCTCGACGTCGATGACAAGCAAATCGAAATGAGAGTGAAGCAGTTGACGGAGTCCGTCCGAACCTGAGGATGCAATAGCGAGTTCGTACCCGAGTTCCTCAATCACCGACTGCAACGCGAGTGCTTTGTCGGGGCGGTCATCGACAAGCAGCACTCGGGCGCGAGCTTCTGTGCGCCCGGAGTTTGGAGTGTCGGAGAGTGCGGGGGGATGATTTGAGGCGGTCGGCATCTTGCGAACAAGTTACGGCTGAGGCTGCTCGCGCCGTCGCAAGGAACATCCGAAAATTATGGCCGTTTCCACGTCGTGTGAAGCGTGAAATCGTGTGTGTGGCGGGTCGGCGGGATCCAAGCCAGGCGCGCTCCGATTTTCTGACCCGGCACACCGTCATTTTCCCCATGCCCGCGGAGAGTGGTGCTAAACCATTCCGGCGAAGAAATTCGGCAAACACGTCTGCCACGGTCTCGATGCTCACATCCAGTGGGATCAAGGTCGGACCTGGGAGGGTTTGCATCAAGCCACCCAAGGCGCATCGCGGCATGGGTAAAAGGTAAAGCATGACCCCTTTAAGTAAAGCATGACCCCTTTAAGGCATGCAACTTAGAGTCCCCTTCCCTGGGAGCGCGGACATTCTTGTCCGCATTCTTCGACCAGGCCGAAGGCCGCACTGATTTCGCAGTGAGCGGCCTTTAGCCGCGGCTAAACGTGCGGACAAGAATGTCCGCGCTCCCAGGAAGGGGAGAACGGCGTTTACTAAGTGATTCCCCAAACTGACATCGGACGCGTTTCCTTCCGCTTCACCAAGGCTCCCTTCGCCTCGCTCTGCACGTGATGAAAGGTAAAAGGTAAAGCATGACCCCTTTCGAACCGTGACCCCTTTTGAACCGTGCGTTTGAACCAGCCTTTTGAACCCAACTTAAAGCCCTCTCCCTGGGAGCGCGGACATTCTTGTCCGCATTCTTCGACCAGGCCGAAGGCCGCACTGATTCCGCAGTGAGCGGCCTTTGGCCGCGGCTAAACGATGCGGACAAGAATGTCCGCGCTCCCGGGAAGGGGAGAACGGCGTTTACTAAGTGATTCCCCAAACTGACATCGGACGCGTTTCCGTCTGCGTTGCCTCGGCTCCCTTCGCCTCGGCCCTGCACGTGATAAAGGTAAAAGGTAAAGCATGACCCCTTTGAACCGTGCGTTTGAACCAGCCTTTTGAACCCAACTTAAAGTCCTCTCCCGGGAAGGGGAGAACGGCGTTTACTGAGTTAATACCCCAACTGACATCCGACGCGTCTCCTTCCGCGTTTTTGTGCGGCGCGAAGAGGCGCCATTGCGGATCATTTCCAGGAAATTTGGGTCGAGAGGCAGAGGCTGGGTTGGCAAAGTGGTTTGGCGATAGAAGCAGAATAAACCCCGCCATCAGTCTCTTCATCATCTCTCAACGGCGGCCGCTCATGAATCGGAACCTCATCATTTTATTGATCGCTCTTCTCTGCGGTGACTTAGCCGCCAATTCTCAACCAACGAACCTCCCGCCGAGCATGACGACAACATCCTCTCAGCCACGTAGCCACGCCACGACAGACGTCACTGTCAAACACTCCGAGGTAAAGGTCTATGATGAGTCGGTTCAGCCGGCGCTAAAGGAGCTTTTCCTGAGCGAAATATTTTCTGGTCAGATCGAGGGAGACTCTGACGTTCGAGCCCTACAGGTGGCATCTCAGGATGGCACCACTTCAATGATCAGCTTGCAGAGATTTCGAGGCGCGCTCGGCGGAAAACGAGGAACATTCGTTCTCCAAGGATCCGAGACGATCAAGCGTGGGCGAATCGAAGCCACATGGTTTGTTGTCCCTGGTTCTGGCACCGATGGATTCGCCGGCCTGCGAGGCGAAGGCGGCTTCGATGGACAATTTGGCAAGGGTTCAAAGGGCTATTTGGACTATTGGTTCGAATAGCTCTCCGCGCGGGACCGCCGCCGCTCAAGCCGGGCTAAAAATCAAAGAACGACTGCCGCATTTAACGTGGGCAGGATTTTTTTGTTGCAAGGTATACGGGCGTATAGATAAAACGCATTCTCAGCTATACGGGCGTATATTCGCATGACCCAAAAAACTTCCGACCAGATTCTTAATGCCGCTGCGGCCATCTTGGCCCAAGAGGGCGCTTCGGCGATCACTCTCCGTCGCGTGGCCAAGGCTGCCCGGATTACACCGATGGCAATCTACCATCATTACGACGGGCTGGAGGAGCTGTTGGCGGCGTTGGTCGATCGCGAGATCCAGCACTTCATCAAGTTTATCGAAGCGGTTCCTGTTCGAAAGACGTATGAGGCCGCGTTGATTCACAGCGCGGATGCATATCTAGAGTTCGCTCTGCAATTCCCGAAAACGTTTATGTTTCTCTTCGGCGAACCGCGTCCGGGCGCGCGTCAGTTTCCGGAGGATTTTCGGGCCGGACGTTCCCCGTCGCTGAACCTTCTCGCCGACGTCGTGCGCGCCGCAATGAAGGACGGATATCTCCGCAAGACCGACGTCTGGGACGTGACCTTCCAGATATGGGCCCACAACCACGGTTACGCTACGCTGTACTTGGCGGGGCGCATCGGGCTTTCGAAAACCGACTTTTTTGACCTCGTTCACCAATCTCTCAAACGCTGCTTGTATGGCCTCAAAACATAATCTCTTTATCGCCTTAATCGCCGCCGTCGCTGGCCTGGTCGCGCCGGGTCTAGCTCAGTCCGTAGCTATTCCGGAGGCTGGGCCGCCGCTGCTCCATTCGCTGTGGGAGCGATCTCCGTCGCAATATATCCGTCAATGGGAATTTTCTGGTCCGTTAGAAAATTCCGACGAAGGCGCTCTTCCGAAAACCTGGATTGAGCAGCGGGCGTGGGGCGACACGGTGGACGTGGGCGATGCGCTGAGCATTCCCGCAACCCAGCTCAACGGCGCGCACCGCCTGACGGCCTATGCTCGCGTTTCCATATCTCGCGAAACGGACGGGCCGACCAACCTACTCGTCGGCGTTGACGGCGAGTATGAAGTGTTTGTGGGCGGCGCTCGTGTTTTCCGCAGTACGCGCGGCACCACCTTTTCACCTGACCGCGATGTCATTCCAGTGACGCTAAACAAAGGGGTTAACGAAATCGCTTTACGTCTCGTCAGCCACGGCGGCCCTTGGCGTCTTGCGCTCCGCGCCGCAGATACCGATGCTTTGGCGCTGCGCTCACCCGAGCTCGCACTCGATCTCTCGGAGAAACAAGACACCGTCGTCATCTCTTCAACGGATAAAAAAATTCCCGGCGCTTCACCCAAGTTTGTGGCCGAAGCGATCGGAGTTGGCGGCGTAGTGATCGCGCGCGGCGAAGCGAAACTCGACCAAGCCATCACGTTCTCCAAGGCCAACTGGCCCGACGGGCCCTACGAGATTCGCTGCAGTTCGTCGGATGGTTGGGGCAAGGAACATTCAACTTATCTACCTTGGTACAAAGGAGACTCGCTGCTCGCCGCACGACGTTTGCTGCTCGAATCCGAAAGAGCGCCCGCTGGTCCGGAAGGCGATCACTTGCGCATGCTCGCCGACCTGGTGCGAGACAGACTCGGCGGGCATCTCGATCAGGCCGGTCCACTCGCTTGGCAGCAAATCCACTCAGCCCTGCTTGAGTTCTTGGAGTTAAAGGACGGGCAGACGGGAAAATCGCTCGCTCTCCATCCGTCGGGCTTCGTTCGGCTGGCTTATACTGACCCGGTCGATGGTTCGACTCAGTTTTGTCGTGCGTATTTGCCGAGGCACTACAACGCCGCCCAGCCTTCGCCGCTGGTGGTGGTTCTGCATGGGTTTAATCCGCCGAATCCGTCATATATTCATTGGTGGTCGGTCGACCTCAGGCACAGCGAGAGCGCGGAAAACCAGGACGTTATTGTTCTTGAGCCGATGGGACGCGGAAATACGCAGTACCTCGGCCTAGGTGAAAACGACGTTCTCCATGCGCTGGGTGAGGCGCGGCGCATCTTCAATGTCGATGCAGATCGCGTTTACTTGCTCGGTGAATCGATGGGAGGGCACGGCACCTGGAGCATCGGTTCGCGCAACCCAGATATTTTCGCGGCTATCGCGCCCTATTTTGGCGGTTGGGATTTTCGCATGGTCCCGCCGCAAGCTCGCGGATTCGCCGGCGTCGTCCCCGCAAATAAATTCGAGAAATTTGTTTTCGATTCGTCGAGCAGTTTCGCACACGCGGAAAACCTGCTGCACGTGCCCATCTATGTCAGTCACGGCGACGCCGATCGCTCAGTCAGTGTCGAATTTTCCCGACACATCGTCCAACAACTGAACCGCTGGGGTTATGACGTGCGTTTTGAGGAGCACCCTGGAATGATGCACGAAGAGCTTCGCACACGCGAAAAAGTTATCGCTTGGCTCCTCAGCCATCGCCGCGATCCAGCTCCGCACAAGATTAGATTGCATTCCTTCGACTTAGCTGCGGCCCGCGGTTATTGGTTATCGGTCGACGCCCGAGAGAGCGCGTTCGAAGAGATCGACGTCGTGGCGGAGTTAATCGCGCCCGACACTGTGCGTATCGATACGCGCAACGCTGCGGCTCTCTCGCTGCGCTTGCCAAAGCAGCTCACAACCTCGGACTCGCTGAACGTCATTTGGAATGGGGCAGCTCAATCGATTCAATTGAAGAACGGCGAGGGGAAGCTCACATCACCGAACGTGTCTGCGTCGCCGTTGAAAAAGTCCGCAGGTTTTGAAGGGGCGATCTCCAGCATCATTTCGAAGCCTTTTATTGTCGTTATTGGGACATCTTCACCCGATCCGCGTATGCGTGAACTTTGTCGCA
>Ga0207702_10001701_pt1 | contig 21732 bp, 21 predicted proteins | sample KBSCornC62_FD_184302 | JGI IMG/M metagenome (GOLD analysis project Ga0207702, IMG submission 184302) | Corn rhizosphere microbial communities from Kellogg Biological Station, Michigan, USA - KBS Corn C6-2 (SPAdes) (version 2) | ecosystem: Host-associated > Plants > Roots > Rhizosphere > Soil ...
CCGGAAACTCGGCAAAGGCGACGTGATTGGCGGCTTTGCCGGCGCCACGGCCGACGCCTTCACGCTGTTCGAGCGGCTGGAGAGCAAACTGGAGCAATATCCGGGGCAATTGACCCGTGCCGCAGTCGAGCTTGCCAAGGACTGGCGCACCGACCGCTATCTGCGCCGGCTGGAGGCGATGATGATCGTGGCCGACAAGGACGTGTCGCTGGTCCTGACCGGCACCGGCGACGTGCTGGAGCCCGAGGCCGGGGTGATGGCGATCGGAAGCGGCGGCAATTATGCGCTGGCCGCGGCGCGTGCGCTGGTCGATACCGACAAGGATGCCGAGACCATCGTCCGCCGCGCGCTCGATATCGCCGCCGATATCTGCGTCTATACCAACCGCAACGTGACCATCGAGACGTTGTGAGGCACATGGCCCATGGCACCGGCATACGCTTTCCATCCGATGTCGCGGGATCATCTGCCGATGATCCGGCGCTGGCTGGGGACGCCTGAAGTGGCGCGCTGGTGGGGCGACCCGGGCGAGCAATATGGGCAGGTGAGTGGCGACCTCGATCACCCCGACATGGATCAGTTCATCATCACGGCTGGCGATCAGCCGTTCGGCTACATCCAGTGCTACGCGCTCAGCACCTGGAACGTAAGCTTTGGGCCGCAGCCGCAGGCTACCCGTGGCATCGACCAGTTCATTGGCGAGCCCGCCATGATCGGCCAAGGCCACGGCTCAGCCCTCATCCGGCAGTTCGCCGACGGCCTGCTCGCTTCAGGCATTCCGCGCATCGTGACCGACCCCGATCCGGAAAATGCCCGCGCGGTGCGCGCTTACGCAAAAGCGGGCTTTCAGCGCGAGCGCGTGGTGGAGACATCGGACGGTCCGGCGCTGCTGATGGTGCGAAACCCGTGACGACAGTGCAGACCACACCTGCTTCGCCTCGACTGGCTCCCTGGCAGTGGGTGCTGATCGCGGCGTCTCTGATCGCGCTGCAGGCCTCGATCCTTTATGCGATGGGGCGTTTGCCGATCTGCGCCTGCGGCTATGTGAAGTTCTGGCATGGCGTGGTGCAGAGCTCGGAGAATTCGCAGCACCTCACCGACTGGTACACTTTTTCGCACATCATTCACGGCTTCCTGATCTACGCCGCGACGTTTCTGCTGCTGCCGCGGCTGGCATGGCCGGCGCGGCTGATTGTCGCGATGCTGGTCGAGGGCGGCTGGGAGATCGTGGAAAATTCCAACTGGATCATCGAGCGCTATCGCTCCGCGACGATGTCGCTGGACTATTTCGGCGACAGCATCGTCAACTCGGTCTCCGACACGCTGTCGATGGTGGCGGGCTTCCTGCTGGCGCGAAAACTGCCGGTCGCGCTCACGGTTCTGATTGCGCTGGCGTTCGAAATCCTGGTCGGACTTCACATCCGCGACAATCTGACCCTCAACATCATCATGCTGATTCACCCGTTCGACGCGATCCGGCAATGGCAGGCCGGCCCGCCGATCATTTGACGCTCCCTGGGGCGCTTGCTCCCACCACTTTTTGAACCTAGCTAGAGACCCATGACCGACTTCTCTCCCCGTGAAATCGTTTCCGAACTCGACCGCTTCATCGTCGGCCAGGGCGACGCCAAGCGCGCGGTATCGATCGCGCTGCGCAACCGCTGGCGGCGGCTGCAGCTCACCGGCTCACTCCGCGAAGAGGTGCTGCCGAAAAATATCCTGATGATCGGGCCGACCGGCGTCGGCAAGACCGAGATCGCGCGGCGGCTGGCAAAGCTCGCCGGCGCGCCCTTCATCAAGGTCGAGGCGACAAAGTTTACCGAGGTCGGCTATGTCGGCCGCGACGTCGAGCAGATCATCCGCGACCTCGTCGAGGTCGCGATCGCGCAGACCCGCGAGCGCAAGCGCAAGGACGTGCAGGCCCGCGCCCAGCTCGCCGCCGAGGACCGCGTGCTCGACGCCCTGGTCGGCGCCAACTCGAGCGCCGCGACCCGGGATTCGTTCCGCAAGAAGCTGCGTGCCGGCGAACTCAACGGCAAGGAAATCGAGATCGAGACGCAATCCTCCGGCGGAATGCCGATGTTCGAGATTCCCGGCATGCCGGGCGCGCAGCTGGGCGCGATCTCGATCGGCGACATCTTCGGCAAGATGGGTGGAAAGACCAAGACCCGCCGCCTGACCGTCGAAGGCTCGCACGAAATCCTCGTCAACGAGGAATCCGACAAGCTGCTCGACAGCGACCAGCTGGTGCTGGAAGCGATCAATGCGGTCGAGAACAACGGCATCGTGTTCCTCGATGAAATCGACAAGATCTGCGTGCGCGACGGCCGCAGCGGCGGCGACGTGTCGCGCGAAGGCGTACAACGCGATCTGCTGCCGCTGATCGAAGGCACCACGGTGTCGACCAAGCACGGCGCGGTCAAAACCGACCACATCCTGTTCATCGCCTCCGGCGCGTTCCACATTGCGAAACCGTCGGACCTGCTGCCGGAATTGCAGGGCCGGCTGCCGATCCGGGTCGAGCTGGAAGCGCTCACGCGCGACGACATGCGTCGCATCCTGACTGAGCCCGAGGCCTCGCTGATCAAGCAATATGTCGCGCTGATGCAGACCGAAGGCGTGACCTTGGACATCACCGCCAGCGCCATCGACGCCCTGGCTGACGTCGCGGTCGCCGTCAATTCGACGGTGGAGAATATCGGTGCGCGACGGCTGCAGACCGTGATGGAGCGGGTACTCGACGAAATTTCCTTTGCCGCGCCCGACCGCAACGGCGAGACCATCCAGATCGACGCCGATTACGTCCAGAAGCACGTCGGCGATCTTGCCAAGAACGCCGATCTGAGCCGATTTATTCTCTGATTTTGCCGTCCTGCGAATGCAACGACGACGATAGGGCGCGTTGCGCGCTCCACTGCCGCCGTGTGATAGTCCGTGCCTGAATTGATCGTCTTGGGTGCTGGATGAATCTGCGGTTGTGGGAAAAGCCCTGGCGCCTGATGCTCGCGGTCAATGTCGCGGTCGTGATCGGGGTGTTCCTGCACAAGATCACGCTGCCGCCGTTCGTCCCCTACATCCATCTGCTGGTCGATTATCATTTCGGTTTTACAAAACGCGCTCTGATCGGCGCGACCGTCGGGCTGTTCGCCGCAAAGGTGCCGGTATGGCTGGTGTTCGCACTGGCCGGCGCGGCCTGGCTGGTGACGCTGGCGCTGTTCGTGATTTTGTTTCGGCGCACCTTCGGCTTTGGCGAGCGTCAGATGCCGTTGTTCATGTTCATCGTTGGATCGCCGTTCTTTTTCAAGAATTTCATGCACACGCTCGGCCATTTCGACATCTATGGCTGCGCGCTGGCGATCGTGCTGCTGCTGATGCCGGCGCGCTCAGTCGCCTTCGTGCTGTGGGCGGCGCTGTTCTCGATGATCCTGATCCTGGTGCATCATATCCATTTCCTGATGTATGTCCCGACCATCGGGATCATCGTGGTGCTGCGCTATTATCTGCTGCAAGGCGTGACGCGCGCCAACGCGCTGACCGGCGTTGCCGCCATCATCGCGGTCGTGGCGCTGTTTCTCGCCGCGCAGTTCTGGGGGGCGATGCCGATCCCGGAATCGGATTTTGTCGCCTATCTCAAAACCAGGATAACCGATCCTGATCGTACCGACCTGCTGAGCTTCGCCTACATCTGGTATCGGCCGCTGTCGCAGGAATTTTACGACACTTGGCAAAAGATGCCGTCGAACCTGCTGGGCCTGCCGGTATTTGCCCTGCTGATCTGGCTGCATATGCCGCTGTGGCGATATTTTGCCGCGCTGATCCGCGCGCTAAGCGATGATCTGCATCGCCGCGTGGTGATATCAGCGCTCGTCCTGGTGAGCGCAGGTTATCTCGTCATCTTCGCGACCGTGTTCGATTACTCGCGCTGGATTTCGAATTGGGCCATTTGCATGTTCCTGATCCTGCACGCCGTAAAAATGCTGCCGGCCTCGCAGGAAACGCCGCCGATCGCAACGGATGACCGGAAAACCACGATCCTCGGCTGGATCGTCACACTGATCCCGCGGGTGGGGATCGTGCGACCATTTTAGATCCGCACGCGCCTGATCCGCACATAGAGCGCGCCCTCGCCGCCATGGCCGATATGGGCTTCCTCGAATCCGACCACCAGGTTGCGGAATTCCGGTAAAGCCAGCCATTGCGGCACCGCGCGACGCAACACGCCGCGCTCGGATTCGGCGCCGGTTTTTCCCTTGCCGGTAATGACCAGCACGAAGCTCAGGCCATCGGCATGCGCGCGGTGCAGGAAATCCCCAAGCACGCGGTGCGCGCGAACCTGCGTCATGCCGTGCAGATCCAGCCGGGCATCGATCTGCTTGCGCCCGCGCGACAGCTGCGAACGTTCGCGACGTCCGATCGGCGCCAGTGGCGGCGGTGACGGCGGAGGCGCAGGTTTTGGCGTCCGAACCATTCTGGCCGATGGTGACGGCTCGGCGTGCGCGGCGGCCTTGGCCACAGTCGGCGCCTCCGTTTCGCAGGCGGCCTTGGCGGCGCGCGGTTTCTTCCGCAACGGCTTGGTCTGTTTCGCGACCGTCTCCCACAACGCGCGCTCTTCGTCGCTCAGCGCGCGCTTGCGGCGCGGCGGATCGACCAGTTCCGGAATGAGACGGGAGCGCTTCATCGGTCGCCGCGTTCGTCGCGGCGGCGGTGTCGCCGCCGTTCATGGTCCGGTTTGATCGCCGGGCGCGCCGCCGGCAACGGCACGCTTGCCGTGGCGTCTGCCTGGACCGGCGTCGCGGCGGCCGACGGCGCTGCCGGGGCACTTTTCGGATCCTTCAGCGGATCGGTTTGCGGAAACAGTCTTGCGATTTTCGCCGACGGCCTCGGATCGGGCAGCGGCATCTTGCGGCCGCGCGCGACCGGATCGAGGCTTTTCGGCACCAGCATGACAAAATGCATGTTGTGACGCAGCCGGCCCGACACCCGTCCGGCATCCGCGCCGGCGCCGAAATAGAGATCGGCGCGCGCGGGGCCGGTGATCGCCGAACCGGTGTCCTGCGCGATCATCAACCGACGGAACGGCGTCTTCGACTGCTCCGATTCGATCGGAAGCTCGCCCTCGATGAAAAACGGCGTGCCATAGACATGCAGCGACTTGTCGACCGCGATGGAACGGCCCGGCGTCAGCGGCACGCCCTGCGCGCCGACCGCCTCATCCTTGTCGGCGAGCTGCACTTCACGGAAGAAGATGTAGGAGCGGTTTTGCCGCCGCACGTCATTGGCGGCTTCCGGGTTCTGCGTCATCCATTCCCGGATCTTCTGCATCGACATCTGGTCCCTGGGAATGATGCCGCGGTCGATCAGGACACGGCCGACCGCGGTGTAGGGATAACCATTATGCGCATCGTAGTTGATGCGGATGGTCGAGCCGTCCTCGAGGCGGACCCGCGCCGAGCCCTGGATCTGCGCGAACAGCAGATCGGTCTGGTCCTTCAGCCAGCAGATTTCGAGGCCGCGGCCCGCGATCGCGCCATCCTCGATCTGCGCCCGATCGTAATAAGGCACCAGCTTGCGCCGGCCGATCTTGCGGAACACTTCGCCCTTGTTGGGCAGCCCGACCGACTCCTGATTGTAGCCGCGAACGAACAGGTTCGAGGGCCGGCGATAGACCGGCACGGTGTAGACATCGGTCCTGGTGCGCGAGCCGTCGATGACAGGCTCATAGTAACCGGTGACAAAACCCGCGTCCTCGCCAAGCCGGGAGATTTGCAGCGGCTCGAAATGCGTCTCGAAAAACGCTTTTGCCCTGATGTTGTCGGTGATGTTTGCGGCACGGGCCTCCTGACAGGGTTCACGCAACGAGCCGCTCAGCGCCTTGTCGCCGGGAGGGCCGGTCTGACCTGAGATGGCCTTGCAGCTGGCGCGGAAGGTGTTGAGCGCCGCCAGATGATCGTCTTCGTTCCAGCCGGGGATGTCGCGCCACGCCATCGGCGCGTATTGGCTGCCGCTGATCACAAGCGGAAAGGCGAGTTGAGGGTAAGGCAGATGGCGCACATGGGAGCCGTCCGCCGGCACCGCCGCGAGCGAAAGGCTGACCGCGATCGCGGCCACCGCTGCGGCGAATTTCACGCCGCCCTTGGATCTGAAATTCCTGATGCCAGCTTGCAGCCCCCGCTGCAGGAACCTCAAGATGGTGGCACTAGTGAGCGCTACCCGTGCCAACCAACTTCCAGTTCGGATCGCGTGAGGTGACGTCACGGGCAAATGTCCAAACATCGGTAATGTCGGCAACCTTGTCCGGGTTGCCGTCGACGATCGTGCCGGCCTTGTCGCGGGTGACCGAAATCATCTGCGACACGAAGCGGACGGTCAGCTGCGCCGACCGGTCCCGCGCCTCGGCGCTGACGAGCTCGGCCTTGTCGATCGAAACGAAGCGGGTTTCGGTCTTCTGTTCGTGCTTCTCGCGATCCTTGATCGCGGTCTCGAAGCTTTCATAGACCTCAGATGACAACAAATCCTTCAGCGAGCGGCGGTCGCCATTGGCGAAAGCCAGCACGATCATTTCATAGGCGCTGCGTGCGCCGCTGATGAAATGCCGGGGATCGAACGAGGAATCCTGCGCCGCGACCGCGTCAAGCCCCTGCGCCAGCGCCGTGCCGGGTTCCGCGACGCCCTTCCAGCGATCGGTCGGTGGAACCACGTCCGCGGTCGGCGCCAGCGGCGCCTGGTCGATCACCGCGCCCGGAATCGGAACCACGTTATTGTTATTGTTGTCCTGAGCGCCCTGCACCACATTGCGCGCCGCGCGATCATAGGGCGGCCGCTCGCTCCCGGTGCGCTGTCCGAGGACGCTGCGCAGGCGCAGGAAGATGAAGACCGCCAGCGCCAGGAAGATGATGGTGTAAATATCCACGTCGTATTCGCTTTCTAATTCTCGCGCCGGCAAGGGGTCCGGCGATAGCGCCGTTCCGCCCCAGACAAGGCCGGCAGAGACTACCTCATGGATTAAGTCCGCAGCATGTAGGCACGAAACTGTGCCCGGCCAATGGCGCGCCTGGCATGAATGGCCATGCCGGTGGAAACAAGCCGAACAGGTGCTCTCGCACGTTCACCACGTTTGAATTGTAGCCGGTTTTTGGCGCGAGGGGAAACCCCTGTCATGCCCGGAAATCGCGCATATTCAACAATTTAGGGTGTAGCCTCGTATACCTTTCCGGCAGCATTTTAGGGTTTTGCCGCCCACCGCTGCGGTGAGCCATCGGGCGCTGGCCGTGCCGGCCGCCGTTAATTGTGCCGGCCGGCCATCCTTGTGGGACAAGGCGCGGCTATGATAGCCACTCGCCCCGACAGAGGCCCTTTCGCGCTTTGAGCGATTCAGACGTAAGGCCGGTCCCTGCTCGCTTGAAAACGCATCCGGAGAGACTCCCATGACCAATGGCAACGGTACGCCCCCCGAGGCAGCCCCTCCCCCCCAGCTCAACGTGCTGGCGCAGTACACCAAGGATCTGTCGTTCGAAAACCCGAACGCCCCGGCCTCGCTGGGACCGCAGGCGCAGCAGCCGGCGATCAATATCCAGATCAACGTCAACGCCAACCCGGTCGGCGAAAACGAGTATGAAGTTGCGCTGTTGATCGAGGGCAAGGCCGAGAACGGCGGCAAGGTGATGTTCAGCTTCGACCTGTCCTATGCCGGCGTGTTCCGTATCGTGAACGTGCCGAAGGAAAATCTGCACCCGCTGATCATGATCGAATGCCCGCGGCTTTTGTTCCCGTTCGCACGCGAGATCATCGCGACGGCGGTGCGGGACGGCGGCTTCCCGCCCCTGATGCTCGATCCCGTGGATTTTGTCGGTCTTTACCGCCAGAACATGGAGCGGCAGGCTGCCGCCCAGGCTGCAACCGCGGCCAAGCCGAGCTAAGCCTGTCTCGGCTTGCGGCCTTATCAGCCGCGATCACGCTCCAATAAAATCATTCCAGACCGGTTTGTCGCCCAGCGTGGCGACGAACGCCCGATGTGCGATGCGGTCTTCATCGCTGACGCGCGGCGCGAGCGGCTCGGTACGCTGACGCCGCGGCATTTCGCCCTGGCCACCGGTGCGGGTGTCGCGAACTTCGGCGGCCAGGATCAGCTGCGACTGCCGCGCCCCGATCAGGTCGATATAGACTTCCGCCAGTAGCTCGGCGTCGAGCAGCGCGCCGTGCTTGGTGCGGCGGGAATTGTCGATCGCATAACGCGAGCAGAGATCGTCGAGGCGATTGGAAACGCCGGGATGCTTGCGCCGCGCCAGCAGCAGCGTGTCGACCAGCCGCTCGCGTGCAATCACCGGCCGCTTGATGCGCTCGAGCTCGGCATTGATGAAGCTGATGTCGAACGAGGCGTTGTGGATCACCAGCGGCGCGTCGGCGATGAATTCCAGGAACTGCTCGACCACATGGGCGAACAGCGGCTTGTCGGCCAGAAATTCGCTGGAAAGCCCGTGCACGGCAAAAGCTTCCGCCGGCATGTCGCGTTCCGGATTGATGTATACGTGAAAGGTCTGCCCGGTCGGCATCCGGTTGAACATCTCGACACAGCCGATCTCGACCAGCCGGTCGCCGCGCAGCGGGTCGAGGCCGGTGGTTTCGGTATCGAGAACGATTTCGCGCATCGGATAAGACCGGAAGGATGGATCTGAGCGCGGCGAATCAGGGCCGCCGCCGCGGCATCTTACCAGCCTCTTGCAGGATGTCCCGGATTCGCGCACGCACGGGATCGAGGCCGTGCGACGTATCCACCACAAAATCCGCGCGTTTTCGCTTTTCGGCATCCGGCAATTGCCGCGCCAGGATAGCGTCGAGCTTCTCGCCGGTCATGTTGTCGCGCGCGAGAATCCGTTCCCGCTGGACTTCCGGCGAGGTCGTGACCACCACCACCGCATCGACGCGCTTTTCACCGCCGGTCTCGTACAGCAAAGGCACGTCCACCACCGCGACCGGCGCGCCGGATTGCTCGGCCTCGTCGAGGAATTTCTGGTGGTAGGCGCGCAGCATCGGATGCACGATTTGCTCCAGCCGCTTCATCGCGGCCGCATCATGCACCACCTGCGCCGATAGCTTGGTGCGATCAACCTTGCCGCCCGAGGTCGTGCCGGGAAACGCAGCCTCAATCGCCGGCGCCGCCTCGCCCTCGTAGATCATGTGGACGGTGGCGTCGGCGTCGTAGACGGGAACGCCGGCCTCCGCGAACAATCTTGCGGTGGTCGATTTGCCCATTCCAATCGAGCCGGTCAGTCCCAGGATGATCATCGCAACGCTATCCGTTCAAACCGCAAGCAGGCGCTCCCCGCGCAAAAACGCCAGCAATGGCAGCAGCGGCAACCCCAGGATGGTAAAGTGATCGCCCTCGATGCGCTCGAACAAATGCACGCCCAACCCTTCGAGCTGATAGGCGCCGACGCTCGAGGTGACGGCCTCGCCCGCTTCATCCAGATAGGCCTCGATGTCGGCCGGCGTCAGCCGCCGCATGGTCATGCGCGCGACGCTTGCGGTTTCGAACACTAGCTTGCCGTCGCGCGCCACCGCAACGGCGGAGTGTAGTTCGTGGCTGTTGCCGGCCAATGCGCGCAACTGCTCGGCGGCCTGGGAACGACCTGCGGGCTTTGAAAATAGCCGTTGCGCCAGCGCCAGCGTTTGATCGGCGCCGACGACAATCCGGCCGGGTTGGTGCGACGATACAAACAGCGCCTTCTGTCCCGCCAGGAGCGAGGCGATCGCGCCCGGCGTGACCAGGCCTGAAGCGCGCTGGATTTCGCGTTCGTCGATTTCGGCCGGCATGGCTTGAAAAGCGATGCCGGCACTGGCCAGCAGCGCCTGTCGCGCGCGGCTTTGCGAGGCCAGGATCAACGGATCTTTTCCGCGCCAGATGGTCATGCGAGACAGATCATGTAAGGCACATCATCTGAAAAGGATCATTCCGGCAACCGCTGGCGCTGCCGGTCGGCGAATAGTTTCAGCACGGCCGCCGCGGTCTCCTCGATCGATCGCCTTGTAACATCGAGCTGCGCCCAATTGAACTTGGCGCATAATCTTCGAGCAAACGCGACTTCGTCGGCGACCACCTGGCGATCGATATAATCGTCATTGCCGGGACCTGCGCCCATGCTCAACAGCCGGTTCTGCCGCACCTGGATCAGGCGTTCCGGCGTCGCGTGCAGGCTGACCACCAGCGGCTTTTTCAGCGTCTCCAGCTGGTGCGGGATCGCAATCCCGGGGACCAGCGGCACGTTGGCGGTGCGGACGCCGCGGTTGGCGAGATAGATCGAGGTCGGCGTCTTCGAGGTGCGGGAGACGCCGACCAGAACCACATCGGCCTCCTCCAGCCCTTCGACGTGCTGGCCATCATCGTGGATCATGGTGTAGTTCAGCGCGTCGATGCGCTTGAAATATTCCGCGTTCAGCGTGTGCTGCGCGCCGACCCGGCCGATCGTCGCTGCGCCAAGGTAGGCCTGGAACAACTGCATCACCGGGCCGATGATCGACAGGCTCGGAATGTTGATTTCCTTGCACTTGGCTTCCAGCCGCGCCACCAGGTCCTTTTCCAGCAGCGTGAACAGCACAATGCCCGGCGCTTCCTCGATTTCGTCGAGCACGCGGTCGAGCTGCTTCTGGCTGCGCACCAGCGGATAGACGTGCTCCACCGGCATGACATTGGCGTATTGCGCGGCGACCGCGCGCGCGACCGTAATCAGCGTCTCGCCGGTCGAATCGGAGACCAGATGCAGGTGAAAATAATTGCCGGTCGTGGGCACGGTGGACCCTGTGTATCCTGTGAATCCTTGTGGAGCTTACCTCTGAGAATCACCGTCGGATCGATCGCTCCGGGATAACTCCAGTTTTTCTTCACAGGCCTGTTCGAGGGAATAAGTCATTCCTGGTCCGGAATGATAGTGGGGTTATGTGGACTTGTCTCTTCATAAGTCGGTTGCAGCGAGGCGCAAGGGCTTGATGCAAGTCGCTTTATTCGAACGGCCGAAACCGTCGGCAAAATTGTTGATGAATGTGGACATGCCCTGACAATTGCGGGACGGCGCTGCGTGGGCTCTATTCACGGCTACTTAGACTCAAACCTAAGATTCTAAAAATATTGATTTAGAAAAGGCGTACTTGCGGATATGTCTCCGTTCGAACGGGATCATGCTGGCCGGAAACGCCGATGGCGGTGAGATCGTTCCAATTCCGCGAGCAGTGAGCTGTTCGAAACGAGTGAGGTTGTTTCGGTGTACGAGTGGATCAAGGCGCTGCACATCATCGCGGTCATCTCCTGGATGGCCGGCATGCTCTATCTGCCGCGGCTGTTCGTGTATCATTGCAAGGCCGAGCCCGGCTCGAAGCAATCCGAAACCTTCAAGACCATGGAACGGCGCCTGCTGCGGGCGATCATCAACCCGGCGATGATCGTGACCTGGCTGGCCGGGCTGTACCTCGCCTGGAGCGGTCATTGGCTCGCGGCCGGCTGGCTGCATGGAAAGCTGCTGCTGGTGCTGCTGCTATCGGGCGTTCACGGCTTTTTTGCCCGTTGCGTCAAGGATTTCGGAGCCGACCGCAACACGCGGGGCCAAAAATTCTATCGAATTATCAATGAGCTACCTACCCTATTGATGATCGGGATCGTGATTTTGGTGGTGGTCAAGCCGTTTTGAGGCAGGGCCGTCAACAGGCCGAATCAGCATGTCCTTGCGAAGCGGAGTTCGATTTTCTATATTGCTGAAGTCCCACCCAACGCAGGCGGATGTGGTTGTGCTTCGGCTTCATCATTGAGCCGGCCGCTACATCAGGTTTGAAGCCTCTCCGGCACTTTCCTCGCTTAGACCTGCGGACCTTCCTGATCTCGCGTCCGCATTTCCTCAAAGCACCTTGCACCCCCTCCCCCTAGTTACTCCACAGGACCATCCCAATGCGGGAAATAAAACTTCAAGACCTCAAATCCCAAACGCCAGCGGAGCTGGTCACGTTTGCGGAAGAAAAAGGGGTCGAAAACGCCAGCACCATGCGCAAGCAGGAGCTGATGTTCGCCATTCTCAAGCAACTCGCGATCCAGGAAACCGATATTATCGGCGAAGGCGTCGTCGAGGTTCTCTCCGACGGTTTCGGATTTCTGCGCTCGCCGGACGCGAACTACCTGCCGGGCCCGGACGACATCTACGTTTCGCCCTCGCAGATCCGCCGCTTCGGATTGCGCACCGGCGATACCATCGAAGGCCATATTCGCAGCCCGAAGGAAGGCGAACGCTATTTCGCGCTGCTGAAGGTCAACACGCTGAATTTCGAGGACCCGGAAAAGTCCAAGCACAAGGTCAATTTCGACAATCTGACGCCGCTGTTTCCCGATCAGCGGTTCCGGCTCGAACTCGAAGACCCCACGCGAAAGGACTTGTCTGCAAGGGTTATCGACATCGTAGCCCCTATCGGCAAAGGCCAGCGCGCGCTGATCGTGGCGCCGCCGCGCACCGGCAAGACCGTGCTGATGCAGAACATCGCGCACTCGATCACCGCCAATCATCCGGAGTGCTATCTGATCGTTCTGCTGATCGACGAACGCCCGGAAGAAGTCACGGACATGCAGCGCTCGGTGAAGGGCGAGGTGGTTTCATCCACCTTCGACGAGCCGGCGGTGCGTCACGTCCAGGTCGCCGAAATGGTGATCGAGAAAGCCAAGCGGCTCGTTGAGCACGGTCGCGACGTGGTGATCCTGCTCGACTCGATCACGCGATTGGGCCGCGCCTACAACACCGTGGTGCCGTCATCCGGCAAGGTGCTGACCGGCGGTGTCGACGCCAATGCGTTGCAGCGGCCAAAACGTTTCTTCGGCGCCGCGCGTAACATCGAGGAGGGCGGTTCGCTGACGATTATCGCGACCGCGCTCGTCGACACCGGAAGCCGAATGGACGAAGTGATCTTCGAAGAATTCAAGGGCACCGGCAACTCCGAACTGATTCTCGACCGCAAGGTTTCGGACAAGCGGACCTTCCCGGCGATCGATATCTCGCGCTCCGGCACCCGCAAGGAAGAGCTGATCACCGATCCGCAACTGCTCAAGAAGATGTACGTGCTGCGTCGGATCCTCAATCCGATGGGCACGATGGACGCGATCGACTTCCTGCTCGACAAGCTGCGCAACACCAAGAACAACTCGGAATTCTTCGATTCGATGAATACCTGAGCCGTTCTGAAGGTTTTGGAGAGAGCGCCCGGCCAAAAGCCGGGCGCTTTTTCGTGCCGCGGGGCCAGATGCTTTGCTGCAGGCTTTGCTGCGGTGGAAGTGCAGCATGGCCACGCACGCGCGGGACTGGCGCTGATACTTTAAGCCGTTGAAATTGCTTGATATAATTTGTAGATCCGACGCTGATTTCGAAATCGGCCGGAATTTCGCAGCAAAAATGCTGCGGCAATATTGCAGCAGAACGGCCGGCCGGAGCCGATATTCAGTCGCCAGCATGTGGATTTCGGCCGCCAACGGTTCGCATGACCAGCGATCCGACCACGAGCCAGGCCGTGATGGCGAGCGCGATCATCGACAAATGGGTATGCGAGCCGCTGCGCAGATAAGGGCCGATCGCGTCGAAGCCGAAAATGTCGAAAAAGACCACGCAGCCCAGCCCGATAAGGCCTGCGCCGACCAGCACGGACGGCCATCTGGTCATGGGTTGCTCCATTGATCCTGCGGCCGGCATCGCGACGTTCAGCCGCCATGGGATGGGGTGCGGCTCGGCGGGGCTTGGTTCAACCCGTCGGCGGGGGACGTGATTTGTTGCAGCGAAGACCGCAGCAAATTGCCGAATGGAATTATGCGTCGCACAATGGAGCGCCCGTGAGGCGGGTGCATGACCCGCGGCAGGCGGCAATCGGGAATTGTTTTGCCTGTCGGTGTACTTGACGGCAAATAGGCGATGCATCCGCGAGATCAGACCATTTTTGCACTTTCCTCGGGCCGGCTCCCGAGCGCGATCGCGATCGTCCGGGTCTCGGGGCCGCAAGCCGGCGCGGCGCTGACTTCGCTGGCCGGCAAGGTCCCGCCGCCGCGGCAGGCCACCAGGGCGTTGCTGCGCGACGGGGAGGGCGAACCGATCGACGATGCCGTGGTGCTCTGGTTCCCCGGGCCGGCGAGCGCGACCGGCGAGGACGTTGCCGAATTTCACGTCCACGGCGGACGCGCGGTGCTGACCTCACTGCTCGCCGCGCTTTCATTGCCCGAGCAGATGCGCGCGGCGGAGCCGGGAGAATTCACCCGCCGTGCGTTTGAAAATGGAAAACTCGATCTCACCGAAGCCGAAGGCCTCGACGATTTGATTCACGCCGATACCGACCGGCAACGGCGCCAGGCCCTGCGGCAATTGAAGGGGCTGCTTGGCGACAAAGCGCGCGACTGGCGTGCGCGGATCATCGAAGCGTCGGCGTTGATCGAGGCGGGCATTGATTTTTCCGACGAGGGCGACGTCTCGGCCGAACTGCCGGCGCCGGCGCGCGAGAGAATCGCCGCGCTGTTGGGCGAGATTCAAGAAGTCCTTGCGGCGCAGGGCAAAGCTGAACGGCTGCGCGACGGGCTGGTGGTGACGATCGCGGGGCCGCCCAATGTCGGCAAGTCCACGCTGATCAATCAGCTGGCGCGGCGTGAAGTGGCGATCGTCTCGCCTTATGCCGGAACCACGCGCGACGTGATTGAAGTGCAGCTCGATCTCGATGGCTATCCGGTGACGGTGATCGACACCGCCGGTATCCGCGAGACCGACGATCCCGTCGAGCAGGAAGGCGTGCGGCGCGCCCGTGCGCGGGCCGCCGACGCCGACCTGGTGCTGTGGCTGACGGATACGCCGGACGGCAGACATCAGGATGATTCGGCGACGCCGCGTTGGAGCGTGCGCAACAAGATCGATCTCGATTCGCGGAAGCCGGATACCCGGGATCGGACAACGGAAATAACAGATCCGGCGCCGCCATCGGCGAATGCGCGAGCCGAATCCGGCAAGGCCGCGTTCGAGATTTCGGCCGCGCGCGGCGACGGCATCCCGGAGCTGATCGCGGCTTTGGTCGTTTTTGCGCAAGAATTTTTTGGACAAGGCGAGGGCGGTTTGATCGCGCGGGAACGGCAGCGGGAGTTGCTGCAGCAAACGGCCATTTCGCTGCAGCGCAGCATTGCGATGTTCGAGCGGGGAGAGGAATTCGCAGCGGAAGACTTGCGAGGCGCCGCTTTTGCGCTCGGCCGCCTGCTGGGCCGGGTCGATGTCGAGGATATCCTGGATGTGATCTTCCGGGAATTCTGCATAGGCAAGTAGTATTTAATTATTCATTTGTTGGTTCATTTCTTGAATGGATTGTTTCACGTGAAACAAGGCGCCCGCGCACTCCGGTTCCAGGTTGTTTCACGTGAAATAGCGGCCACTGCCAAAAACCGACTTTCGGCTACGCCGGTCCCGCGATAGAAGATCGCACATGAACGCCCTCACATCCCTAGACGTGATTGTTATCGGCGGCGGCCACGCCGGCTGCGAAGCCGCGAGCGCCGCCGCGCGGATGGGCGCTCGGACTGCCTTGGTGACGCACCGCTTTGCCACCGTCGGCGCGATGTCCTGCAATCCCGCGATCGGCGGTCTCGGCAAGGGCCATCTGGTCCGCGAGGTCGATGCGCTGGACGGCCTGATGGGCCGGGTCGCGGATGCCGGCGGCATCCAGTTTCGTATGCTCAATCGCCGCAAGGGCCCGGCGGTCCGTGGACCGCGCGCCCAGGCCGATCGCAAGCTTTACGCCCAGGCCATGCAGACCGCGATATCAGAGACGGCCAACCTCAGCGTCATCGAAGGCGAGGCGGACGATCTGCTGATTTCCAACGGCCGGGTCACCGGCGTTCGTCTGGCCGATGGCCGCGAATTAGCGGCGGGCGCGGTCGTTATCACCACCGGAACGTTCTTGCGCGGGCTGATCCATCTCGGCGAAAAGAACTGGCCGGCGGGCCGGGTCGGGGAGGCGCCGTCGCTGGGGCTTTCGGCCTCCTTCGAACGCGCCGGCTTCAAGCTGGGGCGGCTCAAGACGGGAACGCCGCCGCGGCTCGATGGCGCCACCATCGACTGGTCTGCGGTCGAAATGCAGCCCGGCGACGATCCGCCGGAGCCGTTTTCGGTGATGACCGAGCGGATCACGACGCCGCAGATCCAGTGCGGCATCACCCGCACCACGCCCGCGACCCATGAGGTAATCCGGGCGAATGTTCATCGCTCGCCGATGTACTCCGGCCAGATCAAGAGCAGCGGACCGCGCTATTGTCCGTCGATCGAGGACAAGATCGTCCGCTTCGGCGATCGCGACGGGCATCAGATTTTTCTCGAACCGGAAGGCCTCGACGATACGACGGTCTATCCCAATGGCATCTCCACCTCGCTTCCGGAGGAGGTGCAGCTCGCCATTCTCGCGACCATTCCCGGCCTCGAGCGGGTCCGGATGGTCCGTCCTGGCTATGCGATCGAATACGACCATATCGATCCGCGCGAGCTCGAGCCCACCCTGCAGACCAAGCGCCTGCCCGGCCTGTTCCTGGCCGGGCAGATCAACGGCACCACCGGCTATGAAGAAGCCGCGGCGCAAGGGATCTTCGCGGGCCTGAACGCGGCCCTGTCCGCTGGCGCCGCCGATCCGATCGTGTTCGATCGCGCGGACGGCTATCTCGGGGTCATGATCGACGATCTCGTGACCCGCGGAATCACCGAGCCTTATCGGATGTTCACCTCACGCGCCGAGTATCGGCTCACCCTGCGAGCCGACAATGCCGACCAGCGCCTGACCGACAAGGGCATCGCGCTGGGCTGCGTCGGGAGCGGACGGGCGCAGCACCATCGTGCCAAGATGGCAGCGCTGGAGGCGGTGAAGGCGCTATCGAAGACCCTCACGATCACCCCGAACGAGGCCGCCAAATACGGCCTGGCGCTCAACCGGGACGGCCATCGCCGTTCGGCCTTTGAGTTGCTGGCCTATCCAGAGATCGGCTGGCGCGAACTGCGCGGGATCTGGCCGGAGCTGTCGGCCATTGACCCAGGGATAGCCGTCCATTTGGAGATCGACGCCAAATACGACGTCTATCTGAAGCGCCAGACCGCGGATGTCGACGCCTTTCGCCGGGATGAGGGGCTGCTGCTGATGGACATCGATTATGCGGAGGTGCCGGGACTCTCGAATGAAGCCCGCTCGAAGCTTGAGGCGGCGAGGCCGCGCACAGTCGGGCAGGCCGGCCGGCTCGATGGCCTGACGCCGGCGGCGCTCGGTATTCTTGCGGCCTATCTGCGCCGGGAAGCGCGGCGGAAGGTTTCGAAGGTGACCGCTTAAATTGTTTCACGTGAAACAGCTTCCGCTCAGAGCCGTTCAGCGCCATCTTGAAGATCAATGGCAACGTGTGTGCCGCGATTCGAAAATCCATGCCGAAGCTCGACCAGCAACCCACCGCGTCACCCTCCGCCACCGACAAGGCCGCGGCGCTGGCGCTGACGCCTGTTTCACGTGAAACGGAGGTGCGGCTGGATTGCTACGTCGATCTGCTGGTGAAGTGGCAGGCCAAGACCAATCTCGTCTCGGCATCGACGCTTCCTAACCTGTGGACGCGGCATATCTCGGATTCGCTGCAGCTCCTGGCGCTGGCACCGGCAGCAAAGGTGTGGGCCGACCTCGGCAGCGGCGGCGGCTTTCCGGGCGTGGTGCTGGCTTGCGCGGTGGCCGACATTCCCGGCGCGACGGTCCACTTGATTGAACGCAACGCCAAGAAGGCTGCGTTCTTGCGCGAGGCGCTGCGGGTTACGAACGCGCCGGGTACCGTCCACCTGGCTGACATCGGGGATAATGTGGATAGTATCGTTGGTGGGGTCGATTGCGTCACCGCGCGAGCGGTGGCTCCGCTACATCAACTGATCGGTTTCGCTGAGCCAATGGTCGGGCAGGGTGCAAAAGCCTTGTTTCTCAAAGGCCAAGATGTAGAGGCGGAATTGACCGAGGCCACTAAATATTGGAAGATTAAACCTCGCCTCCATTCCAGCCGCACGGGCGGGCACGGCTGGATCGTCGAACTCGATCGGATCGAGCGGCGCGATCAGTCCGCCAAGGCAGATGGCATTCCGGCATGACCGTAATTGATCAGATTTATCAAGAAGATAGAGCGCCGGCTCCGCCCGGCCATCCGCGCATTTTATCGCTCGCGAACCAGAAGGGTGGCGTCGGCAAGACCACCACCGCCATCAATCTCGGCACCGCGCTGGCCGCGATCGGCGAGCGCGTGCTGATCGTCGATCTCGATCCGCAGGGCAATGCCTCAACGGGTCTTGGCATCGACCGCAAGAGCCGCAACGTCTCGACCTATGACGTCTTGATCGGCGAAGCGCCGCTGCGCGACGCGGTGGTTCCGACCGCGGTACCGCGGCTGCATATCGCGGCTTCGACCATGGATCTTTCCGGCCTCGAACTGGAATTGGGCCACACCCGCGACCGCGCGTTCCGGCTGCGCGACGCGATCGCGGCGCTCAACACCAACGCAACGCCCGACACCGATTACACCTATGTGCTGATCGATTGCCCGCCGTCGCTCAATCTTCTCACCGTCAATGCGATGGCGGCGTCGGACGCGATCCTGGTGCCGCTGCAATGCGAGTTCTTCGCGCTCGAAGGCCTGTCGCAGTTGTTGCAGACGGTGGAGCAGGTGCGCTCGACCCTCAATCCCAACCTGTCGATCCACGGCATCGTGCTGACCATGTTCGACTCGCGCAATAATCTGTCGAACCAGGTCGTCGCCGACGTCCGGCAGTTCATGGGTAGCAAGGTCTACAACACCATGATCCCGCGCAACGTCCGCATTTCGGAGGCGCCTTCCTACGGCAAGCCGGTGCTGGTCTACGATCTCAAATGCGTCGGCAGCGAAGCCTATCTGAAGCTCGCGACCGAAGTGATCCAGCGCGAGCGCGAACTGCGCACGCATTGAAGTTGCGGAAATCGTAGGCTGGGTTGAGCGCAGCGATACCCATCGCCGCACACGATGAAGCCGATGGGTTTCGCTGCGCTCCACCCATCCTACGAAAATTATCGGCGTCTAATTCGGAGTGAGTTGCGTGAATCCAAGGGAGCTGGCGATGGCCGACGAAGCGCGTTCGCGACTGGGGCGCGGTCTTGCAAGTCTGATCGGCGATGTCGGCGGCGAGGCCGCGCATCTGGAGCGGCCGCGCGCGCAGCGCAAGGTGCCGATCGAATTCCTGAAGGCCAATTCGCGCAATCCGCGCCGCGATTTTTCCGAAGCCGAGCTCGGCGAGCTGGCCGATTCGATCAAGCAGCACGGCGTGATCCAGCCGATCGTGGTGCGCGCGGTCAAGGGCGCAGCCGACCGCTACGAGATCATCGCCGGCGAGCGGCGCTGGCGCGCCTCGCAGATCGCCGGCCTGCACGAGGTTCCGATCGTGCCGGTCGATGTCAGCGACAGCGACGCGCTGGAGATCGCGATCGTCGAAAACGTGCAGCGCGAAAATCTCAACGCGATGGAAGAGGCGCAGGGCTATCACGCGCTGGTCAACGAGTTCAAACGCAGCCAGGAAGAAATCGCCAAGGTAGTCGGCAAAAGCCGCAGCCACGTCGCCAACATGATGCGGCTGACCAAACTGCCCGCCGAGGTGCAGGCCTATATCTCGTCAGGCCAGTTGTCGGCCGGTCACGCCCGCGCGCTGATCGGCGTGCCCGATCCGTCCGCCGCCGCCAAACGCATTGTCGAGGAAGGCCTCAACGTCCGCCAGGCCGAGGCGCTGGCGCATGAAGAGGGCGTGCCCGAGCGCAAGGCGCAGAAGCCGCGCGCCGGGAAGATGGCAAAGGATGCCGACACGGTCGCGCTGGAAAAACGGGTCAGCGACGTGCTCGGACTCAAGGTCAGCATCGAGCATCGCGATCCCGGCGGCAGCGTCGTGATCCGCTATCGCGACCTCGATCAGCTCGACGGCATCGTGCAGAAGCTGGCGAAGGGCTGATCTTCATCTCCCCTCGCTCTTTGCGGGGGGAGATCGGATCGCACTCGGCGATCCGGATGAGGGGCCAGGCACTGAGCTTATTACGTCTTCTGCATATGCCGGAACTCAGCAGCCTCTCACCCCACCCTTTCCCCGCATCCGCCTTCGCCCGAAGGCGGCCTTCGTCGGACACGAGAGCGGGGCGAGGGAGTGGACGACGTCCATCTCACCCTCGCCGCCTGGCATTCACGGCAATCGACAACAGCGTGCGTTGCGCGATCACGGCGGCGAGCGAGGCCTGCTTGCGCATGTCGAGGGCCGCGGTCGCGAGCAGCTCGATGACCGATAGCAGCCGCGCCGGGTTGAAATGGCGCAGCGCGGTTTCGACATTGGTCTTGCGTGAAAAATGCAGCCGCGGAAAACCGCTGTCGAGCAAGGTCGAAACCGGCGTTCCATCGGCGGCGGCGAGCGCGGTCTTGTGCAACCATGCGGCCTGGCGCTGGGCGGCGGAAATGATCATGCCGGGATACGTGCCGGCAACCATCGCTTTTGCAAATTCGGTTTCCACCAGTTCCGGCTTGCCGGCGAACGCGCCGTCGACGATCGGATCGATCTTCAGCTCGGAGGCGTCCGCGACCACTGCCACAACATCCTCGAGCGTGACTTCGCCCTTGCCGTGGGCATAGAGCGTGAGCTTTCGAAGCTCGTTGCGCGACGCCTGGCGGTCGCCGCCCAGCAAGGCGGTCAGCGATGCGCGTGCGTCGGCCGCGATCCGCAGGCTTGCGATCCGCAATTCATCGTCGATCAGTTTTGCCAAGTCGCGTTCGCCGTCGGGATAGCAGGCGATGGCGACCGCGGTCTTGGCGCGTTCGCAGGCCTTGCGCAGCGGGCTTTCGGCGCGCAGCTCGCCGGCCTCGATCACGATGCGGCAATCCTTGAGCGGGCTATCCGCCAGCGTATCGATGCCGCTGGCAAAACTGCGCGAGCCGGCGCGGACCCGGATGGCGCGGCGGCCGCCGAACAGCGGCACCGTCATCGCTTCATCGACCAGCCGCGACGGCTCGGCGGACAATTCGTCGCCGTCCAGCCGCACCATCGAGAACGGATCGTTGGGATCGTCGACCGCGGATGCCAGCAGCGCATCGGCGCGTTCGCGCACCAAGCCGGCATCGGGGCCGTAGAGCAGGATGATGGGACGGGCCGGATCTGGCCGGGCCAGGAAAGCGTCGATGTCCTTTCCTCGAAGCGCGACCACGGGCAGACCCTTGAAGCTTAGGCTTGAAGCTGAGCCTTGAAGGCTAGTTCAGTTTCCCCGCCCGGGGGGCGGGTACGGCATCCGGCACCGTGCCCGAAGCACTGGCTTCGGCGGAGGCGGTGAAGAAATAAGCCGCCAGGCGGGTCCTGATGTGCTCGGCGATCTCTTCGGCGGCGCGATCCTCGGCATCGCGGATGGCACGGGCGCGGGCGAAGCGCTGGTAGCTGCCGGGGATATCGTAGGAGAGGTGCGAGAACGTCGTGCCGGTGATCACCGATTTGTTGGTGGCGAGCTCGACCAGATTGTACTGCGCATCGATGCCGAGCGTTTCGGTGTCGGGCAGGCCGGTGTTCAGATTGACGATCAGCGAGGAGCGGCTGGACGCGAATTTGAAATCGAGCCGGTAAAGTGGCGGCGCGCCGGTGGCGGCGCCGTACAGCTTGAACGCCAGTGCGTTGCGGATGGCGACCTGAATCCGCGCCTCATGCGACG
>Ga0207702_10001702_pt1 | contig 21728 bp, 16 predicted proteins | sample KBSCornC62_FD_184302 | JGI IMG/M metagenome (GOLD analysis project Ga0207702, IMG submission 184302) | Corn rhizosphere microbial communities from Kellogg Biological Station, Michigan, USA - KBS Corn C6-2 (SPAdes) (version 2) | ecosystem: Host-associated > Plants > Roots > Rhizosphere > Soil ...
TCCGATCTCTTGCGGTGATACGAAAACTGATCAAGATTGACCACTGCACATCCCACCACCTTCGAGTCCAAGATCACCGCCGTTTGCTACAGCAGGCTTGTATGGGTGGCGCTGCCGAGATCCATCTACCGTATTGAATATACGGATGTCGACGAAAAGAGTGTGCGCGCCCCTATGTCTCCAAAGCAGCAACTCCATTGATCCCCAACTTCGAACAGCGCTACCGTCATTGTGTGCTGACTATTCGTGCCATGACCGGGGGTGAGGGCTACGCTCAGCGCCATCTCCGGCAAAGCGATTATTACGACCAGAATCGGACGGTCGAAGGCCGGTGGCATGGAAGCGGCGCTGAACTGCTGGGTCTGAAAGGAGAGGTTGCGTCCGAGGATTTCGAGGCAGTGCGTCAGGGCCTCGACCCACAAACGGGAGAATTCCTCCGGCAACGTCACGGGGCAGATCGCATTACCAGCAATGGTGAGGAGCAAAGTAAGGCACGGTCTCTTTATGACATGACATTTTCGGCGCCGAAGTCCGTCTCTGTCATGGCTATTGTTGGCGGAGATGAGAGACTGGTCGCCGCGCACGGAACCGCCGTGCGCGAGGCATTGGAAGAAGCGGAGAAATACTCGGCCACCAGGGTTCGCCTCGCCGGCCTGAACGAAAATCGAGCCACCGGAAACTGGATCGTAGCTTCCTACACTCACGACACGAGTCGTCAGCTAGATCCTCAGCTCCACACTCATGCCGTCGCTGCCAATCTGACTTACGATGGGACTGAAGGACGTTGGAAGGCGCTGCAGGCTTCCGGTCTGTACGAACGTCGCAGCTACCTGACCGAGGTCTATCGCAATGCCCTAGCTCGCGAAGTGCGCGCCCTTGGCTACGAGGTTGAAAACCGTCACGATGTTCGTGGTCGTGACAAGGGATTTGAAATCGCAGGATTTTCCCAGGACCTCCTCGATAAGTACAGCCAACGCAGTGCCCAGCGGGATGCAGCAATCCGAGAATTCACCCATTCACGTGGCCGTGCACCAACAGACAACGAGGTCGCGGTACTGGTCCGGGAGACGCGGCCCGACAAGCTTCAGGAGATCTCGACCGAACAAGTCCGCAATCTTCAGCAAGAGCGACTGTCCCCGGATGAGAGGCAAGCGCTTCGGGATGGCTTGAACGAGGCTCAGACAAAATCCTATTCGCCTCAAATCAATCGCGGTGTGCGTGAGGCTTCGCTTGCATACTCTCAGGAGCACATTTTCGAGCGTCTCTCGGTCGCCAGAGAACATGAGGTTCTAACCGAAGCTCTTCGTCACGGGCGCGGCAACGTCGAACTCGGTGACCTTCAGGGCTCGCTCTCCCTTGAACGTGCGAAGGGGGCTCTCATCTCCTCCGGGGATGAAATTGCGACACACGCGAGCCTCCAACGTGAGCGTGAAATGATCGCGGTCGTTAACCGCGGAGTGGATCGCTACGACCACCTCGGCAAGGGGCGTGACCTTGAGCTTTCGGACCACCTCCGTCCCGAACAGAAGCGCGCCGTCGAAGCTGTACTCGACTCTCGCGACCTGGCGGTCAATGTTCGAGGCGCTGCCGGTACTGGCAAGACGGCGACACTGCGCGAAATTGACCGTAGCCTCAGAGAGGCCGGACACGAAGTTCTCGCGGTGGCTCCCACACGAAGTGCGGTGGACCAACTGGAAAAGGTCGGCTTCCGAGATGCGATGACTGTCTCCCGACTTCTGGAGTCTCAAGAACCACAGGGTGCGCTGCGCGGGAGGGTTTTGATTGTTGATGAAGCAGGTATGGTTTCTGGCCGGCAAATGCAAAGCTTGCTGCACCTCGCCGAGGATCAGGGAGCCCGAATCGTCTTTTCCGGTGACACGCGACAAATTCCCAGCGTCGAGGCCTCGGATGCTTTGCGTATCTTGGAACGGGAGTCTGGCCTGAAGAGTGTTTCCCTCACTGAAGTACAACGGCAGACGAACTCTGTCTATCGCGAGGCCATAAAGACCATCAGGCACTCACCGGAGGAAGGGTTCGCACAACTGGAAAAGCTCGGTGTCATTCGCGAGGTACCCGTCTTCGACCGAGGCCAGATAGTGGCGGAGTTGCATCGCGAGTTCCGAGCCGAAGGTCGCGATACGCTTGTAGTTGCCGGCACTCATGCTGAGATTTCCCAACTCACCGACGCGATTCGCCAGGATCGGAAAGATCGCGGCGAATTGGGAGTCAGCCACTCTTTTGGTCGGTACGTCTCGCTCCAGTGGACGACAGCGCAGAAACAAGAACTGTCCAACTACCAAGAGGGGCAGGTTCTGCAATTCCACCGAGACACAAAACAAGCAAAACGGCATGAGTTTCTGGAAGTCGTGCGTGTTGGGCCTGAATGTCTAGTTGCTCGAAAAGAAACTGGAGACGACGTGAACCTCTCGCCAAAGCAAGCGCGGGCCTTCTCCGTGTATGATTGTCAGCCTATTGAAATTGCCACTGGCGATAGCCTGATGCTGACTGCAAATCGTCGAGGGTCAGAATTCAAGGCGACCAACGGAGAGCTGGTCAAAGTGAAGTCGATAGATGGCGGAGCCATTCATCTCGAAGACGGAAGAACGCTTCCTGCGAACTATCATGAATTCACGCACGGTTATGCGGTCACTGCTCATAGAAGCCAGGGCAAGACGGTAGATACAGTCATCATCTCGGCAGACACCATGAAGAAAGAATTGTTCTACGTGGCTGCCAGCCGCGGCCGGAGCGAGATCGCTGTCGTCACCAGCGACCGCGAGCAACTTCGTGAATCCGTCGGTGAATCCACGATGCGGCAGTCTGCGATTGAACTGGCTCGAAAACAGCTATCCGCACACGATGCGGAAAAGGGCCACCGTGTTGACCTGATGGCTGGGGTGAAACGGCAAGCTGGGCAGCAGATCGGAGAGCAGCATTCTTGCGTTCCAACTCACACACCGGAACCGGAAAAGACTCCCCATGTCGGAGTGGAACGTGACCTCGGCGGCCCGAATCTTGGTCTAGGGCTTTGAGGTCTCGCGGAGAGCCACACCTGCACATTCCCCACATGGCGGAGAAAACGTGCCGGGGGTAAGGGTTGTGTCAAGGCCGCGTTGGGTGCGCTGCGAAGCGGTCGGAGAGCCTTGAGACGAGCCGCATCCCGGCTATGCTTAGCACCGTGGGGAGGGACATTTGTCAGAGTTACTTCCAGGAACTCACTCTCTCCGCACGTTTCTGAAAAGCTCCGGAGAGTGAGTGATTGCGAGCACGGAGTAGCACCTTGCGACCTTCAGGAGTGCGCGTGTATACAAGTTCAACCGGTCCCACGAGGCGTTTCCAGCGTTGGGTGAACATCTCAGCAACTTCCTTCTTCCGTGCCAATGCATCCGGAACCGCGAAGTAGTCCTCTCGGAAAACCCGCCAAATCTTGCGTCGTGCGAGCAAGTATCGCGGGTTGTCAATTGGGCTCAGTATCTCTCGTAAAGCACGAAGAAATGTTGCCTGTTCCTGTGCCGCCCCCTATCCAGCAGAAGACTGTCCCGTCGCCATTCCTATCGGCATAGACGCGAAACACGCCTGCGTGCTGGTCAATGGAGCCTTCGTACTCCAGGGCTTCGAGAACTGCACGCCCGATCTGCTTGATACTTCGCTCGGGAGTGCCGTGCCGAATGAAGCGCCACAACGCAATCAGGCTCCAAGGCAAACTCACAATCGCGGCAATTCCCAGCAACAATGCGGCGAAGGTCCAAAAGTCCTGAGTGGTTCGAACTCGACCTAGCATCCGTCCAAAATATTCGAGGATCGCGACGACAACATAAGCCGCTTAGATCAGAAGCGCCGCAATTGTGTTTGTGAGAACGAACCCGCGATGCAGCGACTCGTCCGGTGCCTTCAGGCCGTCCGTCATCTGCTTGATGGAACCTGCACCCAGCGCATCCTTCCACTCTTGGCGAAGGCCTGCGCGGTCGAGAGCACGCTTGCAAGTCTGGGCATTAATCTGGGCGATCTGATCGCGACTGAATGGCGGATGTCCGAATCCCAGTCGCTCGGTTCCGTTCTCGATCACTGGCGCGGCAGAATTCACACCGGCGAATGCGGAGCAGCGCCGAACCAGAAGTTCATAGTCGTCACCTGGACCAAATAGACCCGGCTCGACACAAACGAGATGCCAGATATTGGCCGTTTTCTGTGGTTGAGCTGAGTCCACACGGATCGAGCGCCCCCTCATCTGGTTCGAGAGAACGAAGGAGCCGACAAAGCTGGCAAGTACCAGCGTGTTGATGCATGGCGCGTCCCAGCCTTCCCCCAGCAAGGATTTCGTTCCTACTAGCACGGTTATTCCGCCCTGCTGGAAAACCGATGTGATCAAGCGGACAGAGCCACAATAGTATTCTCCGCGTATTTCGATGCTCGAATAATCTGGGTCATGGCTTAGCGGGGAGATCGAGAGGTCTCGCGGCTCAATTCCCAATCCTGTCGCAGCCTGCCTAAGGATTGGGTCCGCGCTGCTGGGAATGATCACCAGCGACCCGCTTAGAACACCCAAACGAATATCGGACAAGGCGGCTCGGCGCAGATATTCAAATATCGGAACGATGCCAATGTCTTCGCAGACTTGCAACCTCGCCCGTAGATTTCGGCATCTCTGCCTTGCGAATTAAGTCTGTGAGAATGACGCACCGCAATTCGGCGCCCTGACCGGACGATTCAAGCCGCACGATCTGCTCAATAGATTTCAGTTTGGGTGATCGATGTGGTTAGCAGCTTTAGATGGTCTGACGGATCGCGGAGCTTTACCCTTCGCCGTTCGATCGCCCCGATCTCCAGCAGTTCACGCCTGAGCAACTTGAGAATTTGTTCGCTCGGTTGGAAACTCTCGACGTCGGAGTACAAGCAACGCGAGAGCAGAACCTCAAAGCCATTCGAGCTCTAGCACAGGAACTTGTTTGCGAGACAAGCCGAGCGTTTTCAATGCAGCGTGTGGGATTTGCCGTCCAGCGGCGTGCAGAAAGACGACCATGCTGGAGAGATATTCGGGGTCTTCAAGAATCTCTTCCGTGTGTTCGTCGGGCGTCGCAATCCACGGGTGACTTAGGATCGCGTCTTTGAATCCCTCGTTTGAACGGAGCCGCTCAACAAAGGAGTCCACGGCAGTGCGGAAATCCGAGATCACCTTCTGCTCTTGCTCGGTAGGCGTACTGAAGTAGACGTAATCCTGATGTGGACAAAGATCTCCTTCGAGTACCAGTTCCGGGACGGATACCTCCGCATCGACTGGGCCGCAAAGCTCTTCGTAGCGCTCTCATTCGAAGGGCGAAACATCGTAGGGCGGCGTAGCCGTCAAGGCGACGATCGTAGGGTTGTCGAGTTGCTCTGCCACGAAAGTCAGCGTCTTCCACCACTCAGCGCGGAGATGATGTGCCTCGTCGAGGACAAGAGCGCGAAACTTTGCTTCGGTGAACGCCTCGGGAAGCAGAATGTGCCCTTGAGCGCCTTGGTTAGCATCGGTGCCGTTGTTCAGTGGCTCGAAGACGTGATTCTTAGAGTCACCGTTCTCCTCGGCTTCAATAGGCTGCGCTTGCTCCTCCGGTTCACCCGCGCAGAGTGCGTGCAATGCCTGATAGGTCGCAACTGTCACGAACGCTGGACTCCTCAGTTCTGTGGAAACCCACGTGGGTTTGCCGCTTCTGGGAGGCAGGAAGAGATCGACAAGACGATCAACCCACTGATCCCGGATAGTGATGGTCGGTGCCAGCACCAAGGTGGGCTGATTCACCCGCTTTATCACTTCGAGACCCAGAACTGTCTTGCCCGATCCCGGCGCTGCTACTAAATGCAACCGTCGGTTTTGCAGGTAGGCGTCAAGGTGACTCAATAGACATGATTGATTCGTTCGGCCGCGTTCGAAAATATTTTCGATATACTTTTCCTCCCGCAGGTTCCTTTTATACATAGAAGGGAAAATCTCGCGCGGATCAACTGTGAACGGCCTCGCTAGAGAAGCCGCCGCTTGAGTGCGGCCGTTGCAGTCCCGTGGAGTCCCCAAACGTACCTAAAAACACTTTTAGGCGCTTTAGGCACTTTAAGCAGTTGTTGAAATATTTTCGAAGTCGAAAAGAAAACAGATTCTTTGAGATGAAGCAACAAATGCGTCTTGTACGGTTTCTATACGAATAATGTTCTCGTCCGTCCATGACGCGAAAACTAATGCCAGTCGAGCAGTGAAGGAGTTCGAAGTCGATCGAATGGAGCCGAACACCGAAGTCGGCTCTCGTACGAGTCTTTGATTCCAGCCACGTCTCGACTCTCTACTGTGGGGTCATATGAGCGAGATGCATGAAGCGACAGCCGTCAGCCAGCCTATCCCTCATTTCGAGAGATTCCTCGATTCACGCGAAGCAGCAGCGCTGCTTCAAATTCATCCGAAGACGCTTCAGCGTCTCGCTCGCAAAGGCGAGATACGCGCGATGCGAATCGGGAAATTATGGCGATTCCGCACTTCAGATCTCGACGCGTGGGTCGACTTGCGGTTAAAGTTAGGCAGCTATCCGTGCCGTCCCTGACCACGGAGGATCGTGATGAGACGGACGAGATTTCAGCAAGGCAGCCTTCAGATCGTGAAGCGTGCCCGCAGCCGGAACGCATGGGAGTATCGATGGTATGAACTCCAGGCAGACGGCTCCCGCAAGCGACGCTGTCTGATCGTTGGTTCGGTCGAACAATATCCGAACGAGGCGTCGGCGCAGAAGGCCGTCGCCGCACTTCGGGCAGACATCAACGCTGAGAATCCGCGTACCAGCTTGACCCCGATTAGTGTTCAAACGCTCATCGAACACTACCGGGAGAAGGAACTGGGCACGAATTGCAGCAAAACACGGAAGACGCAGGTTACCTATGAGGGCTATTTCAATAAGTGGATTCTGCCTCGTTGGGGAAGCTATCGCGTCACCGAGGTCAAGGCAGTCGCAGTCGAGCAGTGGCTCCGGTCGCTCAAGTATGCGAATGGAAGCAAAGCCAAAGCTCGAAACATCATGAGTGCCGTGTTCAATCACGCTGTCAGGTGGGAATGGCTCGGTGTAAATCCCATACGCATGGTGCGTCAAAGCGCCAAGCGGACCCGGATGCCCATAGTGCTTTCCATCGACCAGATTGCGGCACTGCTTCGAATCCTGAAGGAACCTACGCGCACGATGGTATTCCTCGCCGTGTTCACGGGGCTTCGGGTTGGGGAGTTGCTAGGCCTCAAGTGGAAGGACGTCGATTTTCAGAAGATGGAGGTCCATGTCATCCGCTCGATCGTCATGCAACACGTGGGCGACTGCAAGACCGAAGCCTCTCGCAAGCCGGTCCCGCTCGATTTGCGATTGTCGAAGGTCCTGTGGGATTGGCGGCTGCAAAGTCCCTACCCTACCGACGAGGACTGGGTTTTTGCTAGCCCTCACAGCGGCGGCAAACTGCCGTACTGGCCAGGTTCGCTCTACAAGGCGCACTTGGAACCGGCGGCGAAAGAGGTCGGAATCGTGGGCCACTTCGGCTGGCATACGTTCCGGCACACATACGCAACACTCCTCAAAGGCAACGGCGAGGACGTGAAAGTTGTGCAAGAGCTCATGCGGCACGCGAACATCTCGGTCACGTTGAACATCTACGCGCAAGCGATCACGCAAACCAAGCGAGATGCGCAGAGCCGAGTTGTGAGCTTGTTGCTCGACAAAAACGAAGAAAAACCAAGCACCCAGGCTTATCGCACGTTAACGGACGTACAAAACTCTGGAGGGGATTTGCAAGTGGTTGATAAAGTTGGCGTCCCCGACGGGATTTGAACCCGTGTTACCGCCGTGAAAGGGCGATGTCCTAGGCCGGGCTAGACGACGGGGACCGCTGGAAGCAGAAACGCGGGATCGATTTATCGTAGCAGCCGCGTTGTAAAGCTGTCAAAAAAGGGACCGCGTAACATTCACGTCAGCGTTTCACGTAACTCACGTTCCCTTGCGTGTACAACTGGCACGAACTGCCTCATTGCTCGTGACGTCTATTGGGTCTGAGTCTCTGCCACACCGAGCAGATGCGCGATCCTGCTGGCTCAGAAGTGTTTCGAGACTCCGTTAACACCCTCCTCACATCCGCGTCACATCCTTCTCCGTGTTCTAATTACAGAAAAGAGTGTATTTACCCGTCGGCTGCGGTCAAAAAAATGTGATGGGCGGGAACCCAAGTGCCGTGAGCGCCGCTTTGCCCAATTCTCCGCATCTCGAAAACGACTATGCCCAGTTCGACACACGCCTCAGCCGATGAAACCGCACCAACAATGATTCGTTGCAGTTCGGGATGTCCTGGTCTCGACGACGTGCTGGGCGGAGGGCTCCCAGCAGGTCACATTTATCTTGTGGAAGGAGAACCTGGGACCGGCAAAACCACTCTCGCCTTGCAGTTTGTAGCCGAGGGACTCAAGCGTGGAGAAACTGTTCTGTACGTAACGCTTTCAGAGTCACGCCTCGAGCTGATTACGGTTGCGCGAATCCATGGCCTCAAGGTTGACGGGTCCGTGGTCTTGGAAGTGCGCCCCAGCGAAGAAGAGCTCAAGCCCGAGGGGCAATACACCGTTTTCCACCCCGCCGAAGTCGAACTCACGGACCGCGTTCAAACCATCATGGCGGAGGTGGACCGGCGCAAGCCGAGCCGTCTGGTCATTGATGCACTCTCCGAAGTTCGCATGTTGGCCAAGGACACGCTGCTCTACCGTCGTCAGGTTCTCTCGCTCAAGGAATACGCACCTAAGGATTGCACGGTCATCTTGCTGGATGATCGCAGCAGCCGTTATGCAGACCTGGAACTGCACAGCATCGTGCATGGCGTGGTTTCGTTGAACCGGGTCAGTCGCGAGTATGGCAGAACCATGCGACGGCTGGAAGTCACAAAATTGCGAGGCTGCGCCTTTCGCGAGGGATTCCATGACTATTGCATTCGAGACGGTGGAGTGGTCGTCTTTCCCCGGCTCGTGGCCGCCGAATACGAGGCTTCCCAGGAGGATCGAGGGTCTGCCAGCAGCGGTATCCCCGAACTGGACGCCCTCTCCGGTGGGGGACTGGGCCGGGGTACGAGCACACTGTTGATCGGCCCGGCCGGATGCGGGAAAACTACGATCGCCCTCCGCTGGCTGACAACAGCCGCCGAGCGCGGAGAACCTTCTACCGCCTTCATTTTTGAGAAAACGGTTAGCACCCTCGTAGGACGAGCGGCGGGCCTGGGAATGAAACTGGATACTCACATCAAATCCGGGCGCTTGCGCCTCGAGCATCTCGATCCGGCCGAGGTTTCTCCCGGAGAGTTCGTCGATATGGTTCGCCACGCTGTCGAAGATGGCAAGGTCCGCGCTGTCCTCATCGACAGCTTAAACGGATTTCTTCAGTCCATGCCAGGCGAGCAATTTCTGTCTTTGCATTTGCATGAATTGCTCACTTACCTCAACAATCGGGGAATCGTCACCATGCTCATCCTGGCGCAAATGGGATTGGTGGGCAGCGCCATGCAGACTCCGATTGATGTGAGCTATCTGGCCGATAACATTTTGGTGTTGCGATATTTTGAGGCCCGAGGAGAAGTTCGGCAGGCCATCTCAATGATGAAAAAGCGCAACGGTGGACATGAGCGCTGGATACGGGAACTTCGGCTTGGACCCGACAGAATCAGAGTGGGAGAGCCGTTGACTGACTTTCAGGGCGTGCTCTCCGGTACTCCAATCTCCCTAGCTCCTTGGATCGAGACAGGTCCGATGAATGGCTGAGACTAGTACCACCGGCATTCCGGTCCTGGTATTCGCGCCTTTCGGCAAAGACGCGGTGTTGATCGAGAGAGTACTGTCACAATCCGCTGTAACAATCCGCTCTGTTGCGACCCTCCAAGAGTTGGCAGGCGCGATTTGCGAAGATGTGGGCGCCGCGATTATCGCGGAAGAAGTTCTTCAAAACGGAGCCATCAATGCCCTGGCGCAACGGATCTCCGCCCAACCTCCATGGTCCGACTTTGCCGTGATTGTGCTGACCGGGAGTGGACTAACCACCGCTAGCACCGAATCGGTGGTGCGGTCGCGTGCTCCTTTGGGCAATGTGACACTGCTGGAACGGCCTCTGCGCCCGGTCACTCTGATCAGTGCGGTGCGCAGCGCACTGCTCGCTCGCCGCAGACAATACGAAGTTCGCGAGCATCTCCAACAGCGCGAGGCGGCGGAGGAAGCGCTGCGTCGCGCTCACGACGCCTTAGAAATGCTGGTGGAGCAGCGGACTGCGGCCCTCCGGCGACTATCAGTGAAGCTGATCCGGGTACAGGACGAGGAGCGGCGCCGCATTGCTCGTGAACTTCACGACAGCCTGGGCCAGGATCTCACCGCCGCCAAGATCAGTCTGGATATGCTCGCTCAGGAGTGGGAAAGCGACTCCGCGCACTTTCAGGATGCGCGCAAGTTGGTGGATCGCTGTATCTCCGATACGCGCACTCTCTCTCACCTGCTTCATCCTCCGCTCCTCGATGAGGCGGGGTTCGTTTCCGCAGCCCGATGGTACGTTGAGGGTTTCGGGCGCCGCAGCGGAATCGCCGCGAGCTTGGAACTTCCCGAGCACTTGCGCCGGCTGCCGCGCGGGGCGGAGACTGCGCTGTTCCGCATTCTGCAGGAAGCTCTCACCAATGTTCATCGTCATTCCGGGAGCCGCGCCGTGGAGGTGCGCGTCACCGAAGACGCGGAAAAAGTGGTCCTTTCCGTTAAGGACTTCGGCATGGGAGTGCCAAGAGAAGTTCTGGATCGCTTCTGGAAAACAGGAAACGTCGGCGTAGGGTTGGCCGGTATTCGGGAACGGCTGAAAGAACTCGGGGGCTCTCTCGAGATTGAATCGAATCTGGACGGAACACTATTGCGTGCTAGCGTTCCGATTGCGGCCAGCCAATCACACGAGCATGAACCTGCTGACGGTGTACTGCCGCACGTGTATCCGCGTGCCGCTTCCATGGACTGAAATCTCCAAGTCAGTTTCGCCTGTGGTCCGCCGCATTACAATGAAGAAAGCGATCCGGCGCACTTACCGGTCTTGACTATGGCTGATCCACTTTACTTGAGCCTGTGGTTTCCCGACTTCAACGGTCCGGCTATGGTGCCTCACATCAACGCCGTCCTGCAGCAGTTCCCTTTTTCCGGGCAGCGGCCCGGCATAGCTTATATCGCTGTGCAACCCGTATCTTGGAATGAACCCACCATCCTGGAGCAGCGCTTCTCTCCCGGAATTCCGCCAGAGCAGGCAATGGTGGTCGCGGCCGACTTGATTCACGATGACTACGCCTACGTTTTCGAAGCGTACTGGGATCTGTGGGTTCCCAATGAACAAAAGCAATGGCAACTCGCCCCCAGCCTGGTTACCTTCACTGCACAAGGTGAGGAGTTCGAAGAAGGTGCGCAGGAGGAAACGGGCCACCTTCAGATCGACTTCGGCCTGGACACGCTCTTCGTTCAAGAAACCGTGGAACTCACAGAAGAGACGCAGGCGAAAATTCGCGAAAATGTTCTGCGCCTGCTGGAATTCTCAAAAAAGATAGAGATGAAGACGCGCGCGACTTCTCGCAGGCTGTGGTCTGAATCGGACGAAACCTTACCACAAAAGCTTATTGCCCGGCTGCAGAAGGTGCAGTGAACGCCCCTCAAGTTCTCTGAATCTCATGCATCGTGGCTGTTTTCTAAGCCGAAACTATGATCGTATCGGTAACACGGTTGCGAGTTCGGCGCTGGCGGCACATGCCGGGATTTCTATGGTACACCTTCGCTTCGCAGCGTCAGGTTGTGCGCGCCGCCGGATTCTGCGGCGGGCGCCTGCTGATCGACGCCCGACGGACTTTCTGGACCCTCACGGGATGGGAAGATGAACGCGCCATGAAGGCATTTCGCGGGGCCGGAGCCCACGCCCGAGTTATGCCGCGACTGTTTGAGTGGTGCGACGAAGCCGACTATACGCACTGGACCGTTCCCGATGGTGAGATTCCCGATTGGCTACAAGCTCATGAGCATTTATCCAGCGAAGGCCGGCTCTCGAGAGTCGCTCATCCGTCCGACGATCAGCGCGAGCGGCGCTTCTCCAAACCTCGCGTCCAGCCCTTGCTTGGAAACAATCTAACTCCTGTTCCGGCCAAAAAAGTTGCGGCTTGAGCACGAACGCTCAAGCCGCGTAGCAATTCAGTAGCGGACTGACTACTTTGTCCTTCCGCCCTCGACTTTGAGATTTTCAGCCGCCGCAGCTTGCGCCGCTGCCAATCGCGCGGTGAGTACGCGGAACGGTGAGCACGAGACATAGTTCAATCCAGTGCGGTAGCAGAATTCGACAGACGAAGGTTCGCCGCCGTGCTCGCCGCAGATCCCGACTTTCAGGTTGGGACGGGTCTTGCGCCCGCGCTCGGTCGCCATCTTAACCAGTTGGCCGACGCCTTCCTGGTCAAGAGCCGCAAACGGATCCTGCTTCAAGATGCCTTCCGCAAGATACGTTGGCAGCACCTTGTTCACATCGTCGCGCGAGAAGCCGAACGTGGTCTGCGTAAGGTCATTGGTTCCAAAGGAGAAGAATTCCGCTTCCTTCGCGATCTCATCTGCGACCAGGGCTGCTCGGGGCAACTCAATCATGGTGCCAACCAGGTAATCGACCTTCATGCCCTTCTCTTTGAAGACCTCTTCGGCCACACGCCGGACGATCGCTCCCTGGTTCGCCATTTCCTTCAACGTGGCAACCAGAGGAATCATCACCTCGGGAAGAACTTTGATTCCCTTCTTCGTGCAATCCACCGCGGCTTCAAAGATGGCGCGAGCCTGCATCTCCGTGATCTCAGGATAGGTAATGCCGAGACGGCAGCCGCGATGTCCTAGCATGGGATTGAACTCGTGCAACTGCTCCACTCGGGCCAGCAGCGTGGGCAATAGCTTCTTCAAGTCACCGACAGCTTTGGCGCCGTAGTCTTTGTATCTCGCTACCAGTTCCTTCTTGCTCTTCGCGTCGACCGTGGAGAGAGTTGCGATATCCACCATCAGATCTTCGCGGCGCGGGAGGAATTCGTGCAGCGGCGGATCCAGCGTGCGGATCGTAACCGGCAGGCCGTCCATGGCCTTGAACACTCCAGCAAAGTCGGCGCGCTGCATGGGAAGGAGCTTTTTCAAAGCGGTTCGGCGATCTTTTTCGTTATCCGTGAGAATCATCGCTCGCATGTGCGGAATCTTTTCTGCGCCAAAGAACATGTGCTCGGTACGGCAGAGTCCAATACCCTCTGCTCCAAATGCACGTGCCTGGATCGCATCTCGCGGTATGTCAGCATTGGCGCGAACCTTCATGCTCCGATGCGGATCGGCCCATTGCATAAACTTCTGCAGCTCCGGATCATCAGCGTTGGGATCAATCGTGCCCAGCTTGCCTTTGATTACCCGGCCGGTGGTGCCGTCGAGCGAAATCCAATCGCCCTCCTTGAAGACCTGCCCTTTAACCCGCATCTCACGCGCTTTTTCGTTGACGTCGATATCGCCAGCGCCAGCAACGCAACACTTGCCCATACCACGCGTGACGACGGCAGCGTGACTCGTCATGCCGCCGCGCGAAGTTAGAATCCCCTTGGCGACTTCCATGCCATGAATGTCTTCGGGCGTCGTCTCGGCGCGAACCAGAATCACTGGATTTTTATTGGTCTCGTGTCCTGCTTTCTTCACCGCTTCGTCGGCGGTGAACACGATCTGTCCGACAGCAGCGCCCGGCGACGCCGGCAGCCCCGTCGCGAGGACTTCAACTTTCGTGCTCTTCTCATCCAGTCGCGGCACCAGGAAGTCATACAACTGGTTGGGCTCGACGCGGAAGATGGCCTCTTCCTTGGTGATCAGCCCCTCCTCCACCATCTGGATCGCGACCCGTACCGCCGCCAGACCTGTACGCTTGCCGTTGCGGGTCTGCAGCATGTAGAGCTTGCCATCCTGGATGGTGAACTCGAAGTCCTGCATATCTTTGTAGTGCTTCTCCAGGCGCGTGGTGATTTCGCGAAGCTGGTCGTAAACGTGGGGCATGATCTTCTTCAGTTCGAGAATTGGAACTGGAGTGCGCACGCCCGAAACCACATCCTCACCCTGCGCATTCATCAGGAATTCGCCATAGAACTCGTTCGTGCCAGTGGCAGGATTGCGCGTGAAACCGACGCCCGTGCCGCTGGTATCACCGAGGTTGCCGTACACCATCGCCTGCACGTTGACCGCGGTCCCGAGCATGTCGTCGATGTTGTTGATGCGGCGATAGTGCTTCGCCCGGTCGTTCTGCCAGGAGCGAAATACAGCATCGCGCGCCATCACCAACTGCTCGCGTGGATCCTGCGGGAAGTCGCGCTTGGCATGCTTCTTAACGACTTTCTTGTATTCGCCAATCACTTCCTGCAGCGCCTTGGCGTCGAGATCAGTGTCGAGCTTGGTTTTCTTCTGTTTCTTCTTGGCGTCGAACACCTCATCAAATGCCGCCTTCTCGATGTCGAGCACAACGTTGCCGAACATCTGGATTAAGCGACGATACGAATCCGCCGCGAACCGCCGATTGTTGCTGCGCTTGGCCAGCGCTTCCACACTCTTGTCGTTCAAGCCCAGGTTGAGAATCGTATCCATCATGCCGGGCATGGAAAACTTCGCTCCGGAGCGCACACTCACCAGCAATGGATTCTCTCCCGCGCCCAGCTTCTGTCCCTGCAGTTGCTCCAGCTTGGCGAGAGCTTCGTCCATCTGGCGATTGATATCGGGCGACAATCCGCCACGCATATACTCGCGGCAGGCCTCAGTCTGGATGGTGAATCCCGGAGGCACTGGCAATCCGGCATTGGTCATCTCGGCGAGTCCGGCGCCCTTCCCGCCGAGCACGTCTTTCATCTTGCCGTTACCATCAGCCTTGCCACCGCCGAAGAAATACACATACTTTGTCGACGTCTGCTTGTTAGAGGTCTTCGTTTCTTTCACTTCAGCATCGGGGAGAGTGACTGTTGCCATTGGGATAAGTCCTTTGTGGTTCAGAATTTCGGTCGAATTTTGTGATTGAATAATTTAACAATTGGGTAATTGAGTAATTTGAAAGTGCTCCGGGTTTTAAATTACACAATTACCAAATTGCTTCTTAGGCTTTTCCTTCAGTCACGATCTCGGAAAAGTCCGCGATCGTCGAAAATTCCTTCAAGAGCGTTCGCAGCAGCGCCAGACGGTTGGCACGAACTCGCTGGTCGTCGACCATGACCATGACTTTGTCGAAGAACTTATCCACCGGCTCGCGCGCCGTTGCGAGCAACTGCAGCGCCGGCAAGTAGTGCTTGGTGTTACGCAGCTGTTCCACCTTCGAACCGCTCTGCTGCAAATTTGCAAAAAGGGTCTTTTCCTCCTCGGCGGAATCCGGTAAGGGCGCGGCAGCCTGAGCCGGCTCAATTCCCTTCTCTTCTGCCTGCCGCAATATGTTCCGGATGCGCTTGCAGGCGGCGCCGATCGCTTGAAACTCCGGCATATGTAGAACCTGTTTCACTGCCTCAGCCCGCGCCAGCACATCCACGACATCATCGGCATCGGCTCCGAGCACCGCCTTGACCACGTCATAGGCATATCCGCACACATCGCGCAGGTAGAATTCCAGGCGCTCGCGGAAAAACGTTGCGATGGACTCAGCATATTTCCCCTCATCCACAAACTTTTTCTCCGCCTGCGATTTCTGATAGCCTGTGCGCGCGTCGCGCATGAGTTCACCCAAACGCAGCGGCAACTTCTTCTCCGCGATCACTTTCACGATGCCATTCGCCTGACGACGCAGCGCGAACGGATCCTTTGATCCGCTCGGCACCATGCCCAGGGCAAACATTCCAGCAATCGTATCCGTCTTGTCCCCGACCGAAAGCACGGCACCTTCGAGGGAACGCGGCACGTCGTCGTCCGTCGATTCTGGTTTGTAATGATCGTAAATCGCCTCCGCGATGGCGAAGCGGGTTGCTTCGGGCAAGCCTGTATCCAACTGTTGGACTCGCGCATACAACCCGCCCACAATGCCCTGCAGTTCGGTAAATTCCTTCACCAGTTCGGTCGTCAAGTCCGTCTTGGACAGGCATGCGGCCTTATGGACGACTCCCGGGCGCACTGTGACTCCACGCTGCTTCAACTGCTCGTTGAGCCAACTGCACAGGCGCTGCACCCGCTGAGTCTTGTCGTAATAGCTGCCCAGGTCCTTCTGAAATGTTACCTGTTTCAGTGAATCCAAACGCTCCAGCAAGGATTTCTTCTGATCGGTTTCCCAGAAAAATCGCGCATCATTGAAACGCGCCCTGAGCACCCGTTCGTTGCCGTGCCGGATCAGGCCCTGCGGATCACTCTCTGTATTGAGGACCGCAAGGAAATGCGGCAGCAATTTCCGGCTTTCATCTTCCACGGCAAAATACTTCTGGTGGTCGCGCATCACCGTGACCAACACTTCTTCAGGCAACATCAGGAACTGCGGATCGAATCCCCCCAGGATCGCAGAAGGAAACTCGGTGAGATTGACGACCGTGTCGAGCAAGACCTTGTCTTCACGCCAGCGTGCGCCTGCAATGGTGCGGGTCGCCGCATCCAGGTCTTTGCGGATCTGATGCTCCCGCTCCGCCCGGCCCAGCACCTTCGCGGCTCGCAGCGCATCCACGTAGGCCGTTCCCGCTCGCGGAATGCTGACTGCGGTATCCGTAAGAATGCGGTGTCCCCGTGATTGATTCCCTGCCTGAACGCCATCGAACTCGAGCGGAATTGTCTCTCCATCCAGCATGGCGACGAGCCAACGCACGGGGCGTACAAAGCGCTCGCTCGGTTTGCGCCAGTACATGTTCTTCGGCCAATAAATCGTGGCAATTTCTTTGGGAAGAGACTCGGCGAGAATTTCCACCGCGCTGCGGCCTTTCTTGGTCACTAGCGCTGCGAGATATTCGCCCTTAGGAGTCGTGAGCCGTTGCAGCTGGGAGACATCCACTCCAGCCTTTTTGGCAAAGGCATGTGCTGCCGGAGTGGGCTGGCCATCTTTGTACGCGACGTTCGCTGAAGGCCCGGTGATCTGCTCTGTCACATCACCCTGCGCGGGACTAATTCCAGAGGCAAGGACGGCGAGACGACGCGGAGTCTCAAACGATACCACTTCGGAGTTCCCCAGCCTCTCTCGCGTGAGCAGTGCGCCAACCCGCTGGCGAAGCTCCTGCGAGGCGGCGTCAATCATCCGCGCCGGAATCTCTTCGCACCCAATCTCTAGTAGGAAATCTGGCATGCTTTCAAACCATCTAGTCTCTCAAAATCCAGATTGCGCCGCATGTGATAAGGATCACACTCGGCTTGCGGCGTTCCTGCCCGCTCGCAGGCAATCTTACGAACTCACGGGTGATAGGGCTTCTTTTCTCTGCTTCGATTTCTTCTGCGGAGCTGGTTCCGCTTCTCCCGCACGGTCGATCGATTGGGCACTCTGCTGATCGACCCACGCCTTCGCTATACCTACTGCCAGCGCCCGAACCCGCGCAATTACGCCTACGCGCTCAGTAACCGAGATAGCGCCCCGCGCATCCAGAATATTGAACAGATGTGAGCACTTCAGGCAAAGGTCATACGCACCCAACAGCGGAAACCGCAGCTTGTCCGTAATAGAAAGAGGGTGCCCCACCCTTGTCTCTCCGTTCTTGGGAGAGACAGGGTGGGGATTTTGACTTCCCGTAAATTCCGCATAACGGTCCAGCAGTCCCTTGCACTCCATCTCGCACAATTCGAAATGCTTCCAGGCCTTGTCCACATCGGCCAACTCGAAGTTGTAAACGGAGAACTGCAGTTCGTCGGCAAGACGCACGTCACCATACTTCACGACGTTGCCCGTATCCGGATCGCGTGCCCACACGATCTCGTAAATCGAGTCCACATCCTGCAAAAATGCAGCGATACGTTCGAGCCCGTACGTGAGCTCCGCCGAAATCGGCAAGAGGTCAATCCCGCCACATTGCTGGAAATAGGTGAACTGTGTGATCTCGAGCCCGTCGAGCATCACCTGCCATCCCACACCCCACGCGCTCAGAGTGGGCGCCTCCCAGTTATCCTCTTCGAACTTGATATCGTGCTGTCGCAGATCAATACCGATCGCAGTCAGCGACTCGAGATACAGTTCCTGCACGTTCTCCGGCGGAGGTTTCAGGATGACCTGCAACTGCATGTGCTTGAACAGCCGATTGGGATTCTCGCCATAACGGCCGTCCGCCGGACGCCGCGAAGGCTGCACATACGCGACCTTGTACGGCCGCGGCCCGAGCACCCGCAAAAAGGTTTCCGGCGCCATGGTGCCCGCGCCTACTTCCACGTCATAGGGCTGCTGCAACACACATCCGCGCTCCGCCCAAAAAGCCTGCAGTCGAAGAATGAGTTCCTGGAAGGTAAGCGGATTGGACGTAGTCGATTTCATGAACGCCTGCCAACTCCTGCCTTCTAGCCAAACGATATTGTCGGATAGAGAAAGAAGCTGATGCTGGAACACTCAGTCGCGGGAACCCCAGCAGGTTAAGTCCTGATTGTAATAGAAGGCGGCTAAACACGTCAGCCCGTGGCCTCTAAGCCGGACATCCACGTTTCAGCCTTTCCGTCGTCCCGTCCAGCACGAATCGAGCAGTTAAGTTCTTGAGGCACTATCGGTTATTCTGTCGCTAATCTCTCGGCGCGTTCAGAACTCGCTCTTCTCCAGCATGCTCGCGGTCACCAGTTTCTTCTCCAGATGCCGTTGCAGGATCTGAATCGTGAGTCTTCGCAGGTCGGCGCCCAGAGCCTTGGGCCAGGGCTTAGCGGTGAGCGAGTCCACCGGTGTACGGAATATCTGTCCGGCAAGCGCCCGCGACTCAGCAGAAAGCTCGGAAGACGCCATGCGCTTATCGTCTGCACACATCAGGCCATCCGCGAGCACGTGGAAATACGCGCGGGAGCCATTCAGACTTCGGCCGCACACAACGCATTCATTCAATTCAGGCAGAAAGCCTACCAGGCGCGTCAGCCACAGGTCGAAATACGTAACCGGCATCCAGACGTCGGCCCCAGTCAATACATGCAATACGGAAAGCGTCAGCCGAAAAATGGCATCGTTCGCCTCGTGGTCGGGCAGCAACTCATCCAGCAGTTCAGCAAGATGTCCCAGAGCCACTGCGCGCGCATAGCTCACCTCACAAGCCAAGGGAGACTCCAGCACCTCGCAGGAATCGAGCCGAACTAACTCCTGCCGCTCACGAACGTCGTAATGGGCTCGGACGTAAGTCAGGGGCTCAAGGGCGCCTCCAAAACGGCGCTTCGAATTTTTGGCGGATCGCGCAACGCCGTGCACTTTGCCCTCCACGCGAGTGAACAGTGTGACCAGCAGATCTGCTTCCCGCAAAGGATAGGTGCGAAGGACAATCGCTTCTGATTCTCTAAGCGCCATGGGAAGTCATCCCGCCAAAATCAATTTTAGTGGACGCAATCGCTCACCTGCCCTGCACCACCGAACTGTGCGCGTCTGACACTCCGATATACTTGCAAAACGTGAAACGAATTGTCCCAGTTTTCACCGTGATTCTCGGGCTTGTGTGCTGCGTTTCCGCGGCAGATGAATCTTTTTCTCGGGTGAAAGTCCCCGATGCGCAAGGCAAGCCGGTCAGTGCCGTGCTGATCTTCAGCGATCAGAACAGGGCCCTGGAAATACGTTCGGCCAAGGGCACCGAGCTCACGATTCCTTACAACCAGATCTACAAATTTGCCTATGAATACACGAAGCGCCATCGTATCAGCGAAAGAACACTAATTACGGCGCCAATCGGCATCGGTGCGCTGATGATGCTTACGAAAGGCAGAAGCCACTGGCTGGAGATCGACTACGACGATCCCCGGAACATCCGCAAGGCCTACGTGCTGCGCATGGACAAGCACGACTATTTGCGGATTTTGGAGGCGGTAAAGACTCACACCGGTAAAGATGCCGAGATCCTTGGAAATGCGGATAAACGGTAACGCCGTGGAGGTCGGAATTTGGGGACCTGCCAGATCCAAGCACTGCACATTTACTGTCAAAAAAGATGCTTCATGCCCAACGGCCTTGTCACCCTGAGCGAAGCGAAGGATCCATGCATCTTCTTGCCGCGAGCCGATTCCATAGATCCTTCGTTTCGCTCAGGATGACAGCAGGCGCAGACGCGGAATCCTACTTAGTTTTCGATGCAAAAAGAGTCAAGAGAACGTTGCTAGATAGCTCTCTCCTACCTTCGCATCTCACTAAAAGCCACAAGCTTCCGAATGACAGAATAAATAGACGAATAAAGTTCGTCCGGAGCAATCTTTACTTGGGGGAGCGCGGCTAAAGAATCCAGGCTGCGCAGTTAGTGACGGCCGTTGTCCCCCGGCCCGGGAGGGCCTTGCGGCTGCGGTACAGTCGGAGGCGGCGGGACGGGCGCAATTCCGTTGGCCGGCTTGGGAGCCTGTTCCGCATCTTCTCCGGGACGCCTGAGGCTCGGAGCATTGGCCGGACGAACCTGTTCTTCTTCCCGCTTGGCTTCCTGATCCTGATCCGGTTTTTGCAGAATAACTTCCTTTTCCGTCCGGACAACTTTCTCGCCGCCAATCTTCATCGTTTCCACGCGCACGACCTCATCCCCTACGATGCGCACGAAATCGACATCGTGCGGAGGCTGTCCGTAAATCCATTCTTCGTATTCGATATCGCCGTCTCGCTCTCGAACCTTCTTTGGCGCCTTCCCTACTGCGTGAACGACCATGTCCGTATTCATCCCGACCAAGATGTGATGGGCTTTGATCGCCTCCTTCACCTTGGGGGGTACGGTGTCCAGATAAGCTTCTTCCTTATTCCTGGCGTTAAAATCGAGCACCGGCAGCAGCAGGTCGCGCAATTGCGCCGCGCTCATCTCGGGAACGTACTTGTCGAAGTAAATATCGAGATAGCTGCCATGCGGGTTGTTGACCTGTTCGTCTTTGGAGAGGGGAACCGGAGTTCCGTTGGCCCCGGAAATCTGAACTCTCTGATACCACTTCTTGCGGTGAATCGGCCCGCCATTCAGATCAAAGTGAATGTGGTCGTCCTTAATCCGGACATAGGAGATGTGTGCCGGATCACCGGGCTTGATCGACGGTCCCCAGAGCGCAAGCAACTGTTGCAAAGCTTGACCGGCCGGCGCAGTCGTGCCGTTCCGGAGAACGATTCCCTTACTGCCCATGGGGAAGGCAGTACGCGAGTACACAAGCTGCATCTCGAAGTCGCGGATTATTTCGTAGCGCGTCTGCTTCGACATGTGGGGAGCATTGGCCGGGATTGGAGGCGCCTGACCCTGCAGGGTCGTAGCGGTGGCAGTCGTTACGGGAGTTGTGGGAGGCTGCGAGTTAGGAGCGAGATCTTGCGCGTTTCCCAAAACCACAGCCAGGCTCAGGAAGGAAACCGGAAAGAGAATACTGAGAAGACGACCCATACACCACCCCACCACTGGCCTCGATTATAGCGCCGAGTAGAAGGCGCAAAGCAGAATATCCAGTAGCAGGATGCCCTTCGAGCACAGTCAGTTGCCGCCAAAGAATGTCCGGCCCACCTCGAACTGATTGGGGCTTCGGCCCTAGTCAAAGCTGCCGTGCGCAGCGCCGGGAGCCTTACACGTTACCAACTCCAACGTTATGTGATGTGAAGGGCTTTCTTGATGGTGCCGCG
>Ga0207702_10001703_pt1 | contig 21720 bp, 15 predicted proteins | sample KBSCornC62_FD_184302 | JGI IMG/M metagenome (GOLD analysis project Ga0207702, IMG submission 184302) | Corn rhizosphere microbial communities from Kellogg Biological Station, Michigan, USA - KBS Corn C6-2 (SPAdes) (version 2) | ecosystem: Host-associated > Plants > Roots > Rhizosphere > Soil ...
ATCTGCAGCAGGACACCCAATACATCCAGAACAGCAAGGCGGTGTCGCGCTACATGCCGCTGACGCCCAGCGAAAGCTTCCTCGCGAGCCTGCGCCAGACTTGTGCGCCGCTGGACAATTGCGACCAGACCAAATCCATGGGCCAAACGGGCGCGCAAGAGTCAATCGGGCCGCTGCCCCGCTGGGCGAGTGTCTACATCCTCGACCCCGACATACGGGCTTACAACTGGATGCTGGCCAACACTGATGCGCTCGGCGCCTACAGCATCCATTACCGCGATGCGACGACCGGTTGGCCGGTCAGTATCCAAAAGCACCCGTATGTGAGCATCGTGAATTGGGTCTACGCCAACTCCGTTGCACAGCAAAACACCACCAAAGGGGCCCGATACAAGGCTGACCTTCTATCCAATTGTGTAAACAATTTGGTGGTAAAGAATTGCAGCACGTCCTGGTACAGCACCGGCAACCCCAACGCCTGGGACAACGCGCACCAGCCGGCCGAGTCGTACGTACCTTACATGGTGACGGGCGATTACTACTACATGTCAGAACTCGCGTTCGGTGCCTCTAACAACAATATCTGGCCCAATGAAGCGTATAGAGGGTATGCACAAGGGCTGATTGATGGCTCTCACGGTCAAATCCGCGGCAAAGCGTGGGTTCTGCGTGAAATGGCCAACGCCGCATGGCTGCTTCCGGACGGCTATCCGCTGAAGGCCGAATTCAAGGCAGCCGTGGAGAACTCGCTCGCTGATTGGAACGCCAAGTACACCAACAATCCCGAGGCCAACCCGCTGCACATGATGAATGGCGGAGCCGTTTACAGCATGAACGGCGGTACCAAGAATGGTATGGCACCGTGGCAGCACAATTTCCTCATTTGGTCGGCTGGCCACGCCGCAGAGTTGGGCTTTGCGGGCGCGGCGGAATTCCGTAACTGGCTCGCAAAGTTCGAAATCGGCCTGATGACCGATTGGCAGAGCGACCTCACGCACGGCTTTTGCTGGGTGCAGGCTGCGGCTTACAACCTGCAAGTCAAGGACGCGGCGGGAAATTGGCTCCCGTCGTATACCGCGGTATACGCGGCAACCTTCCCCACCCTCGTCGGTCTGGCGTGTAACTCGCCGGACATGTCAGCAGTGACGGGGAGACAAGCAGGGGAAATGACCGGATACCCATACTCGAGCACCGGCTATCCCGCCAACTTCCAGATTGGCCTCGCCGCAGCTGCAGACAGCGGCCTGCCCAACGCGCAGATCGCTTGGAGCATCTTCGACTCGCGCAGCGTCAAGCCCAGCGGCTCTACGTCCTACAACAACTACCCGAATTTTGCGGTGATCCCACGGTCGTCCCTGGCAGGCGTGCAACCGCCCCCCACGATGCCGTCGACCTTGGATCCACCGTCGACTTCGACTCCGCCGACGACGTCGAACCCGAACCCACCATTGGTCACCATTACGCCACCGCCGGTGCCGAAGGAACTTCCCGCACGTAAATGTACAGCTACGGCCTGTGGCAGCACGGCCCTGCCCGGCGCGAGCAAGGCCGAGCCGGTGCGCTCCACCGAGTCCACGCCGCCACCAAAGATCCTCGTGAACAACACCACCTCCGGTAGCGCTCGCGCCAGCACGCCAGCGGCCGTCACCGCGGCGAGCAGTGCGGGGCAAGGTCCGACCAGGCCGGTGCGCATTCTGGTGCGTGTGCTCTGCACCCGTTTCGAGGCGTGGTGCGACCGTAATCTTCCGCAGCGGCTGTACGTCCCTGCGCAGGAAAGCGCGCATCCCCGAGCCGCCGGGAATGTGCCTGCCCGGATGCAACTCCCGGGCGCAGCTTCACAGGTGGCGCCGGGGCTTACACCTACGTTCTCTGTCACGCGCGCACCCACGCAAGGCGCCACCGGGCACATCCTGCGCCGCTGATGCCAATATCGCGACAGCGGCGCAGCAGGAAAACAATCGAGACAGAGCCTTCGCGATCTCGCTGCATCCGCTCAGTCCATGCAAACCGTGTCGGAGGAATCCTCCGGCACGGTTTTTTTGTGGTCGCGTATCATTGAGCGCGTGAGTATCGGGGAACGCCGGCGGGTCCGCCGGGCTCGACGACTCGGCTTCGCGGGTGTCACATCCCGGTTCACCGGCAACGAGAGGTCCGAAAACCGGCATGGACAATGTTCGGTATCCATCGAAGGGCGGCCGGCGATTGCTGCGCGTCGCCGGCGTGGCGGGTACGAGCGCGATCTTGTGGCTCGGACTCGCCCAGGCGCGGGGAGCAGTGGTCACCGACCATGTGGTCAACGAATCGTCGCGCGCGCAATCAAACGTCCCGATCACGTTCGGCCAAGTCTTCAAGGCTGGCGACGTTCCGCGCGGCACCATGCTGGCCGCGACCGTCGATGGGCGTCGGATAACCTTGCAGGTCGATCCGAAAGCCACCAACCCGGATGGCAGCTTGCGACACGCCGTGTTGACTGCGGTGTTGCCGTCGCTGCCGGGCCGAGCAAAGTTGCCAATCACGCTTTCATCGCAGACTCCCTTCCCGACCAAAGCCGAACCCATTGCGCTGTCGCGACTGCTCGCGACCGGTTACGACGCCGAGATCTCGTTGAACCTCGGCGGCACGTCGTACACGGCCAGCGCGCGCAAGCTGCTGGAAGCCGCCAGTGCCACGCATGTGTGCAGAGCTTGGAACAAGATCTGCAACGTATGGCTTTCGGGCCCGCTCGCCAGCGAATGGGTGGTGAACGGACCAGTCACCGCGTCCAACGGCACCAGCCCAAACCTGCGCGTGTATTTCGCGGTACGTGCCTACTCCAACGGCACGCCCGGCACGGTCGGCCGCGTGCGCACCGACATCATCGTCGAAAATTCCGACGCCTTCGCACCCCAGACGCAACCGCAATACACCGCGACGTTGACCTCCGGTACCGCCAGCTACACCAGCCCGGCGCTGACCCAATACACCGCCACCCGCTGGCACAAGGTGCTGTGGTGGAACAACGACGAGCCGCAGGTCTATCTGCAGCAGGACACCCAATACATCCAGAACAGCAAGGCGGTGTCGCGCTACATGCCGCTGACGCCCAGCGAAAGCTTCCTCGCGAGCCTGCGCCAGACTTGTGCGCCGCTGGACAACTGTGACCAGACGAAGGCGATGGGCACCACCGGTGCGCAACCATCGATTGGCCCGCTGCCGCGCTGGACCAGCGTTTATATTCTCAATCCTGATGTGCGGGCCTACAACTGGATGCTCGCCAACACTGACGCTCTCGGCGCCTACAGCATCCACTATCGCGATGCGGCGACTGGATGGCCGGTCAGCATCCAGAAGCACCCCAACGCTACTCTCATCAACTGGGCCGCAGCCGTCAAGGCGGCGGGACAGCGTAGTGGGAAAGGGGCCGCATACAAAGCAGATCTGTTGCCGAATTGCATCAACAACGCGGTGGTGAAGAGATGCACCACGAGTTGGTATAGCACCGGCAATCCGAATATCTGGGACAACGCTCACCAGCCCGCCGAATCGTATGTCCCGTACATGGTGACGGGCGACTACTACTACATGTCGGAGCTCGCCTTCGGTGCTTCGCATAATGAAATCTGGCCAAACGAAGCGTACCGCAGGTTCTCAAAGGGATTGATTGACCCCTCACACGGCCAAGTACGCGGCAAGGCATGGGTTCTGCGTGAAATGGCCAATGCCGCATGGCTACTCCCTGACAGCTACCCTCTGAAGGCGGAATTCAAGGCTTCCGTAGAAAACTCACTCAACGATTGGAACAACAAGTACACCAACAATCCCGAAGCCAACCCGCTGCATGTCATGAATGGCGGGACGGTTTACAACGTCCACGGAGGAAAACGCAACGGCCTCGCGCCATGGCAACACAACTTCCTAACCTGGTCGGCGGGCCATGCGGCGGAATTGGGCTTCGCGGGCGCGGCGGAATTCCGCAACTGGTTGGCGAAGTTCGAAATCGGCTTGATGACGGATTGGCAGAACGACCCGGCGCACGGTTATTGCTGGTTGGCCGCATCGGCGTACAGCATCCAGGTGAAAGATGCGTCGGCAAACTGGCTGCCGTCCTATACGGCAGTCTACGCGACTAATTGGCCTGCTCTGGTGGGTCTTGCGTGCAACTCGCCGGCCATGGTCGGCGAACTCGGCAAATTGCGAAAACGGCCTACCCAAGCCGGTGAAATGTCTGGCTACCCCAATTCCGCTACCGGATTTCCGGCCAATTTCCAGATCGGGGTTGCCTCGGCAGCAGACAGTGGTCTGCCGAAGGCACACGACGCGTGGAAGCTGTTCGACTCACGCAGTGTGAAGCCGAAGGCTCCGCACGCCTACAACAACTACCCCAATTTCGCGGTACTGCCACGATCGGTTCTGCACTGACACGTCGCGTGCCACTCCGCTGCTTGGCGAATCCGGCACGCCGCTTGCAAGCGTTCTCCGATTTCGCAGGCGCAGGTACCCTCGCGTGCACCCAAATATGCACGGATGTGCCTGAATGAGTCTTCGCAATGAGGTCCTTCACTCGCTGAAGTGGCTGGCCGGCGCGCGTTTGGCGGGCCAACTCGTCGCATGGGCGATCACCATCGTGGTGATCCGTATCCTCAAGCCGGCGGATTACGGCCTGATGGCCATCGCCGAGGTGATGATCGGATTTGCGGCCCTGTTCCAGGAGTTGGGACTGTATTCGGCGATGGTGCAGAAGCGCGATCTGACGGAGCGCCAGATCGAGCAGGCGTTCGGTCTTCTCATCATCGCTAATACCGGTATCTACCTGCTGATATTTGTGCTGGCACCCTTCCTGGCGCACTTCTTCGGAGATCCGAGACTCACTACCATCGTGCGCGTACTCGGAATCCAATTTCCCCTCGCATCCGTGGGCGTGGTGCAGGATGCCATGCTCAGTCGCAGCATGCGTTTCAAGCGCAAGTCCATCGCGAACGTGGTAATCGTGCTGGGCAACGGCTTCACCACTTTGAGCTTTGCACTTGCGGGCGCGGGCGTGTGGGCGCTCGTTGCTGGCAGCCTGGCTGGATCGGTAATACGTCCTGTAGCGCTGAGCCTCGCCGCACGCCACTGGTGTCGGCCGAGGTTCTCACGCGAGGGCATGGCCGAAATGCTGCATTACGGGGGTTTCGTCACGGCCAGTGGCTTTCTCTGGTACGTATATTCCCGCTCGGATGTCTTTGTTATCGGCAAAATTCTCGGCAAGGAGGTCCTTGGTTTTTATTCGATTGCGATGCAATTGGCTTCATTGCCAATTCAGAAGGTCGGCGAGATCCTGAACCAAGTCGGGCTGGCTGCCTATTCTTCAATACAGCACGACATGGCTGTCATTCGGTCGCATTATCTAAAGGTAATCAGGATACTGAGCTTTGTCGCCTTTCCCATATTTTGGGGCATCTCGAGCGTCTCTCCGGAATTGGTGAATGTAGTGCTCGGTCAACGCTGGATTCCGGCGATTCTTCCTTTACAGCTACTTAGTTTGATCATGCCATTACGCATGGTCTCCCACAGTGGGTCGCCATTGGCCGCCATAGGAAAGCCGCAAATAGGTACGCTCAATCACTTTGTCGCATTGGTGATCATGCCGCCTGCATTCGTGCTTGGCGCCTATTACGGCGGTTTGTTCGGCGTATCGCTGGCTTGGGTTGTTGCATATCCTTTGGTCGTTTTGTTGCGACTGGGCATTTCAATGCGGCCCATGGGCCTGACTAGGCGTGATTATTTCGCAGCCATGGCAGGACCTGCTATGGGTGGTGCCTTCATGTATCTGGCCGTCATGCTGGTCCGTACTGCGGTAGTTCGACCATGGCTGGGACCGCGTCTGGGTTTGGTGCTGCTGGTAAGTATCGGTGTGCTGACCTATTTCGCATTCATGTGGCTGCTGCGTAAGAAGGACTGCAAAGAAGTCCTGCAACTGGTAAGGAGGGGAGGCTGATGGCAGACCTGGAGGTCTTAAAGGGAGTGCCGCAGACCAGCGACAGTTTTTTCCAGGTGCGAATGAGCTCCAGCACCACGGAGACCGTGGGCCGAGTGGCTGCAGAATTCGGCCACCGCTTGCCCCTGCGGGCGCATGGGCGTCCAGACGGTGTTTACGCGCGATGGCACTGGGACGGCGCGCGGCTCATCGTCGACAACGATCGGTACGGATTTTTCCCGATGTTCTGGTCCCACACACCGAACGGCGGCGTATGCATTTCTCCATCGATCGTAACGCTGATCAAGCAGGGGACCTCGACCGAGCTGGACGCGGAGGCCTTGTCGGTGTTTTTCAGACTGGGTTTCTTTGTCGGCGATGACACGCCGTTTGCAGCCATCAAGGTCGTACCTCCCGACGCGCTGTTCGAGTGGCAGGATGGAAAGCTTGAATGTCGTGGCAGATATCCGGCACCGGCCACGCCATCGGATGTTTCGCGCGATGAAGCCATCGACCGTTACATCGACCTGTTCGCCCAGGCCATGGCCAAACGCGCACCCACGTCGAACGATTTTGCCATTCCGGTAAGCGGGGGGCGCGATTCACGGCACATCTTGCTCGAATTGCACCGAATGGGATTCAACCCGCGCGCATGCGTCACCGCGATGGACAATCCGCCGGATCCCAACGAGGATCCGCGCGTCGCAGCGATTCTTTGCGAGGCACTTGGGTTCAGGCATGTCATCGTTGACCAGCAACTGTCGATCTTCGCCGCCCAGCGTCGAAAAAACGTGGAGACGCACTTCTGCGCGTCGGCCCACGGTTGGTATCTCGCACTGGCGGATTATTTGAACCACCGCACGCCGTGCACCTACGATGGCATTGCGGGCGACGTGCTTTCACAAAGCAAGTTCCTCAGCGTCGAGCTTGACACCGCGTTTCGGTCGGGGAATATCGATACCATCTGCGACGCACTGATGTCGCGGCAGGCGGCCAGCTTCCCGGGCGTGCGCGCATTGCTGGGGGGTCGATTGAATGCATGCCTGGACCCAGGCGTCGCCAAGGCTCGATTGGGGCGCGAATTGACCAGACACCTGGATGCGCCCAACCCGGTAGGCTCTTTTATCTTCTGGAATCGAACACGACGCGAAATTGCATTGGCGCCCTATGCCATGCTCACAGGCGTACCCGCCGTCTACGCGCCCTTTCTTGATCACGAGTTGTTCGATTTCCTGAGCACCTTGCCATCGAGCATGCTCATGGATCATCGGTTTCATGACGACACGATCGCGCGCGCTTATCCCGACTTTGCGAATATCCCGTATGTCGACCCGGCCGCGCCCCTGCCCGATGATGCCGCGGAGCGGGCACATTTCCTGGCCGAAAGCGCGCGCCGGTTTCTTCCAAAAAAACCTTCGCGCCTCATGAAGAATCTGTCGCCCCGGGCGAAGATGCTGGCCGGGGCCCTGTCCGGGGGGCGCATACGGCCATGGATTTCACCCTTTATCATTTACCTCGATCAGCTCGAATCCATCATGGATGCGCGCCATCACGTGTCCGCTTGAGCGTCGCCTGCCGCACGATGGAAATCCAGGAACATGACGCATGACAACGTTTTTGGTTCAGGTGCTGGTGCTGGTTTTACTTGTTGTGCTTGTCGGCATCTGGGCACTGCGGTTTCCCTACCCGGCATTCTGGCTGCGACCGTTTCTTCCCGCGCGAAAGCGTTGGCCGGAGCGTGAAATCCGCGACTGGCTGGGGAACGGACGTTTTCATCGCGGGTTTCTCAAGTTCTTCAACCGCGACCCCGAGCGCAACCCGCCTTCCGAGCCGGGCCTGCTTGCGCCCGCGGACGGACTGATCACCAGCGCAGAAGTGCGCGACGGCATTCGCTACCTCGTGATCGCCTTGAGCTTCTGGGATATGCATGTGCAGCGCAGCCCTGCCGCGGGAAAGGTCGTAGTGATCGAGCCGAGCGGGGATGAATACATGGACGGCGAAGGCCGCAATTTCTCCTTCCTGCGCGAAAAGCATTGCCCGGTGCAGACACGCGTCGTGATCGACACTGCATCACACGGACGCCTCGCGGTGCGCCTGATCACGAGCGTCGCGGCGCGACGAATAGAGGTCTGGCCAGGCGTGGGCGACATGCTCGCGCGCGGCCAGCGGCTTGGCCGCATCTTGCTCGGTAGCACGGTGGTGCTCGAAATACCGGAACGCTTCGCGATTTGCGTGCAGACGGGTCAACGCGTGTGGGCCGGGGAAACGCTGGTGACGGCTGGCGCACCGACATGACATCCTTTTTCTGGTCGAACGGGCACCTCGGCTGGCCCTTTTTCGGCGTGCTGGTGTATTCCGTGTTGTGCCTGCTGGCGGGCGACATCGTCTGGCGCCTGACCCCCGCGCCCTTCCGCAAAATCCTGGCCGCCATGGCTATTGTCTGGGCTGCAGGCGTGGTCGTCCTGGTCGCGCTTTAGCGCGAATGACGACAGGTTACGCCCGTCTCGTGAAGAATATGGAACGCGACGTGCTAGGCTGCCGCAGCTAAGGAAGGCGTGCGAGGGAACCGATGAGCCTGAAGATTGCTATCCAACCGGATGAGGTTGTCCACCCCAATGGAGAACGGCAATCGTTTTCCAGACGTTGGATGGAATTGGCGCAGGCGCAAGGGATCGAAACCTTCCCTATCGACGTATTCTCCAAACACGCGACGGAGCGTATATCGACCTGTAATGCATTCATGTGGCGCTGCCCGTCATCAGCTCGCATTCGCCTCTTTGCCAAACGATTCCTCTATGCAATCGAATCGGGGGTAGGCATACCTGTCTTTCCCTCATTGAAAAGCTCCTGGTATTTCGAGGACAAGCTCGCGCAACGCTATTTCTTCAGTGCGGCAGATATCCCCTGCGCGCGAACGGATGTTTTCTGGACCCGGGAAGCCGCGGAACAGTTCTGCGAAAGCGCCGGCTACCCCTTTGTGCTGAAGCTGGCGGGCGGTCACCAGTCCGCCAATGTCCGGCTGGTGCGGAATCGTAGTGAAGCGAAGTTCTATGTCGAAGAGTTGTTCGGCCATGGTGTCGCGTCACTCGGTTACCGGCCTGCCTCGCGCCCCCGTGTGTTGCTACGCCGATTGCGGGCCGCGGCCCAGACATTGGGAGGACACAACCCCTATGTCCCGGGGGCCGATGCGGAACTGCATTACGGCTACTTCTACGCGCAGGAATTCCTGCCCGGCAACGAGTTCGAAATTTCCGTCATCATCGTGGGCAATCGCGCGTTCGCGGTCCGGCGGTTCATTCAACCCGGCGACTTCCGCACGCGCGGCAGTTCCGGGCGCATGGATTGGGATCCCGAACAGATCGGCGAGGATGTGATTCGCCTTGCCTTCTATACGGCCCGGAAATTGGGCGCACAGACCGTCGCTTTGGACATTCTCCATCGCGATCGCGAGCCCGTCGTCATGGAACTGACCGCGAACTACGCGAGCTGGGTGGTTCGCAAATGCCCAGGGCACTGGGTGTTGCATGGCGACCCCGCGTCAGGCCCGATGGAATGGGCGGAAGGTCCCATGCACGCCGCGGATGCCATCTTCGAGGACTTTCTGGACGAAATGACCAACTCGGGACCCATCCGCTACCATCACGCGACGAAAGAATCGATGCAGGGATAGGCCACCATGACATTCAAGATCGCGATACAGCCGGACGAGGTGGTCCACCACAATGGCGAGAGACAGTCCTTTTCGGATCGCTGGTTCCAACTTGCGAAAGAACGGGGAATCGACGCAGTAGCCGTGGACGTTTTTTCGGAGGATGTCATCGCGCAGATCGCCTCGTGCGATGCCTTCATGTGGCGCTGCGATCCCTCGGCCCTTCCCCGGTTGTACGCCAAGCGGTTGCTGTATGCCGTTGAAGCAGGCATGGGGCTTCCGGTGTTCCCGAACCTCAAGAGCTCCTGGCATTTCGAGGACAAGATCGGCCAGTACTATTTTCTGTCCGCCGCGGGCGTCCCGACGCCGACCACGCACGTTTTCTGGAAGCGTGAACAGGCGGAGCGGTTTTGCGGGACTGCCAAGTATCCCTTCGTGTTGAAACTCTCGGCCGGTTATCAGGCTTCCAATGTGCGGCTCGTACGCAATCCGGGGGAAGCACGGTTTTATATCGAGCAGATGTTCACTTATGGAGTCACGGGTTTGGGTTATCGGCCAACGTCGCGTCCGCGTCAGTTACTGCGACGTCTCCGTGCAGCAGCCGCTTTTGCGAAAGGTCACTATCCCTATGCGCCGACCGAGCAAACAGAGCTTCAACACGGCTACCTCTTCGCCCAGGAATTCCTGCCGGGCAATGATTTCGATGTGCGCATCACGATTATCGGCAACCGGGCGTTCGTATTCCGCCGTCTGAATCGACCCGATGATTTTCGCGCAAGCGGTAGCGGCCGCATTGACTGGAACCCCCAGCAGGTCGGCGAAGACTTGGTTCGATTTGCATTCCGTGTTGCAGGCAAGCTGGATGCGCAAACCATTGCCGTGGATATCCTCCGGCGAGGCCCTGAACCGGTCATCGTCGAACTGACGTTGTCGTACGCGAGTTGGGCCGTTCGCGACTGCCCTGGACACTGGACGCTAGACGGCGACCATGAGACCGGCGATTTGAGGTGGGTGGACGGCTCCATGCGACCGGAGGACGCCATTTTCACCGACTTCGTGACACCTCTTCTGGAAACGCAGCAAAGACTTGGCTCCCCGACCCACACGGTAATATGCACATGAAAGAGCTCTTTCGGCGCACGCCACTCCAGCAATTTGCCGAGTACTCGAACAGCCATTTGCATGCCGGTACGGTTTATCAGGCGCGATTCCACGAGCGACCCGGCCGCGCCGCGATGTGGGCGCTTGAACAGCCATTGCTCCGAGAAATCTTCGCGCGCCTCGCGCCACATCGCATGCTGGACTTCGCTACCGGTACGGGCCGAATTGCGGTTGAACTTGAAGCAACTCTGCCAAATTGCGAACTGCACGCCATCGACATCTCAGCCGATATGCTGGAGCAGGCGCGCGCAAAGTGCAAAAGGGCCACGTTTCATCAGATCGATGGACGGCAAGCCCTCGACCAGTTCGGCCGAAGCTCGTTCGATGCAGTTTCTGCATTCCGCTTTTTTCCCAATGCCGATCCGGACTTGCGGGAGGCAGCGGCCGACCAGATTGCAGGACTCACGAAGCCAGGCGGCCACGTGGTATTGAACAATCATCGAAGTTTCTGGTCGCTGTCGTACATAGCCATGCGGGCCGCAGGAAACAGCGATGGCAGTTATGGCACGCCGAACGCAGATATCATGAAGCTGTTCCTCCGGCGAGGCTTCTCCTGCGTACGGCGGTATTCTCTCGGCGTTTGGCCACAGACGGATTTCCGTTCCTTCTTTTTGCCTTGGTCTGTGACGACCGCGATAGAACGCGCCAACAGACGCTTTTTGTCGCGTACGCACAGGTTGGGGTACAACACGATCTTCATTTTCCGAAAAACAATCTGATCTGCTGCCGAAGTGGCGGAGCAGGGTGGTAGCGACAGTTTGATTGTCGTTTCACGATGATCGATGCTGGCCTATTCGTTTTTCTAGGGGGTAAACGGCAATGGCCGGCATATCGTTCATCACGCGGTTCATCGCGTATTTTCCGGATGAGCGCCCCGAAGGGCGCAATGAACTTTTGCAGGTCACCGAGAAGATCCGCGCAACGGCACTCAAAATCCTGTGGACTGACCCATATCTACTAGCGGTGGCAATACCGAAGCTTCCAGAAGCTTCCGATACGTACACGCTACTGGATATATTCCCCGGCGCTGCGTCATCCACTCGCATGACGAGGCGCGCATTCGACGCAGACGCACCCTTGGAGGAGATCCACCGTATCGCAGAAGCGTCCGCGCAATGTTACAACCTGCTCCGAGCCGCCCAAACCAGCTTTTCCATGGAAAGCGATATGCTCGGGCTCAAACCGGTGCATACGGCGCGCACCCCAGGGGGTGCGGTGCTGGCCTCGCGCATCGCTGATGCGCTTAAGCTATTTCCGACGCTAGCGCGATCAACTGACTTGGTGGCGCTTTACGAACTGCTGGGATTCTGGGCGCCGCTCAGAGAGCGGACTTTGTATCGGAACGTGCAACGGAGCTTGCCGGGAGGCGCCTATCGATGGACGCCTAGCGAAGGCTTTCGTGGGAGACGAACTCGACGCTTGCAACCGGCGCAGCTGACTCCCTGCCAGTTCATGGATCAAGCAACTGCGAACATCCGATCCGCCTCACGCGAATCGCTAGGCGAAAAGTTAGCAGGGGCGCAGGAGCAGATATGGCTGGCCTTGTCAGGCGGATTCGATTCGCGACTCATCGCGGCACTCTGCCGCGATCTCCGCGTTCCAATTCGCGCTGTTACGTACAGCCGCCCACATCACCGCGAGTGGCATAGCACAAAGGCCGTTGCGCAAGCGCTCAAACTTGAATTAACGGTGCTGCGCCAGGATCGCAACGCCACATTGCGTTACCTTCCCAATCATTTGGATGCGACGGAGGGCAACGCGGATTGTGGATCCGTTTCCATCCTGAATTTACTGGCTTGCCGTTTGGCACTCGGGCATACGCTGCTGCACGGGTTTTGCGGCGATCTTTTGTCCGGTGGCCATATCGATCCGTTCAGTGCAAACGACTACGCATCGCGCGATGCCATGGCGGATGCGATCGTCCGCCATTGGTACCCTGACTCTACAGAAGATTTGAGGGAACTTTTCACACCGTCGCCAAGCCTGGACGACTTGCGTCAAGACGTGCTAGACGGCCTCAGGCCGGATTGCCCTCCTTATCAAGCGTACCTTCTCTGGTACGCGGAGAATCGCAACCGCCGTTATGTCGCGTCGCACTTTGCGGTTCTCGGGGAGTATTTCGATACTGTAATGCCGTTCTATGATAGGCGACTATTTGAATTGTGGTTTTCCGTACCACCCATTGGTTTGAGCGGTCAAGGAACGCTCCGTCAGCTGCTAGCTCGCTACTATCCCGCATTGGCCAAGATCCCGCATCCTGCGGAATCCGCACCGATAATTCCCAACCTTCGCTGGCAAGTTGCACGTCTTTGGCGTGGCCTCGGACCACGCGTCCTGACAAGGTGTATCGGCCGTGACCGCACGCGGGATCTGCTGCTGCGTTTTTTCCGTGATGACGATTTCCGCAGTCTGAGCAAACTGGCTGCACCCCAACAACGGAGTCAGATGCTTGCAACGGTGACCGACTCGCGGCGATTGTTGTGCGATGCACTTGGCTTGGAGCTGTCGCCTCGATACCCCGACATATTACGAGGCAACCTCCAGGCACTGCGCACCATGTTTACTGTCGTGCGTTATGTGCAGCGACAGTATCAGATGGGGCTTGCACGATCGTGACTCGGATATGGGCGGACGCTGTCGCCTGAGGCACCTATATATGCGCTCCCGGGATGACTTTACCCGCGTGCAGGAGTTCTGGAACCGTGCCGATCGTGCAATGCTGGCACGTGCAATCATTATCTTAGCTGTCCTGCGCCTCAAACCTACGGCCGATATGGAGAGAGCCGAGAGGAGACTCTATGGTGCGGTTTTCATCGCTCGTCGGCAGCCGAAGATTGACATGGCATCACGATTGCTAAACGCCAAAAAGCTTGCCATCCACTTTGGGAATGACGCTTCTCGTCGCGTCGCGCTCATGCTGGGCCGGCAAAATCCCAGCGGGTTGCCTCAGAGTCAGCGCGACCTTTCTGGAGGCGCTATCGGGTGCGTTGGCGAACCGCTGCCAGCTCAAGGCAATCTTTGCTTCTTCACCGGCATACCGATCAAGGGCCCCGGGGTCGACGATGTTGCGGATGCGAATGCGGCAGCCGAACTGTTCCGCGCCCACGATGGTGCGTTCGCCGGCGTGTTCTGGGACGTAAACCAAGAAATCTTGGTCGTCGGGACTGATTGCCTAGGCATGCAACCGTTGTACATGCGCAAGGAACCGGGGGCACTCACGTTCGTATCCAACACGAAAGCCGTAGCCGGCGAGCCGGACCTTGCTGCGTGGGGGGCCTTTCTTTCGATCGGGCATCCCATCGGCGAGCGCAGCTTGATGGATGGGCTGCGACGCGTGCCGCCCGCCAGCATTCTCACGTACGACTGCAAACGGCAGCGCTTGGACGTCCGACAATATTGGCAGTGGCCGGAGGCCTCCGACGCCTGGCGCCACTACGACTTTCTGGAATCTCTGGACCGCGACGTCCGCGCGTACGCGTCTTCGCAAGGTACCGGCACGGTGCTGCTAAGCGGCGGATTCGATTCGCGGCTGCTGTTGTTCCTGCTCAAGCGTGCAGGCATTCCCGTCGATGCTTTGTCCATCGCGCACGAGGATGAGCATGATGATGCCGATGGTAGGTTGGCACAGACCATCGCCGAGCGAGCCGGCGTGTCGTTGCGAAAAGCGAATCCGCCCCGCGATTTTTTTTCGTCGCGCGCTTACCTCGATTACCTGATCGCAAGCGACGCAGGCTTTCCGAGCCTCGATTTGTTCATTGCCAAGGTCGCCTCGCAGATCGATGCAGGCGCCGTCTGGGACGGACTCGTGCCGGGGTTCGTGTTTATGCCCTTGCACCAGCCGGAAGGCGGCTTCGATGCCTACCTGCGACAGGAGATTCGCGGCGCCGACAGCGCCATTTGGCGCGCAGCGGAAATCCTGTTCAAACCTGAAGTCGTGGCAGCAATGCGCGAAGGGTTCGCACGCGATCTCGACGGCGAGCTGTCGCGCCTGCCTCGCGACATGCACGGGTTGGCGCGCTTCGTAATCGAGAACCGTAGCCGCAATCGGCCTGCCATGAACCCCTTGAAGGTGTATGCGAATCGCGTGAAAGCCTTCACGCCCGGCTTGTCCAAGGACTTCATGGCGCACGCAGCCACCATTCCCTTCCAGGAGAAGCAACACGGCAGGTTCTACCGTCGCCTGTTTGAACGTTTGGACAAACGCGCACTGTCAGTACCTTTCGTCAGTGGGGGCGAACTGCTGCCTGGCCACCCCTTCGGTCTCTCATACTGTCGCGAACGCCTGCGGGCTGAGCAACACAAGTATCGCTCCCGTTATCCGAGGTTGTTTTCCGGGAGGCGCGCCGCCCTACCCAAACGTTCCAACTATCTTGGCGAACATTTGTTCGAGAACGGCGACGGATGGGTCAACCCATCTGCACGCGAGCTGCTGAAGACGCCGGAAACTGGAAACTATCTGGCCTGGAAGCTGCTGTTCCACTGGAAGGCGTGGCAATGGCTACACGAGGGCACGTTAGACCAAGCTTTGGGCCAGTACGCTGATCGGGACGAGGTGTGAACCTGCATCCTGTTTCGGAACTCTCATCATCACCCGCAGGATGGATGTTCAGGCTTCCAGTACGAGGTGCTCGATCTCGGATCCTGTTCCGAATCGCTCGATGAGCACGAATCGGTTGTCACCGTCCAGTTTGAAAAATGTGCCGTGATTCTCCTTGCTTTCGTGGGTACGCAAGACCAGCAGACTGCCTGCCGAAGGCTTCAGGTACTTTCGAATGTTCCCTATTATCCCGCGTAGCGCACCATCATCGAAATAACCCCTGTTCAATATATTGGCGGCTCTCACGAAATCGAATCTCCCGGTGAACTCCGGATTGAATCGGGTTATGTCATCGTCGCAAACCACTATGTTTTTGTCCTCCAGCAAGCGGGGCGCCACCAATTTCACGTGCGTGGTATTGGAGCTCGGGCGACGTGCACGAACACGCGCCGCCAAGGATCTCAACAATACATTGATGCCTTTGCGCACCAAAAAGAACCCACTCCGATAATCACTTTGGACAACCCAGGGTTTCATGCTCCTTCCGAACAGGTCGAAGCGAAGCGGGAAGCCCGAAGCATCCACCAGCGCGTCACAGCCCGGCAGCACTCTGACCAGATATGCATCGATAAGAATGTCGGTCCCCACGATGCTTGCCTCGTAGCCGTGCGTACCCAGAGACTCAGCCAGCTCGAGCGTGTTTACCCCGGAAGAAATTCCAATGTCCAGGATGCTTCGCGCGCTTATCGAGCCTGCGGAGATGAGGCGTACCAATTGCTCGTTGACTTTGGAAAATCGAGACCCGTACGTGGTCTTATAGGTGCCGTTCCTAGCCATAATGGATGTAAAAAAAACCTCTTCCATCTCCGGCGTTATCCGACTAGAGGGCAGGCCAAGGAACGTGCGCGCAGGGATCATTGCGTACCTATATGAAATGGGGGCTGGCCATTTTTACAATCAGCAGCGGCGACGGCCACGCGTTCAAGCGCTCATTTCTCATTGGTGCAGACACGATCAAGCAGCCCGGCCAGCAATTGCGTCGCATGCCGGCGTGAGTAACGTTGCACATCGGGTGATGACGGCATTCCATTGCCGGACTGTTTCACCGAATCGATGAACTCCAGGAATTTCGCCGCAATGGCGGACGCCGAATTCAGTGGGGCAGTGACGGCTCCGCCTGCCTCCCGCAGCAGCGCAGCGGTGTCGCCGTTCTCGCCCACCAGCCCGAGGATCGGCCTGCCAAGCCGCAAATACTCGTAAACTTTGGCCGGGATTTGGTGATCGTATCGCTCGCCCTGGAACAACAGCAGCCCGTCGGCCGCCGCCTGCTCCCCCAGCGCATCCTTGTAGGGCAAATACGGTGCCAAAGTGACGATGTCGGTGAGCCCGAGTTGCTCGAGCTGTTCTGCATAAACATCTTCGGATCCGCTGGCGCGCAAAGTCACGCGAATATCGCTGGCCTTCAGAGCACCAGCGCGCTTCAGCTCCGATAGCGCTTCAAAAAACCGCGCCGGATTGCGTCCTTCGGGATACAGCACACCACTGTGGACGAAATGTAGCGGACCACCATTCCTAGCTGGCCTGCCGATCTCGAGCCCTGCGAAATCTTCTTCGTCGAAACCGTTGGGAATACATTGGATGCGCGCTTCGCCGGGGGCGGAAGAATGAAGGCTCGAACCGACCCGCACGGCCCCCGGCGTGGTGAAGACGGAGCACGCTGCGCGAGACATGACGCGCTGTTCCCAGCGCATCTGGTTTGCCACCGTCGCGGGGTCCTTGCCCGAAACCGAGCTTGCCACGGGATCGCGGAAATCCGCGATCCATGGCAGTCCGCTTATTCGACTCAAGGTATGAGCGACACAATGGGCGGTCATGATTGGGTACGTCGACCAGATCGCCCGAATACGATGACGCTTGATCGAGTGAAGACCGGACAGGACTGCCGCCGGCCACCAGCTGACCCATCGATCCGGCCGCGCCAGCCATGAAGGGTATTTTCCGCCGATACCCATGTGACGACGGGCATCCAGCGCAAAAGCCCGATGCACGCAGACATCCGGCGGGATTGTGCTGATGCTGGCAGGATCAGAGCGCTCGTAAATATTGCCACGGGCCGTCAAAACGACCGGGTTCCAGCCGAACGAGGGCAGATATTTTGCGAATGCCAGCAAACGCAAGTGGCCGCTGCTAAGAGTAGACGGCGGGAAATGAAAGCCGATCATGAGGACGTCTTTGCGTCCTTCGCCCGCGTTCACTTCGCCCATTTTGATACCGCTACGGTGGTTGGAGGACTCCCTTCAGAGCCTCGCATCGCCTGCTTGCCGCGCACGGCGGCGGGAAATTCGTTGCTGCGTTCAACCATTAATCTCAAGAGCACGCATAGCGCCATGAGCTGGTATGTGAGATCGAAATAGCTGGAGGTGGTGGCCAAGCCCGCAACCACGAATGCGAGAAGACTTACCTGCAACATCGAGGCAAGATCAAAGGCCCACTTGCCTTCTGGCACGCCCTTCAGCAATTTGCGGACCTTGGTGCAGCTTCGCCAGCTGGTCGCCAACAGAGAAAGAAATATCAAGAGCCCCAAGAATCCCTGCTCTCCCAAAATGCGGAAATAGATGCTGTGGATCGCGCGCTGCCTCGCACCTTCCGGGCCAAATTGATCCCACATCAAGGCGCTTCTATATATTTCGAAGCCACCGCCCACCAAGGGACGGTGGAGCGCGACATTGGTCGCAAATTCCCATGACTGGATACGAGTCTGCGCGGAATTCACCTGTTCCGCGTGTTGGATCGTATCCATTCGTGCAAGCCACTGGTCGGGCATGAAATGATAGGCAATCAACGCCAGCACAATAAAGAAGCTCGCCACCGCAAGTTGCCGTCGGCTCTTGAGCAGCAATGCTCCAGCCACGACTACTAATGCAATCATCCCACCGCGAGAGTACGTGCCCAGGATGGCAATGCCGGTGAGCAACATCAATGCGCCGAGTGCGAGCCTCTGCCACTTTGCTGCCACCTGCAACTGGAGGTAGCGCATCAGTGGCAAACACATGCAAAGCGCTTGGGCAAGATCGTTATTGTCAGCGATGAAGCTCTGGGCGGGTCCATACACGTGATAGTTGCCACCCGTGAGCAAGGTGAATACTCCGCCCCTGAAGCCAAAAAATCCTAGCGAAATCACGATGACCCAAATCATCCAGTGCATCCGCTGTCGATCCTTCACCAAGGCCAAGGTGACGAATACCATGATCAGGATCTTAGCGAACTGCTGGTATGCCGCCCACGCGGCGGCCCCCTCGACTGCGAATATAGTTGTGAACCCGGTCCATAAAAGAAATATGAACAGCAGGACACTTACATTCGATACCGGGATTCCCTTGTCTTCGCGGCTGACTGCAAAACTCACCAGCGTGACCACTGCTATCAGCATGACCCACGGGAAGCCGTACGCGAATCCAAAGCACAGGCGATGCGGATTCATGTAGCCGAGCCACGACCACACCAGCAGCCCGATGTACGGGCGCGACAGGATGAAAGGAATCGTCCCGAAGATGAAAAGGGCAAGGACGATATCGCGCATGGCTTCAGGCCGCCTGCAACTGCAGCATGAGCGCGTCCATGAAGAACTTGGCGGCCCAGTTGGGATAACGGTGCGTCATGTAACCGCCACCGCGCGGCTGCGAACCCGGTATGCCGCCCCGGATGCCTTGCTCGGGCGTGGAAAGATCCTGCACTAACATGTTGAAGCGGTTGGTTTTTTCCGCCGCCGGCAGCAGTGAGCGATCGCCCGCTTCCTGGGCAATGCGCTGCCATACGATGGCCATCTGGGCATTCCCGGTGACGCAAGTCCAGCGAGCCGCGGGTTTCCACTCAGCATCGAGACGACCGGGCAACGCGCCGTCATCGCGCTGTGTTTGTGCCACAGCACGCGCGATACGCACGGCCGCATCGACAAACAGGCTGTTGGATGCAATCACGCCCACTTCCAGGATGCCTCGGGTGGCGTAAGCGATGGTATGCGTCAACGGACGACTGTTGTCCTCGAGGTCATTGTTTTCGAGCCAGCCGTTCGGGTGCATCTGTGTCAGCGCCCAGTCGACGTTGCGGACGGCCGCGTCGATGTACTTTTGCTCACCCAAAGTCTTGCCTGCTCCGGCGAGCCCGAATGCCACGCGCGTGTTGTAGGTATTCAACGCATGCGCCGCAAACGGGGAGGCAAACCGGCGCCATGCACCGTCCTCGTCCTGCGCCGCCACCAACCAGTCGGACGCGCGAATCAGCGAATCGTGGAAGCGCTGCTGCCGGGTCTGTTCCCAGGCAGCCGTCCAACCGAAAAGGACCTGCCCGGTATTGAAGATGGTGGGCACCGCCTGCACGGCGTCCATCGTGCCGGCACGCACGCCACCCCCGGGAAGCTGGATGTCGGATTCCCACTCGGCCATCCGGATGGCGCGTTCGCGATAGGCCGCCTCGCCACAAAATTCCGCATAGCGGAAGAATGTCGGAATGATGTAGCCGGTGGTTTCCGGATACGCCCCGACCCACTTGCGCTTCGCGGCGTCGTAATGGGCACTGACGCCACCGGAGTCGGTCGCATCCTGCGCTCGCGACAGCCATTCGGCCGCCGCACGCAGCGCCAGTTCCGGATCGAGATTGGCAGTCGCCCGACGCTTGGGCAGCAGTTTGGCCAACACACTCATGGTTTGCTTCCCAAGGGTTCGGTTGATGGCAACACTCTTGCTGCGCGGGCGCGCAAGGTCTGCTTTGCACGGCGGGAAATATCGACCAGGCCGGGCATGGGGTCGGACCAACGCCAGATGGCATCGGCAACTTTGTCCATCGCTCCAAACCCGCTGTTCGCCCGCTGGCGTTGCGCACGCGCCGATTGGATGTCCTCGGAACGCACCCGCCATGCAATGGATTTGGATGCAGGGCGCGGCGCAGGAAACGTCAACCCCAGCGCCCCGCAGTAAGCCGCATGCGGCAGGTTGACACCATTCAATGTCGCAACTTCGGCCTGGTAATCGGTGCGGCCCACTGTGGGCTCGACCATGCGGAACGCGCCGGTGCGCGCATCGCGCTTGTATTCCATCGCCGCCATGCCGGTCACGCCCGCATCGCGGAAAAACTTCGTGGTCAGCGCGGACAGTTCAGCATGCGCTTCGGGTGCGGGTGCGCAACTGGCGGTGCCGCCAACCTGGGGCGGCCATGAACGCACTTTGTGCCCGGTGAACGATGCGGTGACTTCACCCTGCGCACTGATGTATTGCAGGCAGAAGTAGATGCTGGAATCCGGTCCCTCCGTCCATTCCTGCACCACCACGTCGGGCATCACAGGCAGGATGCGTCCGACCAGTTCCATCGCATCCGCTGCCGTCTCCACGCGATAGGCCTTCTTGAACTGCCGTCCATAGCCGTCATGCCGCTTGCCCGGTTTGACCACCACCGGATAGCGCAAGCGTTCCAGCGCAGGCAATTCCGCGGCCGTGCCAATGCGGACAAGCGCGGGAATGGGACAGCCGAACTGTTCCGCGAGACGCTGGAAACCGTGCTTGTGCAACAGCGCTTCCAACAGTTCCTTGGCCGGCAAGTTGAACCGGTAGAGCGGCGACAATCTTTCGCGCCCGCGCGAAACCAGCTTGACGCTTTCCTCCTGCGTCAACAGCAGCACCGGGCGAAGGCCCGCAAACCGGGTCGTACCCAGGCGCACCAGTTCATCGATCAGCGCGGGTCCGTGCATGCTGGCGATGGCCAGCGGACGGGCCGTCCGGGTATGCATCTCGAACCGCCGCGCGTCGGCATCAACCAGCCACGCGGGAATACCCGCACGCGCAAGGCTGCGGGCCACGCCCAATCCGTTGATGCCTGACCCCAGGACCACCGCAGGTGTATCAAACGCCACGACTTGCTCCCCCCACGCGTCGCGAGCGCGCGAGTATGCCATCGTAGACGGCGCGATAACGATCGACGCTTCCGCGCCAGGTGCGTTCGCGTTCCACGAACTTCCGCCCATTGGCGATCACCGCATCCCAAGCCGCCGGATGCTGCAGCAGATCGATCAGGCGCTCGGCGAGGGCAGCCGGCGAACCGGCCGCGAACAAGTGGCCGTTGTACCCATCGCGGATCAATTCCCGATGACCACCCACGTCGGAAGCGGCCACCAGCTTGCCCATGGCCATCGCTTCGAGCGGCTTCAGGGGCGTGACCAGTTCCGTTAGCCGGCGCGAAATGCGCGGATACACCATGACGTCCATGGCGCTGTAGTAGCGACTCACCTCGTCATGCGGCACGCGACCAACAAAGTGCACGCTGCCGTCGAGGCCAAGGCGCGCGGCCAGCGCTTTTAGCGTGTCTTCCCGCGGTCCGCCGCCCAGCAAAAGCAGGCGCGCCTGCGGTGCGGCACGCAATACCTGCGGCATTGCCTGCAGCAGGATATCC
>Ga0207702_10001704_pt1 | contig 21695 bp, 18 predicted proteins | sample KBSCornC62_FD_184302 | JGI IMG/M metagenome (GOLD analysis project Ga0207702, IMG submission 184302) | Corn rhizosphere microbial communities from Kellogg Biological Station, Michigan, USA - KBS Corn C6-2 (SPAdes) (version 2) | ecosystem: Host-associated > Plants > Roots > Rhizosphere > Soil ...
CGTGGTCTGGGAGCAACTCGCCGCAATAGGCACGGACGCTGACTTCATGCACGTGACCTATGAGGTCGACGGAAGCTCGACGCCGGACGAACGCTTGATCCGCCATCAGGGCGTGGAGCACGGCTACATCATCAGAGGGACCCTCGAGGTCGTCATCGGATTCGACGTGTACGTGCTCTCACCGGGTGATTCGATCGCGTTCAGCTCCGCAACTCCACATCGCTTGCGGAATATCGGAGACCAACCCGTCGAAGCGATCTGGTTCGTTCGAGACCGAGGCGACCTTCCCTAACCGACCGGTACGTCCGCAAGCTGGCTAGGGCAACCGGGCGAAGCCGGCCCAATTCATCCAGTTGCGCGGTCGCGGCGGGCTGACGCCCGCTTCGCGATCTCCTCAGTGGCTTCTGGCCGACGCGGCCGGGCCCGGGCGCCCGCGCACCGAACCGGGCAGGCATCCGGACGCGGCATTCGAGTGGCGTCGCGACCGTTGACTACTCCGGCGTCGTCGAGAAGGCGGTGGCCTCTCGACGACGGCACCCCTCGTCACCCCGGGCGCAGCAACGGGCCGTACTTAGCTAAGAAGAAGATGCGCCTTGCCCGTTCGACGGTTCTGGTCTTCTGGCAAGCCCAGGCCCCCTTACCAGGCAGGCACATTCCTTCCGCAGCCCCAGCGACCACACGATCTTGACATCGGAGTTAGTGTCCCGTCGGCGCGACCGGATCCACGTTCAGGCCCACCTTGGACGCGATGTGGTCGCGAGTCTCCTGGGCGAGCCGGCGGACCTTGTTCACGTCCTGGCCCACGAGGCGACCGTTCCACTTGCGCGCGACACCAGCCACGAAAACGGCGTTGATGTTCTTGGCGTCCGTGCCCAGCACGATGGTGCCGATCGCATTGTTCAGGGGCAGGTTGTTGATGTCCTGCGCCTGGATCATGATTAGGTCGGCCTGCTTGCCCGGCGTCAGGGAGCCGATCTGGCCTTCCAGACCGATGGCCCTCGCGCCCTGGACCGTCGCGAACTCCAGTACGTCTCGCGTTTCGATCAGCGGGAATTCCGCGTCGCCGGCATAGCGGCGCACAGCAGCGTCTGAACGCTGCGTGGTGAGAACGCACCGCATCTGACTGAACATGTCGCTGGCGAGCGACATCTCGACATCGACACTCAGGCTGGGCCGAATTCCGAAATCCAAGCACTTCTGGATCGGGAACTGGCCGTCGAGGATCCCGAGCTGGGCGTCCGACGTCGGCGCCAGCGTTACGCGGGTGTCCGAGTCCGCGATGTGACGCCACGCCTCGTCAATCAGATCGGTGCAATGAATCAGCGTCACGTCGGGGCCCAGCAGCCCTCGCCGCCCGAAGTCGACGACGAACTCGGAGCCCTGGGGGCCGAGAACCGCGTCAAGGGTGATCCCCACCCCGAGGGAGCGGGCATCCGCCATCAAGTCCTCGAGCGGCTTGACTAGGCGGCTGACGACGGCAAGGCGCAACGAGTTCAGCGACGTTGGCGACGAGCAGTACACCTCCTTCAGGCGCGACAGGTCCGCGGGCCACTGCTCGTCCCAGTCGCCTGCCTCGGGTGCTGCTGAGGCATGAACGGCTCGAATCCCCGAGTGTCGATACGCCTCGAAGACTGCGTCCGAGTGAGCTGACGAGCGCGAGTTGTGCGAGAAGTCGAGTACGCAGGTGACGCCACTGTCCAGCGCGCCCAACATCGTGGCCAGGTCGCCGGCGTACATGTCCTGCGGCCGGTAACTCGATGCCATCACGCTGTGCGTGGTCGCCATGTAGCCAGCCAAATCGACGTCGGGGATGAGCCGGCGGAGACTGTTTGCCCAGCAGTGTCGGTGGGCGTCAACGAGTCCCGGCGCGAGGACAGTGCCCACGGCATCGACGACGACTGTTCCCGCACGCGCCTCCTCGGCCAGATCGGGCGCAATCCTGCTGATCCGGTCGCCTTCGACGAGCAGGTCACCCTTCGCAAGATCGGGATAGTCAGGGTCCATCGTCACGATGGTGGCTCCGCGGAACAGCACCCGAGGCGAAGGCTGCGCCTCGAGCTCACTTAGCTTCGCTCGCCATTCGGCGTCGGAGACTTCGAAGTACGGGCGCACTCGGCTCTGGTCAGGGGCGGTCACTGGCAGCCTCGGAATCTCGATGGTGGGTGCTTGATGGGGGTGCTCGGCGATGCTGTGGTCCGAGCTTGAAGCCGAGCCGGCCTCATCGGTCAGTGTGTGTCGACACAGTACAGCTGTCAAGTAGCACCGCACGCACCCCGATACTGTCCTGCCTGTCCGCTCGGCCCCGTCAGCACAGCCAGGCAGGCCGGCCGATCCGGCATCACGAGTCTGCGTGCAATGGCTTGCCGGCGAGCGCGAGGTGCGCCCTCGCCGACGGCTTCGTTCTCGGTGAGATGCGCGTGGATGAGCACCGTGACGTCGTCCGGGTAGGCGTCCCAGTTGACGACCAGCTGGGCCTCGCCGATCAGCTCGCCCACCCGGGCGCCGACCAGGTGGATTCCGATGACCGGCCCGTCCTTCTCGCGGACGAGCTTGACGCTGCCCTGGGGTCTTCAGGATCTGGCTTCTGCCGTCACCGCCGAGGTCGTACACCAGGGTCGCGACCCGATCATCGCCGAGCCTCTGGCAGGCTGCTTCGACGAGGCCTCGTCCTCTGCCGCGAGCAGTCGAGAACCTCCACGATGGTGACCTCGGCTCCGAGCGAACGCCACGCGCTTGCGAACTCGCAGCTGATGACGCCGCCGCCGAGCAGGACGACCGCCTCGGGCACGCGGTCGTGACGCAGGGCCTGCTCTGAGCTGAGGACGCGCTCGCCGTCGATCTCGAGTCCAGGGAGTGAGCGGGAGTACGAGCCGCTCGCGAGGACGATGCGGCGTCAGACGTACCTGCGGCCGTCGACCTCGACCGTGTCCGGTGCCACCAGCGATCCCCTGCCCTCGACCACGGCGATTCCGCGGTCCTCAATGAGCCTGGTCAGACCCTTGTAGAGCCGACTGACAACGCTGTCCTTGTATGCGTTGAGACCGATCATGTCGATGCCGTCGAGTGTGGCCCTGACCCCGAACTGCGCGGACTCACGGGTGGCGTCAGCAATCTCGCCGGCGTGAAGCAGCGCCTTCGTCGGGATGCATCCGGCGTGCAAGCACGTACCGCCGCCGGGCTCTTCCCGAATTACAGCGCCGCCCCGGGGTTGAGGATGCCCTGCGGGTCGAGAGCGGCTTTGATGCGCTGGTTCAAAGCCAGCACGTCCGGACCCAAGTAGGCGCCGAGCCAGGGCTGCTTGAGTCGACCAACACCGTGCTCACCGGTGATGGTGCCGCCCAATTCGATCGCAAGGTCCATCACCTCGCCGTAGGCGACTTGCGCATGAGCGGTTTGTTCGACGTCCGCGGGGTCGAAGACGATCAGAGGATGTGTGTTCCCGTCGCCAGCATGGGCAATGACAGCAATGACCAATCCATGGTTCCGCGAGATGGCCTCGATACCCCGGACCAGGGATCCCAGGTGAGGCAGCGGGACACCGACATCCTCTAGAAGCAGGGAGCCCTTTTGCTCGACGGCGGGGATCGCCATGCGTCGGGCCGCGACGAACGCCTCCCCTGTTGCGGCATCGTTTGTCGCGAACACCTCCGTTGCCCCGCTGGCCTCTGAGATTATTGCGATCCGGCGGATGTCTTCGGCCGCGCGCGTGTCCGGCTCGTCCGACTGGATGACCAACATCGCTGAGGCCGATCGGTCGAGGTCCATTCTCGCGACGTCCTCGACGGCGTTGATCGATGCCCTGTCCATGAACTCGAGCATCGAGGGCCGCATCTCGCGGGTGATCTCGAGGACGGTTCGGATCGAATCCTCGAGCGAGCCGAAGGTAGCGACGAGGGTGGAGGCGGCGCGCTGAGCCGGGATGAGGCGAAGGACCACCCGCGTGATGATGCCGAGCACGCCCTCGCTGCCGACGAACATCTTGGTGAGGGACAGGCCCGCGACGTCCTTGAGCCGCGGGCCCCCGAGCTGCACGGCCGTGCCGTCCGCCAGAACGACTTCAAGGCCGAGGACGTAGTCCGCCGTCACTCCATACTTGACGCAGCACAGTCCACCGGCGTTCGTCGCAACGTTTCCACCAATGCTGCAGAATTCGTAGGACGAAGGATCCGGCGGATACCAGAGCCCGTGCTTCGCCGCCGCCGCCTTGACCTCCGAATTCAGCATTCCGGGCCCGACCACGGCCGTGCGAGTAACGGGATCGATCTCGCACCCGCGCATGCGCTCGGTCGAGATCACCAAGCATCCGTCGATCGCCGTCGATCCGCCCGAGAGCCCCGATCCGGCTCCGCGAGGAACGACAGCGATACCGTGCGCCGCGGCGAACCGCATGGCCGCCTGGACATCTTCAGTCGATTCGGCCCGGACGACGGCGAGAGGAAGGCCGGCGCTGGAATCGCGCGCCCGGTCCCACCGGTAGTTCGCCATCCGGTCAGGGTCTGTGATGACTTTGTCGGCGCCCAGCGCCGAAACCAAGGAGGGGAGTTCAACGGTAATGCCGGTAGGGCCGCCGATGGCCACGGTCCGTTCACCTTCCGATGCGAGGCAATGTCCACAACTGGCGCGCGCGAGCGGCCGGCTGCCGACCGCGGGCGATCGAGCTATACGCCGCCGGCGCGCCACGACGTCGCGAATCGATGCCGTTGCCGACCACAGACTGCGGCCGCGAACTCGACCGGCGAGCTCGTCCCAGAGACGTCCATACCTGCCGTGTCCCGGCTGGATCCTTCTCGCAGACCTCGAACCCGTGCGGCACACCGTGCCCTGCCGGCGAGCGCGCCGGCACGAACTACTTCCCGCTGCTTCGACCCACGAGGTTCTGCTCGATCCAATCGCGCACGTTGGTCACCGGGATCCCGCGGCGCGCGTTGAACGTCTGGTTCTTGTCCCAGGCGACACCGCGGCCCTGAGCGAAGACGGCCCGATACTTGGCTGTCATGTTGTCCGGGTCGCCAGCAAGCTGCTCCAGCAGGAAGGGCACGCTCCACTCGGTGCGCTTGAACGGACGCTCGAGTACTGCAGCGAGGGTGTCCGCCAACTCGCCGTAGGTGACGGTGTCGCCAGCCAAGTAAAGGATCTCGTTGCGGATCCGAGGCTCATCGAAGAGGATCTCGGCCGTCAGACTGCCGATGTCCTCAGGCGTCGTCACGGTCACGGCCGTGTCCAGACTGCCCAGAGCCTTCACCGTGTCGTGCTCCAGGTCGACCATCCCGACGTCCGGTTCGAACAGGTAGTTCATGAACATGCCGGTCGAGATGATGACCCACTCGGTTTCGTCCTGGAATCGCAGAAGTTCGCGCACGTCCAGCTGCGAGTCGAAGATGTCCTGCGGGCTCCCCCGACCGATCACCTCGAAGTCGACCCCGAACTGCCACGGGAAGTAGCGCCTGAGTTTGGCCTCCAGCGCCGCCTTCGCGACCTTCATGGGGGTCTCGATGCCCGCGGTGATACCCGTGCATCCGATCACGGTGTCGTACTGCGCGAACAACGCCGCCAGCTCGTCGATCGTGTTCTTGACGAGGTCGCCGTGCACGATCTCGATCCCCAGGCTGCGGATCTCAGCGACGTTACGCTGCTTCTCCGGCACCTGCGAACTGAGCGTGCTCTCGCGTAGCAGGACACTGACGGTCGCACCCTTCACGTCTCGGGCCCGGCGCGCCACATTGCGCAGCACCGGCATGCCGAGCTCGCCCGCCCCGATGATGAGGATCTTTCGAGAAGTCGGGATCGAGTCTTCTTGTGCCATTAGTTGTTCCTCACATGATCTCTGGCTGGCAGGATGACGCATTCGTCAGAGAACTCACCGAATCGCTTGGTGCCACGGATCGACCGATTCGATCGCATGGGACGGCGGATTCCGTCAGGGCACGCTCGTCGAGCCCCGGCGGCCGGGCGGCCCGTCGTACCGGCCGTCCGCCGCGGCGCTAAGGCGGTCCTTCGACTCAGATCTGCGCGGCTGCAACTTCCAACAAGTGGCCCGACACCGTGTCCTTGAACAGATGCGGACGGCGGTACATGGCGTCGAAATACTGCTCGGTCCGGTCCTGCAGCTGGTCATACATTCGCCGCATCTTCTCGACGGCACTCACGTCGAAGTCAACGCGCATGTCGACCTTCGGGTAGGGGTTCCGACCGTCGTAGACGTAGAGGGAGCAGAACAGCTCGCCAATTGGCTTTCCCTCCCAGTACTGGCCACCGCTGGCGCGCCCGGCCTCCAGCGTTCGCAACAGACGCTCGCCCAGGTCGAGCCCCTGCCCCTCCTCGAACGCTTCCTGCATGCCGCCAAGGGTGTCCGTCCCGAGGCAGTTGCCCATGACGAGGTAGTCGGCACCGACGAAATGCCCCTTCTCGGGAAAGCAGGACGCGCCCGTGTAAGCCCAGACACCGCCGCTCGCCGTGACGATGCCGACCTGGCGATAGGCAAGGTGCTCGTCATCTGCCACGAACGCCTGCTCGATCTCGTCGAACGACTTGCCTTGGTCGAGCAGCTCGAACGCCTTGTAGCCGAGCATCGGGTTGCACATCGATTGCGAACACACGATCGCGCCGTCGGGCTGCACCGCGGGAAGTAGGCCCTTGATGCTGGGAAGCACCTTGGAACAGTTCGCAGACGCAGTAGCGATGCCGATGCCTATGGCTCCTGTATCGGCGCACCGTGCCATTACCGTGAATGTCATTAGCCGCAGTTCCTATCGTTGTCGTTGATTCCCAGGCGCATGTTCGCTCGGTGAAGGGCCGTTACGCCTTGATCGACCACAAGGTGCTTGATCGTTCTCGATCCGCGCGGTCCGTTGCTCGGGCTTGATACTTGGCCGACTTCGCCGCCCCGTAGGGCCTGCCGCATGGACGACGCGACCCCGACCGGTTGCCTTAAGCGGTGTCGTTGCCGAAGCCCGGCGCTGCGCTGCGAGCGAGGTTACTCCCGCAGGCACCCTTCGTACGGCGGCGCCGACGCGCGGCGAATGCTACTTCGATCTCCGGCCCGACGGGCCGATCAGACCCTAGCGGTGCACTTGATCTCGACCAGGGTCTCGGGGAACGAAAGCTTCGATACCTGGACCATCGTCAACGTGCAGGGCGTCGTTCCGGCAAAGACGTCCCGGCGCACGCCTGGCACGATCGTCATGGCGGCGTCAATGTCGGTCACGAACATCACGTCATCCACGACATTGGCAAGACTCGCGTCGTAGGCCGCCAGGACCGTCGCCACGTTCGCGTAGGCCTGCCTGACCTGCGCCTCCAGGTCATCAATCCCCACGAGGTTTCCGTCAGCATCGTGATTGATCTGACCGGACAGGTAGATGGTGTCGCCGACCTTTACGCCCTGGGAGTAGTGGAAGTCCTTCTCCCACGGCATCCCAAAACCCGTCGTTTCCATCTCGACTCCGTCGGACATAGCTCTCTCCTTGATCGGCATGCTGCCTGTCGTTGACCCGGTGTCATACCAAGTCGTGTGCTTCACGTCCGCGGTAATTACGTCCGTGCGGGCGCCAACTGATCTTCGTGGTGCAGTGGTCTCCGGCCTTCCGCCCAGCGAAATGCCGGACACGTCGACCGCCTTCGCGGTGACGACCACGGTCTCCGCTGAGCTCCGCGCTGCCGATCCTCGTGAACCTCGGGCGCACGTCAATCGGCACGACGGGGAGCGGCGGCGGACTCGTTCCGCTGTTCCACTCCGGAGCCGCACCGGCCTGGCTCGACGGCACCGTCGACGAAACCGGCATCGCGGAGGCAACCACATGTCCCCCTGCGCACACGCTCCTGGTGTGGATCTTCATGGATCCAGTTCACAATTTCCGTACTGTAGAATTATGCTTCTGCTTCTCGGAAGTTTAGAAGTTATCCCTCAACGCCGTCAAGGGGGGTGGAACGAACCAGCGACGAGTCGTCGTGGCTTCCGAGTGCGGAGCCGACCGCGCCCGGTGGACGCAACAGCGCGGCGCAAGCCGGGCTGGACACGGCCGCGCGGACCGCTGCGACTGGACACGGCTCACACCAAGATCGTCAGCGGGTTTTCGATCCGCTTCACGAACGCCGCCAGCCACTGGGCGGCCAAGGCACCGTCCAGCACGCGGTGGTCGGCCGAAAGTGTCACGGTCATGACGGTGGAGACGGCGATGCCGCCCTCGCCAGTCACGACCGGGCGCTTCGTTGCCGAACCGACGGCGAGGATGCCCGCGTGCGGCGGGTTGATGATCGCAGCGAACTCCCTGGTGCCGTACATGCCAAGGTTCGAGACCGCGAACGATCCGCCTTCGAGTTCATGTTGCTTGATCCGGCCTTCGCGCGCGCGCTCCGCGAACTCCCTGACCGTTGCGCTGATGACTCCGAGGGAGAGCGTGTCAGCCTTCCGTAGGACGGGCGTGACCAGGCCGTTAGGAACGGAGACCGCGACCGCGAGATCGACTTCATCGAACTGGCGCGTCGCATCGTCCATCCAGGTGGCATTTGCGCCAGGAACGTCCCGGAGTGCGCAGGCGACGGCCTTCAACACGAAGTCGTTCACTGAGATCCGGGCTTGCGCGTCCTCGTTGATCCGGGCCCGCAAGGCGAGAAGGTCGTCGACGATGACATCGGCCACGAGGTAGAAGTGCGGGACGCTTGACTTGCTCTCGGACAGGCGTCGCGCGATCGCCCGGCGCATGCCGGAGTGCGGCACGTCGGTATATGACACATCAGGAGTAGCCGGCTCGAATGGGCGAGCCACGGCGGGGGCTGCTTCGTCGGCCGGCGTATCCGTACGCGACTTCTGCCGCTGCGTGTACGCGTCCAGGTCTCGGCGGGTGATCCGCCCGTTCGGCCCAGTCCCGGCGATATCGCGCACGGGGATGTTCCTTTCGGCCGCCACACGCCGTACGAGTGGTGTGACGAAGACGCGGTGCGTCCGCTGGTTAGCGGCATCCGAGACGGACGTGTCCGCGGCGCCGATCATTTCCGAGCGCGGATCGGTTTTGGCAGCCTCCGCTACCGCAATCGTCTTCTCCGGCGGCGGCCCGCCGCCCTCAGCCAGCGCGGAGTCGAGCGCCTCGCCCGGCTCCGCGATGACGGCGATCGGCGATCCAGTCGCGTACCACTTGCCGGACTCGGCCAGAGCTCCGGCGAAGACGCCGGCCACCTCGGCCTCGTACTCAACGACGGCCTTTTCCGTTTCGATCTCGGCGATGGGCTGGCCGGTCGCGACGGCGTCGCCCGGCTCGACCAGCCAGGCTTGCACGGCTGCCGTCCCGCCCCCGGCCGCGAGTTGCGGCATCCGGATCACGGTCGCCATCAGGCACCGCCCCACTCTGAGCGCATTCGCTCCAGACCCGCGACCACCTCTTCGGTCTTGGCGATTGCGGCACGCTCAAGGACTCTCGATATCGAGGGTGACGCCTCGGCCCCCGTGACGCGTTCGACCGGGTGGTCCAGCCAGTCGAAGAAGCGTCGTTGTACCTCGTCGGCAAGCCACCCGCCGTATGAGGTTCCGCGGACGCCCTGTTCCACGATCAGCAATCGGTTCGTCTTACGAATACTCGCGCCGACCGTGTCCCAATCGAACGAAGCCCGATCAAGCCAACGCAGGTCGATCAACTCGGCATCGATACCGGTCTGCTCGATCGCCTCGAGTGAGTGCTGCACCATCGTCAGGTAGGCGAGCACGGTGACGTCGGATCCCGGCCGGCGGATCGCCGCCGTGCCAGGCGGGATGATGTAGTCCTCGTGGCTCGTAGGTAGGCGGTCGGTTTGGCCGTACAGGTCTACGTGCTCGATGACGAGCACGGGATCTTCGAGCGCGATCGCGGCATTGAGCAGTCCCCGGTAGTCGGCCGCGTTGGACGCCGCGACGATCCGCCAGCCGGGAGAGGTCGCAAAGATGCCAGCAGGATCCATCAGGTGCTGCGATCCATAGCCGGATCCCATCGCGACCTTGGTTCGTAGCACGAGTGGCATTCGGTTGTTGTCCCCGAACATGTGACGGACCTTGGCGACTTGGTTGAAGACCTGGTCGGCGGCCACCCACATGAAGTCGGGATACATGAACTCCACGACAGGACGGAAGCGGCCGTCGAGCGCGATGCCGCCGGCAAGGCCGAAGAAGCCGTTCTCGCTGATCGGCGTGCCGATCACGCGGTCGTCGCCGTACCGCTTCGCGAGCCCCTTCGTCGCGCCGTTCGTGCCGCCGTTCAGCCGGTGGACGTCCTCACCCAGGACGATGATGCGCTGGTCCTGCTCCATCCGGCGCTCCAGCGTGCCGGCAACCGCATCGACGAACCTCACCTCCTGCCAGGACCCCTGGTATTCGACTGGGTCGAGTTCGGGCAGGCCCGCGAGTTCGGCCCCATCTGCGCGAATGCCACGATCGACCACGGCCGGGTCGGGCCACAGTTCAGGCTTGATGCGACGCTTGCTCCGGTCGTCCGGGTCGGCCTCGATCAGCTCGCGCACCGCGGCGGCGAGTGCTACCTCGGCCTGTTCGCGTACGGAGGCGATACCGGCCTCATCGATGAGCTCCAGGTCGCCGAGTTCCTTCGCCAGCCGACCGAGCGGATCACGCGCTCTCCACTCGGCCTCCTCGGCCTTACTGCGGTAGCCGAAGGCGCTGCCGGGGAAGGGGCCGTTCTGGTGGAAGAACCGGTACACCCCGGCCTCGATGATGGCTGGGCCCTCACCGGTCCGCATGCGCTCGGCGGCTTCCTCCGTCGCCAGATACACCGCGAGCGGATCCATCCCGTCCACCCGCCACGACGGTATCCCGAAGCCCTGTCCACGAACCGAGAAGCGCGGGTCGGCGCTGACTTCGTCAGCGTGCGTCGAGACTGCGTAGAGGTTGTTCTCAATAAAGTAGGCCACAGGCAGCTTCCACACGGCGGCGAGGTTCAAGGACTCCAAGACCGAGCCGATCTGGGCGCTACCGTCACCGAAGTAGTTGATCGTGACGTCAGTCGTGCCGGCGTGCTTCTGGGCCCACGCGTTCCCGCTCGCGAACGGCGCGCCGCCACCGACGATGGCGTTCGTGCCCAGTGCGCCGGCCTCCAGCCATTGCAGGTGCATCGAGCCGCCGCGGCCGCCCGAGAAGCCTTGCGCCAGTCCGAGCACTTCGGCGAGCGTACGTTGGAGCACCGCCTGCAGCTCGGCCGAGACCAGAGCGTCCAGATCGAGCTTGCCACCGGACACGTGCCCGATCACCTTCGCCAGGAACTGATGATGGCCACGGTGCGAACCGTTCACCGCGTCACTAGACCGGAGGCCGACGATCGAGCCGACCGCGCCGCCCTCCTGGCCAATGCTCGAGTGCGCGGGCCCATGCACGAGGCCCTCCCGCGCGAGCTCGAGGACGGCCTCCTCGAAGCCCCGGATCAAGTGCAACTGGCCGAACATCGTGCGTAGCAGCGAAGGATCCGCGGCCTTCCAGTCGGCCGGTGTCGACTCCAGTTGGATCCACTCGACCCCGGTCTCCAGACGCTGACGTCTCGGCATCCTGCAACTCCTCGATGTCCGGCTGCGCCGCTGGCGCCGACACGGCACCAGGGCTAGGATTGGATACATTACAGCTCGCCGGACGTCGACTCCAGCCACCCAGGTCGCCATGTTGAGTCCGAATGGCGCCAATCGCTTCAGGCCCCGCGAAGGAGATGCGCATGCCGATTCCGGGCATGAGAGGCAGCGATCACGTCGGATTCACCGTTCCGGACATCAAGGAAGCCGAGCGATTCCTCGTCGAAATCCTCGGCGCTGTGAGGGTCTACAGCTTGGGCGCGATCGCGTCCGCCGACGACTGGATGAAACGGCAGCTCGGGGTCCACCCCCGAACGGTCATCCGCGAGATCAGGCTCTACCGGCTGGGCAACGGCTCCAACCTCGAGCTGTTCCAATACGACTCCGCCGACGGCCAGACACCGCAACCCCGCAACAGCGACATCGGTGGACACCACTTGGCCTTCTACGTCGACGACCTCGACGAGGCGGTGTCCTTCCTGCGCGCCCGCGGCGTCGACGTCATGGGCGAGCCCGTCGCGTCGTCCGGCGCCTCAGCGGGCCAACGCTGGATCTACTTCCGTTCCCCGTGGGGAATGCAATTCGAGCTGGTCACGTATCCGAAGGGAAAGGCGTACGAGACCACTGAGTCTCTTCAAGACTCCCCCGGCGTCTTGCTGTGGCATCCCTCGCCTGGCGGAGTGAACCGGCACGCCTGACACGCATGCCGGGAACGCCGGGCATGACGCGTGATGTTGAGATATGCGGCGGGCGTCCAAGTCCGCACGGCTGCGGACGACCGCGCAGACAAAGGCAAGGAGCACCGCGATGGCAATCGCAACCGTAAACCCCGCCACGGGGGAGACCGTGCGCGAGTTCGAACCTCATGACGCCGCCGCGGTCGAGCGACGCATCGCCGAGGCCGATGCAGCGGCACGGGCATTGCGTGCTTTCTCCTACGCCCATCGGCGGAATTGGATGCATGCCGCGGCGGACTTGCTCGAAGCCGATGTCGATAGCCGTGCGCGGATTCTGACGCTCGAGATGGGTAAGCCGCTCGCGCAGGCCCGCGCGGAGGTACTCAAGAGCGCCCGAGGCATGCGCTACTACGCGGATCACGCCGCGCAGTACCTAGCTGACGAGCCGCTGGCCGATGCGTCCGTCGTGGGCGCGTCGGAGGCGTACACGCGGTACGAACCGCTGGGCGTCGTCTTGGCAGTGATGCCATGGAACTACCCGTTCTGGCAGGTAATCCGATTTGCGGCGCCCGCTCTCATGGCCGGCAACGCAGGTCTGCTCAAACATGCCTCGAACGTTCCCCAGTCGGCCTTGTACCTGGACGAGCTGTTCGACAAGGCGGGCTTTCCCACTGGATCTTTCCGCACGTTGCTCATCGGTTCTCGCGAGGTCGAGTCCGTCATCGCCGACCCCCGCGTCAGGGCAGTCACGCTCACCGGGTCCGAGCCGGCCGGTCGCGCGGTCGCCGCCACGGCCGGCCGCGAGATCAAGAAGACCATCTTGGAGCTGGGAGGTTCCGACCCGTTCATCGTCATGCCCAGCGCCGACCTCGAAGCCGCTGCGAGCACGGCCGTGATGGCGCGGACCATGAACAACGGCCAGTCCTGCATTGCGGGCAAGCGCTTTCTCGTACACGCCGACGTCTACGACGCGTTCGCCGACCTGTTCGTGGAGAAGATGGAAACCCTGAAGATGGGAGACCCGTTCGACGAGGATGTCGAGATCGGACCGCTTGCCACCGAGAGCGGGCGCAATGAACTTGCCGAACTTGTCGACGACGCGGTCGCCTGCGGAGCCCGGGTGCTTACCGGTGGGCGGACGCCTGAGCTTCCCGGCTGGTTCTACCCGCCCACCGTGATCGACCAGTTGCCAATGAATGCGCGCCTGGTGATGGAGGAGGCGTTCGGACCCGTCGCGTCCCTCTACCGCGTTGCGAACCGTGACGAAGCGGTGCAGATCGCCAACCAGACGGCCTTCGGCCTGTCGAGTGCCGTGTGGACCGACGATCCAGAGGAACAGCAGTGGTTCATCCAGAGCCTCGATGCGGGATCAGTGTTCGTCAACGGGATGACTGTTTCGCACCCTGAGCTGCCATTCGGCGGCGTGAAGGCGTCGGGTTTTGGACGTGAACTGGCGGCGTCCGGTATTCGCGAGTTCACCAACCTCAAGACGGTGTGGCGAGCCTGACCAGCGACCGCGCCGCTCGGCACGGTTTTCTTGCCGATCGCTACCTGCGCCCGCGGGTTAGGGTCGGACCTCATCGGGCAGACGTGGCTTCGGCGTCAGATGGCCGCGATCGCGTCAATCTCGATCGGCGCGCCGTTGTAGAGCGAATGGACACCGATGACGGTGCTCGCCGAAGGCGCCGCAGCGTCCACGATCGAGTCTCGCACCCGCCTCCAGATCGCCAACTTCTCCTGGTCGAGCTGGGTGATGTAGACGTTGACCCTGACCAGATCCTGGACGGAGGCACCGCCCGCATTCAGCGCGCGAACGAGCTCTTCGTATGTGAGTTCGACGGCGCGTTCGAAGCTCTCGGGAACGGCTCCGTCCTTCTCGAATCCCACCTGGCCGGAGACGAACAGCAGATCTCCAGCCTTGACTCGCACACTGTTCGAGAGGCCGGGCACCACGGGTGCGGGCGTACGGGTCAGTCGATCAACGGCCATGTTCGTCGAAGCTCCTTCGTCTGGGCCATCGTGGAGTCCGGCATCTGACCTCGGACGTCACCGCCGCGACCGGCGACGTCCTTCAGTCGGCACGACCACCCTGCACGCACGAGACGCGCCAAACCCAGCCGCGCGGAATAAAAGGGTGGCAGAACGCTTCGAGCGCCGTCAACTCGTACTGAACGCACAGTCGGCTACGCCCAACGTAACTCCACGACGTCTACGCTCACGGGGAGCAAGTGACTGCCTGGCAGTTCGGCCCGTATCGGCCGTCTACGCGCCGAACTCGGCCGGCTGACATGGGTCGCCGGGCTACCCGGCACACTCGACGTATGTTAATCTCAGCTTATCAATGCGGTGGGCAGTAGTGCACACGTCACGCTGACGTCAGGAGAATCCCGTTGAAGGCCACCGGCACCACTGGGACGAACGCAGTCGACTGGGAGCGCCGAGTCGACATGGACCGCCTTCGCGACGAGCGACTCGCTCGCCTGCATGCCGAACTGGATAGGTCCTCACTGGGCGCAGTGCTCGCGTTCGACTTCTCGAATATCCGGTACATGAGCGCCACTCACATCGGAACCTGGGCGATGGACAAGCTCATCAGGTTCGCGCTTCTGACGCGCCGCACGGATCCGATCGTGTGGGACTTCGGTTCCGCAGCCAAGCATCATGCGCTCTACAACCCTTGGCTCGACGTGACGACGGCCGAAGCCGATGCGGATCCCAACGCGCCGCACCATGGCGCGAAGCGTCCGCGCCTGGAGAGCGGTGCCCGTGCCGGGATCTCGACGCTGCGCGGCGCGTTCCCGCCCGACGCCGATTTGGCGGGAGATCTAGCGAAGAAGATCAAGCGAGAGCTCGCGAAGCTCGGCCTGGCGAACGAGCCCCTTGGGGTTGACGTCATTGAACTGCCGGTTCTCATCGCCCTGCAGCGCGAGGGCATCGATGTCGTCGACGGTCAGCAGGTTTTCATGGAGGCCCGCCGAATCAAGACGCCGGACGAGATCGGCCTGCTCACCCAGGCCGCCTCGATGGTCGACGCCGCCTACGAGGAGTTGTACCGGTTTCTCCGACCCGGTGTACGGGAGAACGAAGCGGTCGGCCTGGTCGCCAAGACTCTCTACGACCTCGGTTCCGAGTACGTCGAGGGCGTTAACGCGATCTCCGGCGAGCGTTGTTCGCCCCACCCGCACGTATTCTCGGATCGGCTGATTCGCCCGGGCGATCCGGCGTTCTTCGACATCCTTCACAGCTGGAACGGCTACCGCACCTGCTACTACCGAACCTTTGCGGTCGGGTCCGCGTCACAAGCACAGCGTGACGCCTACTCACGCGCGCGCGAGTACATGGATCGCGCGATCGCCTTGGTCAAGCCGGGAGCGACGACGGCGGATATCGCGTCAGTCTGGCCCAAGGCCGAGGAGTTCGGGTTCCCGGACGAGATGGCCGCATTCGCACTGCAGTACGGACACGGGGTCGGCCTGTCGATCTGGGAGAAGCCGATCTTCTCGCGCTTAACTTCGTTCGACCACCCGGAACTGATCGAGGAAGGCATGGTCTTCGCGCTCGAGACTTACTGGCCCTCGGCCGATGGCTGGGGTGCGGCGCGCATCGAAGAGGAACTCGTCGTCACCGCTGACGGGTGCGAGGTCATCACGAAATTCCCCGCGGAGGAGTTGATCGTCGCGGGCCGCCGGTACTTCACTGTTGATGGCCCGCTCAACTTGAACCGTGATGCTCAGTCCCACCGCAACACGACTTGGGGCCGTGGCGAGGAATGACGACCCTCGGGTTCCTCGGCGCGGGGTCGATGGGCGCCGCCATGATCGGTCGTCTTCTCCAAGCCGGCTACGACGTGCGCGTATGGAACCGATCACCAGGGCCGCTCGACCATCTCGCGGCCGCTGGAGCGACCATCGCGCGCGAACCGGAGGACGCGCTGGCTTCCGACGTCTCCTTCTGCATGCTTGCTAACGACGACGCTGCCGATGCTGTACTTTCTTCAGCCCGGGTCGGGACGGTCCCAGGGCGAATTCACGTAATGATGGCCTCGATCAGCCCCGCGATGTCGCACGCTCTCGAGGCACGTTTGCGAGCCGCCGGTACCGACTATGTCGCGGCCCCCGTGCTCGGGCGACCGCAAGTGGCTGCAGCCGGAAAGTTGAACATCCTGGCCGCTGGTCCCGCGGACGCACTCGAAACCGTCGAGCCGTATCTGTCGGCCATGGGTAAGCGCATCTGGCGATTCGGTGACGTGCCCTCCGTCGCACATGCCGTGAAGATTGTCGTCAACTACAACATCATTCACGCCCTGCAGGCCCTTGGTGAGTCGGTGACCATGACCGAGCGCCTGGGGGTGGAGCCCACGCAGATTACCGAGTTGCTGGCCGGCACTCTGTTCAGCGGCATGGTCTACCAGGGGTACGGCAAGATCATTGCTCGCCGCGAGTACTCGCCGCCGGGATTCCGGATGGAACTCGGGCGGAAGGATCTACGCCTCGCCGAGGAGATCGCAGAATCAGTCGACTTCCGACCGGCAACGCTGGCGGCCCTTGTCGAGGTGTTTGAGACGGCGCTTGCGGACCCGGAGCTCATGAGTCGCGACTGGAGTGCGATCGCCGAGGTGAGTCGATGTAGCGGGCGAGACGGCCCAGCCCACCCGGCCCAGGACTCACGGGTCGACTCACTGGGGCGCCGAGCGCTAGGAGCGCTCGCGGTTGAGTAGTGCGATCCGCGTTCGTCGGATGTGCCCTTCGAGTACGCGCTCGGCGCCGGCGACGTCTCCATTTCGAAGCGATTCGACCAGCATGTGGTGCTCGTCGTTCACGACGCGGCGAGCACGATCGTCGAGTCGCTGCACGTACGCACGTCGATAGTGCTGGGTGGTGTTCCACAGCCGAGCGACGAGGTCGCCGAGCATCCGGGTCTCGGCCGGCCGATAGGAAAACAGATGGAACTCGCGGTCCAGCCGAAGGAACCCTTCGACGTCCTTCGACTTCTCCATTCGGCGCGCTAGGCGATCCATCTCAGCGATCTCGGCTTCGCCCAGGCCGGCTGCAGCGAATCGCAACAACAATGGTTCGACTCGCTCGCGAATGTGATAGATCTCGTGACACTCGGCGTCGCTCAGCTCCGCGACCCAGGCACCGGTGTTCGCCACGAGCGTCACTAACCCATCGGCCTCGAGAATTCGAAGAGCCTCGCGAACGGGAACCCTGCTGGCGCCGAGTTCCTCCGCAATGTGTTCCTGCCGAATCCGCGCGCCGGGCGGCATGCGCCCAGTCAGGATCTCCTCTCGCATCGCTTCGGCGACGCGACGGCTGGTGGTGCCGTAAGCGTTAACCATCGTCCACGCAACGCCGAATCGGCATCATCGCCTATCACCTGACATCGGAATCCAGCTACCCCAGCCGCGAGGCTGCACTCTGCCGCCCGCAGGTAGTGCTCCGCACGCTCCAAACACAGGCAGACAGACTCCTACACTGGCGCCGGACTGAGGAAGGCGCGGCTACTGGATCCAATATATCTCGACACTTGAGGCCTGCGTCGCGTGACCAAGTGCCTCCTGGCTTCGCGGCCTGGGACCCTACGGACCGCACGTTCCGCCCTGCCAACGTGGCGAAAGATGGAAGGGCCTCGATGACCCAGCTGCCGCACGACCTCGCCGACCTCTACCTCGCACCGGTCGCGCTCAAGCTCGACGGGCGCCCCGACGAACTCGCCCGTCTGACCGCGCACGACCTGGGTAGGCACGTAGCGCTGGCGAGCAAGGAGGCCGACTGGACGGTGGAGATGCGCCGCGACGCCGTGTTACGCACCGTTGCTCATGCCTGGATCTGCACGACTGGACCCTCTTGGTCTTGACCCGGCTTGGCGGACACGGTGTTGGCACGCGACCGCGTGGTGTTCGAAGTCTATGGGGCTGCGGTTGTCCAGCCGCTGCTGAATCCGTTCGGGGTTGTAGAAGCCTTCGATGTAGTCGAACAGCGCGGTGCGCAACGCCGCCCGGCTCGGCCAAGTGCTGCGTTGATGAATCCAGGCGAGCTCGCGTTTGAGGGTCGCGAAGAAGGACTCGACGGCGGCGTTGTCGTAGCAGCTGCCGACCGCGCTGAACGACTGGTCCAACTCGAGCTCGGCCAACCGGCTCGAGAACGCCAGCGACGTGTAGACCGCGCCCCGGTCGGAGTGATGCACCAGGCGGTGATCGGGTCGTCGTCGTTGGAAGGCCATCACCAGGGCGTCGCCGACGAGCTCGGCGGTGACGGCGTTGCCCATCGCCCAGCCCACGACTCTTCGCGACCACAGGTCGAGCACGGCGGCGAGGTAGAGCCAGCCCTCGCCGGTGCGGATCTGGGTGACGTCGGCGGCCCAGAGCACGTCCGGGCCGATGGGGTCGAAGTTGCGGCGCACCAGGTCGGCGGCGGTGGCGCTGACCTCGGGTCGGGCGGTGCGCCAGCGTCGACGGGTGTGCGCGCCGACCAGGCGGTGGGCTCGCATCAGGCGAGCGACCCGCTTGCGGCCGCAGCGCCAGCCGGCCCGGGTCAGCTCGGCGTGCACCCGCGGCGCGCCGTAGGTGCGGTGCGAGCGCTGATAGATCGCCTCGATCTCGACGCTCAACCTCGCGTCGGAGGTCGACCGCGGCGAGGCCGCGCGGTTGAGGAAGGCGTAGAACCCCGAGCGGGAGACCGCGAGGACTCGGCAGAGCCGCTTGACGCCATAGGCGTGTCGATGATCGGCGACGAATCGGAAGCGGCAGACCGGATCGTCTCCTGGGCGAAATAGGCCGCTGCCTTACGGAGGATCTCCTTCTCCAGGCGCAGCTCGGCCACCTCACGTCGCAGCCGGCGCAGCTCCTCGAACTCCGACGGACTCACCGACAACGGGTTCGCCGCCCGCTCCTGCTCGGCCAGCTCGTTGGCGACCCAGTTCCGCAGCGTCGTCTCGTTCACCCCGAGCCGGCGAGCGATCGCCGCTCTGGACTCGTTGCTGGCCAACGCCATCTGCACCGCTTCATGCCGGAACTCATCCGGATACCTCGACGGACGTCCCATGCCGGGACTCCTTCCTCCGGCTCTCGGCCAGAATCAGGTGTCCACCGAAGCGGGTCAAGTGCATCTCGTGGGACGACCGCGGAATCCGCGTTTCGCACGACGAGCACTCGCTTGTAACTCGGATTGTCCCCGAACATGAGCGAGTACGTTCACGCTGCCCGTTGACCAAAGATCCGCGACCTAGAGCGCATCGCGCGAATACGAGGTCTGCCGATCACAAGTCATCCCCGAAAACGCCGGGCCTGCAAGGCCCACAACCACTTCGGCCGACAGCGCCCGGCGGTGAGGCCTCGGCAGCCTGCGTCGGCCTTGCCGATCAGATCAGGCGCGCAGCTCGCCGACAGACAACCTGATCCGGACTGGCAGCGCCCGGCACGTCCTCATCCTCGCCGCCGAACATGAGCGGCATACTCAACCCGCAGGACCTGTCGACCTCCATCATCGTCGGTGACGGACGCCACACGGCCACGGCGATCCAAAATGTTGCGAGCACGTACCGCGCGAGGCGTCTAGCGCGTCCATTTCGATCCCGACCTTGTCGGCCGCTGAGCCGGCCTGTCCCGTGGCCGACCGTCCGCCCCCGGTTGCGGCTAACGGTGTCGGTCCCCGATTCGCACGCAACTTCGCGGCAGGCGCGATGCCGGTACGCATCGGGTACACACGCGAACCGCAAACCATCGCCGCCACTCCTCCCCTCCCAACGCTCGAGTGCCCGGTATCTCGACAGACCAACGTTGCTCAGGTCTGTCATCGGTCGCTATTTCCGTCCTCCGGAGACAGATGTGTAAGTCTCACGGCCGCCGTCAGCCGAGCGTCAGGGCCGCCTTCATGATGACCGACCCGGTCGCACCTAACGGTGATATCGGGCCCCCGCTACAAAGTAGGTCCCGTACGACAAGGGCTTCAGCGACACGGCGCTGGAGCCCTTGATCATTTACCATCGATTTGCCAACGCCCGTCGCGGCGAGCCGGTCGCCGACCCGGCACGCGCCCTCGTATAACTGCCCATGTGGAAGGTTCGAGGCGATGAGTACGGAGGAAGCGACGTCCTCCGGCCAACCCGATGACCGATCGTCGCCGCTTTCTGACCAGCAACACGAGCGCGAGCAGGCCGTCGCCGACCAGGTGATCGCGTCGTTCGAAGCAGCGAGCGACCCGCGGCTGAAGCTGCTGTTGCAAAGCCTGACGCGTCACCTGCACGACTTCCTACGGGAGGTGCGGCTGACCGAGGCCGAGTGGAATGCGGCGATCGCTTTTCTGACCAGGGCTGGGCACATCACGACTGACCGGCGGCAGGAGTTCATCCTGCTGTCCGACGTGCTCGGCGCGTCCATGCAGACGATCGCGATCAACCACCCGGCGGACGCGGACGCGACCGAGTCGACCGTGTTCGGACCGTTCTTCGTTCCCGGCTCGCCCCGCATTCCGCTGGGTGGAGACATCGCCGGCGGTGCGCCGGGCGAGCCGTGCTGGGTCGAGGGGACGATCCGCGACACCGCCGGCCGGCCCATATCCAGGGCGCTGATCGAAGTCTGGGAGGCCGACGCGGACGGCTACTACGACGTTCAGTACGACGACGGCCGGCTCGCCAGCCGCGGTCACCTGAGCAGCGACGAACAGGGCCGCTATCGCTTCTGGGCGCTCACGCCGACGCCCTACCCCATTCCGCACGACGGTCCCGTGGGTCAGCTGCTCGCGGCCGCCGGGCGCTCTCCCATGCGGGCCGCGCACCTGCACTTCATGGTCACCGCGGCCGGACACCGCAAGCTGGTCACCCACGTCTTCGTGCAGGGAGACTCGCACCTGAGCAGCGACGCCGTCTTCGGGGTCAAGCAGTCACTGATCAAGGATTTCGTCTCGCACCCTCCCGGCACACCGACGCCGGACGGCCGCGACGTGGGCGACCGAAGCTGGTCGAGCGTCCATTTCGACATCGTCCTCGGGCGCGACTGAGCCACGAGAGGTGTGATCGGGCCCTCAACGGCTACGTCGAGCGGCTGACGCCGCGCGCGTCAGGACATCCCGCTAGAGGAAGAAGAGACGGGAAAGAGCGACCGAGTCGGCTGGCCCGGAGGCGACGGGCTCACCGTCCACCGTGACCCGGCCGTCCCCCTCGACCCGGACGGCGGCCGTTCGATCGTTGTGGATCATGTCGGCCGGCCCGATCCCCCGGGTTCCGCGAACGCTCACCCGGCGCCGACGGGTCAGCAAGTGATCCTCCTGTGCCTCGGCGGCGGCCTGGCTGACGAAGGCGACGGACAGCTCGGCCGGCGTGGGGCCGTGTCCCCCGAGTTGGGGCCGAGCACGAGCGGTTCGGAGCTGTCGATGCTCGCGTTCGGATCGCCCGTGACGCCGGTCCGAAGCGAAGGGACGATCCGGCCGGGATCGCGAGCCGCCGGCCGTAGGCCGCCGCGCGGTCGAACGGCAGCCGCGGGTTGGCCTC
>Ga0207702_10001710_pt1 | contig 21626 bp, 27 predicted proteins | sample KBSCornC62_FD_184302 | JGI IMG/M metagenome (GOLD analysis project Ga0207702, IMG submission 184302) | Corn rhizosphere microbial communities from Kellogg Biological Station, Michigan, USA - KBS Corn C6-2 (SPAdes) (version 2) | ecosystem: Host-associated > Plants > Roots > Rhizosphere > Soil ...
CAGTCGGCCGACCTCCAGCGAGCGCCGCGGCGCCAGCGACCCGGGCAGGCCGTCCAGCCACAGGCTGCGCGCGCGGTATCGGGCTTCGAAGGGCTCGGCTGGCACGGCGGGTGAGTCTAGCGAGCGGCCGTGCGCGGCTGGTCAGGTTCCGGCGATGAGCCCGTGGAACCTTTCCAGGCTGGGTGGCGTCGCAGAGGTATGTGGCGAACCGTTCTGTTGGGGGTGGTGCTGGCCGGGGTGCTGGCGGGGTGCAGCCGGGGTGGAACAGCGAACGGGCCTCTGACAGCCGGAACGTTATCCCGGGGACAGGTGGTGTCCGATAGAGGGGTCGCCGGGGCAGCTGCCGGGTTCATCACCGGGCGCGTGTTCACCACCGCCTGCGGTGGCCCGGCAGCGTCATCGTGCTCGTTGCGCGTCTATCGCGGCTCGCTCGCGTTCTGCACCACGATGGACGAGAAGAGCCTGTGTCCGACGGCGCACATCGACGGCAGCGGTCACTACACGATCAGACTGCAGCCTGGGCGCCACACCCTGATCCCGGCTCCCGGAAACGGCAACGTCGTCTACGTGAAGCCACGCTGGGTCGCGGTCGAGAGCGGGCAGACGACGACCGTGAACATCAACGGTGGGAACCTGATGAAGTGACGGTGAGCGTCCTCATCTAGCATCGGGCCATGGAGCTTCCGCCCGGATACCGGCTGCGGGCGCCAGAGATCGAGGACGGCGCGGCGATCGCCGACATGCTGAACGAGGAGACGGTGGCGCTGACGGGCGTCCCGGTCGCCAGCGTGGAGTGGGTCACGACCGCCTGGACGGCACCCGGCGCCAGGCTCGACCGCGACTTCGGCGTGATCACTGACGAAGGCGGAGCGATCGCCGGCTACTTCATGCTCGCGTTCGAGCCGCCCCACACCACCGTGTTCGTGATCGCCGCTGTGGCGCTGTCCCACCACAACCGCGGAATCGGGTCGGCCATCGTCGCAGAGGTCGAGCGGCGCGGGCGGGAGCTGGCCGCCGGCCACGACGACGTCACCCTTCGGATCGGAGCGCTGGCGGGCGAGCCGCGGGTGGCGGCGCTGCTGACCGCCCACGGATTCCGCGAGGTGCGGGTGTTCTGGTCGATGACGCTGCGGTTCGACGGGCCGCCGCCGCCCCCGGCTGACGTCGCGGGGATCGACGTCCGCACGCTCGTTCCCGGCCAGGAGCGTCAGGTCTACGAGTGCGCCGCGGCGGCGTTCGAGGATCACTGGGGCGACGGGTTCTCGTCGGAGCAGTCGTGGCTGCATCGCCACGTCCACGCCAGCGACACCTTCGATCCCGAGCTGTGGTATCTGGCCTGGGAGGGCGAGCTGCTGGTGGGCGTGCTGCTGGCTGCCGCCGAATCCGGGGAGGATCCCGAGCTCGGGTACGTCGCCTGGCTGGGGGTGCGCCGCGAGGCCCGCGGCCGCGGCATCGGCGAGGCGCTGCTGCGCCGCAGCTTCGTGAAGTTCTACGAGCTCGGGAAGCTGGGCGCGCAGCTGGTGGTGGACAGCGAGTCGAGCACCGGCGCCGATCGGCTGTACGAGCGCGTTGGCATGACTGCACAGCCGCGGTTCGCCAATTGGGATCGCGCGTTGCTGCCCGCCGATTGACCGTTTCCGGCCGGCTGTGAGCACCCGTACACGGGTGGGCGGTGCCCCCCAGATGGGGGATGCGTCACGTCGTTGAGGGATGCCAGGATGGTTCTGCAGGGGGACGAGCAGGACGGGTCACAACCGATCTCCCTGTGAGGCCGAGGGTCGGCCGCAACGGAAGGGGTCTTCCAGTGAATCTCCAGCGAGTCTCCGTGCTCGTCGCTGCGCTGTTTGCGTGGCTCGTGTTTACGGCCACGGCGTCTGCGAACGCGCTTCCGGTGGCAGGTATCTACCAGGTCTGGGCCAGCGATTCCGGCGCCACCGCCGCCTATGTGCGCGGCGGCCAGATCACCCTCGACTGGGCCACCATCGAGCCCCAGCGCAATACCTTCAACTGGAGCTCGCTGGACTCGGAGCTGAAGTACTACGCCTCGATCGGCAAGGTCGCGACCGTGCAGGTCAACTCGACCACCAAGCCGGCCTGGCTCTGGAACGTGGTTGCGCGCTGCGGCACGGTACAGAAGCAGGCGGTTCCGCAGTACTGGGATCCCGTCTACATGACGGTGCAGACCGAGCTGGTGGCGGCGCTGGCCGCGCACCTCAAGGCCTCGCCGTATACGTCCACCGTCGCCCTGGTGCGCTCCGCTCCCAATGCGATCGGCACCGAGCTGACCGACCTGCCCTCCGGCTACACCTGCACGGCCACGCCGTCCGGCCACAAGGTCAAGACGCTCTGGTCGAAGGACGTGCGCAGCGCCTACTACTACAACGTCATGAACTTGTACCGGCAGCAGATGCTGCCGCAGATCCCGGTGGCGCTGAGGGCGCAGGTGTGGACGCAGTGGCCGGGGCACTCTCCGATGACCTGGCTGGGGGCCGGTGGCGCGATGATCATGGGCACCGGGTCGGACATCGACCCGCAACCGATCCGCGACGCCTTCGACCTGTTCGCCTACAACCAGGTGCGGATGGGCAGCACCAACGCCTACTGGGAGCCGATCAGCTACGCCGGCAAGAAGAACCTCGTCAGCTGGAACTACTGGCGGATCCTGCTGGAGCTGGACAAGGGCGTGCGTTCGATCGCCGTCTATGGCAACGTGCTCAGCCAGGGGCAGACGAACCCGGAGTTCCGGGCCGCCTTCGACTTCGCAAATGCGTACGCGGGCCATCAGTGGGATCCGGCTGGATCGCCGGGCGCGTGGGTGGCCCTGCGGCAGGGAACGGGCCGCATGGCGGGCAACTTCACCTGGTTCATGACGCAGCTGAACCCGTCCACCACCTCGGTGCCCGTCGACAGCAACGCCGGCGCGTCGATGATCGGGCCGGCCACCCAGCGCTTCGGCCGCTACGCACGCAAGATCACGGGCGGCACGACCACCAACACCATGAGCTTCGCCCTCGATCCGACCTTCCGGACCGACCTGGCGTCGGCGTTGACCACGCTGCGCGTCACCTACCTGGACACCGGCACCGGCAGCTTCAACGTCAGCTGGGGCACCGGTCCCGGCCAGACGGTGACGATCACCGAGACCAACACCGGCAGCTGGCAGACGACGCAGATCCCGGTTGCCGGGATCGACTACACGGGCGGCCTTGCGGGGGGCGCCGACATCACCGTGTCCGAGCTGGGAAGCGACTCCACCGACTTCCAGATGGTGGAGGTTGCGGTGGCAGGGCGCTGATCGGCCCGTTCTGCGCGTAATATGTGCGGATGAACACGGGCGAGCAGCGCGAACTGCGGCAGTGGGCCGATCAGCTGTGCGAGGCGGATGACCCGGAACGGCGCGCGATGGGCCGGGCGATCTCGATGCTGCTCGACCGCATCGAGGAGCTCGAGAAGGAGCTGTCGGCGGCGCCGGTGACGGCCCTGAACGGTGACTCCGAGCCCGACCTCGAGCCGTCGTGGGATCAGCAGCCGGACGTGGTCGGGCCACCGAGGAGCCTGGCCGAGCCGATCAGCGTCGGCGAGGACACCCAGCAGCTGAGCCTGCGCGACCGGCTGCGCCACGCCGCCGACAACCTCCGCGAGCGCGGCGAACGCTGAACGGCCGGGTAGCCGGTACCGCTAGCTGCCGGCCTCCGAGGCTCGTAAAGTCGAAGAGTGACCGTGCGCGGCTCCGATGCGGTACCGGTGAACGATGCTGCCTGGGATCAGGCGGCCGACGACGCCTTCCACCAGGCGTTGCCGACGATCCTGGACGAGGTGTTCGGCGAGCACCGGCTGGATCAGCTGGTGACTGCCATCTGCGACGGTGGCGAGGAGCTCGTGCCGGACGTCACCCTGCGTCTCGAGGGGTTCGACGTGCGCTGTCTGGCCGGGCGTATCTTCGATTCGCCCGGTGCGGCTCCGCCTGAGGACGGCGATAGCTTTGCTCTGCTCGATCTGCGGCCGGGGCAGATGGCCGTGCGCATCCCGATGTCGAGCTCCGGCGTGCACCTCGCCGACCTGGTGGCGGTGCGCGAGGGCGGAGCCTGGATCGGCGCCCAGCACCGCGGCCAGCTGCGCCTCTTCGCCGACATGGTGGCGCCGCTGCTGTACGCGCAGCTCGAGCGCGACGAGCTGCGCCGGGCGGCGCTCACCGACCAGCTTACGGGCCTCGCCAACCGCCGCGCCCTCGACCACGTGCTGGAGCACATGTGCTCCCAGCAGACGCACCTGTGCATGCTGCTGCTGGACGTGGACGGGCTGAAGGAGGTGAACGACGCCATCGGCTACGCGCAGGGCGACCATCTGATCAGCACGCTCGCCCGCTCGATCACGGAGTCGATCGCGCCGCGTCACATCGCGGCCCGCATGGGCGGCGACGAGTTCATCGTGATCATGCCCGACACCACGCGGAAACAGGCCCGGAAACGGGCCAGGAAGATCGCGCGGCGGTTCGACAAGCAGCCGCTGCATCCGCGCGTGTTCGAGATCAGCGGCGGCGTCTCGATGGGCGTGATCGAGGCCAAGCCGGGGGAGGGGCCGCTGGAGCTGGTGCGGCGGGCTGCGCGCTCGATGCGCGTCAACAAACGCCGGCGCCGCACCGATCGCGGCTGAGCGATCTCACCAAAGCGGGGTTGGACGCGTTGTAGGTGATGTTCGCCAACCATCGGAGGGAGATCGCATGCCAGCTTTCACAGTCAGCCCGCTACCCGCCTCGCTGGTCGACCAGGCCCGCAGCGCTGCGCTCGCCGACGGCACCGCCGTCGAGGTGACAGGCAACGACGATGCCCCCTTCCCGGTGCGCTGCTGCTTGCACGACGCCACCGCCGAGGAGGGCGTGCTGCTGCTGTCCGTGCAGCCGCGAAGCGGCGACAGCCCCTACGCGGCGCCTGGGCCGGTCTACATCCACCGTGACCGCTGCGCCGGCTACCACCCCGGGGGAAACGTGCCACAGATCCTGCGCGGGCGGACGCTGTCGCTGCGTGGGTACACGGACGAGCACATGATCACCGGCACGGCCGTGGTCGCCGGCGACGATGTCGAGACCGCAGCGCAGCAGCTGCTCGCCGAGCCCGGAACCGCGTACCTGTTCGTGCACTTCGCCGGCCCCGGATGCTACGCGTGTCGCATCGATCCGGCCGTCTGAGGTCGGTTTAGACGGGCCATTACGGGGTAGGCACCCAGCATGCATGGGGACGACCAGCTCGAGGTACGAGACCGCGACGCCGCCCACGGTGCGCCGATCGTCGATGACAGCCCGCCCCGGCGCCACCGTCGGCTTGCGATCATCGCCGCCGGGACGCTGACCGGACTCGTCGTTGGTGGCTTGGTGGTGCTGCTGGTGGATGCGCCGCGAGCGACCGGCAGCGGCGACAACCCGGCTGTCTGGGTGTTCGGTTTGCCCGGCTTCCTGGCCATCGCCGGCACCGTGATCGGCTGGGTGGCGGCGGGCCTTCCCAGCGTGGAGGTGGTGGACGCCCCCGTGCGCCAGCGACGCTTCCGCCGCGCGGGCCGTGCCGCCGCGACCGAGCGGGGCCAGCTGCCCGGCTCGGAGGTGCCGCCGCGCTACGCCACGTCCCCGCGTGACCGCCACCCGTCCAGTTAGCACTCGTTTCCGATAGTCTCGCCCCGTGAGCTATCGAGTCGTGTGCATATCGCGTGACGTGGGTGCCGGTGGCGAGGACGTCGGCCGTGCCGTCGCGTCCCAGCTGGGCTTCCGGTACGTGGACGAGGAGATCGTGCGGCGGGTGGCCGAAGAGTCGGGGCTCGACCACGCCAGGGTGGCGGGAGCCGAGGAGCGGCGAGGGTTGGTCGCGCGCCTGCTGGACGCGGTCGAGCAGTCAGCGGCCGGCCTGCCCGAGCCCTACATCTACGCGGCCGACGTGCAGCTGCCGGCCGCCCCCGGGGAGGACGTCCGCGAACTGATCCGCGAGGCGGTACGACAGACGGCCGACGACGGCGACGTTGTGATCGTGGCCCACGCCGCGTCGCACGTGCTGGCCGGGCGAACGGAGGCGCTGCGGGTATGGGTCACCGGGTCGCCCGATGCGTGCGCCGAACGGCTGGTCGCCACCGCCGGGGTGGATGCCAAGCGCGCCGGCGAGCTGGTCGAGGGCGGCCGCAAGGCCCGCGCCGACTACCTGCGCCGGTTCCACAACGTCAAGCAGGAGCTGCCCAGCCAGTACGACGTGGTGCTGAGCACCGATGCGCTGAGCGTGGATGACGCGGCCGCCGCCGTGGTCATGCTCGCACGAGCCTAGCGTTCAACAACGCGGCAGGTAGCCGCCGCGCACGGTCGCCGCGAACGCCTTGCCGCCCGCGCTGTAGCCGACCACGAGCGGCTGGTGCAGCTCCGGCACCTGCGCGGGCCGGCGGGTCACGCAGCCGCGCGCCCGGAAGTGGAAGTCCACCTGCAGCGTGGCATGCGGCGGGAGGCGCAGGTCGAACGGCGGGGTCGACTGCCGCTGCGGCGGCCCGAACGTGGCGCCGCTGCGGCTGATCCGCTTGATCGCGATGTCGTCGACGCGCGCGCCCAGCGGCAGCAGCACCGACGTCACCGTGATGGGATGGTCGCCCGCGTTCTGGACGTCGGCGAAGGCCAGGTGCAGAGTGGGGTCGGCGGGCGCTGACAGGTAGGTCGCGCCCAGGCTCTTGAACGCGACCGGGGCGGTCTGGTCGGGAACCGGCGCGGACGGCGCGGCTATCGGTGCGGCCGGCCCCGGCGAGACCAGGAGGATCGCGGTCGCCGCCAGCGCCACCAGCGCCGCGGCGGCCGGCGACACCGGCCCGGCGCGGCGACTGCTGCGTGGTGCGGCAACTGCACCCATGACGGCACCATACGCCGAACGCGGGCGTGGTTCGGCCTACCATGCCAGGATGCTCGCGGGCACACACGGGGCGCATCTGGGCGGCGGCTGGACGACGGCCGGCGTGATCGTGACGGCGTTTGTGGCCGCCTGGCTGATATCGCGCGCGTCGGGCATCGTGGCCGAGTTCGCGGTGCGCCGGTACGAGCGCCGCCAGCTCGGCGACGAGACGGCGCCGGCCGACACCGGCGTGCTGCTGCGCCTGAATCGCCGCGAGACCATGATCTCGCTGGTCCGTACCAGCATCCGCTACCTGGCGTACGGATTCGCGATCGCGATCTCGATCGGCCAGCTCCTGGGCTGGAGCAAGAGCACCGCGATCGCCGGCGCGTCGCTGCTGGTGGTGCTGATCGGGTTCGCCGGCCAGCGCTTCCTGACCGACCTCGTCGCCGGCCTGCTGATGTTCTTCGAGGGCTGGTTCTCGGTCGGCGACACGATCGTGATCGAGCCGCTCGACCTGTCGGGAGTGGTGGAGGAGGTGTCGCTGCGCTCGACCACGCTGCGGGCCGTCACCGGCGAGACGATCCGGGTCAACAACTCACAGATCTTCGGCGCCCGGATCCTGCCCAGCGGCGCCCGCGAGGTCGAGATCGAGCTGTTCGTGACCGACGGCGACGAGGCTCGGCGGCTGGTCGAGGACGTGGCCCAGATCGTGCCGGCCGGCCCCACCCGGTTCGTGCGCCGCCCGGTCGTGGTGGAGCTGGAGGCGCTGGACGTGCAGCTGACGCGGATGCTGATCAGCGCCACGGTCGCCCATGGCCGCGAATGGCTGGTCAACGATTTCCTGCCAGACATCCTCAAGGAGCGGGCGCCGGAGGGGCTGATCGCGCACGGCCCGGTGGTGATGTTCGTGGACGACCGCGCCACCCGCCGGTTCGCGCGGTCGATGCCGGCGTCGTCGCGGCAGCCGCGGTAGCTCAGTCGTAGTCGATCACGCCGGCGGCCTGCGGCTGGGTGAACTTCACCTTCGGACAGCTGTGAAGCGGCGCGATCCAGGGCTTCAGCGGATGCTGGAACTGGAACGCCGATCGCAGCGAGTTGACCTTCCGCTCGCGCGAGGTCAGCAGCGGCAGCCGGAAGTTCTCGGCCGCGAACTTGATCACCGACGTGAAGTCGTAGGTGTCGTGATCGATGCCGCGCTTCGCCCAGGGTGAGATCACCAGCAGCGGCGAGCGCGGGCCGAGCCCGAAGCGATCGAACCGCGGCGGTGGGACGTGGTCGTAGAAGCCGCCGAAGTCGTCCCACACGATCACGATCGCGGTGCTGCTCCAGAGCGGTGAGCTCTCAATCGCATTCACCTGGCGGGCCGTCCAGTTCTCTCCTTGGCAGAGCGAGGGGCCGCCCGGGTGGTCGCTCTCGTTGAAGGGCGGGGTCATCCAGGTGATCGAGGCCAGGTGTCCCTGCTTGACGTCCGACGTGAACCACTGCCAGGGCGCATAGTGCTGGTCCCAGGTGACGCTCTCCCGCACCCGCTTGACCGAGTCCAGCGCCACCCAGCCGTAGCCGAGCTGGCCCGGCATCGCTCCGTAGGTGCTCCAGGTGACGCTGGGATGGCGCGTGGTCTGGCCGGCCACGCTGGGGATGTCCACGCAGACCGACTTTCGTCCGACGATCGACATCGTGTCGAGCGAGGGGATCGGAACGGTGGTGTCGGGCGGCCCGTCGCACCCCCACCAGCGGGTGCCGGAGCTGGGTCCGTCGATCACGCCGGCGGACTGGCCGGCCACGGTGAAGAGGTGGTTCGGGTAGCTGGAGCTCGGCACCGACGTGAACATGCGGTCGCCGAGGCCATAGCGGTGCGCCCAGCCCCAGTAGTCGGGCAGCTGCCCCGGGCCGGCGGTGGTATAGGCGAGGGTCGTCTGGTGTCCGGCCTTGTCCTTGGTGGCGGAGAAGCCGTTCATGGCTCCGTCGTTGATGTCCTTCACCGCCCAGAAGTGATTGTGCTGGAGGTCGACCTGCTTGTCGGGCAGCGGGCCCAGCCGGATCGTGGTGCCGTCGAGCGCCTTGCCGGTCGTGGCGCCGTCGCCCTCCGGGAAGCGGCCGAACAGGTTGTCGTAGGTGCGGTTCTCCTTCACGATGTAGACGATGTGCTTGATCGGCGTCGTCGAGGGCGCGACCGGCAGCGGATCGCGCTTCGGGGCCGGCGGCGGCGGCGCGCTGGCCTTGACCGGCGCCCACGGGTCGACCGGCGTCTCGCCGGTGGTCAGCAGCATCAGGGCGACGAGGCCGATCACGACGAGGATCAGTGGGAGCGCCGCTCGTCGCCCGGCAGAGAAGGATCGCACGGGGACGCATACTGCCACAGCTGATCTCGAGCACGATGGGAGAAGAGCTCAGGTTCGCGCCTGCAGCAGCTGCTGGCGAAGCAGGGCGTCAGGCTGCTCGCCGTCGCTTGCAAAGGTGATCCGCCCGGTCGGCGATATCACGTAGAACGTCGGGTAGGACTGCAGGTGGTACTCCGACGTGACCGGCCCTGACGCGCCCGGTTGCGTGAACGACCCGGTCGGCGTGCCCTGGTCGAGCAGCGCCGGGTACGGCAGCCCGAAGTAGCGGTGGAAGGCGTAGACGCTGGCGGCGTTCTCGGAGTCGGCGTTGATCGAGACGAACGCGACGCCCTTGGGCTGCAGTTCCTTCGCGAGCCTGGACAGGTGCGGTGCCTCGGCCTGGCAGTGGGGGCACCACGTCGCGAACAGCTCCAGCAGCACCGGCTTTCCCCGGAAGTCCGACAGGCTGACGGTTTGTCCCTGGGGGGTCTTCAGCGTGAAACCCGGAGCGAGCGTGCCCGGCTTCAGCAGGTCGGGGTTGGTGGGGGGCCGGGCCGCGCTGGCGGGCTCGTTCTCGAGCACGCCCACCCCCGGCTCGGTGGTCGTGTGGAAGCCGATGGCTGCGGCGGCGCGTTTCAGCGCTGCCGGCGCGTTGCGGTCGGCCGCCGACGTGGTACGTGCCGGCGGCGGCGCGGGGGCGGTCTGTGACCGCGCCACGATCGCGGCGGTCGCCGCCACCACGATCAGCGCCACACAGGCCGTGGCGGCCCACACCAGTCGCTGTGTTCGATGACGGCGGGCCGCCTCGGCGGCCTCGCGTTGCCTTCGGGCTGTACCCATCTCGGTTCCTCCTTCCCGGGTCGCTGCGGGCCCGGTCACTGGTCAGCGGTCTTCACCACGACCGCGGGCAGCACGGCATGCGGCCATGCTGCTGCGAGTCGCCGGTGCGCGATCTACGAAGCCGGGACCGGTACGGGTGGTGCACGACCGCGTACGCCGCCGGCGAGCCGCCGCATGCGACGGTGCTCGGAGGCCAGCGGCGCCCGCAGCCTGGGCCGCTCCGAAAGCAGAGCCAGCGCATGGGCGATCGCGGATGCCAGCGTCTCGGCGGCCCGTCGCACGGCGCGGCTCGCGAGCGCGACGATCGCAGCGGCTGCGATCGCCAGCAACAGATGCAGCGTCAGACTGCCGGCCGGCCCGTCGTGGGCAGGTGCTCCCGCCGCCAGCAGGGCATAGTGCGCGCAGCCCTGGCAGACGAGCATGGCTCCCACCACAGCGCTGAACGGGATCGTGTCGGGCAGGGGCTGGGAGCCTTCCGGGAGGCGGCCCGCGCGGGCGCTCTCGGCCCGGTCGCGAAGCGCCAGCACGAGCTTCAGGGTCAGCACCAGCCCGGCCAGGGCCATGGCGGCGCCCAGTACGGCGGCGGCCAGCCAACGGCGATCGGCGATCCCCGCCGGGCCGGCGTGTGCGATCACCGTTCCGACGGCCGAGAGGCCCGCGATTCCGCCAATCTGGACGAATCTCACCGGTCGCATCACCCTCAATATGGCGCATGCGCATTGGCGCACGCCAATCTCGGTCGGTGGACTTCGACCATCCCGCGGTGGGGAGCTGTGGACGTGCTCGACCTCATTCGGCGGGCAACGTAGCGACCGCCGCGGCGAGGTGCCCAGGCTCGGCGACGTTTCTAGGCCCCAGTCACGAGCCTGACCCGCACCTCGTCGACGCCGAGTCCGGGCACCGGCCGGCGGCCGTCGTCGGGCACGAACCCGGCGGCCGCGTAGACCGCGGCCGCCCGGTCGTTGCCGGCGAAGTACCAGAGCACGACCGGCTCCAGCCCGCGCGCCCGCAGGTCGTCGACCAGCCACGTCAGCATCGCGCGGCCCGCACCCCGGCCCTGGTTGGCCGGGCGCACGTAGAGGCCGGCCACCTCGCCGGCGCCGCACGCGTCGTCGTCGGGGCACGGCTCGCTGCGGCCATAGCCGATCACCTGTTCGCCCTTACAGGCGACGATCAGGCGGTGGCCTTCCGGTGGCTGCCGCGCGTATGCGCCCCACTCAGCCGCCTCCTGGGCCACGTCGAGGCCGGACAGGAACGCGGGGGAGAGCAGGCCGGCGTAGGCTCGCCGCCAGGCCTCGACCTTGATGGCGCCGATCGCCGGCCCGTCGGACTCACGGGCCGCGCGGAGGGTCAGATCGGAGTCCGGCGTCGCCTCTACCCGATCGGGGCGGGCGCGGCCGGCTGGGCGACGCCGATCATCGAGTCGCGCGTGATCAGCGCGGCCAGCCCCTGCTCGCTGATGCCCTCCGTGCCGGCCGGACGGCGTGGCATCACCAGGTAGCGGACATCGGCGGTCGAGTCGAGCACCCGCAGCTCGACGTCGTCGCCCAGCTCGAGGCCGAACTCGTCCAGCACGCCGCGCGGGTCGGAGACTGCACGGGAGCGGTAGGGAAGGCTCTTGTACCAGGCCGGGGGAGGGCCGAGCAGGGCACGCGGGTAGCACGAGCAGAGCGTGCAGACGACCATGTGATGCACGTCCTCGGTGTTCTCGACCGCGACGACCACCGGCGACGGTCCTGGATCGAGGCCAAGCTCGAGCGCCGCCGAGCGGGCGTCGGCCAGCAGCCGCTGCTTGAAGCCGGGATCGACCCAGGCTCGTGCGACCAGGCGGGCACCGTCGGCGGGCGACCGTGATACCAGCCAGTCGATCCGCTCGCGCACATCCTCGCGGCTGATCGCGCCCTTCTCGATCAGCAGCTGCTCGAGTGCCCGGGCGCGGGCTGCAGCCGGCGGCTCGTGGCCGTTGCCGATCGGCTCGTGAGGATGGTCGTGCTCGTGCTCGCTCACTCTGCGTCCTCCAGCCAGTGCTCGAACAGGTCGAGGTAGATGCGGTCGCGGCTCCGTCCGGGGTAGTCGGGCCACACGTCGCGCTGGGCGAAGCCGACCAGGTAGAGCGGCTGCTGGGGCAGCCCGTCGGCGCCGTACGCCCGCGTCTCGGGGTTCGTGAACGAGGGGTAGGCCCGCTCGACGGTGCCGGTCTTGCCCTTCACGTAGCCGGGCGTGCGGTGGTGGCCCTCGTGCGGCCGGGCCGCGACCCGCACCCGCTGGCCGGGGTGGTACGTCATCCGCCAACCCTCGCGTCGAGCTCACCGGGCGCGAGCACGCCCTTCTCGGTCATGTTCGCCTCGATTGAAAACAGCCAGCGCTCGTAGTAGGAGGCGCGCTCGTACTGGTCGGGCGGCATGCTCTCGATGCCGCGGCGCATCTCGTCGACGTTCATCAGACCACGGCCGCCGAGCGCACCCGCCAGCGCGTCGGTCAGGAGCTCCCAGTCGGCGAGCTCGTGCTCGCTGCGGTCGATCGGCGTGTCGTCCGGCCAACCGCCGCGATCATGCGTGGGGCGCTCCATGGAGCGATCGTAGCGGTCGTCGCTAGAGTGCTGCCACCATGCCCCGCCGGTTCCAGCAGGTCGATGTCTTCACCTCCGTCGCCTACATGGGCAACCCGGTCGCAGTGGTGCTCGACGGCGAGGGGCTGGACGACGACCAGCTGCCGCGCTTCTCCAGCTGGACGAACCTGTCGGAGACCACGTTCGTGCTGCCGCCGACCAGCGGCGACGCAGACTACCAGGTGCGGATCTTCTCGCTGCAGCGGGAGCTGCCGTTCGCCGGGCATCCAACGCTGGGCACATGCCACGCCTGGCTCGAGGCCGGCGGCGTCCCACGTCACGAGGATCAGATCGTGCAGGAGTGCGGCGCCGGCCTGGTGCGGGTGCGGCGAACGACGGAGGGCCTTGCCTTCGCGGCGCCGCCCCTGGTGCGCTCGGGAGATGTGGACGAGCAGCTGGTCGAGCGGATCGCAGGGCTGCTTCGGATCGATCGCAGTGAGATCGTCGACAGCCAGTGGGTTGACAACGGCCCGGGCTGGGTGGCGGTGCTGCTGCGCGACGCGGAGTCGGTGCTGGCGCTGGAGCCTGGGGACGTGGACATCGACCTGGGCGTCGTGGGCCCGTATCCGGACGGTTCCGAGGCGGCCTTCGAGGTGCGCGCGTTCTTTCCCAAGTCGGGAGCGACGGCCGAGGATCCGGTGACCGGTAGCCTCAACGCATCGCTGGCCGGGTGGCTGCTGGAAAGTGGCCGGGCGACGTCGCCCTACGTGTCCAGCCAGGGCACGGTGCTGGGCCGGCAGGGTCGCGTCCACATCAGCGCGGACGGCGATGGGACGATATGGGTCGGCGGAGGCACGGTCACGTGCATCCGCGGCGATGTCGAGCTTTAGTCGTTGCCGTCGATGGGAACGCGCCCCCCGCAGGCGTCCCCGACAACGGCTACCGGCTAGACGCGAACAGCGGAGTGAGCAGCGCGTTCAGCTCGGCCTCGCCACGCATGTCGTCGAGCTCGCGTCCGATGGGGTCGTCGAGCCTGCGGACGAGGAGCAACGCCACGCCGATGCCGATCAGCAGTGTGATTGTGAGAACAGAGTCCATGACCGAAGTGTCGCTACCGCGGCCGATCGGCGCCTACGCGGAAGTGGGCGATCGGCGCCCCGTTTGTGGGAGATCCGCCGGTTGTTTTGCCGACAACCCCGTGAGAGGATGCCGGCGTGGGGATGAAACCGGCTGAGCATCCGCTCGTAACCGTGCTGCCGGAGCCTGTCCGAGTCGATCTGGTGGCGCAGGTGAGACGCGTGTCGCACCCGGCCGGGGCGGTGATCCTGGCGGAGGGCACGCTCTCGACCGACTTCTTCCTGATCCTCGAGGGCGCCGTTGAGATCGCCCGCGGCGAAGATGTCCTGGCGACGCTGGAGGCCGGGTCGTTCTTCGGCGAGCTGGGCGCGCAGGACGCCGGACCGGGATATGCGATGGCACGCAACGCCACGGTTCGCGCGCTGTCCGCCGTCGAGCTGGGCGTGCTCGACGAGGAGTCGTTCACGGCGGTGTTCCGGTCGGTGCCCGAGTTCCGGGACGCGATTCACGCCACGTCCGATCGGCAGCGCTAGATCCAGGCGCGATCGATGGTACTTTGAGCGGCTCCGTGGGTGATCGAAACTGGATGGGGAGGCAGTGGTGATCGCACGAGTCGTGATCGCGGTCGCTCTGGGGTTCGTCGTGGCCGGCGCAGCTCCGGCCTCGGGTGCCACGGCGTTGATGCCGGATCTGGGCATGGCGAAGCTGAGCACGGTCACAATCGATACCACCACGATGCCCGGACACCGCTTGCTCCGCTACACCGCCGTGATGGTGAACATCGGCGCGGACCGTCTCGAGGTTCGCGGCAGCAGGCTGGACACGACCAGCCCGATGACGGTGAAGCAGCGGATCTACACGACGGGCGGCGGCCACTCCGACGGCGCGACCTCGATCGCCATGCAGTACGCGGGTGACGGCCACGAGCATTGGCACTCGCTGGACATGGAGGCCGGGACGCTGGCCCACCTTGCTAGCGGGGGCACCGTGAGCGCGCTGGCCAAGCACGGGTTCTGTTTCTTCGACAACGTCAAGTACAGGCTGACCCTGCCCGGCGCGCCGGCCACGGCCCACTACGTACCGGGCAACAGTTGCGGGTTCGGTAACCCGAGTGCGCTGAGTGTGATGATGGGCCTGTCCGTCGGCTGGGGCGACCAGTACTCGGCCTCGACCAACTTCCAGTGGATCGACATCACCGGCCTGCCGGACGGTTGGTACCGTCTCACCGCGACCGCGGATCCGGGGCACCTGGTCAGGGAGAGCAGCTACGCCAACAACTCGGCCTGGGCGAACATCCGGATCACCGGCACCTCCGTGACCGTGTTGAGGTACGGCCCGGGGGCGTAGGCGTGGTAATGGTCTGGCCTGGCAGGTGACCTCCCATGCGGGATCGCCGTGATGTGGTCGTGGTCGATAGGTAGGGCGGATCCCTCGTTAGAGGGGCGGTCAGGTGTGCCTTTGCGTCGATAGCAAAGTGTTCGACCCTTGACCCCAGGAGGAAAGCATGACGGAGTTTCTGCAGAAGATGAAGGATGAGGCCGGCCAGACCATGGCCGAGTACGCGGTGGTGCTCGGCGTGATCACGATCGCCGTTGTTGTGACGCTCGGACTGCTGTCGACGAAGATCAGCGACGTCCTAAACAGCGTCATCTCTTCGATGTAGCCCACTCGCCCTATCGTCGGCGATAGGAATGATGCCGCCTCGCCGCCTTGCCTAGAAGGCGGCGCGGGCGGCGTCGGCGTTTCCGGAGAGTGCCGATCGGCTAGCGCCGCCGGAAGCGGACGGTGACGGAGACGTTCGCCGGCGCCCGGGTGTGCTTCGTGATGTGCAGGTACCAGATCCGTGATGCCGCTCCGCGTTCGAGCCCTTCGAACGGCCCTGCCCGGCACGTCGCCCGGGAGATCGATCGGCATGCGAACTCCGCCATGTGCCGGCCATCCACCTCGACATACCCGGTGATAGCTGCGCCTCTGGGCCTGGCTGCGGTGATGGTGAACGTGTCGCCGTATCTCGGGTAGCCGATTCGGACGCTCGCGACCTGTTGACCGGCCGCGACGTGCAATGACGCGGACTGGCGCATCGGCAGCGACCGATCGGCAGACGGCGCGGGCTGCGGGCGGTACACCCAGTACGTGACGGGCGAGCCTCTGCAGCCGAAGCATGGGCCGCCACGGTTGACCACCACGCCGGTGGCGGCGAGCGCGATCACAGCCCCGGCAGGCGCCAGCGAGGCGGTCTGGAATTGCTTGAGCCGTGTGCCGCTGTAGTGCACTGTGGGGGCCGTGACGCCGCCAGATGCGAGCGCCCAGCTGCCCGCTCGGGGGCCGATCGTGGCGGCCTTGCCGCAGAACCACGCGAACATGCTCGTTTTCGTGGCGACGCTCTGCGGATAGCACTCGCCAAAGCCGAACGGATTCTGGGAGGTTGCCGACCAGCGGTTGGTGCTGGGCGAGTAGTCCTGCGTGTCGCCTTGGTAGTCCCACGCCACCAGCCGCCGGCCGATCCATGCGACCGAACTGGCCTCCGGTGCCAGCGTGGATGGCGGGAGCCGCTGCCAGGTATTGAGGTGCGGATCGTAGGCGGCGCCGATCGAGGATCCGAATACGATCATCTGCGATCCGGTCCACGCTGCGCTGGGCGACTTCAGGGTGATCGGCGCATCGGCGATGCGGCGCCACCTGTCCGCGGCGGGCACGTACTCCGCTCCGGAGTGGCCGGTGCGGCCGCCACCCCAGACGATCAGCGAGTGGCCCGTCCAGACCCTGGCCGCGTGGGTCGGCAGAGGGAAGGGCGGTTTGGCGATGCGCCGCCAGGTGTTCGTAGCGGGGGCGAGCGCGACGTTTGCCGGCTGCTGCTTACCGTCGCCGTACCCGCCGACGAGCAGCACGTCGTCGCCCGTCCACACAGCATAGGCATCGGTTCTGCCCGGTCCTGGTGCGAGCGGGATGTGGCTCCATCGCCCGGCGCGGGGGTCAAACGCGTAGCCGTCGCGCGCCGGTCGGCCGGCGCCGGAAACGGCACCGCCCAGCGATACGAGCTCGTTGCCTGTCCAGGCAAGTGCCACGCCGGTCCTGGCCTGCGGCGGAGCGGGCAGTCGCGTCCACCGGTGCGCGTAGGCCGCCCACGGATCACCCGGGGCGGGCTGCGGCTGAGCCGGAGAGCGGGCATGCCACGCCACGGCGCCGACGGCTGCGACCACCACCACCAGGCAGCCAACGGCTGCGGCGCAAGGCACCGTGAGCCGGGCGAGCTGGGGGTGCGTGAGGCCCACTGCCGACATACGTCTGGGGCGAAGGCTCGCGTCCCGGGACGCAGAACCGGTTGCGAGCAGTAATACACTTGTGACGATGGTTGAGCCGTCTGACGGCGAACTGGTCGGCCGCGCGCATCGCGGCTCGCGTGACGCAGCGGCGATGCTGTTCGAGCGGCACTGGGGAGGGGCGTGGCGGCTTGCGCGGACGGTCAGCGGCCGGCGGGACATGGCCGATGACATCGTCCAGGACGCGTTCGAGCGGGCCTTCGCGGCGCTCGGCCGGTTCGATCAGAGCCGGCCGTTTGCGCCCTGGCTGCACCGGATCGTGATCAACCGGGCGCTTGACCTGCTGCGTAGCGAGCGGCGCCTGGTCGGCCTGGACGTCGCCGCGCATCCCAGCGCCGAGTGGCGTGACGTAAGCGCCGATGACCGGGCGCTGCTCGAGGCGGTGGCGACGCTGACACCGCAGCGGCGGGTCGTGACCGTGCTGCGCTATGGGCTCGGCTACTCGCCGGCCGAGATCGCGCGGATGCTGGAGCTGCCGACGGGCACGGTCAACTCGCGCCTGGCGCGGGCGTTGGACGACCTCCGAGAACGGGAACGGGAGCGCGATGCCGAGCGAACTTGAACGACGCCTTGAGCGCGTCCTGAACGACATGCCGGTGGAGGCCTCGTCGGAAGCCCACGATCGCGCCCGCGCCGCCGCGCTGGCGGCCGCCGCCGCGCCGGCGCCGGGTCGCGGGTCGCTGTGGCGGATCGTGATCGCGGCGGCGGTGGCGATGGCGCTGGTGACGACGGGAGTAACGCTGGCCGCCACCGGGGCCAGGCCGTTCTCAGATACGGCAACGGTGACCAAGCCGCCACAGGCTGCCCCGCCGCATACCGGGCTGCTGCCTCGGGGAGCGCGTGCCTTCTCGATCCTCGCGGATGGCCGCGCCTGGGTGGCGACCCCGCACCGCGTGCTGCTGCACGGAGCACCGCGCTCGGCGATCGCCGTCAGCCCCGGCGCCGTCTACGTGCTCGAGGCGCACGGCCGCACGCTGCGCGCGGTTGCCGCCGGCACCGGCCGCGTCGCCAAGACCCAGCACACGGCGGGCCTCGCCACCGCCGCCGTGTGGTCGCCGTTTCCGATCCGGATCGCGTACCTGACCGAGGCCGGCGGCCACCAACAGCTCCACGACGAGTGGGGTACGCTGTCGCACGACTACCTGGTCGACCCGCACGTGGCCGCGGTGGCGCCGTCCTGGCGGTGGGATTCGCTCGCGGTCGCCTACGTCCGCGCGGACGGCCGCGTCGCCGTTCACACCGCCACCAGCGGCCACAACACGGTGATCCCTCCGAACTGCGGGCTGCGCCACCCGACGGCGTTGGCGTTTGCGCCGACATCGGGGCTGCTCGCGATCGCCGACCGCACCCGCCTTCGGATCGTCGACACCACGGGTGGCGCGCCGGACGTCTGCGCCGCGCACAGCCCCGGCGCGCCCAGCATCGCCTGGGTGCGGCCCCACCAGCTGTTCGTCGCCGCCGGCGCCACGCTGTACCGCTACCTGCTGCTCCAACCCGGCCTGGGCACCGACGCGACCACCCTGCCGTCGCGGATCACCGGCCTCACCGCCTCTCCCGACGGACGGCGCCTCGCGCTGGCCCTGACCAGCGGCGGCTCGACCCGGGTCGTGGCCGCCACCGCGCCACCGTTCAGCGAGCAGGCAACGCCGCTTCACGTGCTACAGCTGCTGCTGCCGGCACGGCCGGTGGCGGGGCCGGTTGCCCTGTCCTGGCAGTGACCTGCACGGTGGTAGCGTGTTCCGATGATCTTGGTCTCGACGAGCGGGTGGATTGCGTTCGTGCTGGTGATCGTGTTCCTGGTCGTGATGCTGGGAGCGTTCCAGAGGATGCGCCGCGAGAAGTAGCCGCAGGGCGTAGATCCGGCTCGCGCGTCAGGGGCGCGCGGCCGTACCGCCGGCGCGCTCGAGTTCCAGCTGCCGCAGCTCGATGCGGCGGATCTTCCCGGTCAGCGTCTTCGGCAGCTCATCCACGAACTCGACCCGCCGCGGGTAGGCGTAGGCGGACAGCCGCTCGCGCACGTGGGCCTGGATCTGCCCGGCCAGATCCTCCGACGCCGTGTGGCCCTCGGCCACCACGATGAAGGCCTTGACCACGTTCCCGCGCAGCTCGTCCGGCGAGGCGACCGCGGCGGCCTCGCGCACCGCCGGGTGCTCCAGGCAGACCGACTCGACCTCGAACGGGCCGACCCGGTATCCGGCCGCGATGATCACGTCGTCGGCCCGGCCCTCGTACCAGATGTAGCCGTCCTCGTCGCGGACGGCCGCGTCCTTGGTGTGGAACCAGTCGCCGCCGAACACCGCCTGGGTGTCGTCGGGCCGGTTCCAGTAGCCGAGCGGATAATGCGGGTTGGAGCGTGCGCGCAGGCAGATCTCACCGCGCTCGCCGGTAGCCAGCGGCGACTCGTCCTCGTCCAGGATCTGCACGTCCCAGCCCGGCATCGGCCGGCCCATCGATCCCTCGCGCACCTCCATCGAGGGGTAGTTGGCGACCAGCGGGTAGGACTCGGTCAGCCCGTAGTAGTCGAGCACGGTCACGCCGAACTGCTCACGGAACCAGCGGATCGCCTCCGGGTTGAGCGGCTCGCCGGCCGAGCAGACGCGGCGGAACTGCTGCGGGTGGCGGGTGCCGGCGTCGGCGACGGCCATCATCGCCCGCATCGCCGTGGGCGTGGTGAAGACGTTCGACACGCCGTTTCGGCTCAGGAACGCGAGCTGCTGCTCGGCGTCGAAGCCGCGCTCGCGGCGGTAGACGTACTGGACGGCCCCCAGCCGCCACGGGCCCAGCAGCGGCGCGATCCCCGCGGCCCAGGCCCATTCGCCCATGCCGTGGAACGACTCGCCGTCCTGCACCTCGTGGCAGTACGTGAACTCCTCGTGGGCGAGCAGGTAGCGGTGGGCGTGCACGATGCCCTTGGCCAGGCCGGTGGTGCCGGAGGTGTAGTAGAGCTGGGCGGGATCCTCGGCCGCGGTGTCGGCCTCGATGTGCTCGGCCGGCGTGCCCGAGAGGTCGTCGGGCTCGAGCACGATCAGCTTCGCGGCAATCCCGCTGAAGCGGCCGGCGTTGGCCTGATCGGTCACGACCACGCTCGCCCCGGAGTCGTCGAGCCGGTAGCGGATGGCATCGTCGCCGTAGAGCAGCGACAGCGAGAGCAGCATCGCCCCCAGCTTCCAGATGCCGAAAAAGACGGCGGCGGTCTCGGGCGCGGGCGGCAGCACCACGGCCACGCGGTCGCCGCGCCCGACGCCGTGCTCTCGCAGCATCGCCGCCGCCTGGTCTGCCATTTCCTGGAGCTCGCCCCAGACCAGCTCGCGGCGCGAGCCGTCGAAGCTCTCCCAGACCATCGCCCGCTTCTCGCGCGGATGCTTGTCGCAGACGTCGTGGGCGATGTTGTACCTGGCCGGGACGTTCCAGCTGTGCGCGCGGCACATCTCGCTGTATAGCTCGTAGTCGCTCATGGTTCCTCCGAGGCAGACGCGGAGGAGCCTACGCCGAGCTGTCGGGTGCCGTCAATTCTCGGCCTTGGTTGTCTGACTCTGACGGTTCCGTAAATAATCCGTGAACTTCCGGCCCGCATCCCACAAATCGGTAGCCGGAACTCCCCACCGGGGTGACTGCCTCCGGCTCCACCTGGTCGATGAGCAGGTGGGGTCTTTTTTTCCTTAACGAGGGGTCTTCATCATGGGCATCACACGTCTCCGCGTGGCCGGAGTCGCTGCCGTTGCGATCTTGTCCGTGCTCGCCGCCGGTGCGAGCGCCTCGACATTCAAGGTCACGGGTCTGGTCGTCGACGCTACGCCGACCAACGCTGCTCCATCGATCCGCTGGGATCCGTTGTCAGGGGCGATCGCCTACCGCGTGATCCGCGATGGAAACCGCCTGGCACAGGTCACCGCCACGTCGTTCATCGACAGCACGCCGATGAGCAGCGGACGGCACACCTATCGAGTGCGCGGCATCAAGGCCGATGGGACGCTGTCGGGAGCCGCCTCCGTCACCGTCGTCTACGACGCGCTGCCTCCGGCCAGCATCGCCGCCGCGCCGACCGGTGACCGGCTGACGTCGGGCAATCCCACGATCAGCTGGACGGCGGTTGGCGACGCGGGTCCTTCGGGAGTCAAGCAGTACAACATCCGCCGAGACGGCGTCTACATCGGCTCAGTGCGCAACGGGACACTCACCTTCACCGACCACAATGCCGCAGAGGGTCAGCACTCCTACATCGTCCGCGCCCAGGATGCAGCCGGCAACAGGGCCGTCGACTTCTCGCCCGAGGCACTGGTCACGGTCGATCGCACCGCGCCCGACACGCCCAGCGGCCTGCGCGCGGCGGTGACCGCCGGCTCGGTACGGCTGGACTGGAACGCCGTGGTTGATCGGTCAGGCATCGCCGGCTACCGGGTGCTTCGAAACGGCCGGCCGGTCACCACCACCGATGCGAACGCCTACACCGACGCGCCGCCGGCGGGGGCGACCTACGACTACAGCATCGTCGCCGTCGATCGGGCCGGGAACGCGTCGCAGCCGACCGGCAACGTGTCCGCGACGGTAGCCGCGGCCCGGAATTCGGGCGACACCACCGGCCGCCTCTCGCTGCAGGCGAACCTGCAGATGTGGGGGGCCAGGATCCCGGACGCCGCGACCGCGGTGGCGCTGGCGAAGAGCCACGACCTGA